>Ga0209777_10003100_pt1 | contig 21002 bp, 19 predicted proteins | sample FrelakmetHBP12HB_FD_187147 | JGI IMG/M metagenome (GOLD analysis project Ga0209777, IMG submission 187147) | Freshwater lake sediment microbial communities from the University of Notre Dame, USA, for methane emissions studies -HBP12 HB (SPAdes)... | ecosystem: Environmental > Aquatic >...
CAAACACGCGAAAATACGATTGCTTATGATTGATTATGATTGATTTTGAGCGATTACAATGAACAATACCATTTCCAGTCTGGAACGTCAAAACCAGATTTTACAATTCATCCTTCGAAGCCAGCGTATTAGTATTATGGAAGTGTGTGAAAATTTCTCGGTCAGCGAAGCCACCGCCCGGCGCGACCTGGAGACTCTGGCCAGTGAGGGCAAGATCCAGCGCGTCCACGGCGGTGCCATTGTCCTGACCGATACGCCGCCCGAATCCCCCATCCTCCAACGCCAAAGCGAACAGCTGGATGAAAAAATTCGCATAGGCCAGGCCGCCGCAGCCCTTGTCCGCGATGACGAGACAGTCTTCCTCGGCTCGGGAACCACCGTGCTCGAGGTGGCACGCGCCTTGCGGATACGCCCCAAATTGACCGTCATCACCAACTCATTGCCAGTGGTCAACGTCTTCGCCGGGTTGAAGAACATCAACGTCATCTGCCTGGGTGGGATGCTCCGTGATAGTGAACTATCCTTTATCGGGCATATCACCGAGCAGGCCCTGGCCGAAGTCCGTGCTGATAAAGTGTTCATCGGGACGCGCGCCATCAGCCTGGAACACGGCCTGACCCACGAGTACTTGCACGAAACCATGACCGACCGCGCCATACTCAAAGCCGGTCAGGAAATTATCGTGGTAGCTGACCACACCAAGTTTGGCCGGGCAGCCACCGTCCTGCTGGCACCGCTGGAGAGCATCCATATCATCGTCACTGACAAAAGCACACCCCGGGATTTCCTTGAGGCTGTCCAGGAACGCGGCCTGCGGGTGGTCATCGCCTAGCTGCTTATCTTTGCCTGAAGCCGGCGATACCTGTCGTTGGACTCGCAGTTGAAGTTTGAGTTTTTAACTCCCAAATAATTATGTTATTAGAAAACTTCCGCCCCCAATCAAAACTTGTCACCAAAACCACCCTGGTCGAGAAACCGCGTTTCCAGGCCTTCGACGCACACAACCACCTCGGCGAAGACTTCGGCGAGGGCTGGGATCAGAAGCCTTTACCTGAATTACTCGACTTGCTCGACCAGGCTGGCGTCTACCGCTTCGTGGATCTGGATGGCGGTTGGGGCGAGCACCTGCTCAACGCCCACCTTGACCATTTCAAGCAGCCTGCCCCCGAACGTTTCAAGATCTTCGGCGGAGTGGACTGGAGTCAGTGGCCGGAGCAGGGCAATGCCTTCCCCGGATGGGCCGCGGGCAGGCTGCGGGTCCAAAAGGAACGCGGTGCCGAGGGATTAAAGATCTGGAAAGGCCTTGGCCTGCATATCAAAGATCATACCGGCAAGCTGGTGGACGTGGACGACCCGCGCCTCGATCCCATCTGGCAGACAGCCGGCGAACTCGGTCTGCCGGTGATGATTCACGTAGCCGACCCGGTAGCTTTCTTTGACCCAATTAACGAGACCAATGAGCGCTGGGAGGAGCTTGGAAACCATCCTGACTGGGCCTTCACCAGCCCGCCCTTCCCATCGTTCCTGCACGTCCTCGAGGGGCTTGCTTCTCTCGTCACCCGTCATCCGTACACGACATTCATCGGCGCGCACGTTGGCTGCTACGCTGAGAATCTGGCCTGGGTCGGAGCCCTGCTTGATCGCTGCCCCAACTTCCACGTGGACATCTCGGCCCGTCTCGGCGAACTGGGCCGCCAGCCCTACGCTGCCCGGCGCTTCTTCCTGCGCTATGCCGACCGCATCCTCTTCGGCTCTGACATGGGCCCTTACCCTGAAGCCTATCGGGTCATCTACCGCTTCCTCGAGACCGATGACGAGTACTTCAACTACAACGCTGCCCCCCTCCCTATGCAGGGTCGCTGGCACGTCCATGGCCTCTATCTACCGGAGGATGTGCTCGAAAAAGTCTACTTCCGTAACTCGGAACGAATTCTTCTGCGTCAAGGATAAAACATGGAAAAAGGACACTTTACCCGCCAGGAAATCCAAACCCAACCCGAAGCCTGGGCTGCCGCTCTTGATGTGCTGGCTCAAAACCGGCGGAGCGTGCTGGACCTGGAACCTGCCCACCGTTTCGAGAGCATCATCTACACCGGTTGTGGTTCCACCTACTACTTGTCCCTGGCCGCCGCCGCGTTGACCCAGGAACTGACCGGCCTCCCGTGCCGCGCCTTCCCCGCCTCCGAGCTCTGGTTATACCCCGGCAGTTCCTACGTCGCTGGGAGGACCCTGCTGGTGGCCGTCAGCCGCTCCGGCGAGACGACCGAGACCCTGCAAGCCTGTGAGGCCTTCCTGAAGGACAAGCGCGGAGACCTGCTGACGCTCTCTTGCTATGGCAAAATGCCGCTGGCTAAGATGGGCGCGCTCAACATCGTCCTGCCTTCCGGGCAGGAGCGGTCGGTGGCTCAAACACGCGCCTTCTCCACGCTCTATCTCGGCACGGTGGCCCTGGCCTGCCTGTGGGCGGGTCGTGAAGACTTGTTTGCCAGCCTGTCGAAAATCCCGGAAGCTGGGCAACGGCTGCTGAAAAATTACACCACAATCGCTGCCGATTTGGGCCGTGACTCCTCCATCGACCGTTTCTACTGGCTTGGCTCCGGTCCGCGCCAAGGTCTGGCCTGTGAATTGAGCCTTAAGATGAAAGAGATGAGCCTGAGTCACAGCGAACCGTTCCACTTCATGGAGTTCCGCCACGGGCCGAAGAGCATGATCACGCCGTCGGCATTGGTAATTGGTCTAAGGTCGTCCGTCAATGGGAAGCACGAATCTGCCGTGCTGAAAGATGTGCGGGATATTGGAGGTCGTCTTCTAGAAATCGCTGAGGTAGACTCACAAGTCCATTTCGATACAGGCCTCAACGAGGCCGTGCGCAATGTGCTTTACCTGCCGATTGGTCAAATCATCGCTTTTGAACGTTCCATTTCCAAAGGGTTGAATCCAGATCGCCCGACGAATCTGGATAACGTTGTCAAACTTTCCTAAGGAGGAAGAAATGAAAAAAATTCTGTTTTCTCTCACAATGGTCGCCATCCTGCTGTTGAGCGCCTGCACCGGGAAAACCGCCGGGGGTAATGCGACCAGCAGTAGCCCTATCCAGATCACGTACATGGAATGGGGCGATCCTGCTGAGCTGGATGTCTGGAAGGCCATCGTCTCAGACTTCGAAGCGGCCAATCCAAACATAAAGGTCAACGTCGATGTTTCCGACTGGGACTCATACTGGACGAAGCTCAAGACCATGCTGGCTGCCAGCACTCCGCCGGATGTCTTTGCCATGGATGCGCCGCTGTACCTGGATTACCAGTCGCGCGGCGTGCTCCTCAACATTCAGCCCTACATCGACAAAAATCCGGGCATGTTGGACGGGCTTTTCCCGAACACGCTGACGGCCTATCAAACGCCGGACGGCTACTTCGGGCTGCCGCGTGATTTTCAGACCATCGTCGTCTTCTATAACAAGGACATGTTCGACAAGGCTGGCGTCGCTTACCCGCAGGCCGGCTGGACCTATGACGACTTGCGTGCCACTGCCAAGGCCCTGACCAAGGACACTAACGGCGACGGCAAGATCGACCAGTTCGGCTACGTGATCGATCCCTGGGATTTCGAACCGGGGATGAGCGAGATTATTTGGGCCTATGGCGGCGACCTGATCAACGCCGGCCATACCCAGACCTTGATCGGTGAACCAAATGCCCGCACGGCCTTCCAGTTCCTGCACGACATGATGTTCATCGATCATTCCATTCCAGACCCCAACACCTCGTCACAGTACGGCGGTGACCTGTTCCTTTCCGGGAATGCGGCCATGATCGCCATGGGTCACTGGGCCGTGCCGAGCTACTCGGAAGCCGGTTTCAAGTGGGATGTCGTCCAAATGCCGAGCGGCCCTGCCGGGCAAGCCACCAGCGTCAACAGCGCCGGGTTCGTTGTCGGCAAGGACAGTAAGAACCCGGATGCAGCCTTTGCCTTCATTAAGTTCGTGCTCAGCACGGCCGGCCAGACCCGCCTGGCTGAAATGGGATTTGCCTGCCCGGTTTTGAAGTCCGTTGCGGAGAGTGATGCCTTCCTGAAGCAGAGCACCCCCATTAACCACCAGATCTTCATCGACTCGCTGGCTTTCGCCCACATGAAACCAGTCTTCAAGGGCTATGATGAATGGTCTTCCACCATCGGCGACGGACTTACCCCCATGTGGAACGGTGAGGCGGAGCTGAACCCGACCCTAGATCAGATCGTCGTCCAAGGGGATGCGGTCCTGGCCAAGAATAAGTAACCCGTTTTCCTCCCCCCATCCCCGAGAGCGGATGGGGGGAGGAAGAGGAGACGAATATGGAATACGGGTTGAAACCGCTCGGCCGGGAAAAGTTCTGGTTTTGGGTCATGCTGACCCCCACGCTGATCGGGCTGACCTTTGGCGCGCTTGGCTCCATCCTGGCCACGCTCGGATTGAGCCTGACCCACTGGGACCTGTTGACCCCGCCTACCTGGGCCGGTTTGAACAATTACATCGCCCTTTTCAAGAACCCCGCTTACCTCAAGGCGCTGACGAACACCTTCGAGTTCAGCGTCATGTATGTTCCAGGCGTGGTCATTATCTCGCTGTTCGTGGCGGTCCTGATGAACCGCAAGATCCACGGCATTTCCATCTTCCGTACTATCTATTTTCTCCCGGCTGTCACTTCGGCGGTTGCCACTGCCCTGGTCTGGAACATGATCTACGGCAGGGACACCGGCATATTGAACTTCATCCTGAACCGTATTGGCCAGCCATCCGTCTGCTGGTTGTGCACAAAAAACGCCCTGATGTCGGTGGTGGTCGTCAACATATGGGGGGCGATCGGGGAAGGCATGATCATCTTCCTGGCCGGCCTGACCGCCATTCCCCGCGAATACTACGAGGCGGCGACCATCGATGGAGCCGGTCTGTTTAACCAGTTTTTTTCCATCACCCTGCCACTGGTCACGCCCAGCATCTTTTTCCAGACCCTTATGTCCACCATAAATGCCTTCCAGGCTTACGATTACATCTACATGATGACCCGCCAGGGCCAGGGCGACAGTTCCGTGCCGGTGGTCGTCTTCTCCATCTACCGCAATGCCTGGAATTTTTTCAACTATGGAGGCGCAAGCGCCCAGGCCATCGAGCTGGCCGTGCTGGTCATCCTACTGATGGCTTTCTACTTCTGGCTCGAAAGGCGCTACGTGGTGTACGAATAGGAGCATGCCATGACAAAAACGACCCAGAAGATACTCCTTGACCTGGTGACTTATGTCCTCCTGATCGCCGGGGCCGTGACGATGCTGGCACCCTTCCTGTGGATGGTGGCCACCTCCTTCAAACTTCCCGCTGACCAGTTCACCCACACCCTCATCCCCAACCCGGCCACGCTCGACAATTTCCGCAAATTATTCTCGTTTGATCTGAATTTCCCGCGGCTGTTCCTGAACAGTACGATCATTTCGCTCCTGACCGTTGTCGGTCAATTGCTGACCTGCGCCATGGCCGCCTTCTGTTTTGCCGTGGTGAAATTCCGCGGCCGCAATTTGCTCTTCACCTTCCTGCTCGTCACCTTAATGATCCCCGAGCAGGTCACCCTGATCCCGAATTTCATCATTTTCAAATATCTACACCTGGTAGGGACCAGCGTTCCGCTCTGGCTGCCGGCCTTCTGGGGTGGAGCGTTTGGGACCTTTTTGTTGCGGCAGTATTTCCTGACCATCCCGCGCGAGCTGTTGGACGCCGCCCGCGTGGACGGCGCCTCGCTCTGGCAGATCTTCTGGCGCATCTACCTGCCGCTTGGGAAGCCGGCCCTGGCTGCCCTGTCCATCTTTACCTTCCAGGGCGCCTGGAACGACCTGCTGCACCCGCTGGTGTACATGCCGACTGTTCCCAACACCACCCTGACCGTTGGTCTGGCCTTCTTCCAGACACAGCTGACCCAGGGCGGGCGCTTCACCGTCCTGATGGCCGGCGCCCTGATTAGCATCCTGCCTCTGGTCCTGGTATTCTTCTTCGCCCAGAAACAGTTCATCGAGGGCATCTCCCTGAGCGGCTTAAAGCGTTAGAATCGAAAATAACCTGACAAGGAGTTTATCATGACCAAAATCACCTTCATCGGCGCCGGCAGTCTCGAGTTTACCTCCGAACTTGTGCGCGACATTCTGACCTTCCCCCTGCTCGAGGACGCCCATCTCGCCCTGATGGACATTAACGCCGAGCGGCTGAAATTCGCCAAACAGGCGGTGGTAAAACTGATCGAGGCCGGCAAGCGCCCGGCAACCGTCTCTGCCACCCTCGACCGGGTTGAGGCGCTCAAGGGAGCCGATGTGGTACTCACCACCATCCTGGCTGGCAGCACCGAGGTCTGGCGTCACGACATCGAGATCCCCAAGAAATACGGCGTGGATATCAACGTCGGTGACACGCGCGGGCCTTCGGGTATCTTCCGCTTCCTGCGCACCCTGCCGCCGATGATGGATATCGTTCGCGATATGGAGAAATACTGTCCGAACGCCGTCCTGCTTAACTACACCAACCCGATGGCCATGTTGTGCGGTGCCCTCCAGCGCCAGACATTCATCCCGGTCACCGGTCTGTGCCACTCGGTCCAGGGGACAGCCATGATGCTTGCAGTCTGGATCGGGGCACTGTTTCCCGAGGTTAACTATGTCTGCGCGGGCATCAACCACCAGGCCTGGTATCTCAAATACGAAGTCAACGGCCGGGACGCCTACCCACTCATTCACAAAGCCATCACTGAGAATCCCGATATTTACAACGAGGAACAGGTGCGCAACGAAATGTACCTCGCCCTCGGCTACTACGTCACCGAGTCCAGCGGGCACAACTCCGAGTACAACTGGTGGTTCCGCAAACGCCCTGACTTGATCGAAAAATACTGCACGCACGGCACCGGCTGGAACCCCGGCGAGTACGCCTACATTCTTAAAGAATACCAGAATGCCGAGGCCACCTGGAAGGATATCGTCAAGCGACGCATGGAAGCCCCATTGACCTCGGGGGACATCCAGCGCGGCTTGGAATATGCCGCTTATATCATCAATGCCTTGAAAGGCGGCGAACCGTTCAAGTTCAATGGTAATGTACCCAACACGAATATCATCTCCAATCTTCCCGAGGGTGCCTGCGTCGAGGTCCCGGTCTACGTGGACAAGGCCGGCTTCCATCCTCTCCACGTTGGCGCCTTGCCGCCCGAGTGCGCCCTGCTGACCCAGCTTTCGAGTGGCATTGAGGAGATGGCCATCACCGCCGCCCTGACCGGCGACCCGCTAATGGTTTACCGCGCTATCTGCCACGACCCGCTCACGGCCTCCGTTCTCTCGCTGGCTGAGATCAGGCAGATGACTAATGAGCTCTTCGCCCGTCATAAACAATACCTGCCGCAGTTTAAAGTCCATAAGGTCTGATAAAACATTAGTTCCATCATAAAGATTGTGTCCTGACCTTTATCCGGGTTATTCGCCCATAACCTGTTGGACCTTCGACTATTCGACTTTGGACTATTCGACTATGAAACTCTCCATCGGTAAACTGCGTGGTCTCCAGCGCATTAGTACTTCACAGGGCACCTTCACCTGCCTGGCTCTTGATCACCGTCAGAATCTGCGCAAAGCCCTGAACCCGGCCGACCCGGCCGCAGTCAGCGACGCCCAGCTCTCAGCCTTTAAGCTTGAGGTCGCCAAAGCCCTGGCGGACACCTCCACCGCCGTGCTCCTCGACCCGGAGGTCTCGGCTGCCCAGGCGGTCGCCGCCCGGGTGGTACCGGGGAATGTCGGTCTGGTGGTGGCAGTCGAGTCAACCGGTTATGGTGGCGCATCGACCGCCCGCCAGTCCCAGATCCTGCCCGGCTGGACGATCGAAAAAGCGAAGCGCATGGGCGCGGATGCTGTCAAGCTGCTGGTCTACTACCACCCCGATTCGCCCATGGCAGGCGGGGTCGAAGCCTTTGTCAAACAGGTGGCGGATGATTGTCGCAAATACGACCTGGCCATCATGCTTGAGCCCCTCTCCTACTTCCTCGCGGACGGGAAGAAACTCTCATCCCCCGAGAAGCGCCGCATCGTCGTCGAGACTGCCCGCCGCCTGACCCCCCTTGGCGTGGATGTGCTCAAGGCCGAATTTCCTCTGGATACTACCGAAAAAGATCAAACCGTCTGGGCCACGGCCTGCGCCGAGATCTCTGCTAGTTCCGTCATACCCTGGATCCTGCTCTCCGCGGCTGTGGAATTCGAGACCTACCTGCGCCAGGTGACCATCGCCTGTAACGCCGGGGCCTCCGGCATCGCCGTTGGGCGTGCTGTCTGGCAGGAGGCGGTCGGAATGGTGCCCGAGGCCCGTACCGGGTTCCTTGCCACCACCGCCCATGGCAGGCTCTCCCGTCTGACCTCACTCTGTCTTGCGCTGGCCCGACCGTGGACCGATTTCTACTCCGCCAGCGCACCCTTCGACTGGTATAAAGGTTATTAGTCGATCCATTTGTTTTTTAAAACCCTCAAAATCCATGAACCCCCCCTTTGACCTCCTCGTCGCTGGTGAAATCAACCCCGATCTGATTCTCACGGGCGATGTCGAACCCGCCTTTGGCCAGGTGGAAAAACTGGTCGACTCGGCCGTCCTGACGCTCGGCTCTTCGTCTGCCATTTTCGCCTGTGGCGCGGCGCGCCTCGGGCTGCGGGTTGCCTTTATCGGTGTGTGTGGCAATGATCCCTTCGGGAGTTTCATGCTGGCTGAAATGAACGCCCGCCGCGTGGACACTTCCGGTGTGCTCGTCCGTCCGGGCGGGCAGACCGGCCTGAGCGTCATCCTGAATCGTGACAGCGACCGTGCCATCCTGACTTGCTCCGGCCTGATTCCCACCCTGACCGCTGCTGACCTGAATGACAACCTGCTGCGCCAAGTGCGTCACCTGCACGTTGCTTCCTACTTCCTGCAGACCTCCCTCCAGGCCGGCCTGCCGGACCTCTTCGCCCGTGCCCATGTCCTCGGCCTGACCACCTCCCTCGACACCAACTGGGATCCCTCCGGCGAATGGCGCGGCTTCGATGAACTGCTGCAGAAGGTGGACGTGTTTCTCCCCAATGAGAAAGAGGCAATTGCCCTGACAGGTACAAAAGAAGCCGAAGCAGCCGGCCAGCGACTCAGCCAATCCTGCAGGCTGGTGGCGATCAAGCTGGGTGTGGAGGGAGCGATTGCCCGACGTGCTGGAGAAACTGCCCGTGTACCCGCCCTGAAGGTCGAGGTGGTCGACACCGTTGGCGCAGGCGACACGTTCGATGCAGGGTTCATCTACGGTTTCCTGAACGGCTGGAGCCTTGAGAAAACCCTGCGTTTGGCGGTAGCCTGCGGGTCGCTCTCGACGCGCCGCCTCGGGGGCACCGACGCCCAGCCAACGCTGGACGAGGTCATGCGCTATGTCTCACCCGCTGGATGAACTCGTCCGTGCCCAGAAGCGCGGCGAGCCACGCGGCATTGCTTCGATTTGTTCCGCCCATCCGTCGGTGCTGAAAGTGGCCTTGCGGGGGGCTCTCCCGGTTCTGATCGAGTCCACTTGCAATCAGGTTAACCAATTTGGCGGCTACACTGGCATGACGCCGGCGGGTTTCGTCCACTTTGTGGAGGAGTTCGCCGCCCAGAACGGATTCCCGGAAGAACAACTGCTCCTGGGCGGTGATCATCTCGGCCCCTCCCCCTGGCAGAACAAGCCGGCTGCGAATGCCATGCAAAAATCAGAAGAGTTGGTGCGCCTCTATGTTCAGGCCGGCTATACCAAGATCCACCTGGACGCCAGCATGCGCCTGGCCGGCGACCCGCCCGGGCCGCTTGCCCCCGAAGTCTCCGCCCGCCGGACGGCCGAATTGGTCCGCGTCGCTGAGGGATCAGTTCCCCACCTGGCAAACGCCCCGCGCTATGCCATCGGGACGGAAGTCCCGCTGCCGGGCGGGGCGCGGGAACACGAGGACGGCGTCCACGTGACCACCGTGGAGGCTGCCCGGCTCACATTGGAGCTCATGCATGCCGCGTTTGTGGAGGCGGGATTGGAGTCAGCCTGGGAGCGCGTTATTGCGCTGGTCGTCCAGCCGGGTGTCGAGTTTGGAGATGATTTCGTGTTTTCTTACGACCCCGCCGCCGCACGCAACCTGGCGCGTTTCAGCGAGACAACGCCTTTCGTGTACGAGGTTCACTCCACTGATTACCAGACGCGCGACAATCTGCGCTTCCTTGTCCGTGACCACTTCGCCATCCTGAAGGTCGGTCCCGCCCTGACATATGCCTACCGGGAGGCGGTTTTTGCCCTGGCGATGATGGAGGACGAGTTGATCCCAGCCGGGAGGCGCTCGAATCTCGTCAAGGTGCTGGAAGAGGTCATGATGCGTCAGCCGGAGTACTGGCAGAAATATTATCGCGGAGATGAAACTGCCCAACGCCTGGCGCGTAAATTCAGTCTGAGCGACCGCCTCCGTTATTACTGGGGCGATCCGCAGGTTCAGTCTGCGCTCTTACGGTTAATGCAAAACCTCGGGGAAAAAAAGCTCCCGCTGACGTTGGTCAGCCAGTACGCCTCGCGACAATGGGAAAGGATCCGCAGCGGGCAAATCGCCAATAAACCTGAGGCCATCATTCTCGATAAGGTGATTGCCGTGCTTGAGCAGTACGTCTTTGCTTGTGGATGAGGGAGAGAGACTTATAAACCGCCTCACCGGAATGGCTTTATATCCGTTGGTCGTTTTTCGAAGTTAACTTCCTGTTGTCTGCCCCCTTTTTTTTATCGCCATAAAAACCACAGGCCCACTGCCACGGCAAGGCCCAACAGCACCCCGCTCAACGCTTCCAGAGGCGTGTGCCCGATTGCTTCGAGCAGATGCTTCTCATTGATCGGGTGGCCGCTTAGCAATTCTTCCACCAGGATATTGATCTTCTGGGCTTGTTTCCCGGCCTGGCGTCGGACGCCCGTGGCATCATAAACGACAACTGTCGCCAGAGTGAACGCCACCGCAAAAAGGGGGGTGCCAAAACCGTAAAACAACCCTACCGCCATGGCTATGGAGGTGACCAGGCTGGAATGCGAACTGGGCAACCCGCCGGTCGTGAAAAATAAAGCCCAGTTCCAGCGGTGTTTCCGCAGGCGTTCTACAGGCACTTTCAATATCGACGCCAAAAACCACCCCGCCATCCCTGTCCAGAAGACATGGTTTTGAAAGAGAGCGCTCAAGTTCATTGGTTTTCCTTGAAATCGGCCAGTGATTCTCCCACCAGCGCCTGGACCTTCAACTCGGCCTTGTCCAGCAGTTCGGTGCAGCGCTTGGTTAACGCCTGGCCGCGCTCGAAGAGCATCATCGACTCTTCCAGCGGGCGTTCCCCGGATTCGAGGGCCGCCACGATCGTTTCGAGTTCTGCAGAGGCTTCTTCGTAAGTCAATCCATCAATTGGTTTGGGTTCATTTTTTGCCATAATCACCTATCCATCGCCCTCAACCCGGGCACCGAATTCTCCGTCCCGCACGCGGACGCGCAGCGCATCTCCGTCCTGAACCTGGGACTTGCTGGCGACAACCCGCTTGTTTTTCGTGACCACCGCGTAACCGCGTTGCAGCACAGCTACTGGACTGAGTGCCGTCAGGCGGTTTTCCAATCCCTTCAGCCGCGCCGTCGTGAGTTCGAGGCGGTGAGCCTGTGCGGCGTTCCCCCGGCGGCTCAATTCATCCACGCGCTGGCGTTCGGTCTGCACACGGCGCAGGGGCGAATAAAAACGCAGGCCGCTTTGAAAACCCTCCAGAAGATTGCGCTGGCGCTCGAAGAGTGTATTCATACTAACTTCAAGGATTTGCGCCATCTCGATCAAGCTCTGTCGGAGCTCCAGTACCGTAATGGTTGTCGCCAGTTCAGCCGCCGCGGTGGGTGTGGGGGCGCGCAAGTCTGCTGCGAAATCAGCCAGGGTGAAATCCGTCTCGTGGCCCACGCCGGTGATGACCGGTGCCTGCGACTCGACTACCGCGCGCACCACCCGTTCATCGTTGAAGGCCCACAGGTCTTCGATGGAGCCGCCGCCGCGCGCCAGCAGGATCACCTCCGGCGCTGCTACCCGGTTCAAGGTCCGCAGCGCCGCCACCAGGGCTGGCGGGGCTTCGTCTCCCTGCACCGGTGCGGGTGCCAGGACCACTTCCGCCAGCGGCATCCGCCGTCGCAGGGTATTGAGCATATCCCGTAGGGCTGCACCGGTCGGCGAAGTCACGATCCCGATCCGGCGCGGGGAGGTCGGGATGGAACGCTTGCGGGCAGCTTCGAAAAGGCCCTCGGCCTCCAGCAATGCCTTCAGACGCAGGAATTCCTGGTAGAGTGCCCCCTCCCCCAGTGGATGGAGGCTGTCGGCGTAGAGCTGGTACTGCCCGCCGACTTCGTAGATGCCGATGCTGCCATGCGCTTCAACAGCCGTCCCATCCTGAGGTGCGAAGCGCAGGTGGGCGGCTTCGGTCTTCCACATCACACAGCGCAGGGAAGCGCCGGAGTCTTTCAGGGTGAAATAAATATGTCCGGAGGCTGGACGCGACAGGTTGGAAATTTCCCCCTGCACCCATACATCCTGTAGGTCCGGGTCGTCTTCCAATAATTGGCGCAGGTGGCGTGTTAGGGTTGTGACGGTCCAGCGGGGGGATGCGTCAAAGAGCGCCAGTTGTTCCATGTCTAGAGAATACTCTCGTTCAGAAAGACTGTCAACCATCCTGTAGTTAGCTTTCAGTGTAAAGAAACGAAAAAATGGGTGTGGGGACGCTTCGCGTCCCCACACCCATTTTTTCGCATAGTTCTCCCCTCCCCGAATCGGGGAGGGGAGACGGGGGAGGGGTTAAAAACTCATGCGCAGGACCTGAGTTGGCTTCGGCTTACAACTAACCAACAAGCAGAAAGGAGCCATTCCGCGGCCTATTTTTTGTTACAATGAGAATATATATGAAACGGCTCTGGGCACCCTGGCGTATGAAATTCGTCGAAACGAAAACTGCGGGCTGCGTCTTCTGCAATGTCCAGAAAGAGGCCGATGGTCCCGATAACCTGGTCGTTTTCCGCGGAAAACGCTGTTTTGTCATCCTGAATCGCTTCCCGTATACCAGCGGTCATATGATGGTGGTGGCTAACGAACACCGGCCCTCGCTTGAGGACCTGGATGCGGAAACCCGCGCCGAGATGATGGAACTGGCCACCCATGGCATGGCTGTACTCCGCCGTGTGTACCAGCCGGACGCCTTCAACGTCGGTGCGAATATCGGCGAAGCCGCCGGAGCGGGAGTTGCCGGGCATGTCCACATCCATGTGGTGCCGCGCTGGACAGGCGATGCCAATTTCATGCTGACCCTGGCCGATACCAAAGTGATGCCCGAGGCGCTGGAAGATACCTATGCCCGCCTCCGGCGCGCCTGGGATAGTCGTTGATTATCGTTTTCGCTTATAGTTATGATTTCGAGGAGTCCCGATGAATAAGAAAATCCCCATTCTGACCATTCTGGTGATACTGGGCATGTTATTCTCTGCCTGTGGTGTCCAAACCAGTGGGACCGGCAGCCTAGCTGCCGCTGAAACCCAGGTCGTGACAAATAACCTGCCCGTATCGGCCGCACTCATCCAGCCCTCCGACACTTTCACACCGACCTTGCCGCCTGTCTTCACACAAACCAATCCATCCACTTCCACTTCCTCCCCCACCCCTCAACCGGTCGGTGGTACTGCTGACTACGGTCCGCAAATTACTGACTTCCCGCCGGGTGTCAACCCGCTCACCGGCCTGCTTGTCACTGACGCATCCATGCTCAACCTGCCCGCCGTCCTGCTCTCTGTCCCGTTGTTTCCCGCTTCGGGCCGGCCTTCGGCAGGCATCTCGTTTTCCCCCTGGGTTTTTGAAATTTACATCGGCGAAGGCATGACGCGTCTGCTGGCCTCTTTCTACGGTGAACAGCCGCAGGTGGATCCACGCCTCAGCGGCTCGTGCGCCGTGCGCACCGAACCGTTTATTGCCGCGGATGCTGTCCTTGGCAACCTTGCCTGGTCTGATGAGAACGGCAACGGCATCCAAGACTCGAACGAACCCGGCATCGGTGGGATCTGCGTAACGCTTTACGACGCCGCCGGGAGTATCCTGCAGACCACTTCAACCGATTCTGATGGCTACTATGGATTTAATGTTGATCCCGGCGGGACTTACCGCATCGGCTTCGAGCGTCCGGCCAACCTGGATTTCACCACGCCGGGTGTCGGTCCGGACAATACGGATAGTGACGCCGACCCGCTCACTGGTCTGACCCCGCCGATCGTTTTCACAGGGACTGACATGAACTGGGATGCCGGTTATGTCCAGTCCGAACCGGCCGCCGAACCCATCTCCACCGTCAGCCCGGGTACGCCCGCCCCCGTCACCGATGAAAGTCTCGTCGCGCTGCCGCCGGCTGAAGTGGGACCCGTCCGCTCCATGCGCCTGCCTTATGGAACCATTGGCAAATTTTTCGCAGGCGGCTGCATCATCTCCGCCAGCGGTGACCCGTCTGTACTGGCGCAGGTGCCCGGTTGTCACTATGCCTTAGGAGACGCCTCGAGCGTCAATGGCACCCTGGTTAACATTACTCAACTGCGCCAGTGGGCCGAGGCCAGCCAGAACCCCAATTCCCCGGTCAACTACTCCGGTAACCTTTTCAGCTCAACACCTCCCGCAGGCAGTAAACCGGCCAGCCAGGTGAACGTCTTCTGGAACGAGGGCGATCAGTCCCAATTCATCTACGATCCTCTCTCCGGGGCGTATCAGCGCTTCCTCAATAATCCTGTAAACGTGGAAGGCTTCACCCCCCAGACCGACCGCCTGACCGGGCAGCAGTTGCTGTACGACAACGTTATCTTCATGTTCGTGGACTACATTGCCTATGCCGAGACTAAAATGGACATCAATCTCGGCCTCGGCGACATGGGCGCCGCCACCCTGTTCCGGGATGGACAGATTTTCCGTATCCACTGGAGCACGATCGCCCAGGCATACGAGCAGGCAACGCAGCGCCTGCGCCCAATCCGCTTTACCGATGCCAGCGGCAACCCGATCGCATTGAAACCCGGCCACACCTGGGTGCACGTCTTCACTACCGCCTCCGTTGTTTATGAAAAGGTTCCTGGCTCCGGCATCTGGACCGCAGAGTTCCACGCACCGTTGGTTCCCTGAACCGCACAATAATATCCAAACCATTCTCTTCCCCATCAGAGTTCTTTGACGGGGAAGAGCTTTTTAAACCGGTAATATCTGATGTGAATTCGAGCTGGGACAAGCTCCTATATGACTTGGAGTCATACCCCGCAGGCCCAACATTTGCACTGGACTCCCGGCAGGACAGCGGGGCTTTCACAAAGTAGGGGTTTGGGGGTGGGGACATATTAATTGGTAACTTCGTGCCTTCGCGGTAGTATTTTTATATTTCACCCCAGGCGTCGGCTCTATTACAGGTAGTCTGGGAATCATCAAAGGCATGATAAAATTCTCAATGTCCCCGGTTAAGCCGAAGGAGCGAACATGGAACAAGAAGTATATGACTTTGTCATTATAGGTTCCGGCTTTGGCGGTTCTGTCTCTGCCATGCGGCTGACGGAAAAGGGCTACTCCGTCCTCGTTCTGGAAAAAGGCAGGCGTTTCCGCGATCAGGATTTCGCCAAAACCAACTGGCAGTTTTGGAAATATCTATGGCTGCCTGCAATTCGTGCTCATGGCATCCTGCAGATCAGCTTTCTCAAAGGCGCCATGGTTTTGCATGGGGCGGGCGTCGGCGGCGGGAGCCTGGGCTACGCCAACGTGCTTGAGATCCCCACCGAGGAGACCTTTGCCACGCCCGCCTGGAACACGCCCGTCGCCTGGGGGGAAGTGCTCAGGCCGCATTTTGAGACCGCCAGGAAAATGCTCGGCGTGGCGCGCAACCCCAGGCTTTGGAAAGCCGATGAACTCTTGCGTACCATGGCCGATGAGGCCGGCATGGGCGGGACTTTCCGCGCCACCGATGTCGGTGCGTATTTTGGGGATGCGGGGATGACTGTCCCTGACCCGTACTTCGGCGGTGCAGGCCTTGAGCGGGCAGGCTGCAAGCACTGCGGCGCCTGCATGGTTGGCTGCCGCTACAATGCCAAGAACACCCTCCCCAAGAACTACCTGTATTTTGCTGGGAAGAACGGGGCTAGGGTTGTTGCGGAATCAGAAGTCACGAATGTAAAACCACTCGACGGGGATGCGGGCTATTTGGTCACCTGCCGGCCGAGCACCCGCTTCTTGAAAGGTCCGCACCGGCATGTTCGGGCCAGGAACGTGATCCTGGCTGGCGGCGTGATGGGCACCCTCAACCTGCTCCTCCGTCTACGCGAGGCGACCCGCTCCCTGCCGGATTTGTCACCCCGCCTCGGCGATATGGTGCGCACCAACTCTGAAGCCTTGCTGGGAGCGGTCGCCAGGAAATCGGATATCAATTACTCGGAGGGTGTATCGATTTCCTCCATCTACAACCATGACCGGATCACGCGCGTCGAGCCAACCCGTTACCCCGATGGCTCGTCGTTGATGCGCTTCCTGGCCGCCCCCCTGATTGACACGGACGTGAGCGTACCTATGCGCATTTTGCGTTTCCTGGGTTGGGCCATCACCCACCCACTTGATTTTGCCAAAGCCTTCTTCCTGCCCGGCTGGGCGCACAACGTAACCATCCTGCTGGTGATGCAGCACGCCGATAACCGCATGCGCTTCCGCATGGGGCGCAGCCTCTTCACCCTGTTCCGCCGCGGGATGGTGACCGAGCGCGAGCCGGGCTATGAGATCCATGCCCAGGTGACCGGCTCGCATGAGTTGACGCGCGATTTTGCGCAGCGCACGAACGGGATTGCCCTCGGCTCGATTGGTGAAAACCTGTTGAACCTCCCCACCACCGCCCACATCCTGGGTGGTGCCCCAATGGGCAGGGATGCCTCCGAGGGCGTGGTGGATGAAAACTTCGTAGTGCATAACTATCCCGGGATGTACATCATAGACGGCTCGATCATGCCCGCTAACCCCGGCGTAAACCCCAGCCTCACCATCACCGCCCTGGCCGAGTACGCCATGTCCAAAATTTCTCCAAAATCTTAATGCTTATAGAATCAAAAAAAAGGATAAGGAGCGCCTAACCGAGGCGGCGTCCAGCCGCCATCGGCCGTTTTGGCAACTTGAGTCGCCAAAGACGGTTGTTTCGACGCCATCGCGAAGCATCCCCGTGGGATGAGGCGTCGAAAAAGCGCTTCACACCCTTTTTTTGATATCTTACTTTTTCCGCCTCTTCACATACACCTTCACGGCTTCCCGCATGAACCCGGCCAGCTTCGGGTTCATCTTGTCAAAGTTGGCCCGGAAGCGCGCATCCTCGTTGTACAGGTCGGCCAGACCCAGTAACTGCTCATCGTTCGGACTCCAGAAGTACTGCATGTTCTGGTGCCAGCGGGCGATCAATGCCTGTACCTGCGTACTGGCTGCCCCTTTCGGCATGGCCGCGGCCAGGTCAGCGTAGATGGCTTTGCCTTCCGCCAGGATGCGTTCCTTCTCGGCGGGAGGGTACGCCTTCCACCTTCGGTTGGAGGCTCTCACCGTTTCGGGGTCGTACATCTGCTCCACTTCCAGCGCATACTTTTTCTGTTCTTCTTCGCTGAAGCCTTCGAACAATCCTTTTGCATTCATGCTTTCATTTCCTTTCAAATGGTCAATGGTATGTTCTACCGTCTGAATGAGGCGCTTCAGGCGTTCGACTCGTCCCTGCAGCGCCTCTTTGTGAGAGCTGAGGGCCGTCAGCACGTCAAAATCAGGGCGGCTCACGATGGTTTTGATCTCGTCGAGACTCAAATCCAGTTCGCGATAGAACAGGATCTGCTGAAGTTTCAGCAGGGCCTCTTCCTCGTAGTGGCGGTAGCCGTTGCTGCCCAACGAAGACGGCTTGAGCAGCCCGATCTCGTCGTAGTAATGCAGGGCGCGGACGCTGACGCCCGCCAGTTTCGCAAGTTGTTTAACGGTGTACACCTTAACCTCGTCCACAATATAAACCATGACGTAACGTTAATGTCAAGAGGGTAAATGCATTCTAGGGTTAACTATGGGTTGCATTTACCGATTGAAAAGCGTATAATCAGAACGTATTACGTTTTATTATCGATAAGGAGATGTGGGTATGTATGCAACAACAATTTCTTCCAAATATCAGGTGGTCATCCCGCGTGAAGTGCGGAAACAGTTCGGGTTAAAACCAGGGCAAAAAATCATGTTCATCCCCTATCAAAAGAGCATTCGCCTGGTCATTGTGCCTCCCATCAAGGATGCGCTTGGCATGTTCAAGGGGATGAACGCTGACAACCTGCGTGAAGAAAAAGACGAGGAGCGCTAATGAACGTCGTTGATTCTTCGGGCTGGGTGGAATATTTTACAAAAGGAACAAATGCCAAATTTTTCATCCCACCAATTCAGGATGTGGAGAATTTGCTAACTCCTGCCATTTGCATTTACGAAGTTTTCAAACGCCTTTATTTGGATATGGGTGAGGAAAATGCTTTGCAGGCGGTTGGAATCATGTCATACGGACAAGAAGTGGAATTAAGTCGCAAAATTGCCATTGATGCCGCACAAATTTCGATTGATATGAAACTGGCCATGGCGGATAGCATCATCCTTGCAACTGCCCGCGCCAACAACGCCACTTTGTGGACGCAGGATGCGCACTTCAAGGATATTGAAGGTGTAAGGTATATCGAGAAAAAGTCGTAACCAAACCCTGAGGCGGGATTTTGCATAAAATCTCCGAAGAGCGCACCCGCAAGGAAATGATTGACCCACAACTGGAACATGCTGGGTGGTTTCTTCGCGACCATTCCAAGGTAAAGATCGAAATCCCCGTTGATGGGTACGACGCCGAACCCTGGAATGGCGTGACGGATTACTGCCTCTATCGCGAGAACGGGCAAGTGCTGGCTGTGGTGGAAGCCAAGAAGACGGCTGTGGATGTACGGCAGGCGCAAACCCAACTTGAATATTACGTCAAGGAAATCGAGAAGCACCAATCCTTTCGCCCGTTTGGATTTTTAGCCAACGGCTACGATATCCATTTCGTGGATGTGGGCTTTGCGCCCATGCGTCTGGTCAATGGATTCTTCACACGCGAAGATTTGGAGAACCTGCTCTATATTCGCCAGAATGGACTGAAACTCGGCGATACACCCATCAACAACGATATCGTTGACCGTGCCTACCAGCACGAAGCCATCCGCCGCGTGAACGAAGCGTTTGAAAAGGGAAAACGCAAAGCCCTGATCGTCATGGCCACCGGCACCGGCAAGACGCGCACTGCCATGGCCTTGATTGACGTGTTCATGCGCGCCAACCAGGCGCGACGGATTTTGTTTGTTGCAGATCGTGACGAATTGGTCAGGCAGGCCAAGACCGATGGATTTGAAACGTTTCTGCCAAATGAACCGTGCACGAGATTATTCAGTTGGGATATTGATACTACCAGTCGCTTATTTGCAGTGACGTTGCAGACTCTCAGCAACATCTTCGAGCAGTTCTCGCCTGCCTTCTTTGACTTGATCATCTTCGATGAAGTCCATCGTTCTATCTTCAATCGCTACAGCGAAATCCTGCAATATTTCGACGGGCGCATGATTGGCCTGACCGCCACGCCCGCCAGTTACATTGACCGTGATACCTTTGAAGCCTTTGATTGTCACGATGACAGGCCCACTTATCTTTATACGTATGAACAGGCGATCAAAGATAAATATCTTGTGGACTATAGCCTGTACTCCGCCCAGACCCGCTTCCAGCGCGAGGGCTTGCATGCCGTGAACCTGAGCGAAGAAGAGCGCAACCTGCTCATCCAGCACGGACTGGATCCCGATGAGATCAATTACGAAGGGACGGAACTTGAAGAGAAAGTGACCGTCACCGACATGCTCCGCCGCCAGTGGCAGGAGATCATGGACGTGGTCTATAAGGATTCTTCGGGCACTTATCCGGGTAAAACGATTATTTTTGCGATAACCAAAAAACATGCCTTGCGTTTGCAGGATGCCTTTTATGAGGTCTTCCCGCAATACGTTGATATGGCAAAGGTTGTTATCAGTGAAGGCGATTACCGCAGCAAAAATCTCACTGCCTTTAAAAAAGGAGACATGCCGCGCATCGCCATCTCGGTGGACATGCTCGATACGGGCGTGGACATTCCCGAAGCGGTCAATCTTGTGTTCATGAAGCCTGTGCAATCGCCGATCAAGTTGCATCAAATGATCGGGCGTGGCACGCGCAGTCAGGCAGCTTGCAAGAAACTGGAATTGCTTCCCAATTTCGAGAAGAAGGAATTTCTCATCATTGACTTCTGGGACAATAACTTTAGCCGCGACGCAAAGGAAGCGCCCGATAACACCACGCCTGTGATGGTGCGGGTCTTCAACACGCGCTTGAATTTGCTGGAAACCTATCTCGACGACCAGCCAAACCCCGAATGTCGAAGTGTAATAAAAGATTTGCGCCTAATGATTGCGCGCATCCCGACCGAATCGCTTTTGGTGAGGCGTGCCATGCCAGAGATTGAAGACGTCTGGCAGGACGGTTTCTGGAATTATCTCCTTCCGAGCAGCATCAAGAAATTGCGCGAAAGAGTGGGACCACACTTGCGCTACGCCGCGGATGTGGACGTGGCCGCCGAGACCTTCATCAGCAAAATGGAACGCTTGAAGCTGGCGCGTCGCACAGGCCGGGACACGGACCAGGTTGTCCAATCCATTGCGGAAGATGCAATGCGACTCTCCGAAAACATCCTGGACAAACGCCAGATCGACCTGCGCCGCAAGTGCATTCCACCGACTCTGGAAACTTCCACATTCGATGAACTGGACGAGATCCGAGATGGACTGGCACGCGAGATGAAGAACAAATCCAGCCGCGAGGACCCGCTGGTGATCGACTACCT
>Ga0209777_10003101_pt1 | contig 20997 bp, 32 predicted proteins | sample FrelakmetHBP12HB_FD_187147 | JGI IMG/M metagenome (GOLD analysis project Ga0209777, IMG submission 187147) | Freshwater lake sediment microbial communities from the University of Notre Dame, USA, for methane emissions studies -HBP12 HB (SPAdes)... | ecosystem: Environmental > Aquatic >...
CTCGGAGTTGGCATGCTAATAGCTTTAATGAGAATGTAGAAAGGCAAAATATAAGTGATCAGGTGTAAGAAGAGGGTTTGAGTACCAAGCGCACTTCGTTTCTAATTCCAAGTTTTTACACAGTCTGATACGGAAGTGGGGTTTGGATAGATTCGTGCCTGTTCAAGAACAACCATAAGCGGAACTCCGGTGTAACTAAAAGGTGCCATTTTCGGATGGGCGTGCAAACAAATAATTTGACTCATGTTGTAGCAGTTAAAAAAGTGTCGGCAGTGAATTTCCTCTTGGTAAGATTTCAGTTTCTCCAGGCTTTCCAAAAACAGATTTGCCGTTACTTATGCTTTCTCCAGATCTTGGTGGCAAACTGCATAGATGTGCTAATTTTATATAGACCTTTTTTGTATGAGGCTGGGGAAGACGTGGTTTGCGCATTCAAGGTGATTTGTTACGGTTGGAGATTTGGTTATTCAGACAATTGGGCTTCGGAAAACTTTCACCTCTAAAGGAAGAGGCGGAAAAAAAGAAGTCGCGGCAGTCAAGGGCATAGACCTCACGGTTAAGAAAGGGGAAATCTATGGTTTTCTGGGTCCAAACGGCGCGGGCAAATCTACCACTCAGAAGTTGCTTTCGACCCTAATGTGCCCAACTGGCGGGGAAGCCAAAGTTTTGGGTTATGACTTAGCAACCCAGCAGGAGCAGATTAGACAGAACGTTGGATGCGTGAGCCAAGCCGGTGGAGCAGACTTATCTTCTACGGGTGTTCAGAACCTGGTCCTACAGGCTCAACTGTACGGTTTGGATGCGTTGACTGCGAAGAAATATGCCGCTGAATTCGTCGAGCGCTTCCAGATGAGCACATTCATAGAGAGACCCGCACAATCCTATTCCGGCGGCCAAAAACGCCGATTAGACATCGCCCTTGGAATGATTCATCATCCGCAGCTTCTTCTTCTCGACGAACCCACAACAGGCCTTGACCCGCAGAGCAGGGCATATTTATGGGGAGAAATAAAAAAACTCAAAGACACGGGGGTCACAGTCTTTTTAACTACTCAGTACATGGATGAAGCCGATAAGCTCTGCGACACCATAGCGATTATAGATAACGGAAAAGTCATCGTGACTGGAACACCCAGTGAACTAAAGAGCAGCGTAGGCGGCGACACGATAGTGTTTAGTTTCCAGACAGAGGAAACCGCGCGCAAAGCTGAAGCACTGTTAACTGAGAAGGTTCCGAAAGGAAAAGTTCAGACTAAAAATAGTTCAGTCCACCTTACCATCGAAGATGGCGAAACAATGATGCCCGAGCTGCTAAGGTCGCTGGACGCAAAAAATGTTGAAGCACAGGGCGTAACATTGTCCAGGCCAAGTTTAGACGATGTTTTCCTGAAATATACTGGCCGCTCACTTAGGGAGGACCAAATAAAATGACCCTTCTTCGCGATACCAAACTAATGTTTGTCCGCAACATGCAACATACGCTTCGTAGCCCAGTTTTTGTCTTTGTAAGCATGTTCCAGCCCCTCATGTACCTGCTCTTGTTCATGCCGCTCCTCAACGGGTTAGGCGGCGTTCCCGGATTGCCCTCTGGAAAAACAGTGGATGTTTTCATTCCTGGACTCTTAGTTTTGCAAGCGCTCTTCGGCACTGCCTTCGTTGGGTTTTCACTCATTGACGACATCAGATCGGGCGTTATAGAGCGGTTCCTGGTAACTCCCGTGAAACGTTCAGCGATTCTGCTGGGTAGGGTTCTAAGAGATGCCGTGGTGTTGCTTTTGCAATGTGTCTTAATTACGCTGGTTGCTATTCCGTTTGGGCTGAGCGTTAACATCTACGGGTTTGTGGTCTCTCTACTGCTGTATGCTCTAATCGGAATCACCATGGCTTCAATTTCCTACGGCTTCGCGCTCATCTACAAAGTTGAGGATGCGCTTGCTCCGACTTTGAACACGATCACGTTGCCGGTGTCTCTGTTGTCAGGCATCATCCTTCCTCTTGCCCTTGCGCCCCTCTGGCTTCAAGACTTGGCAAAGATTAACCCGTTTTCATACGCAGTCAACGCTACACGCGCATTGTTTGCCGGTAACTTCCAAAGCATAGGCATTCTGGAAGGCTTCGTCGTCATCGGTGTCCTTGCAACCCTCGTGTTCTTCTGGGGTGTAAGGTCGCTTAAGAAAATGGCGTCATAGAATTGGTTATGACTACACCGCCTTCTATTTTTTTCAGCCTTCAGCTTAGCGGCTAAACCCTAATCTCTGATGATGTTATTTTGAGTAATAATTGCCAAGGCTTAGCGGTTTTTGTCCTATTCGTTATTCAAGCAGAGTGGAACCAGCATACAGTTAGCGCTAACACTTACCCCTACAGCAGTGTATAGCAACCTAAGTTAAGCAGTCGGCAGTTCCCCTGTAACCTTCAACTTTGCAGGCACAGCTTCTGGATCAACTATTATTCCAAACGCTAAAGGCAGCACAGGACCCGACGGCAGCCAAACCTTCGATTTCAACCTCAGCGGCACAATAACTTCCAGCGCATTAACTTTTACCATTAATTCAATTTCGGATTCGCAACTATCAGTTTCAACCGCGCAGTCGATAACTCTGCAAGTCAGCCAATGATTTAGAGTACCCAACTCTATCTTTCTTTTTTCTCTTTTGAAAACAAGCATACTGTGCAAACGTCCGTTAAATTTAGGTAAATTATCGCGTTCGTCAAATCCCCAAATTATTAATTAGACATTTCAGAAGTAAAATCATAACAGTTATGAACAAATCTCAACCACCTTTTTATCACCTGCCATGGAATGCTATGTTAAGAAAGCAGGTGTTAAAATTGGAGAAAAAACAAGGAAAAAACGAAAAAAGAGAGGAACTATTTTTTTCGTCCATGTATAGGTAAAACATCCTTCAGAGTACTACTACAGGATAGCTTTTTACGCCAAAAAACACCTATAGGATTCTATGAAGTCGAAGAAAATGCGTTCAGCGAGAAAACATGGGCAAAAACGGAATTGGATAGTCGCTTTTTCTATTCTGCTCTTGACTGCGGTTCTTTTGACTGCTACATTCGTGTGGTTTCCGTCAAAGACGCCGACAAATAACGCGGCAGACGAGCCTGAGGGGCTAAAGACGCTCGCAGACCACTACATGACTGTAATGCATAACCTCAATTCGGCCCAAACAAAAACCACGATGGCTTCGCAACTCAATTCCCACTATAACCAAACTGACCTCTTCGGCTGGGAACAAACCAAACTGACGTTTGCCAATGACCCAAACGGCTTCTTTGAAGACCCAACACAAATTCTCAACAGCGGCAAAGGCATCTGCGTGCAATGGAGCGAAGTTTACGTGTCAGCATGTTTAGCCCTTGGCTACCAGAGCAGGCTCGTAGTTGCAGTTGATACATCCACGTGGAGTTACATCCATGTTTGGGCTGAAGACTACTACAACGGCACTTGGGTTCACGTGGACCCCTCCGACAGAGTCTGGAACCAGCCATCAAGGTACCAAACCTGGGATTGGGGCAACGCAATAGGGTCAACCGTTAAAATCTATGCGTTTGAAGACGGCACATATCAAGATGTAACCTCCAGCTACAGTCCTCGTTGAGGCTCAACTTCTCAAAAGCAACTATTTTTTGGTTGGTAGTGGTCTGGAGGCAAAGGGGAGATTGGAGAAGAACAAAATGCAAATTGATTATTCTGCCTCCAGAGCCTCTCTGCCAACGATATTTTTTAATAGATGGGAAGTAAGGTGTGTTTGCTCTTGCTTTGTCGGTGTCGTTTTAGCTGATGGTCTTGTCAATTACTGTTCTGGTTATGATGACTATCTGTGTGACTTTTGCGTTTGCGACGTCAACGTTTACGTTTGCGTAACCTGAGGTTCCGTTAATCAGGACTACTTTTGCGGTGGCTGCTTGAGTAGCGATTGTTCCGTTACCTTCGATTACATTCTTGACTATGGGGTCTATCGATGTTACGTTGTAGCCTTGTGAGATGAGTGTTTGCACGAAATCTGAGTCGTTGTTCAGTATTGAAATAACGTTTGCTGTGTATTCGGAGCTGACTTCTATGTTATTCATGCCGAACATGCCGTGACCTCCGAGACATCCGTCGGATCCTGCATTATCTGCCATCATCGTGTTTGCTGCGTATTGGGGACTGTTTACGTCTTGGGTTGTGCCTGAAGTGACTGCGGCGGTGCTGGTAGAGTTAGAGTCTTGTCCTACTGCCGTCATCGTTACTACGCCTATCACTGCAGCGAGAGCTGCCAGCATTACAAGTCCTACTGCGATGGTTTTTTTGCTCATTCGTTACACCTCCTCATCAGACTCTAATCTGCAAAAACGATTATTAAGCAATTTTTTAATATTCAACCCATAAATGCACAGATTTATGCCCAAATTCATACAGAATCGTACATTCGTCTAGTCGCCAGCTTGGCAGACGAAGCTAGAAACTTACAAAGTTGAATCCAATAATCGAAACCACGCCCCACAAATTGACCAGGACACTTAGAATTATCAGTGCCTTCTCCTGCCACCCCAAGTTTTCCTTCATTCCCTTGGCTACGAGCAGCATAAGGAATGGCGTGAAGTCGAGGCTGAAGCGGTAGCCGAACTGGGTGAACCCTACTGTGCCATGCGTTATCAGGATGGGCAAGATGCAGATTACTGCTAAAGCGGCGTATTTGCTGAGTTTGTTCCATGGTCCCTTGAAGATGTAGAGGAAAGCCGGCGTGGTGAAGAACAAGCCCAGTCCCATCCAGTTAGGCTTAAAGTAGGGGAAACTGTTCAGGAGAATTGGTCCTTGGAAGAGGATGGCATAGATGTGGCGTGGAATGTAGCTTAGGCTGAATATTCCGCTGGTGAAGGATGGGTCCTGCTGGATTCCGGGGATGAGTGAGTAGCCCAGATCTGAGAAGACGCCCCAGCGGCCAAAATTGTACAGCTCATAAACACCGACTATTATACTTAAACCAATCACAAAATAGGTAGCCTGCTTTAACCTGGGTTTCCAGCCGCTGTTTTGCTCATAAATCAGAAGCAGAAAGAACGGAAAGGAGAGGATCACAGGAAGCCGTGACAGAAACGCAAAGCCCAAGAGCAGGCCGGTGAGGAAGGGGCTTTTCTTGTATAGGGCAAGAGTTATAGCTAACGTGAGAAAAAGAACGGCGGAAACATGTTCGATGTACCATGCTGAACCCACTACCACAGTGAACCAGAAACAGGTTCCGAAACCAAACAGTGCCGTTAACCAAATCGCCTTGTTTCCATTAGCTCCGGTTTTCTTGAGCATTAGCCATGTTGCTGCGACGGCGAGGCATGCGAGAAACACAGACATTAAGCCTTGGTTGAAGCTTGTACCGAAGAGTGCCACGAAGGGCAAGAGAAGAACCGCAGGCATCGGCGGGTAAACAACGTAGTAGCTTCCGTTGAAGGGCACAATTTCCGCAAGCACTGTTCCTCCGCCTGAAACTCCCAGTTTGCCGTGGAGGAAGGCGTCGGCTAAATAGACAAAGTGGTTTTGCCCCGGAGGTGGACCTTTGGATAGTAGAAAAACAAGCAAGGCTGCAAACGCAATTATGACGAGTTTCCAGCGAAGCCTCAGAGACGCTAATCGCTGCCAACCCTGCGGTATTGTAAGGCTTAGCTTTTTCATTTTGCAGTCTTGACCTATAGAACTTGGAATCCTGCGGAAACTAATTAAAGCTTCTTTAGTTTTTCCGCGTTGAACGACAAGTTTTTTTAACGCAGAACGCTATTATTATTATTTGGAGCGTATCTGAGTGGCTGTTCTTGAATGCCCCTTCTGCTTTGAAATCCTCGAGGTAGATCCGCCTGACAGACTTCATTCTGCATTTTCATTCGACAAGCCCATTCCACAAAGTTTCCACCATAAAGTCACCAAACGAGATTATAAATGCCAGAATCCCAAGTGCAATAAGCCAATTAGGGTTTTCTGGTATGCGCCGCTGGAATATTTTAGCCGTCTTTAGTCCGTAATGCAGGCAGGGGTAAAACTTTAAAATCTAAATAATTGAATGTATTAGCGGTGGTGCTGGATGCTTATGGATGAAAATATTTTAGTTACGATAACTGTCAGCCGAAAGAAAGAGGAAATCGTCTACAAAGTTGACTGCGCTAAAGAAGTCAAGAGCGAAGAGTTGGCGCATTACCTTGACCAGATTATCGAGGGCATATGCACGTGGAAACCGGAGGTCTGCGAAGAAACAGTGCAAACCATCGTTGGAGTTATAAGGGAACCTAAACAGAAAAAATAATACAGAAAAAGAAACTCTGCAATCAATTTCTATTTCTTAGTTTTTGGCTTGAAGTATTCTTTCATGGGATCCCAATAGAATTCTGTCCATCCCTCAGCAGTCTCAGCTTCCTGTTCTTTAGGAACATTCGAGTGAACCATCGTGATTTCTGTTCCTTTTGGCACTTCGCGGAAACCCAACTCCAGCTTAGACGGAGGATAATCCTCAGGAAAATCCGTCGACTTCCACTCCTGAACCACCCGTTTTCCCTCTTCAAGCTCCAAAAACGTACCTGAGATGTATCCATCCCACGCGGTGAATTTACCGCCCACGGCTGGTTTGCCGGTGGCTTTGCTGTCGGTGAATTCACTGTGTTTTTTTGGGTCTACGTAGGCTTCGTAGACTTGTTTAGGGGAGACTTTTGGGATAATGACTTTTTGTGTTATTGTCGCTACTTCCAGCTTTTTCAAAAATGACACGACCTATATTGTATTAGTTTGGAAGGGTTTTTTAACTTTAACGGTTAGTTATCATTGAGCAAAAATGGGCAGATGTACAGTTACTAAGGGTCAACGGCAGCTGGGCAGGAAAATCAGGAAGCTTGAGAACAGCGTTGAATTCAGCACCAACGAGTGCAAGGCGAAGCTGTCGGAGCAGAAGTACAAGCAGAAAACCCAGGCAGCCCAAGGCTTCACATCTGATTCTCCAGTGCAGAACCTGCGCGACGCATCGAAGTGGAAGAAAGAAGAAACCAAAAGCTAAATACCACCATATTTGGAGCCGAGAGGTGTGCACAATGCGGTTTTGTAATATTTTTGCTGTTTAACTTTTCTAGCAAACACTCCAAAAGTAACAGAAAAAAAGCAAAAAAACCATCAAAAAACAGAATACTGCACACCCCTCGGATCCAAATAGCAGTTCTATGCAGAAACATAGAGGGGAGGGCCGTATGGGGGATTTTGGAGCAATTAAGGGCAGTTGGATGCAGGTTAGCCTATGAAGGACGAGAAAAGACCTAAATTTCATTTCCAAAAGAACACATCTGCTCTAACTCTGAAAAATCAACCCTTAATCCTTGAAACTCTTATATACGTCAGATGATAATTCTCTGTTGAGTGTCATGGCTGAAGTTTGTTCAACATGCGGACTACCTAAAGACCTGTGCGTCTGCGGCGAAATAGAGAAAGAGCAACAGCGCATTCGCATACGTCTTGAAACCAGAAAATTCGGCAAAGCAACCACCATAATCGACGGCATGGACGACAAGAACTCGAATTTAGCTATCATTGCGCAAAAACTCAAAACATACTGCGCATGCGGCGGAACCCACAAAAACGGGCAAATAATGCTTCAAGGCGACCACCGCGACCGCGTACGCGATTTTTTAGTTAAAATGGGCTACCCACAAGAAAACATCGAACTCCAATAAACAAACAAGTCCGCAAAGCAAAGGTGAAGATGTTCCCTATGAAAAAGATAGATGGCATCCGCGATGTTTTCAAAAATGTTAAACACCGCAAACCAACCCAAATTTACTGTCCACGATGCGCCAGCCCAAAAATCGGCCTCTCAAGCAGCCTCGCGGTTTGGTTAACGCCCAAAGAATATTTCTGTGAAAACTGCGGTTACCACGGAATCATAGTTATGGAACTTGAAAAAGACGAAAAAGAAGAAACTTAATTTCTGCTTAACTTAAAGAAAAGTGCCCTAGTCGGGCAATTCAAGGTTTAGTTGTTTTTTAAGTGTTTTGTAGCGGTTGCGTACGGTTACTTCTGTTACGCCTGCGGCTTCAGCGATGTCTTTCTGGGTTTTCTTCTCGTTGTTCTGTAGGCATGCAATGTATAGGGCGGCGGCGGCTAATCCCATTGGGTCTTTTCCTGCAGCAGCGCGTCTTCGCCGTGCTTCCCTTAGGATTTGGATGGCTGCACCCTGGGTTTTTCCTGAGATGCCTGTTTTCTCGGCAATTTTTGAAACGTAAGTCAATGGGTCAGCGATGGGCATGTGAACGTCGAGTTCCCGCAGCAAGAGCCTGTAGCACCTTGCAACGTCTTTCTTGTCGACTAGGCTGGCTTCAGCGATTTCCCGCAGCGTGCGTGGTGTTCCGCTTGCGCGGCAAGCAGCGTACAATGCGGCTGCAGCGATGGCGGCGATTGATCTTCCTCGAACTAAGCCTTTGTCGAGTGCTTTTCTGTAGACGACGGCGGCCTTTTCTTTGATTGGTGGCGGAATGTAGACTTTGTCTGATAATCGGTCAAGTTCAGCCATGGCTTGTGCAAGGTTACGGTCGATGGATGAGTGAACGCGGCTTCTGATTTGCCATTTCCGCAGACGCCACATTTGAAGTCGTGTGGATAACGGGAGTTTTCTTCCGAACGCATCGCGGTCCACTTGGCTGATGGCTGTGGATAAGCCTTTGTCATGGACAGAATAGGATGTGGGGACTCCGACTCGGCTTCTAGATGCTTTTTCTTCCTGTGTGAAAGCGCGCCATTCTGGTCCTTTATCCATCATTTGCTCGTACACGACCAATCCGCAGTCGCCGCATACGGTCTCTCCAGTGTCATAATCGTGAACTAAATTTTCGCTGCCGCATTCGGGGCACTTGTCCTGCAAGCGCTGTGCGGACTTTGGTGTTTCTTTTTTGCTCAATTTCTATTCCTCAATTTTGATGTGCGTAGAACCGTCAGCATAGGCCACTCTGGCTAGAAATAGTACATTCGGCCCGCGCAAACTTACCAAAAGTTCTGCTTTAATATTTAAGCTTTGTGGTTTATTAAACCTATTGCACACTATGGTTTCGAATTACCCAAATATGGAAAAATCATCGATGGAAAATGACATAAAAAAGTGTAAACAAGAGCTAAACTGCGCGGAGGAAAACCGTGTCCTTGCTTCATAAACCGCAATAAAAAACAAACAAACCACCCAATTCCCAAATACACCGTGAGAACGCTTATTAACAAAAAACACAACCTTAAACCTCTAACAATAAATAAAACAAGTGTTACTTGAAACCGTGCAGCCCGGTGGTGTAGTGGTCAAGCATAGTGGGCTTTGGACCCACCGACGGGAGTTCGAATCTCCCCCGGGCTACCAGCTTTAAATCGACAGTTGCTTTGTCCATCCCTAAAATGACGTACACATAGTTATCCGCAGAAAGCCCCTATACCAGTATTGACGGAATGTATCCGCATGAAACACTTGACTACAAGTGCTTTAAGGGGTTTTTGCATTCCCCTTTTCTTCCCATTTTGGAGTCGCTAAATAAACAAAAGATAAAAAACCAACCCGGCATACCTTTAAGTCTTGAGTGATAAAGTTGGCGCTGGATTGTTTTCTACCCGACAAAACCATTCTCATAGATGCTTCAGGATGGAGCGACCTCTTACTGGGCGTCGTAGTCGGCGCAATCAAACCCCCACATCCCATGCTGATGGAACGCCGAATCCCCACCGCCTCATTTCAAGCGCCAAACTTTCAAAACAAAAAATACTTAGATGACGCCGTAAAAATCGGGAATGAAATCATCACCGTAATGCAGCCCGACTCAGAAACTTGCATCAAAGTCTGCTCAGAATACGTCCTATCCAGCCTAGCATTGCACATAGAGAGCCAGGGGTTCAAGGTTCAAAGAGTCGAATCCACAGGCGACCTTAAACCGCTAGTTGAAAAAGCCTACATAAGATGGTGCGTCGAAAAAGGCGTGCCCGAGGAAATGCTAACTGATAAACGACGTTTCTACAGGTTTCTGGAGTGGGTTGCAGAACAGCCTCACTTGAGGGAGAGTCTTGTGAAGACTGGTTGGACAAGCTGGGAGAACAGGTGGAGAGCGGAGATTTTTAAGAAACCGCTTTAACTTACGCGGTTAAATCTTTGGATTATTTTTGTTTTATTCATATCGTAGGTGCTTTTTGGAGAAGAGATTTTAGGTGTAGACGCATCTGCCTAAATGGGAACTTTATGAAACAACAGCTTGAACTACGTTTGAACGAACTCCGCGCCGAATATGCGTCAGGGCAAAAAGTCCTTGCTGAACTGGAAAACAAACTGGCGGCTCTTAGAAGCACTCTGCAACGTATAAGCGGCGCAATTCAGGTTTTAGAGGAAGAGCAGTTAAATGAAAGCGGAAAAGAAGAGAATAAAGAGGCGCGGTCGATTAAATAAGACGAAGAAAATGCCGGAAAACCCTAAACCACAAAAACAGGTGACTTTAGACAGTATACCGAATGCCTCGCAGAAGGAACCAGTCAAACCAAATCCACAGTCCTTGGAAAAACGGATAGTCATAACTGAAATTGGCGTTTCGACAAAAGAGGATGAGTTGGCGCTCAACGTCGGCTTCAAGTTGTTTCCTTCAAAAACAGCGTTTTTCAAGGTGCAGTCGGATTTATTGTTTGACAACCAAAAAATCAACTCAGTCTCAATCAGGATTCCTCAGGGCGCATTGGCGGCTGACGAGTTTGAGTTTACGCCTGTGCTAGACATGAAGGGGATACCTGCGGGCGCGCACGTCATAAAAGTGGAGATGTACGAGTTATGGTCTTCGGGCGAAAAGTTCTCCAAGGTCAGCAAGGAAGTAACTGTGGATTATGCCCCGCAAACCCGAGAGTCCAAATACGTTAAAATTCCAAGCGTTAAAAGCAATGCTGGAACTGATTTATTGGTTGTTTCGGAATCTGAAAAAAACATTTACCGTGATATTGAAGAAACGATGAAGAAAGAAAGTAGTACCAAACAGGATCGTTGGTAGTTTTTCAAGCGGTACCTATTGCTTTAAGTTTTAACCGCTATTTCTTTTTGCCTTTTGGAGGAAGCTGGTTTAACATTGCTTTCTTTTTTGCTTCTTTTTCTCGTTCAAGTTTCTTTTTCTGCTCAAGCTGTGTATTCTTGTTTTTTCTACTCATAACGCTCATATATTCACCTTAGCAAGCAAACAAGAAACCAATACATACTCTAAAATGTTACGTTTTCAGACAAAGGCGATTAGTGCTTCTTTTGGGTAAAGCTGGATAAAAAGTGCATATTTTAGGGTGTAACTACGAGAGAAATCGTTATGAGGGAACGATGGCATATGTATTGATTGAAAAAACTCAGTTTATTTGAAGGGGACAACAACGACAACTAAGAATCTGCTTTGCGGGTGCGTTTACGAGGAAAACGATTGGATGCTTGTGCGGGTGAAGGAGTGCGAGAAGCATTTTAAGGAGCGCCATAAGAAAGTGGAGTACCGCCCGAAAGCTGAATGCAACCGCAACGATACCAGAGGAGAATAAAACCGCTATTATGATTTAGAACTTCTACCTAAACCACTGTTATTTTGACTTAATCATTATTATTCTAACTATATTTATTATAGTGTTATAAGTGTGGCCACTATATATATAGTGTGAAACAGATGTCTAAACTAGAAAAAATCAAGAGCAAAAACATAGTCGCAAAAGCAACCCCAGTTAAAGAAATCCCCGAAGGAAAAAAAATAGCCAAAATCCCAGAGTATGATACCGTCTTCAAACAGATAGTTGAAAGCCCCGAAAAAATGTTTAAACTCGAAGTCGAAGGCAAAACCGTACGATCAATGTACGCGCCGTTCTCGTTCAGGGTTAAAAAATTCAACAAGAAACCAGACAGAAAATTCAACGTAGCATTGAGGGTACGCAACAAAGAAGTTTACATCGTCAAGTTAGAAAAGAAGGACTAAATTTTTCCTTCAAACTCTTTTATTTTTTAAAGACCAGTAAAAAATTACAGGATTTTTAACGAACAGCTTTTTCGCTGTCAGGCATGTTGCTGGATGTTTGTTTGCCGGGTTTGTAGAAGAACAAAGGCAACGCAACTAACGGCAGCGTTAACATCCATAGGTCCATGTTGTGCCTGAGGAACCACGCGTACCAGTCGTTCCATGTGTTGCCCGCGAAAATGACCCAGCTCAGATAATTCCAAAGGAAAAACATTCCAAATCCCAGGACTATGCCGCCGACACTTCTAAGCTTGAGTTCTTGGAGCGTTTGTATACCGTTGGATTTTATTGTGAAGTATCCAGCGTAAATTGCCAGCGCCAGCAAACCGAACATTGTTGTGATAAAGCTAACCAAGTGTTCCGGGTGATAAATCAGGTGTTCTACGCCGTTTACATGGGTGACTTCAACCCAAAGATACCCAAGTCCCTTGCTTCTCACCACGCTCAGTCAAATGCTTGTATTAGTAAGCCAGAACACAATGATGTACACTGTTCCCGTGATTGCCCCCCACGTTACCGATGTTTTGAGGGGTCTGTTGGGGTTCAGTTTGAACGCGAAGATGAACAGGATGATTGGAAGAATAACGGCTTCAACCACTGCGGGAATGACGCCTACCGCCAAAGAGTAAAGCAAAGTATTCAATGACCGGAAATGGAAAATCGACAAACCGAAACCTTGAACACCGTACCCCGCCGTTGCAATAAGTCCCAGCCAATAACTCCCCTCAAAAACTAAAACCCCCGCAGAATCGTGTACACGGTAGGTTTTGAAAGGTTCTTTTTAATTAAGTAAGCGATAATGGCGACGAGGGCCATTATGCTAGCGGTGAACCTGAAAACCAAACCGATGTTTGCAGAGATGTCTTCAACTAAAATCATTCTGCCAAAGGCGCCCGCGCCAATGCGGTTCCATTCGCCGATTCAAGAAAGCGTAAACATGGAGTGCAAGGTAAACAGGAAATACGCGATAACGACTGCTAGTATGCCTATTTTTAGCAGAGTGACGAATTTCTGCTCTGCCATAAAATCAACCATGTGTGCGGTTCAGATTTAAATCGTTTACCTGCGTATATTATGCTAGCGGTATACTGGCTCCGTTAAAGCGGGGACAGTTAGTGTTAAATACGAAGCTACTTTAAACAGTAGTGGAGATAACTTTGGAGTTAACTGAAAAGCGGATGCACAGTTTCTTGTTTGCCGTTGAAGGCGTCGGCGTAGTGTTCGTGGCTTTTTTTTTGGCGGCTTATTTGGGCGGTCTGCCTACAACCAACGTGTTGCACAATGAACCTGCCTTCAGGATTCCGCTCGCCGTCATGGGGGCAGCCATCTTGATTCTCGTGTTAGCCACGATTATCTTGTCAGTTTACAGCAGACGCACAAGAAACGCCAGCGTTTAGAATGTAAGGGTAATTCTGGTTTTGTCTTCTTCATGACAAAAGATATGTTTCTCGCCTCGCAGCCGTAGCGTGTAATCAATGGCTGGTCCATCGCAGAGCAGAAAAATAGAGGGCATGTAGTCGCCTAAAGAAAAGAAGCCGGCGTGAGCACCCTCACCAAAATACCTCAGGAAATCCACGAATTGGCTGAGACCCATGTTTGAAGGGGCAACGAGGACGACATCGAGGGTTCATATGATAGGTTTCCAACTGAAAGAATCCATGCCAGTGGCTCCCACTGTACCTATGGCCTCTTCCATTTTGGTTCTTCCCGATTCCCGATCAATCATAACCTGTACATTTTTCAATCCTTCACCATGCGCCGAAACATACGCCTTCAAAACGTTTTCATCATTTAAGCCGGCGGTGCCGCTTTCAATCTGGGCCGTAGCTTGCGCGGAACCGTGCGCTATGGACAGCGGTGATTTTTCAGCAGTTAACTTCAGGGGAACCCATGGTGAGCGCAGTAGAAACACCCAGAGGTCTGTTGCGTGGGACAGGTCAAAGTGGATTGCCGGCGCCTTGATTTGTCCGGTGATGTTGATTTCTACTATGCCTGCTGCCGGAAAAATTCGATTGCCCATTTCCACGTTGATGATTTGCGTTTGGTCGCCCTCGATTTGGGTCTCTGTGACCTGCGCAGGGTTTGAGTCGAAGAGCGTCGGGGTAAACTGCCAATGTGTGCTCTTTCCTGTCGATACCCACATGAACTCTAAGGTGGCTGAGCCAACGTACACGGCTCTGGGCTTCATCGGCGAAGTGCTGCGGACGCTAACAGTAGTGTTTCCGTTCTGTGAAACGTTACCCCATGCGTCCTGTCCGCTAGTCATGTTGTAAGATGGCGCCAACGCATTTTTTCTCCTGTGACAAATCGCTATGCGGCTCTGTTGATTTATGGGTTTTCCAATATTTCCATATCCAAATTGAAGTTTTTGTTTTCAGAATCTTAAATCTTATTTTCCCAGCCTAACCAATAACCTCTCTATATCGTTTGCAAAGGGCATTACTTGGAGGCATCCAGCCGTGTTTGTTGCGGAAACGCTGATAGCACTGTTTTGGCTATTTGGGCGGTTGTGTCTACGCCAGTCGGGTCAGTCGCAGGGGTGTCGGGCGCTACATTGCCGCGGCAGTTTACATGCCGTTAACGCTTTGGTTTGGCGTCTGGGCTGCTTCGCGGGCTACCTCAGCTGCATCTTCATGGGGCTGTACCTTGGCTATTCGCCGGCATTTGTGATGATTTGGGCGCCGGCTGACTTCTTTGAGGGTTTTGTTCCGCTGTTAATTTATCGTTCGCTTAAGACTAAGCCGGCTCTGCAACTGAACCGCCCCAAGATGACTTACGACTTAAACGTGAGCCTCACAATAGACCTGATTGGTTCAGGCGCGGCTCTTGTTCTCTCTTACAGCGCGGTTTTCGTCACCACCTTCGTCGTCGGCATCGCGCTTTTGGCGGTTCAGGCGTCGGTCGAGGAACACAAAACATGGATAACAAGGTTAATCGCGGGTGTATTTTTGGCCAGCTCAGTTTCAGGCGTGTTCGGCGTCGGCGCCTTAGTAGCGTTCGGCAATGTTCTTCAGTCAGCGTTCCCCACAGTTTTTGCTGTCTGTGTCTTCGGATACATGATAGTGCCCGCAACCCTTGGGACGATACTTACGGTCGCATTAACGCCGCTTATCATCAGGTCGCAGGTTTACGTTCGAAGGGTCTTCTCTTAAAAAGCCTCCAGTGAAGATTTGCCGCCTGCCATTATGGAACAGGTAAACGTTGTTGATTACTGACAGGTTACCGCGGTCAGAGATTAATGCTGAATCTTTCGGCACAGCAAAAATATCCTCCGTCTTCGATAACGCTATCAATTTTTCGTCCTTGCCCAACTTGTAATGCGCCTTAAGCGTAAGATCCACAAGCCCCAATCCATCGATAACTGTGACTTTCAAGGTGCTACGGCAAGTAATCAGGCATCTTTTGCAAAGCGCCAAGGCACCCGCGCTCCTGCCAACGATGACTCCTTCAAAATCCCCAAGTAAACTACGGATGCCAGATTTTTTTAGGCGTTCAACCAAAACCGTGGGCACGCCTCCCGTCAAGTAAACGAGGTCTGACTCAGAAATTTTTTCCTCAATCTCCTCATGGGTACAGGAGTAGTCGACTGTGTTTACTGTACTGGCGCCAAGGCTTCTGAAGTAATCGAAAACGAGTTTGCTTTTTGGGTAGGTTTTGTCGAAGGATGCTCTTGCCCAAGCAAACACGAGGACCCGAGGCATCTTTCCTGCGTCGTTGAAGGCGCTTTGGTTTACTTCCTGTGCGTCTCGTTTATGGGTGTTTTCTCCACCCAAAAGGTAGTATTTGGGCATACAAGGCTTGATGTTTTGAGGTTTAAAAAAGTTATTTGGAGCCTTAAAGAGGTTTAATGCTGAAACCATGAAGGGTTGGTCAATTGAGACATAATGGAGGGGGAAGGGGCTGCGCGTGTGACTGCTCGGGCGCAGTCACACATCTTAATTGCTTTAAACATCACCAGTCACGTGGTGAATTGTTTGTTATGAAAGAAAATATGCTTAACCCATTGGAAGTTGCGGGCAATGTGTACAAGTTCAAGATGGAAAACGACCGCGTCCGGGTGCTTAACCCAACTTTTAAACCAGGCGACAAAGCGGTGATGCACCAGCACCCTGATCACGTAGTCTATGTGCTTAAACGCGGCAAGATGAAGCTGACTTCGCAGGGCAAAACGGATGTTTTAGACCTCAAAGCTGGCGATACAATCTTCATAAACGCGCATTCGCATGAAGCAGAAAACGTCGGGCAAACCACGCTTGACTTGTAGTGGTAGAATTAAAGAAGTAACGTAAAATAGTTGTTTTACACTTTATTCTTAGGGGATTTTTTGTGTGCAACACTCGATCAAGATACCGACTGGAACTACCGAAAAACAGACCAGCGGTTAATAGTAGCAAAAACCAAAAATGAGCAGGTTCGCAAAGCAGCGGCACTGGACGTTTTAACTACCTTGCCGTTTACTATAAACATTCCAGAAACCATATCCATGGAAAGTTTGGAGCAGGAAAAAGAGTATTTGGCACAGCTGAAAGTTTACACGTCAAAGGGCCTTGAGGGAATAGATGTGGAATTCATCGGTTTCTTTGACGGGTTGGATGTTGACCAAGCATTGGAGGATTTCATCAAGGCATACTGGATTTACCCCAGCAAAATACTCTTTGAGCTGGCTGAGGTTGAGGAGCTGTAACTGTTTATCTTAGGATCATGCCTACGAATTTTTCTGGGTTAAACAGTTCCAGGTCCTTGTAGGTTTGCCCCACGCCGATGAACAGAATTGGTTTTTGCGTCACGTATGTTACGCTCAGGGCTGAACCGCCTTTCACGTCAGCATCCACCTTCGTGAGGATCGTCGTGTCTATACCCACTGCTTTGTTGAATTCTTCAGCCTGCATCACTGCGTCGTTGCCGATGAGTGAATCCACAACAAAAACCGTCAAGTCAGGACCCACTACACGTTTAACCTTGATGAGTTCATTCATCAGGTTCTGGTTGGTCTGCATTCTGCCTGCTGTGTCAATTAAAACGATGTTTATTCCGTGTGCTTTTGCATGGCTTACCGCGTCATATGCGACTGCTGCTGGGTCGCCGCCGTAGATGCTTTTGATGACGCGCATGCCCAGCCGTTTCCCATGCTCCTCCAGCTGCTCGATTGAGCCTGCACGGTAAGTGTCAGCGGCAGCAAGCAACACTGAATAGCTTTTGTCTCTAAGAAACTGTGCCACCTTTGCGATGGTGGTGGTTTTCCCTGTGCCGTTGATGCCTACAAACATTAATACAAACGGTTCTTTCTTCCTGCGTTTCTCTTCTGCCATCGTTAGCAGGTCGATTCTTTTGTTGGTTAACATGACGTCTAAAAGAACCTGCCGCAAGTTGTCTTCGACGATTTTTTTGCGGTCCTCTAAACGTTTAACCTGAACGCCCGCTAAACGTTTTTCGAGTTCATCGCAGATTTTGTCTGCAACAGGGTAAGCCACGTCATTTTCGGCGAGGCTCATTTTAAAATCTAATAAAATAGGAGATAAATTCTCGGTTTTAAGCTCGGTGGTTGTAACTTTGTTTACTAAGCCTTTAAAACCAGACTTTAACTTCTCAAACATCGAACTATTGTTTCCCTTCTCTTGCTGCAAGCAGGGTTTCAAGTCTGCTTCTGCCCGAGTTGATTCGCTCAGCTACTTGACTGAACTGCTGCTGAGCTGCATGCATGGTTTTTTCGAGTTCGTCTAAGCGTTCTTTAAGGGTTGTTTTTGCTTCCGGAAGGGTTTTCTCGACTGATACGCCTGCGCCCAAGCCGATGATTATTTTGTTTGAGTCTGCAAGCTTAACTTTGACGTAGGAGCTTCCACCGATTGGAACGAGCATTTCCGTGTTTTCTTTTTCTTTTTCGATGCCGTCAAGAGTCATGTTGGCGTAGTTTATGTCGGTTAACGCGGCATTTACCATGCTTATGCGCTGCTGAAGTGCATCTGCGGTCTGTTCAAGATAACGCATTTCCATGCTGAGCTTGCGGAGTTCTTCTTCAGCTTTGTTGCTATACGCCAAAATGTTTACTCTCCAGCAAAAATTTTCTTCAAGATTGGGTTTTGGATTTGATCCCCAGAAATTTCTTCTGAGCTGATTATTTTTATGTGGCATCTTTTCACGCGGTGTCTGCTGCCTATTTCAGCGTAGACTTTTTCGACTGCGTGTTCGCTCTTGTCAGCTAAGAGTTCTCTGGCGAATGCAGTTGACAACCTTGGTTTGTTGATTGTGCCGGTTACTTTGTAAGCTTTCATTTTTCTTCTTCCTGCACAACACCCAGTGCGTTCCCAATTATAAACATCTCGGGTCCAGTCGTCATAGAACCAGCAACAGCACCATGAGTATTCGCAAGTAAGCCTGTTCCGACGTATGGGATTCCACAGTTTACTGTGCCCACGTCGACGGGGACTTTGAAGACAGATTCGAGGATTTTTCTTTCCTCATCCTTCAGCAACGGGTGTGCTAAAACGCCCTTGTTTGTCGCAACTGCCAAGGAGCCGACATAGGGCAAACCTGCGATTTCTGTTGGCACCGCTTCGACGCCCAGGGCTTTGGAGATTTTTGCGATTTCCGTTTCTTTGAAGCGGGGATCAACCACTGCGCCTTTGTCGCTGGCTAAAATCAGGTTGCCGTACGCGGTTTTCTTTGAATCCATGATTGTGATGTTGCCTTCGAAAACCATTTTTAACGCCGATAATTCTTCCTCTCTAATCGCATGTGAAACCAGCATGCCAGAGGAGTTTGCGCATACCAGCGACCCAGCCAAAACCGAGCCGGAGATTGATGTGTATGCGAGTTTCACTTTTAGGTAATCGGCGAATTCCTGTGCTTTTTCCAGCGGAACCATCCGCGGAATCAACACTATGTTCTCATTTGCCAGCGCATACACACCTATGCTGGCGCTTCCCACGATGCTTGATAAGTAAACAGTCAAGAATTAAATCTCCTAACGAATCCTCTATTAGCGAAAGTCTCACGCGATACTCCTTTTTTTAGATTGCGGTTAATAAAGCGTTAAAAAATTTAGGAGTCCACTTTTTGTGTTGCTTGTTGATGCCCAAGGGATAACCAGTTTGGTTATGGAGCACCCGCTTTTATTGCTTATTGATATTAACGACAACAGGCAAGGAGTACAACAAAAATACAGAAACCAAAAAAACAAATACATCCTTAACCTAACATGTTTGCCATTGTAGTGTAAATAATCCCGACAAATATTAAAAATCCCGCAACAAGGCTTGCCCTAAACAGAATAGAGCAGATTTTTCCTTTTCTACCCAACTTGAAGAGAACTGCAACCCATGCCGCCGCAAAGGCTAATCCAAAGATTATGGAGAGCGGAAAGGGAATCAGTAGAAACGGCATAGCCAGCTATCGATCCATTTGCCTATCTAAATCCAGAATTTTCAACGTCCAAAAAAGGAAACGATGAGATTTTAACCCAGCGAATTTGAGCCGCTGTACTGCGTTATACAACAACCCTTTTATTTGGAGCGGTTTTCTTCTTAACATGATTTTCTATGGCAGCGGTTAAAGATATCATGACTGAAGAAGTCGTAACAATAGGCTCCGACAAAACTGTTTTTGAAGCAGCAGAACTCATGTCCACAAAGGGTTTAGGCTGCGTAATAGTTATTATCAAAGCGTTTCCAGTGGGAATAATCACTGAACGTGATATAGTGCGGAGAATCGTGGCAAAACGCGCTTCACTGGACGTTAAAGTCACAGAGGTTATGACTAAAACACTCATAACAGTCGACCCTGACACCTCGCTCAAAGAAGCAGCAAGGATAATGTCAACTAACAAAATAAGGCGTCTGCCCGTCCTCAAGAACAACAAGCTGGTGGGAATAGTGGTGGCTTCAGATTTTGTGCGGAACGTCGGCAAAAAGACGACCACGGAAGAAATATTGGATGCTCTGGGACGGTACCCAACGGGACCAGGCGTCTAAGCGTGTCTCTGGGATGCATATTCTATTTCCCAGACACTCCTTTTAGTATAAATCCCTTTATTAACGCCATAGCTTCAATGCAGGCAGAGAAGGCGCCAACTTGAGTCATAAACACGACATCAAAAAAACCCATCTCTCATTCATAGAATTCGACGATGTTAACCATTCTAAGCTGGCAAAGGATAAAACATATTTTGGAGAAAGAAACTCCAAAGAAAGGGTGCTGGAGTTTGATTTTGAATATTGCCTTGGCTGCGGCTTAAGACGGCTCGACGATAAACCCATCATGACCCGGGACATTTTAGAGGAAGAGCTTGAGTGGTTAGTCATCAAAGCAAAAAAAAACCAGTATGTGAGCTCCGAGCAGACAACGCTGCAGCATACTGATTTTGAAACGTTTGAACGATTGATTAAGAGGGCCTTAGAATTTGGCAAGTTAACAGAAAACAAAACTTGAACTTCCCATTCAACAGATAGTGAAATCGCTTCGATTCTGGCGTATTGATTTACTCAGGCACTTTTCTTTTTGCACGAGTTTGTCGTGCAACCTGATAATAATGCTCACTTGCTACCTTGTGAATTAGCCGTATTTTTTGAGTTCATGCGAAGCGCGGTTTACAATTGGGTGAGTTATTTTTGTTTATTTATAGTGAATTAGTTTAATAATTGAACATGTACTTTTCGTCTTAAAATGTTATTAGATGAGAAAAGCCCTGTCTAAAATGTTCAAATATTTACCTGATTAGCTATTAGAAAGTGCGTTATCGCTTGATTTCCCGGTCTCAAGCAAAGTTAAGTAGATTTTTGCTCGGTTCTCAATATGTCTTAGCATGTCTTTCTGTTGAGCGTCTACATCCTCAGCCACTGGTGTCAATCTCCGAATAGGGTTTGCTGAGGCTCTAGACCAATTTTAAGGAGAAGAAAATGCAAAAACGCTATCACGATTGCAAACATCATGATTCAACCAGAGCCTACTCAGTTCCAATCATTTCTCTTCCAATCATCTTTATAGACTAAAAAAGGGGAAAAA
>Ga0209777_10003102_pt1 | contig 20993 bp, 18 predicted proteins | sample FrelakmetHBP12HB_FD_187147 | JGI IMG/M metagenome (GOLD analysis project Ga0209777, IMG submission 187147) | Freshwater lake sediment microbial communities from the University of Notre Dame, USA, for methane emissions studies -HBP12 HB (SPAdes)... | ecosystem: Environmental > Aquatic >...
CAATATTGCTACCTTTCTTGCCACTGCAACCGAATAAAAACACACTAATCAACAAAACGAGTAACAAGCGATACACAATCTTCATAAATAACCCTCCTTGTCCTACAGTTGCTTCCGACAATACCTTTAGGTTGTTTGTCCAGACAATTTGCGTAATAGATTACACAATAATGAAAAATATTCAATAAAAAAAATAATTAGATAAACCGGTTGAGGTTGAATTTATTGAATTGTTAAGACGGCTTCCACTTCTTTGCGGATTTTTTGCAAACTTTTCGCGGAGGAGGCTTCAAAACGCATAACAATTACCGGTTGGGTGTTGGAAGAACGCACCAGCGCCCATCCGTCCTTAAAATGGATACGCACTCCGTCGATATCAACAATGCCGGGCCTGTTCCGGAAATGTCTTTTAATTTTTTGCACAACTCCCGCTTTTTTATTGTCGGCACAATCAATTCTGATCTCCGGAGTAGAATATGTTTGCGGTATATCGGAAAGCAGGGCACTAATTTTCTGGCCTGTTTGGGAAAGAATTTCCAATAATCTGACCGCCGCGTAAATAGCGTCGTCATATCCAAAATAGCGGTCGGCAAAAAAGAAATGCCCGCTCATTTCTCCACCTAATACAGCCTTTTCTTCTTTCATTTTAGCCTTAATCAATGAATGTCCTGCTTTCCACATGATCGCCCGGCCGGAATGCTTTTTAATATCATCGAATAAAACCTGAGAACACTTTACTTCGCCAATGATTGTGGAATTTGGTTTTTCCTTGAGAATATAACGGGAAAAAAGAAGCAGCAGTTTATCACCCCAGATGATTTCACCTTTATCGTTGATTACACCGAGACGATCGGCATCGCCGTCAAAGGCTATCCCTAAATCCGCCTTTTTTTTACCCACTAATTTAATCAGTTGGGCTAAATTTTCTTCTACAGTGGGATCAGGAAAATGATGAGGGAAGCGGCCGTCAGGCTCACAATTAATAGGAGTAACTTCACAGCCAAAACGCTCTAAAAGTGGAAGAGCAAAATAACCCCCGACACCGTTGCCGGCATCAACGACGACTTTGATTTTCTGAGTAATTTTGACATTATCAAAAATGTAGTTTTGATAAACAGCAGTAATATCTTGATGCTTTGAAGACGCAATGCCTGTTGAATATTGTCCGTTTTCCATGATTTTTCTTAATTCTTGAATCTGATTTCCGTAAATAGTGTCAGGGCCGATGCAAATCTTAAAGCCATTAAATTCGGGTGGATTATGGCTGCCCGTGACCATTACCCCTCCGCCAGTGTTGATCTGGCGGATGGAGAAGTAGAGCATGGGAGTAGCGCAAAGACCAATATCAATTGTATCAATACCTGAGTGATTAAGGCCTTGAATTAAGAAATTGGCATAAGCTTCTGAGCTCAGGCGGCAATCTCGTCCGATCGTCATGTTTATTATTTTGTGCCGGACGGCATAAGTGCCGATAGCCCGTCCAAGGTTGAAAACGAATTCTTCGTTTAAGTCTTTGTCAACAACACCTCTAACATCATATTCACGAAATACATTGGCATTCATCAAATATAAATCTTTCTAAGATAAGTTATAGTTTAAACTTAAGCATTAAATCATAAATTCTGCGCGGCGAATTTGTATCGAAAAAACAATTATTTTTATAATAGGTCAAAGTGATCCATTCTGTCAAATGAAGATATAAAAAGATATACGATGAATAAATTGAGGCAACTGACCTAATTATTTAGTTAAGTCAAGAATAAATAGGGCGCTATCCCTAATTTTCTGAAAGATGGCGATTTATTTTTTTTGTTTGTTACACCTACAATTCCTCATCCTCACAGCATAAATCATATTGATGATTATCGATTGAAAGCTATTTGCTTTAAAGAGGAAATCCGTTTTCTTCGGTATATATATATCGGTCATCGGCACAAGGCTTCATTTTGAGTGAGACCTCTTCTCCGGTCGAGGCCTTTTTTATCACCACGGTCACGTATTTATCACCCTTGTTCGACAAAATATTCTGGTAATATGCATCGCGATCGCGATATTCTTTCTTATCCCCGTAGCATTCTTGAGTGTAAGTGCCTACCCTATTGCCGTTGATGCTCACAAGCACATCCCCCGGGCTTATCCCGTTCTTGGCCGCCACAGATGATGGTTCCACATGGCTAACGACTTTCCAGTCATTGTAAACGAACGTAAGCCCCAGCCCGCCATAACGGTAAAGACTGACATAACGCGTTGGGCCCTTTGCCGTTTTAGCCGGGAACTCGCTGATAAGCTCGTTGAACATGACATGTGCTACATCTCTGATATCCGATTTATCCCCTTCGGTATCCGCCTCTCCTACCCAGATTATCGGCGGCGTCTCAAGCTTTTTATTCTTCGCCATCAGCTTGGCGTGATCTAAGAAATTAAGCCTTATGTTGCTGTAATAGGTCGTTGTTGTATAGCCGGGCGTGGTGGTCGAGCTTGTTATCGGCACCGCCTGAGCATACCCGCCAACACCCCAGCCCCAAATAGTGGAATTCCAGACCTGATGTATCTCCGTGCTGGTTACGGTGGTCGGCGGCGTGTATTGCTCCTTCTTACCGAAGAAGAAATCCATACTGATCGTAATCTGCGGGTTCTTATCCACGCGTGTCATGCCGCGAGCCTCCAGAGACTTCTGCAGCTCATGAAAGAGTTCTTTTTCCAGAAGAGGATTCGTCTTGTTGGTGTAGTCAAAGTTAAAGGTCTTATAACCGGCAAGCGGCACTTCGACGTCTCGATAAACCTTGACCTTGATCTCGTCCCTCGTTAATTTGAGCGGAAAGGCATTGCTATCAGGACTGCTATAAGATCTATCAGCAAACCACCACACAATGCCTGCCTCGGTCTCATGTCTAGTGTCCGAGCTGTTTGTAACCTGTGTAGTTGTCGCACAAGCGGCTAAAAACAATAAACATAACGACAATATGGATATGCGTTTCATAAGCCTCCTTATTTTGACATGGTTTTGTCCAACTAAAATTTAATGAGAACTTACTTTCACTAGTAGTGGTTATATAAAAAGGGTTTTAGTATGTCAATAAAAACCGTTTGGAATTAATAATGTTTATTACGGATTGAAAGAAAGTATTCTTGAAAATGATAATGATTTGTTTCTTTCAGGAAGATAGTTTATATTCAAACAAAATTGCAAGAATTTTTTATAGTGGAAAAAATAGTGGAAATTACTTGATTAAATTCAATAGATCACTGGATTGGGATAAAACAAGGTCGACTCCGGCGCTTAGAAAATCAGACTTTTGAAAGTGCCCGGTGAGCACGCCTGCGGTCCGGGTTCCAGCTTTGCGTCCGGCTTCTATATCTAAAGGATGATCACCAATCATTAAGGTATTTTCGGCCAAGCTGTTGAGCATCTGCAGGGCTTTATTTAAATGTTCAGGATGAGGTTTCACATTTTTTACTATATCGCGGCAGACAACGACATCGCAATAAGATGAGATATCAGGGAATACAGTTTTTATAGCCTTCTCGCAATTTCTGGTTATCACTCCGGTAGAAATTCCGGATGATTTAAGACGGGTGAATAATTCTTTTGTTCGGGGAAACAATTCGCCATTGATAGCTGCTTCTATTTCCATAGCTTCAATCATTTTGAATGCTTTATTAGTAAATATTTCAGCTTTTTGAGGAGAACTCTTAGTTAATATTTCCTTGGCTGCATTAGTCATTTCTAGAACAAAATCTGTTTGCAGATAATTTCGTTCGATGCCGTAAGAAGAAATAAGTTTCAAAACAGCGTCACGCATCTGTTTAAAATCAATATTTAATTTTGCCAATGTTCCATCAAAATCGAAAATTATGGTATTTATTATAATATCTTTGATTTTTAAAGCAGCCATAAAGGTCAGCGATTTCCTGAAATATAACTATTCGTCAAAACTTTTTTGATTGTTCTGGAAGAGGAAGGAAATGGTAAACTATTATCGGAAATGATAGCCAAGAAATTGGTAATAATATTAAAAGTTGCGCCCCAAAGAATATCAATGTTTCCCCTGTCATCGGGAATGACCAGGCAGGGAAATTTATTGTCCCGGCTGGAAACGCTATCTCCCATCGGCGTTTCGATTTCCAGTGAAGCATAGTTAGAGCTTTGAAAGAAAAAGTTTAGGGGAATTTCCAAAATTTTATCCACTTCTGAACTTAATTTATATCTAAAAGGCTTAGGGGTGAGACACACTAGAGGATAAATTGTTGTGGCAAATGAAGTTAAAGAATAGCAGGGCAGGGCGCCTAAAAACGAGATGTTAAATGGAATTAAACCAATTTCCTCCCAGGCCTCTCTTAGAGCGTTAGTTAAAAAAAGTCGAATTAGAGAATTTGTTTCTTTGTCCCTATACACATCGTAATTTAAAGTCTTTTTTCGCAGGTCCGGAATTATTCCTGTTTTCAAGAAATAGCCGAGAATTTTATCCATTCTCGGATGCAAAATGCCGCCCGGACAACTAATGTCGCCGGCTTGAGTGACTTTTTCCGAACGCTTAATTAGTTGAAAAACATATTCAGGATTTTCCTGATTTGATTTGTAATGAAGTAAAAGGACGACTCCGGCTTCAAGATGAGGCCAATCTGTTTTGTTGGTCTCTGCTATTAAAGAATGCTTTTCTTTATAATCGATAGTTGACGCTGCTAATTTAGCGGTTACAAAAGAGGGGAATATATCCTTCTGGTAAAAAAAAGATAAATCCATAAATGTCCAAATTAATTTATAATATCCGCGATTATTTTGTTATACCAGCAGCCTAACGGAAATAAATCGATAAAACCGCAATGACCGCCGAAACTCTGCCTGAATATTTGGAAGAATTTATTTTCCTGCAAACTTTGATAGTCTTCTTGGGGAATCACCGGATCATCTTCCGCAATAAATATTTTAACAGGTAGAGTAAAGTTTTGAAAGAAATCATTTTTCAACGTGTATAAATTAAAATAGTCCCGGTATGACGGGAATTCTGGAAAGTAAGGCATAACAGCTTCCGTTAACTCCATACAGGTTTTTGCCCGCAGCATTTCGCTGAAATCATACTTTTGCGGAAAAAGTTGCTGCTTCTTGATTAACGAGCGCTTCCATTTCTTCAGAAAATACCTACGGTAAAAAAAATAACCGTTATCGATGGCCAGTGTTGTTTTATAAGGGTCGAGCGGCGGACTTACGGCAAAAACGCTTTTTAAATTTTGTATAGGGACTCGGGAATTCTTCATAGCGACGCGTAAAGCAAAATTACCACCCATAGAAAAGCCAATAATATAAACAGGTAAATTCTTTTCCAGTTGCGCCAATTGGTTTACGGCATCAAATGTTTCATCTAAAAGAGCGCCATGGAAGAGCCCTTCATTTAAATGGTGGGACTCACCGTGATCTCTCAAGTTAAGTCGGCAGACGGAAAAGCCCAGCTTATAATAAAAATTGCCCGCGTCCAGAATATAAGCAGACGAAGAGGAACCTTCCCAACCATGTAATAAAATAATCAAACCTTTGCCGGTTTTTTGGCGGGAATAAAAAGAAAGTAATTTTGATCCGGCAGAAGTGGTGACAATTAGTTCTTGAGAGTTATCCAGCATAGAATTTTTATGGGGGGTTCGTAGTTGAGAACTGGCGAGAATAGATTGTATGTGCGCGTTCCTGACTAGGATACAGGGATTAAAATCAATATTATCGTGTTTTGATAGTCTCTCGGCCATATTCCGGATAACGAAAAAGGGTTTGAGCATTTTCCCAAACCCTAATTATTGGTGGCGGTGCAGGGAATTGAACCCCGGACACTACGGATATGAGCCGTATGCTCTAACCAGCTGAGCTACACCGCCTCTTGGATAGTCACCTATTACTTTCCCTTTTAAAGGGGGAAAGTAAATTTGTGCGACGCTATATCCTAAGCACACAAGTTTTGTCAATTACTTATTGAGCGGTATTCAGCTCATAAACAACTATTACACTTCTATCCTGTAGCGAAGCGCCGACAGATGAAACCAAGGCCAACACTAATTTCGGTTTACCATCGTTATCTATGTCTTTAAAACAATAATCGGCAACGTATCCGTTGATTTTTTTTGTCCGCCAGTTTTCCGCCATGCCCATGCCGTCCCATTCCAGATTATATATTTCACTGGAAGTAAAAAGCTTCAAATGCTTAAACACTCGGCCGACGGAAGATAAGTTTTTTGCTATAATTAGCTGCTTTTTCCCATCCTTCTTTGTATCAAAAGTCAGAATGCGCAAATTGGCAAATGCGCTCTTATCGATTTCTTGGGAGTTGTTTTCAGGGTGTGTCTTATCAATATTTTCGAAGTAGTTATTGCTGCCACCATATACCTCATCACTTCTCCAGATAAGTGCGTCACTGGAAAAACCAAAAGTAAAAATCTTGCTCAGTGGTTTGTTTGTTTTTTCAAAAATACATAAATAATCCAGTTCATCCAGGGCGATTATTTTTTCACCTCCGCCAGTGCCCACATTATCAATAGTTAATCCGTAGATAGACAAGCCTAAAGGTATTTTCATTTTTTGATCGGAAACATATTTGCCGTCTCTCCAAACAATTTCATAAATTTGTGTGTCTAAAGGCTTATTAAAACCATAACTCTGTCCTAATAATAAAGGACCGGACGGGGTATCGATTACACGTAAAAACCAACGAATATCGGATGCAATTTTGACATATTTACCGTCTTTAAATTCCAGGACAAAGGAATCAAGCGTAGTGTCGTTAAGAGAAGTGACGAATATTTGCTTTGCACCATCTCTGTTGATATCCGCTACATCAACGGCAATATAATTATCATAAGAGTTTCCGGCAATTTTCTCCAATGGTTTCAATTCATTGCCTATTTTTTGGTATATGTATACATTATGATCGTCGATAACCACCACTTCGTTTAAGCCGTCATTATTTACGTCTCCTATATCCATGCCTTTAAATTCAGTTGGTAATTTTTGACTCATCCAGAATCCCCGGCGATTAGTAGGATCGGGAGCATTAATATATTCAGCGTTGATTGCAGAAGTCAGAGTGCCTCTCTTGCCTGTCTTCATGTCCGCAATTATTTGCGATTCACGCGAAGAGCCCGGAGGGGATGGGGGCGCATTAGGGCTTGCCGTGGGGGCGGAAGTGGCGGAACCTGTATACTGTGCTGTTGCCGGTGATGCAATTCCCAGAATATGTTGGACAATTCTTTGAGAAAAATCATTGATTTTAGGAATTACTTCATCAAGGCTTTGTGATTGGGCGAAGATGCCGATATCCGATTTGTTGGCGGTTATGTCCACCAGCTTTCCATCAATACTGATACTTTTGCCGATTTTAGTAATGCTTCCCCAAACGACATAATCAGACTTCAATTTTTTACCGAGATTATATATATCAGCTGAAGTTAATTCCCTGGATTTGATCTTCTTCAGTTCTTCGGAAACAATATTATTCCCCGTGACCTCAATTTTATTGGGCACAAAAATACGCGTGGAAAGCATATCCCCGATTCCTTGTTTTAAGTAATCGATATTTTCAGCGCTATGCAAGGAAAAAGGCAAAACAGTTACCATGTACTTATCTTTTGCCCAAGGCGAGCCTGTAGCCAGCAAAATGATTGTCAAACAAAATATTAATTGCAAATATTTTCTCATATTTATCTCCATTTATGGAATACTGACGTTCGAATTCGCCGAACTTCTAACATTTTAAATGTGATAATACAAGAGTGATTTAGGAAGTTCAATAAGAGTTATCTTCCTGTCTTTATTAAATTGGAATAATAAAGATTTTATAAGCTTTCAGCTTTGATTCTATTTTCGCAAAAAACGTCGGTGTAAAAAAAAAGTAACTTCTTTTTAGAATCATTTGTATATGGTTTATTTAAGTTTTCAATGGTACGACGTAAAAGAAAACAGCGAAAAAATGGCAGATACTGCCGGTAAGTACAAATGAATGCCAGATGGCATGATTAAAGGGAAGTCTATTCCATGCATAAAAGATAGTGCCCCCTGTATAAGCCAACCCGCCGGCAACAAGCCAGACAATAGCGCCTCCGGGGAGTGTCTGAAAAATGGGCTTGATGGCAAAAATAACCAGCCAGCCCATTAGAATGTAAGCAAGCGTGGAAAGAATTTTAAACCGATGAATAAAAAAAATTTTAAATAAAATTCCCAAAATGGTCAGAGACCAAACGATAGCAAAAAGAGTCCAGCCCAAAATCCCGCGAACCGCAACCAGCATAAAAGGAGTATAAGTTCCAGCAATTAAAGCGTAAATACAAGAATGATCGATAATCCTGAAGACGTGTTTGATTTGCGGTTTGCGGAAACTATGATAGAGTGTTGAAGCCGTGTAAAGTAAAACCAGGGTAATACCAAAAATTGTACAACTGATAATATGGCTGGCCTTACCGTACAAACTGGAAAAAACGATTAAAAGAACAAGTCCGGCCAGGCTGATTATAATCCCGGTCCCGTGAATAATACTATTAACAATTTCTTCTACCAGGCTGTATTTTCCAGTTTCCGCTATAGTTTTGGACATGCAATTACCCGTCTTCCAATTTGATTTTATTTAATTATGTTTTTGTCTATAATTTGTCAATATTTAATTGATCGGCCGGATTATTAATAGGTCTTGACGTATTGTTCAAAATCGTAATAATATCAATCTACAAAAAAAATAGAGAGAAGAAAGTTAACCAACACGCGATAATAACTATATATAACTATAAATATTCTTGAGGAGGAGTAAGTGATTTCCAGATATTCCCGAGAAAAAATGACAAAAATTTGGAGTACGGAAAATAGATATCAGAAATGGCTGGATGTGGAAATTATGGCCTGCGAAGCGATGGCTAAGCTGGGCAAAATTCCGGAAAATTCGCTGAAAAATATCAAACAAAAAGTTGCTATTAATGTCAAACGTATTGAGGAAATAGAAAAAACTACGAAGCACGATGTAATAGCTTTTTTGACCTCTTTAACGGAAAAAGTAGGTGAAGATGGCCGTTTTATTCATATGGGTCTTACTTCTTCCGATATTTTGGATACATCGCTCGCCATCTTGTTGAAAGAAGCGGCGGAAATTTTGCTGGAAGATATAAATCAACTTTTAGTTATCTTAAAAAAGAAAGCTTTTGAACATAAAAATACATTGATGATAGGACGTTCGCATGGCATTCACGCCGAGCCGGTTACTTTCGGTTTGAAGATGGCCTTGTGGTATCAGGAAATGCAGCGCAATCATCAGCGTCTGGTCAATGCCAAGGAATCTATAAGCTACGGGAAGATATCCGGAGCGGTAGGCACTTTTTCTTTTGTGGAGCCGTTTGTAGAGGAATATGTATGCCGCAAACTTGCTTTGAAACCGGAGCCAGTATCGTCGCAAATTGTTCAGCGTGATCGGCACGCCGAATTTTTTACAACTCTGGCTATAATCGCCTCGTCAGTCGATAAATTTGCACAGGAGATCAGGTTGCTTCAGCGGACGGAGGTTCGAGAGGCGGAAGAATATTTCTCCGTAGGGCAAAAAGGTTCATCGGCCATGCCGCATAAACGCAATCCCGTCCTTTCCGAAAATCTTTCCGGTTTAGCCAGGCTGGTCAGATCTTATGCGTTGGCCGCTCTGGAAGACATAGCTCTTTGGCATGAAAGGGATATAAGTCATTCTTCTGTAGAAAGAGTTATCGGACCGGATGCCACAATTGTTTTGGATTTTATGCTGGGAAGGTTTACCGGGATGATGGATAAGCTTATCGTCTATCCCGATAAAATGCTTTCCAATTTAAATATGACCAACGGAGTGATATTCTCGCAAATGGTGCTGCTTGCTCTTATTGATAAAGGAATGACCAGAGAAGACGCTTACACAATCGTTCAGAAAAACGCGATGAAATCCTGGCATGAAGGCATAGATTTCAAGAATTTGCTGGAAAAGGACGAAGCAACAAAAAAATATCTTCAGGAAAAAGATTTGGCGGGAATTTTCAACATAAATAACTTTTTGAAGAATCTGGATTTTATTTTTAACCGTGTATTTGGAAGCGATAAATAGAAATCTAGGAATTCTTGCCGGTTTTTTAGGTTGAAATATTTAATAAGATCGGCCTTATATACCAGGAATTTATCCTTTTAAAATAATCGTGTCTTTCTGGAATTCTTGGAGAGTATCTGGATAATCGACGTTATAGTGCAGACCGCGGCTCTCTTTTCTGGCGCAAGCGCTCTGAACGATTAATTTGGCCACAGTGGTAATATTGCGTAATTCGATTAAATCCTTGGTGACCTTGAAGTCCCAATAATAGTCGTCAATTTCTTTTTGGATGAGATCAATTCGGCGGACGGCTCTCTCCAGTCTTTTATTTGACCGGACAATACCCACATAATTCCACATGCACCTCCTTATTTCATCCCAGTTGTTTGTTACAACGACACTATCGTCGCTCTCTGTTGTTCCGCTGTCATCCCACGGAGCGATAGAATAATTGCTGTGTTGTTTGGCAGCGAATAATTTCGCAATTTTTGTATAGACGCGGTGTGAGTAAACAACTGCTTCCAGTAAGGAATTGCTCGCGAGACGGTTTGCCCCATGCAGTCCAGTGCAGGATACTTCACCGCAGGCATAAAGATTGGCGATAGAAGTTTCCCCGAAGGGATTTACAGTAACACCGCCGCAGATATAATGTGCGGCCGGAGCGACAGGAATCGGATCACGGGTTATATCAAGGCCAAATTCGAGGCATTTTTCATAAATATTGGGAAAACGATTAATTATGAAATCATGATCGCGATGGGTGATATCGAGAAGAACATATTCATCACCGGATATTTTTATCTCCGTGTCAATAGCTTTGGCGACAATATCGCGGGGGGCCAGGCTTTTCATGGAATGATATTTTTCCATGAAGGTTGATCCGTTTTTTAATTTGAGAATTCCTCCCTCGCCGCGGACAGCTTCGCTGATGAGAAAAGCTTTAGCGTCCGGATGATAGAGGCAGGTCGGATGAAACTGGATGAATTCCATGTTGGAAATTTGCGCTCCGGCACGATACGCCATAGCGATACCATCGCCCGTTGCAATATCCGGATTTGTTGTAATCAGATAAACTTTCCCCGCTCCGCCGGTGGATAAAATTATATATTTTGCGCGGTATGTATGAACCTTACTTTCATTGATATCCAAAACATAGGCCCCCAGGCAACTAACGGCTTTCCCGGAAGGCTCCCTTTCGATGATAAGGTCAATACCTATGTGATTTTCGTAAATGATTACATTTTTTAAATGGGCGACTTTATCATTCAATGCCCGCTCGATTTCTCTTCCCGTAAGATCTTTGGCATGCAATACCCGTCTGCGGTTGTGACCTCCTTCCTGACCCAAATCATAAGCATGAGGCGGCGCTTCCGATTTTGTGAAATTTACTCCCCATTGGATTAGTTCCTGAATGCGGGGCGGAGCTTCTCTGACGACGAAATCGACTACATTTTTGTTGCAAAGACCTGCGCCGCAGACCAGTGTATCGTTAATATGATCTTCAAAGCTGTCGGTCTGATCGGTAACAGCGGCGATTCCGCCCTGAGCATAATTAGTATTGGATTCCGACTTTTCCTTTTTTGTGATGATGGCCACACTGCCCAGGGTTGAAGCCTTAATGGCCAAACTTAAACCCGCAATGCCGCTGCCTAAAATTAAAAAATCTGTTTTAAATTCCATTGATGATTTTCCGATAAATAATGGTTATCAAAAGTTTGTTTACAAAACGTCATTGCTTTTATATAAAGATTTTACCTTTTTAGCAAAGAAAATTATTGGTAAGGAACAACATTTGATAGTTTTGGGAATTGAAACATCTTGTGATGAAACCGCGGCGGCAGTAGTCGATAACAGGAAAATACTTTCCAATGTCATTGCTTCGCAAATCAAAGATCACTGCAAATATGGTGGTGTCGTGCCCGAAATTGCTTCGCGTAAACATATTGAGGCAATTAATCCGGTTGTGAAACAAGCAATGGCGGATGCTCACGTTACCTTTCAGGAAATAGAGGGCATTGCTGTAACCCGGGGGCCGGGTTTAATCGGTTCGCTTTTAATTGGATTGTCTACCGCCAAAGCTCTGGCTTATGCCCTGAACATTCCTTTCATCGGCGTCAATCATGTGGAAGGGCATATCGCCGCGGCATTTCTCGCGGAAAGAACGCCGCATTTTCCTTTTGTTGCCTTGGTTGTGTCTGGCGGGCATACCAGTGTTTATCTGGTGAAGAACTATCATGATTTTCAACTGATTGGACAGACACACGATGATGCGGCCGGAGAGGCCTTCGATAAAGCGGCCAAACTTCTTAATCTGGGATACCCGGGCGGAGTGATCATCGATAAAATAGCTAAAAACGGAAACCATCAAGCAGTTGCTTTTCCTCGCGCGATGAAGGACTCGCCCGATTTCAGCTTCAGTGGTTTGAAAACTTCATTATTGACCATGCTGAAAAAACGTGGCCGTGATTTTACCGCTGATGAATTGCCGGATATTGTAGCCAGCTATCAGGAAGCTATCGTTGATGTTTTAGTAGATAAAACAATTCGGGGAGCCCTAGAGAATAATATTGCACAATTAGTGGTTTGCGGCGGAGTGGCGGCCAATAGCAGGTTGCGTAAGCGGTTTGCCGAGGCCGCAGCAAAAAAGAATATCGAATTATTCATACCGCCTGCTATTTTGTGTACAGATAATGCGGCAATGATTGCGGCCATCGGCGAGATTATGCTGAAAGACGGCAAAAGCGATTCTCTGGATTTGAACGCAATATCACGTTGGCCGCTGAAATCAAATTCCTGAAATAACCATGACGACACCAAAAGAAATAATCAATAAATATGAAATCAAACCGCGCAAGAAATTAGGCCAGTCGTTTCTTTTGGATGGCAACATTATTAGGAAAATAGCTGCGGCAGCGGATATTTCCACAGACGATATCGTAATTGAAATTGGATCCGGTATCGGCGTATTGACTGAAGACTTAGCCCGAATAGCCGGCAAAGTTATTGCTGTAGAAATAGATCCGAAACTTGTAGAAGTATTAAAAGAGAAATTGGCCGGTTATGATAATGTAGAAATTTATGCAGGCGACATATTGAAATATGACTTTAAGGCGCTATCAAAAAAATATAAATCCAAAGTTAAAGTTATCGGTAATGTCCCTTACAATATATCCAGCCCTTTGATTTTTCATTTGTTATCTTTTCGATCTGTTATTGATGGTTTTATTCTGATGCTGCAAAAAGAAGTCGTTCAGCGGCTGGTAGCTGTGCCCAATAATAAAAGCTATGGCGTGCCCTCCGTGCTTTTGCAAATGTTTGCCTCCGTGGAAAAAATATTTGATGTTCCGGCGAGTTGTTTTTATCCGCGGCCTAAAGTCGAATCAGCGGTTATCAGAGGAGCTTTTCTGGATAAGCCTTTAATGGAATTGGCTGATGCAAACTTTTTTACCCAGCTGGTTAAGGCGTCATTTGCCCAGCGCAGAAAAATGTTAATCAATAATTTGAAAAACTCCAAGTTACTGGCTGATTTTGAAGAGGAAAAAATAAAAGAAGTTCTCACTTCCGCCGGTATTGACGGCAAACGCCGAGGGGAGACACTTTCAGTTATGGAGTTTGGCAAGTTAAGCAATATGCTCCAGGAAACAATGGCAAAATTATAAAATGAGAGCTTTGCAAAACTGATTCATTTGCGCTCAGAACCTTTTTACGACCATGCGGCCTCTCGCTTCACTGCCAACACAAAACTCGTCCGGCCTAAGGCGGACTCAAACACTTGTGTCGGCGGCCGTTGCACTGCGAGGGCATGGTACCCGTAAAAAGCTTCAATTCGCACTTCATAAATCATTTTTGAATTTATGCAAACTAGGTCTCACAATATCATGTGGAATGTATGCCACATATATGTTTGATGCTTCAAAAAATTGCATTCTAGCCCCAATAATACCGCTATTGTCAGGCGGCAACACTGAGTAAGTGAAAACAGTTGGATTGCTGCCATATTGACGTTCTTGGTCAAAATGAGGTTTTACGATTTGAGCTACTGTGTACTGATTATAGTTAGACTTAACAGCACCTTTTTTTTCATACTGAAGCATGAAGTCAGCAAATATCGAGCATTTGCCTTCAAATTTTCTTCCATAATGGTGGAAATACAATCCCTGAACCATGTGGGTTGATGCTCGCAAAAATCGTTGGTAGTCTATCTTGGCCAGCGATGTTGAAATCGCATCACCTTCAAATTCAACAGCCATAACAGGGCTGTTTTTGCTAAAAAAATGATTTGGAAGATTCGGATTACGCAATACTGCCCGTAGTATCTTCGTAAAACCCTGACGCTTCGCAAGAATGTTGTTTGCAATATTGAGAGTCAATACAAATAGCATTAACTCATCGTCTTTTGATTTCTTTGAGTTATGAATATCACATGATGGGACCGTTATTAAATCTTTTCTTAGGTCCTCTCCACTTTCGAGATCCTTTGATTCTGGAAATATACATAAAGGAGGAACGTGTTCTCGAGAAGTAGATGGTACCTCACACATATAGCAAGTTTCCTCATTCATATTTTGCCTAACAATTAATATCCGAACTTCGCTTTTTTCGAGTTCTCGGTCAAAACATAGCACATCAATGATAATTTTAGAAAGAAAATCACCTATAAAATCTCAAAAACTTATTGACTAACCTATGTTGAAATATTAAGCCTAAAAACAAATAAAGTAAGCGGAAAAAGATGAAAAACAAATACTTGTATATTGAGACCTTTGGCTGCCAAATGAACGTTCATGATTCCGAACAAATGGCGGCTTTGCTTGCCGATAGCGGCTATAAGCTGACCGATAATATGAAGATGGCTGATTTAATCCTGTTCAATACGTGCTCCATCAGAGAAAAGGCAGCGCATAAAGTTTACAGTGAGCTGGGCAGGCTTAGCAAATTCAAAGAGCAGAATCCGGATTTGATTATTGGCGTGGGCGGTTGTCTGGCGCAGCATTTGGGAACTAAATTTCACAAAAGAGTTGGGCATCTGGATTTTGTTTTCGGTACGCACAACATTCATCGTCTGCCGGAAATGGTAGCTTCTGCTCAGAAGAAAAGAGGAAAAATTACCAATGTTGATTTTCATAAATCGCTTAACTCGATTGGAATTTATGCGCCACCGGTAAACGGTTCCATAAGTGCGTTTGTGACGATCATGCAAGGCTGTAATAATTTCTGTGCCTATTGCGTCGTTCCTTATTTGCGTGGACGTGAGATGAGCCGGACACCGGAAGATATCATCGAAGAGATAAAAAAACTGGTTGATTGCGGTATCAAAGAAGTTACGCTCTTGGGACAAAATGTCAATTCTTATGGCAAATATATAGATAATGGGGTGAATTTTGCCGGGTTAATTAAAAGAATCGCTAAGATATCCGGTATCACAAGGATTCGGTTTACAACATCACATCCGCGTGACCTCTCCAAAGAATTAATTGATTGCTTTGCCGAGGAAGAAAAATTATGCGAACACATTCACCTTCCGGTACAATCCGGATCAAACCGGGTGTTGGCATTAATGAATAGAGGATATACCGTTGAAGAATACAGAGTCAAAGTCGATCACTTGCGCAGAGTTTGTCCACAGATAAGCATTACCTCGGATATCATTGTCGGCTTTCCACAGGAGACACAAAATGACTATCAAGAAACAATTGACATGATGGAAAAAATCAGGTTTGATTCCTTGTTTTCGTTTAAGTATTCTGAAAGAAAAGGGACTGTGGCTCAAAAGTTTACGGGAAAAATTGAAGAATGTGAAAAGCTAAGAAGACTCAAGCAATTGCAAGTGCTACAGGATAAATATACTCTGGAAAAAAACACAGCTTTGGAAGGAACCAGACTGGAATTACTGGTGGAAGGAAAAAGCAAGAATTTGGAAAGTGATTTGACAGGACGAACCAGCTCATGGAAAATCGTTAATTTTAAGGGTAAACAGAAATTAATAGGTGAACTGGTAAATGTAAAAATATCCAAAGCTTATTTACATTCTTTAAGAGGAGAAATAATTGAGAATTAAGGAGGTTGGTAATGTTAATTGAAATGAAGGTTTCGGGATTAACAATTGATCCCATTACCAATACGCCCATCGTAATATTGAAAAACATGCAAGAAAATAAAGCTATTCCGATCTGGATAGGTTTGTTTGAAGCCAGCGCTATTGCCACAGAGCTGGAAAAAATAGCTTTTTCCCGGCCTATGACCCATGATTTGCTTAACGAATGTTTGAAAGTTTTAGCTGTGACAGTGAATAAAATAGTGATCGCGGATATTCGCAACAATACTTTTTTCGCTAATATTTATTTGAGCAAAGAAGGGCAAAATTTTACAATTGATGCTCGTCCCAGCGATGCTATTGCTCTGGCCCTGCGCGCGCATGCGCCTATATTTGTCGATGAAACAGTCATCGAAAAATCGCGCAGTGTGGATTTCGGAATTAAAATAGGTGATTTGGATAAACTAAAAGAAGATAAAATTAAGGAATTTCTGGAAAATCTTTCGGCGGAAGATTTTGGTAAGTATAAGATGTAAATATTATGGGAAACCTTATTCAAGATTTCCAAGTTTATCTGGAAGTTGAGCGCAATGTTTCATCGCACACGCAAAAAGCTTATATTGCTGATGTTCAGGAATTTGCCGGCTTTCTTCAAAGCAACAGTTTTATAAAAAAAGAAGATGAAGTAATCAACGCGGAGCTGGAAACTATTCGCGCCTATTTAAGCTACTTATATCGCCAAAAGGTGAAAAAAGCCACAGTTAACCGCAAAGTAGCATCGTTGAGAGCTTTTTATAAATACTTATTGCGTAACGGTAAGGTTAAAAATAATCCGGCGAATATGGTCCAGACGCCGAAAGCAGAAAAATATATGCCTACTTTTTTGTCGGTTGATGAGGCATTTCAACTTCTTGATGCCCAGGGCGAAAAATCGGCTTTGGATTTGCGTAGCCGGGCGATGCTGGAATTGTTTTATTCTTCCGGGTTGCGCTTAAGTGAATTGGCCGGACTGGATGTAATAGACATTGATTTTAATCAAGAATTGATTAAAGTACGGGGAAAGGGTAAAAAAGAAAGAATAGTTCCCGTTGGCAGAAGAGCTTTGAAAACAGTTCAAGAATATTTAGAAAAGACGGGTGAGCTAAGAAAAAGTATTGATGCGAATATTTTTAAAAAACCGCTGTTCTTAAATGCTCAGGGCAAAAGAATAACGACAAGAAGTATTGCCCGGATAGTCGATGCGGCAACTGCCAAAAGCGGTATTGGCCGAAAGATCAGCCCTCATGCCTTGAGGCATAGCTTTGCTACGCATCTTTTAAATGCCGGAGCGGATTTACGTTCGATTCAGGAATTGCTGGGGCACAAGAGTCTTTCCACGACACAGAAATATACCGCGGTAAATATTAACCGCATGATGGAAGTTTATGATAAAGCGCATCCGCGAGCAAAAAAATAAATGAGACTCGGCTTTTTTCAAGGCGAAGCCGCCGGAAAAGGCCTTAGTCGAATCAATGAAACTCAAATTTCAAAAGCAAAGCGCATAACCTAAAGGTCACACGTTGAAATTTGTTAGTTGAATTGATCCCGCAACTGAAGCTCGACACGGGATTTTGATAATTTAGAAAACACCTGTTTTTTAAAGGGAGAGGAAAATGCATATAAAAGGTACCACAATATTATCTGTTAAGCATAAGGGTAAAATAACAGTAGCCGGTGACGGTCAGGTTACGTTGGAAACGACAATCTTGAAACGCGGCGCCCGCAAAGTGCGTCGCCTCTATAATAACGAAGTTATCGTAGGTTTTGCCGGTGCTACAGCAGACGCGTTTACTTTGTTTGACCGGTTTGATCAAAAACTGGAGCAATACAATGGCAACTTGTTGAGAGCGGCAGTGGAGTTGACGAAAGACTGGCGTACAGATCGTGTGTTGCGGCATTTAGAGGCGTTGATGATCGCCGTAAGTAAAGATTATTCGTTGATAATTTCCGGAAATGGAGATGTGATTGAGGCTGATGATGACGTTATAGCCATCGGCTCCGGCGGGCCTTATGCTCAAGCGGCGGCCCGCGCTCTGGTTCGTCATTCTAATATGACTTCAACGGAAATTGCGAAAGAAGCAATGAAAATAGCGGCAGAAATTTGTATTTATACTAACGATCATATAACAGTGGAAGAAATAGATGTTGAAGCTGCAATAAAAGAGAAAAAAAATAATAAAGGCAAGGGGTAAAAATAGATTATGTCTAATGATGGGTTAAAACCCCGGGAAATAGTGGAAAAACTTAATCAGCATATCATCGGCCAGGCTGACGCCAAGCGGGCTGTAGCCATTGCCCTGCGCAACAGATGGCGCAGGCAAAACGTATCGCCAGAATTAGCTGATGAAATTTCGCCAAAAAATATTATCATGATCGGGCCTACCGGCGTGGGGAAAACAGAAATTGCCCGCAGGTTGGCCAAATTGGATAATTCACCTTTTTTGAAAGTTGAAGCGTCCAAATTTACCGAAGTTGGTTATGTGGGGCGCGATGTGGAATCGATAATCCGTGATTTGGTGGAGTTATCCGTAAACATGATCAAATCGGAAGAGCAGGAGAATGTTCGCACCAAAGCGGCAGAAGTTGCCGAGGAAAAATTGTTGGATCTGTTGCTTCCTCCAAGGCCTGCGGAAAAAAAGGTTGATGATATGCTGGCGGATCCGGGCGAATCAAGTGGAAATATTCAAGTTACCCCAGAGCAGCCGCAGAGTTTCGATGCCACGCGGGAGAAATTAAGAAAATTACTCAAAAATGGCAAGCTGGACAATCGAATAGTGGAGCTGGAAGTTACCGAGGCGAGAAGCGGTCCGATGATCGAAATATTTTCCGCTGCAGGAATGGATGACATGGGGCTTAATATCAGGGATATGTTAGGGAATGTATTCCCACAAAAAAAGAAGAGAAGAACTCTAAAAGTGCCGGAAGCTCTGGAAGTGCTGGCGGAAGAAGAGGCGCAAAAATTGATTGATATGGACAAAGTGACTAAAACAGCCATAGAAAAGGTTGAGCAGTCGGGGATAATATTTTTAGACGAAATTGATAAGATTGTAGGCAGTGATGCGCCGCATGGTCCGGATGTATCGCGAGAGGGTGTGCAAAGGGATTTGCTCCCTATCGTGGAAGGTTCCAATGTCAATACCCGTTATGGAATGGTCAAAACAGATCATATTCTTTTTATTGCTGCGGGAGCGTTCAGTTCTTCCAAACCTTCCGATTTGATTCCGGAGCTGCAGGGACGTTTTCCGATTCGCGTGGAGCTTGATTCGCTGGGCAAAGAGGAATTTATCCGAATACTCACCGAACCGAACAATGCGTTGGTTAAGCAATACACGGAAATGATGGCTACAGAAGGCATAAAATTATTTTTTACAAAAGAAGCTATATCATCTATCGCAGAAATTGCGACGCTGGTTAACGAAAGAACAGAAAATATTGGCGCTAGAAGGCTTTATACGATAATGGAAAAATTATTGGATGATATTTCTTTTGAAGCACCGGATATGAAAGAAAAAGAAATAAAAATTGATGCCCAGAATGTGGAAGAAAAGTTGAATGATATCATCGAAGATGAAGATTTAAGCAGGTATATTTTATAAGCGGAGTTCTCAATGGAAAATATATTAAATTCAATGGAAAGGGCGGAAATTCTTTTGGAGTCTCTGCCTTACATCAGGCGATTTTACAATAAGACAATAGTCATTAAGTATGGCGGACATGCTATGGTTGATGATGAGTTGAAAGATAAATTTGCCCAGGACATCGTTATGATGAAATATATCGGCATTAATCCTGTAGTAGTTCATGGCGGCGGCCCGCAGATAGGTAATTTTTTAAGCAAACTGGGAAAAGAATCCAAGTTCGTTCAAGGTATGCGGATCACCGATAAAGAAACGATGGATATCGTGGAAATGGTTCTGGTGGGGAAGATCAACAAAGAAATTGTCGGCTTGATCAACAGCCATGGCGGCAATGCCGTAGGACTGAGCGGTAAGGATGGAAATTTAATAAGCGCAGAAAAATATCTTTTAAGCGAGGATAAAGCTAAACACACGCCGTCCGAAATTATTGATATCGGTTTGGTCGGCAAGGTAAAAACAATCAATTCGCAATTGATTCTATCCTTAACACAAAACGGGTTTATTCCGATTATTGCGCCTACGGGAATAGGTGATGCAGGCGAGACCTATAACATAAATGCCGATGTAGTTGCCGGGGAAGTCGCGTCAGCCCTGCAGGCGGAAAAGCTTTTACTTTTAACCGATATAGAAGGCGTAATAGACAAAGACAAAAAACTGATTAATACAATGAACGGTAAAAAAGCATCGAAGTTAATCGACGACGGTATTGTTGAAGGCGGGATGTTTCCTAAAGTCAAATGCTGCCTGAAAGCGCTTAAAGCCGGAGTGAAAAAAGCGCATATTATCGATGGCCGGTTGAAACATGCCATCTTACTGGAAATATTTACCGACAAAGGAATAGGAACGGAAATAGTTTTATAATTAAAAAACAAAAAAAGATTGGTTAAGGCAATGAAAGCAAAAGAAATAATGGCTTTGGCCGATAAATATGTAATGCATACTTATAAACGCTTTCCTGTAGTCATTGTAAAAGGCTTAGGTCAAAAGGTATGGGATGTAAACGGCAAGGAATATCTTGATTTTGCTGCGGGAATTGCCGTTTGCAATTTAGGTCATTCTCATCCCCACGTCATTGCCGCTGTAAAAGAACAGTTAGAAAAATTGACGCATATTTCCAATTTGTATTATATCGAACCACAGGCGCAATTAGCACATCTGCTCGTGGAGAATTCTTTTGCGGATAAAGTGTTTTTTTGCAACAGCGGAGCGGAAGCAAACGAAGCG
>Ga0209777_10003103_pt1 | contig 20992 bp, 19 predicted proteins | sample FrelakmetHBP12HB_FD_187147 | JGI IMG/M metagenome (GOLD analysis project Ga0209777, IMG submission 187147) | Freshwater lake sediment microbial communities from the University of Notre Dame, USA, for methane emissions studies -HBP12 HB (SPAdes)... | ecosystem: Environmental > Aquatic >...
GGTTGACCATTCTGAATAATGGTTTTGATCCCATCAGAATATGCTCTTTTTTGTTTTCATACAAAATATAGTGGTTTAAGTCAAGTATAAATACAATATATTGCGATTTATTATTTCTCTGAGAATTCTTCGCCATTTTGCTATAAAAATCCTTTAACCAGTCTTTAACTTTCTTTAACTTTGAGAAAAATAAAGAAGGCAGAGTCAAATTGACCCTGCCTGTCTTATAAAGGTGAGGTTGTGGCAGTCTTTAAATCAAGGAATAGATTTTTAAATGGTTATCGAACATGGTAATATCAATAAGGAGGTGGTCAAGACTTGAAACTGTGTCAAAGATGTTACAAAGAATTTGATGAGGACGAAAGTGTGGACTATAGTCCTGCAAGAGCACTGGGAGATATATTTATATCAGATGTTAGCAAAGATGATATCCTAACACGTTGTCCTGAGTGCAGAGAAGAACTTGGAGTCATAAACTTGATGGGATTTAGGCGCCCTAGTCTGTCCTGATGTGTGAGCTTCTTCCTGCAGTCGTGTTTTTGGCGATTCTTATCAGAATGCAATATTTGAAACGAAAATCAGCAATGGGATCTTTTGTTCAGTTCTTCGTGTAATTGTTGTTTTTCTCATATTACCTGTTCATGAAAGATTTGGTCCGTACTAATCAAAATATGGCGGAACTTTCACTTAATGTGTGGTAAGCACTTCTGAACAGTTTTCGAAATTTGGATTGAAAGAAAGATGAAGAAATAATGCCAACTTCGCGAGGAATGTTAAGCTCACAAGCAACCCTACATAAGAAATGGTTGCCGATCTTAATTGGCGTGGCCCTTGTACTTATTGCGGTAACAGTAAGAGCGTGCGGAGGGATTTGGAAATTATGATAGGAGAAAATATAGTCATGACTATCCGATGCTACTTGCGAACACTTATGACTTACCCCATAAATGTGGTGATCGGCATAGCATTGTTCACCATTGCTGTGTTGATAACCATCTTGGTCATGCATCCGTTGCCGCCACGTGTACTAGTGATGACGACAGGTCAAGAGGGCTCAGCCTATTACGAACTTGGGGAGCGCTATCGCGATATTTTTAAGAAAGAGGGGATCGAGCTTCAGCTGAAGCCAAGTGCTGGGTCTGTGGAAAACCTGGAGCGTTTGCGAGACCCGCGTTCCGGGGTAAGTGTCGGCTTCCTCATTGGCGGGATTACGAATAAGGAGGAATCATCCGATCTTGTATCGCTTGGCACAATATTCTATGAACCCTTTTGGTTTTTTTTCCGGTCTGGGCTATCGGGTGATTACAAGAATCTGCACGGGAAACGAATATCAATCGGTCCCGAAGGTAGCGGATCGCGGAAGCTGGCACTCGAAGTACTTCGAGTACTTGGTATCGATGAGCATATCGCCAGGCTGCTTCCCCTGACGTATCAGGAAGCCGGCGATAAGTTGCTTCGGCGCGAGATTGATGCTGCAATAATAGTGACCCCCTGGCATTCTCCTATTGTGCGGAAGTTGATTGCTGCTGATGGTGTTGATCTTGCAAGCGCTGTCCGTGCGGATGCTTATGTTGCGCTTTATCCATATCTGAACAAACTGATACTGCCGGCTGGCGTGGCTGACATGGCGAAGCAACGGCCACCTACTGATGTGAATCTGGTTGCACCAAAAGCCAGCCTCGTGGTTCGTAAAGACACACATCCCGCGATCCAATATCTACTTCTCGATGCAGCAGAGCAAATCCACTCCGTACCGGGAAGCTTTCAAAAAGCAGGTCAATTTCCGGCAGCAGAGTCGATCGATTTTCCGCTGAGCAGCCAGGCTCGTCAATTCTACAAATCAGGGAAACCCTTCTTGCAGCATTATCTCCCTTTCTGGATGGGAGCGTTCATTGAGCAGATATTGATATTGTTGATCCCTGTAGTCGCTGTTGCATACCCGCTGTTCAACTTTCTGCCCTCCGTCTACCAATGGCATATACAACGTCAGATTTTCAGGCTTTACGGCGAACTCTGGGGTTTTGAACACGATCTGCAAGTCTCCGGTACCGGACAGGACATTGACGAAATGATCAAGAAGCTGGACCGATTGGAGGACAAAGCTAACCAAATCCAGCTTCCGAAGCCCTACCTGAACAGCTTGTATACGTTAAAGGATCATATTGCCCTAGTGCGCAGACAACTGAAGAAGCCTTAGTGATAAGGCGTCATTCAATTTTGGACACGGTGATACTGACCAAATGCCCGCCGCGGCATAGCAATTAAACTAATTATGGATGATATGATCCCTTCTGGTCATGGCAATCACATAGAGAATTGTCAGGTTTCTTTACATATGCGTTATGCATTCATAAGCTACAGATATGCCTAATGAATTTATTGTATCCCTATGTTAGGGGCAGACATTCATAATAAAAAATGTCGGAAATTCTTACAAAATAGTCTGTCGATCGTCAATGCCCTCGTTACAAACCATTAGAAATCAAATGGTTGCTGATATTGCATATTTTTTGCATAACAATTTCTTTCAATTCACTGTTACTATTTCATTTTTAGGAGGTTACCATGTCTATCAACAGAAACCGTCTATTTGCAAAACACGGCGACGATGAAGGACCACCCAGAAATGCCCGTATTTCCATTCTGCCCATCCTGGGCAGCCCTTTCTCCCCTTTCCCACAAAAATCAAATTTTATATCTTTAAAGCTCTGTAGATATTTACTGGCATTGATACTTTTCTGCCTCTTCACCATTGTTCCGGCCATTGTCGACGCGCAGGTGGATTATTGGGCCCCCTGGGTAACAAAACTTTCGACAGACTCTGCCACCATCAACTGGCGGGGAGCAGACCTTGGGTCGGGCTCAGTAGAGTATGCCACATCGGATTATTATAACGAGCATAAAAGCTTTGAAAAAACGACCGCATCTCAGATAACGGGCGCCTATCAACATGTACCGCTTACCGGCCTTAAACCGAATACATCCTATACCTATCGAGTGAGACCTTCGGACAATGCGGATCTATTCAGCAACCGCACGTTCCGGACGATGCCGGTCAGCGGTCCGTTCACCTTTATTGTACTCAGTGATACACATGCTCAGGAGAAACGGTTCAAATACGTGGCGGATGCCATTGCTGCAAATGAAACGGATGTGCTTTTTATCCTCGACGGTGGAGACTACGCGGGGTGGGATGATGAGGTATTTTGGACCGTGTATTTCCAGTATGCCGACGGCATGTTGGCGAAATTCCCCATCTTTCACACTATCGGGAACCATGAATATCATAATAATGGACATCCAGATGGCCCGCCTACTGCCGCCGACCAATACCATTGGACATTTGACGTGCCCGTGAACGGGGCACTGAACTACTCCTTTGATTGTTCCGGCATCCGGTTTATCGTTCTTAACTCCCCGGATCCGAATAATGCGAATGGTGATGATCCGCATACTTCCCTGGCCCTTGCCCAGAGCCAGGCATCCTGGCTCAGCGAGCAGCTGGACAATACTATGTCAGGAACATTCACAATCCATCACCATCCGATCTGGGATTATTTCAATCCCACGATTGATCCTAACCTTCAACCCTGGGAAGACCTGTATCATACTTACAATATCAGCGCAAATTTTGCAGGCCATACGCACAGCTACCAGAGATATTCAGTAGAGGGGATCCCTTATTTCATCGTCGGTAATGCCGGGGGGAAATTTGCAGACCTTACCGGTAACCCTCCGGTGTGGTACCAGTTCGGAGCAACAAGGCAGTTGGGATATCTTAAAGTCACCGTAGATCCGGTAAATAACACGGCAACAGCACAAGAGATTTTCGTCGCCTGGGTTGAAACGGATGATTCTGAGACAGCTACAGTCTATGACCCACCGGTCATTGCCGACACCATTACATTTCCCCTGTCACCCTCCTCCGGTGGGGGTAGTGGTAAGAACTGTTTCATTGCAACCGCGGCTTTCGGCTCATCGCTAGCGGGAGAGGTGAAAATTTTGCGGCAGTTCAGAGACAGGTATTTGATGACTAATGATTTTGGACGTAAGTTTGTCTCCTGGTATTACCGCAATGGTCTTGTTGCCGCAGGCTACATAAAGGACAAACCTCTGGCTAAAGCGGCAGTCCGGGTAGCAATCTATCCTTTAATCGGCTTTTCCTTCTTGTTGATTTCCGGTTATCTGCCCTTCGTGATAGTTGGACTTCTTACGTCCGCACTTCTTTTCTTACGGTTCAAACCGAAGAAACCAAGCGCAACGTAATAAGAAAAGTTTGAATAATAAACATTGACACATAAGAAAATAAGCCTCACACTTATAGAAAAATTAATAATTTTCTCAATTTTTTAACATCAATGAATGCGGGATAAAAGTAATAATTAAGGAGGGGAATGATGAAAAGTAAATTGTAGCCGCGGTTGTTTCTGCTTCTTGTGCTTACCTTATCTCTTATCGCATGTGGTGGTTCCGATTCCAGTTCGACATCCGGTAATATGCCGTTTACCAATGCCATCCTTTATGACCACGGAATAAATCCGGTAGTTGCCGGAGTCGAAATAACCAATATTGTCATAGAAATGCACAACGGTGCTGACAGTGGACTATGGTATCACGTGGCAACGATCAACACAGACAACAATACCATCAATTGGGGACCGAGCACGCAATGGACTGGTGCCGATCACAATACCATTGCTGACAGCCCGTCGGTTTCCGTTTCCGAAGACTGCATCGTGGCAGAGGCCCATTCATACCAAGATCTCTTAAATAATGAAATTGATGACGGCTCTATTTGGACTACTATCGGAATAGCGGATGCGGCGGCAAATAGTATTGCTTGGGGCTCGTCCCAGCAAATCGACAGCCACGCCTATTATCCCTCTATCAGTATATCCAGGGACGGCAAAACAGTGGTAATAGTATACCAGCACGACCTGAATGGAGGTGCTCTGTGGTATCATGTGGGAACGGTTGACAGCGCAAACAAGAGCATCAATTGGGGGCCGGGTTACTATTACACCCAAGGGTTTACGCCATCAATCAGCATGGATGAACTTGGCAACATAATTGAGGTTCACAATTCCTACCAGAATAACACGGAACTATGGTATGTGGTTGGAAAGTTGGATGCCGCAAATCTTACAGTTAACTGGGGAACAACTATTGGCTTTAACAGTGCGGAGAAGTTTTTCCCCCGTGTCGCCCTTTCCAACGCCAACGGTACTGATGCAGGTTGGGCACTTGTTGTTTTTCCGGGTCAGAGCAACAGTGGCGACTTGTGGTGGGATGGGGGGAATCTGAATCCAACAACTTTGACCGCCACGTGGGACCCCAGCTATAAGTACCAAAATTCGGGTGCTGAACCGGCGTTTGCCTTTGTCTACAACAGACTCATGTTGGAAGTTCATCAGAGCCGCTACAGCTTAGGATACTGGGAGCTCTGGTATGAGCTGGAGCAGTAGTAAAATCACGGTAAATGGGATGAAGCGGCTGGCATCCCCACGAGTAAGAGACACAATTAATATTCCATGTACGTTCCTCGGGCCGATGATCTTTCTGCATGACTTTAACAAATTAGAGAGGTGCTAAGATACTCCGAAAGGCTCACCGGTGCCCTGATTGACCGGCTCATTCATCGATGCCACATTTGGGAAGCGAATGGAGAAAGGTTACAGACTGCGGCAGGCTAGAAAACGGTCTCACTCCAAAACATCAACACGGCAGGACCCAAATCTGGAATAACTTAACAGAGAAAAACGAATTGACGGGCGTTTGAAACCCATATATTTACCTGCCAGGTGTCACAGTTTTCCTCCGACACCCGCTTCACTTTTGCTCCGCTCTACACAATCATGGCACTGTTTAACGTCTTTCTCCCACGAAAGATACTTTCCACAGCACCACATCCCTGGCGTTGTCCGGGATCGTCTGCGACTGCCAAGTGACCCCGCCATCCTCGGTCAAGTAGATTGCGGCCATTGGTAAATCTGGTCTGATGGAAGATATTCTGTAACCAACTGCCCAGGCCTTGTTATCGGTCAGAGGGGAGACCCCTTCCATCATATAAGGGCTATGGGCATGTTGGTTGGTTTCGAAGTTGCCGTCTGTAACTGTAATGCGCGCGGTGAAGCCCCCGCTGATTCCATCGCCGTTCACAGCGATCCAGATCACATTGGTGCTAGAGGCGGAGATATCGTCAAAATCCATTGTGCCGGAAATGGTGTCGTTAGATTTATTCCAGGATTGTCCGCCATTAAATGTCCACCAAAGATGCCCGTCCATATTCACTGCCGCCCAAGCAGTAAGTGAATTGAACGTAGAGATGGACAGAGGACCCACGGTGTGAATCCCCGACAGGAATTCGCGCCGCCAGGTAAGTCCACCGTCCGGCGAATGGATTACTCCCAACTCTCCCGCCGGAACATCGACAATCCAGATATCCTGGCCGGTCACATCCATCCGGTTGACCTGTGTCATGGTAATGATCTCGCCCGTGGCGGTGCGCACCGGCACAATCTGCCATGTAACTCCACCATCAGTGGTGTGCAGAACATCGCCTTTGATGCTGACTGCCCAGGCTTCGGTCGAGCTCATGCCTTTGATGCTTTTGATCTGCTGGGTTCCTATTCCGTCAGGCAGTGTTTGAAGCCTCCAAGTCTCACCGGCGTCGGCTGTATGCAGAATGCCTCCTTCCAAGTTGCTTGTGTTTAGACCACCACTCACCGCCGCCCAGGCCACTTGGTTATTGACGGCGCTGATGTCATTGCCGCGAAGCCCCTCGCATTCGGCAGGCACCGTTTGCAGAATCCAAGTCGTGCCGGCGTCGGATGTCTTGAGGATTTTGACCGTTTGCATATTGGTGCTTTCATCCGCTGACCACCCGACCGCCCAGCCTGTAAGTGTTTGAGATCCATCGCTGTTACCCCCGCAAGATAAAACCATGAAAGCTGCGCACATCAACACCAGACAACAGATTCTTTTTTTCATAGCTCGTATCTCAGCCTCCGATAATCAATTGAAAATAGAGGAATTACTTCGTTCAATCCCAATCGCTTCCAAGATTGAAACCGCACCGGAAGCAACCGGCCACTTCCCTTTTACAGGGTGTACCCGATCATAACGTAATCTAACACATCGTCGAAGTCATATACTCCCCCTGACGATGGAGAGAAAGCGACAAATATAATGATGCTCAATATAACATATCATTTTCATAGATATAAAGATAAAAAAGTGCAATATTCCCCATTACTATCGACTTATACTGGCCGCTCAATTTTGACATAATATGTTAAAATTAGTTTTCAAGTAAACAACAAGACCTGTTGTGATTCCTGTATGCATGGATAGTGGTTTATCGCTCTTTTTTTTGAGAGAGAGATTAAGAGCTTTTACAAGTTCATGGATCTCACGGGCAGCACGAATGGCACGTACCGGGTCATCTTCATGAGACTTAGGGACACCGAATAAGGCCATCACAGCATCACCCACGAACTTCTCGATGAAGCCCTCATACTTGACAGGCACCTGGGCAATTTCCCCGAAGATATGACCCATGATCTCTTTGACTTCTTCAGGATCAAGCTTCTCCGTCATGGCAGTGTAAACGGAGAGATCACTAAAGAGGACCGTGACATACTTACGTTCGCTTTCGGCAATTGATGGCTTAGGAGGAGTTTCACCGGGCTGGGGAGTTATCGCAGATGTCTTTGTGAAGTTGTAACCGCATTCATCACAGAATTTATTGTCAGATAAATTCGTTGTGTTGCACTTAGGGCATGTAATCTCAAATTTATAACCACATTCTTTACAGAATTTGGCTCCGTCTCTGTTCTGGAACTGGCACTTGGGACATTTCATAGATGATGTCCTCCAAATAAATGAACAGATACAGGCATGCAGAATTAAGGAAGGAGAATGTATGCTGTATTCCTAATGGGTTAACAATCTGAAGCCAATCTAAATTCTGGATCATTCGGTGAGGATTACAAATGGTAATCAATTGATTCTATTACTGAAGATTTCGAGTGTTAGTAGGTGTAACAGTTATCTGAAACCTGTATTGACACCATTAATGATACTTCATTGAAAGGATTTTAACCAACCTTTAACCTTGACCAAATCGTTCCATATAACTTACTGACATTTCGGATTATTCATAAATACCTTATGGGAAAGATTACCATCGGCATAAGCACCTGCCTTCTGGGTGAAAATGTCCGCTACAACGGCGGACATGCGCTGAACCGTTTCCTGCGGGATACCCTGGGCAAGTATGTTCATTATGTGCCTGTGTGCCCCGAGGTGGAATGCGGTTTTGGCATTCCGCGAGAAACTTTCCGACTGGTGGGCGACCCCAAGCAACCGCGTCTTGTGACAAGCCACACGGATGTCGATCACACAGACCGGATGGAGGCGTGGGCACGCAAGCGTGTGGCCGAGTTGGAAATGGAGGACATTTGCGGGTTCATTTTTAAAAGCGACTCCCCATCGAGCGGGATGGAGCGTGTAAAGGTTTACGACGACAAGGGGGTGCTCCGAAAAATCGGGGTGGGTGTATTCGCACGGGTCTTCATGGAACACTTCCCACTGACGCCTGCCGAGGAGGATGGCCGGCTCCACGATCCACTTCTGCGAGAGAACTTCATCGAGCGCATCTTCACTTACAGGCGCTATCGTGAAGTAATTGAGGAAAAAAAACAAATCGGGAATCTCGCGGAGTTTCACACCAGGAACAAACTACTTCTCATGGCCCACAGTCCGAAACATCTAGAGCAGATGGGGCATCTCGTAGCACACGCAAAGCGACTCTCGAAAAAGGAGTTCATCGCGGAGTACGAGAAACTGCTAATGGAGGCAATGTCGCTCAAATCATCGACGGCGAAACACACCAATGTTCTTCATCACATCATGGGTTACTTCAAGAAGAACCTCTCCACCGATGAGAAGCGGGAACTTCTTGAGGTTGTTGATGAATACCGGCAGGGGCTAATTCCCCTGATCGTGCCAGTGACTCTCATGAATCACTATGTAAGGAAATACGATGAGGCATACCTTCAAGGGCAAGTCTATCTCAATCCCCACCCTCTGGAGTTGCAGCTCCGCAACCATGTTTAATTATAAAGTATCGGCTATTTTCCGTCTAAAAATCTGTCGAGAATTTGTGTGAATTTTGTGGCGTATCAGGGAACATATCAGAGGATTGGAAAGGCGCTCTTCGGGAAAACTGCCGGTGACGGAATCATAGTTAAGATGCCTCGTGATACAAGTGAATTTAAGATAGCGGATACCTGTATTGTGGCGAAGAAATAGTATCGCAGTATTTGTGAAACAAAAAAGCCAGGAGTTAAAATATCAACCCCTGGCTTTCTTAATTCTATCTATTTACTCTCTAGGCGTGCTTATCGGCTACGCTGATCCTTGTAATTGCCCTGGTCAGGGCTGCCCTGCTCATTTCGTATTCCGCATCTTCCTTGGATAGCTTGGACATTTTTGCTTCGGCAGTTTCTTTTGCCTTTTTTGCGCGTTCCTTATCGATCAAGTCCGCCCTTTCCGCAGTTTCCACCAGAATAGTAACTTTGCCTGTCGTGACTTCAGTATAGCCGGTATTTACGGCGTAGTATGTTTTCTTGCCGTCCTTCGTAAGATTCAACTCACCGACATCAATCGCACTGAGAAGCGCCGCGTGGCCCCGGAGCACACCGAACTCACCCTCGGAACCCGGTATTGTAACTTCTTCTATCTTGCCGCTGAAGGCCATTTTTTCGGGGGTAACAATTTCCAATATCAATTCGTCAGCCATGTAGAATCCTCCGGCCTTATTGCTCAGCCATCTTTTTCGCTGCCTCGACAACCTCGTCTATACCGCCAACCATGTAGAACGCCTGCTCGGGCAGTTCGTCATGTTTTCCATCCAGGATCTCTTTAAACCCTCTCACCGTTTCGGCAACGGAGACGAATTTGCCTTCCCTGCCTGTGAACTGAGCGGCTACGAAGAACGGTTGGGACAGGAATCTCTGGATCTTCCTCGCCCTGCTGACTATCACTTTGTCTTCTTCGGAAAGTTCGTCCATACCCAGGATGGCGATGATATCCTGCAGGTCCTTATATTTCTGCAAAGTCACCTGTACCTGTCGGGCAACCTGATAGTGCTCAACGCCTAAGACGTTCGGATCGAGAATACGGGATGATGAATCAAGGGGGTCCACGGCGGGATAAATCCCGAGTTCCGTAAGCGGTCTCGACAAAACGACCGTACCGTCAAGATGTGCGAAGGTCGTTGCCGGTGCAGGATCTGTAAGGTCGTCCGCAGGCACGTATACGCATTGAACGGCGGTAATAGACCCTTTCGTGGTCGAGGTAATTCGCTCCTGCAATGCTCCCAGGTCTGTAGCCAGTGTCGGCTGATAACCGACCGCTGAAGGCATGCGGCCGAGAAGGGCCGAGACCTCTGAACCGGCCTGCGTGAACCGGAATATGTTGTCTACGAAGAGAAGCACGTCCTGACCTTCGATGTCTCGGAAATATTCTGCCGCAGTGAGGGCCGTGAGGGCCACCCTCGCCCTCGCTCCCGGGGGTTCCGTCATCTGGCCATAGATCAAGGCGGCCTGCTTGATAACGCCAGACTGTTTCATTTCAAGGTAGAGGTCATTGCCTTCACGCGTCCTTTCGCCGACGCCTGCAAACACGGAAATACCGCCGTGGTGCATGGCGATATTGTTGATCATCTCCATCATGACGACGGTCTTGCCGACGCCTGCGCCGCCGAACATCCCCATCTTTCCGCCTCTGGGGAAGGGAACGAGAAGGTCGATGACCTTAACGCCGGTTTCCAGAACGTGGACAGATGTGTCCTGTTCAATAAATGACGGGGCTTCCCTGTGGATTGGGGAGTAAGTCTTTGCGACTATCGGTCCCAGACCGTCGACGGGCCTGCCGACAACGTTCAGAATCCTGCCCAGACATTCGGGACCAACGGGGGCCATTATAGGTGTGCCTACATCCCTCGCCTGCATACCCCTGACAAGGCCATCCGTGATGTCCATGGCGATGCATCTCACTACGTTGTCACCCAGATGCTGGGCAACCTCAACAACAAGATTGTCTTCCTTGTCATCAATCGTGGGGTTGGTGATAGTGATAGCGTTTAGGATCTCCGGAAGATTTCCTTCATCAAACGCCACATCGACTACCGGTCCTATTACCTGCACAATCGTTCCTATATTCATACCTGTCTCCTTAATCTATAATGACTGATTTATCAGCTCTTCGACAGGGCTTCCGTACCGCCGACAATATCCATCAACTCGGCCGTAATAGTTGCCTGTCTCGCTTTGTTCATTTTCAACGTAAGGCTCTGGATCATCTCCTCGCAATTCTTGGTGGCGTTGTCCATGGCGACCATCCGTGCGCCGTTCTCGCCGGCGGATGTCTCCAGGAGGGCCCGGAAGATCAGAACATGAACGTACATGGGAAGAAGCTTTCCCAGCAGGATTTCATCCGATGGTTCATAAATGTAATCGATTCTTGCGGTGGGCTCTACATCCTCGTCCTTTCCGATAGGGGGCAAGGGGAATAGCCTCACAACAGCGGGCCTCTGTATGGCTATATTCCTGAATTCGTTGTATATGACATACAGTTCGTCATACTCCGCCTGCATGAAGGGGGGAATGATTTCGTCGGAAATTTTTACTGCGAGGGTGATATCGAATTTGCCAAAGACGTCAGACCAATCTTTAGCCAGCTTCACTTTTTTCCTGAAATAATCTCTCCCTTTCCTTCCGACGGCAATCAATTGCACCTCTTTGCCTTCGCTGAGCTTCTCCCGGACGAATCTCTCCGTGGCCTTAATCAAATTGGTATTGAAACCTCCGCACAAGCCTCTGTCTGAGGTCATGATGATGACCCTTATTCTCTTCGGGTCCCTGACAGCGAGCAGGGGGTGGGTTTCAGGGTCTACACGGAGTGCCAGGCTGGTGAGCACATCCATGAATCTCAGTGCATAAGGACGAAAATTTTCCATCCTCAACTGGGCAGCTTTCAATTTCGAGGCAGCCACCATATTCATCGCCCTGGTGATCTGCTTCGTTTTAGAAACCGCGACAATCTTTCTTCTGATATCCTTTAATGAAGCCATTAACGCTCCCTTTTCTCTTTGCGTGCTCTATTTCTTGGAAGGTCTTCCGATTCTTTATGCCGTGACAAAGACAGTTTCAAACTCTGTCAATACGTCCTTCATCTTTTTCTCGAGATCCGCGCCGATCTCCCTTTTTTCCTCAATCTCCCGGTTGACTTCGGGATATTTGCTGGCTATGAAACCAAGGAGCTGCGGCTCGTATTCTTTCAGTTTATCTACAGGGTATTTGTCCAGGAAGCCCCTGGTGCCTGCAAACAGGATGGCAACCTGCTGCGACAGAGTCCTGGGTTGGAACTGGGGCTGTTTTAATATCTCCACCAGACGCACGCCTCTTTCCAGCTGCGCCTGCGTTGCCTTGTCGAGATCGCTTCCGAACTGGGCGAACGCGGCCAGTTCGCGATACTGGGCGAGCTCAAGCTTCAGTCTCCCCGCAACCTGTTTCATGGCCTTGACCTGGGCCGCACCACCGACTCGCGAAACTGACAGACCGACGTTGATTGCCGGTCGGATGCCGGAGAAGAATAGACTTGGCTCGAGATACACCTGACCGTCCGTGATCGAAATAACGTTTGTAGGAATGTATGCAGAGACGTCGCCTGCCTGGGTCTCAATTATGGGCAGGGCTGTAAGGGATCCGCCTCCGAGGTCTTCGCTCACGCGGGCAGCGCGTTCGAGCAATCGGGAGTGGTTATAGAAAATGTCTCCCGGGAAGGCCTCGCGTCCGGGGGGTCTTCTCAGAAGCAGTGAGATCTGGCGGTAAGCGACAGCCTGTTTGGAGAGGTCATCGTAGATGATCAAGGCATCCTGTTTTCTGTCACGGAAATATTCGCCGATGCTGCACCCGGAATAGGCTGCGATGTATTGCAGGGTCGCCGGGTCGCTGGCGCATGCCGCGATGACACAGGTATAAGCCATGGCGCCGTTCTTGCGCAGGTTTTCGACCACCTGGGCCACTGTTGATTTCTTCTGGCCGATGGCGACATAGATGCACTTGACGCCGGTATCTTTCTGTCTGATGATGGAGTCCACGCAAATTGCGGTTTTTCCGATCTGTCTATCGCCGATGATAAGCTCTCTCTGACCCCTTCCGATGGGCGTCATGGCGTCGATTGCTTTAATGCCCGTATACATGGGCGTGTTGACGGGCTGGCGTTGAACGACGCCGGGGGCGATCATCTCTATCCTTCGGAACTCGGTGGCCTCAATGGGACCTTTGCCATCAATCGGCGCACCGGTGGCATCAATGACACGTCCCAGTACTGCCTCTCCCACAGGAACCTGGGCGATCCTGCCCGTTCTCTTTACAATGTCCCCTTCCTTAATGTGGGTGACCTCACCTAAGACGGCGACACCAACATTGTCAGTTTCCAGGTTGAGAACCATGCCGAGTATCCCTCCCGGGAACTCCAGCAATTCCATGGCCATCGCATTTTCCACGCCGTAAACCCTGGCGATACCGTCTCCCACCGACAGGACAGTTCCTACTTCGCTTACGTCCAGCTTCTTTTCGTAGTCTCTGATCTGTTTGGAGATGATGTCGCTTATTTCTTCTGCCCTGATTTTCTCCATGCTCTATATTTCCTCCCCTAAGAGATTCCTGATATTGTGCAGTTGAGTTCTAACGCTTCCATCATACATCGTATCCCCTACACCTACGACAATGCCACCGAGCAATGATGCATCTTCTGAAACAGCCATTTCCACTTTTCTGCCCGTTATTTCCTCCATGCGTTTCTGCAGCTTTTCGGAAACTTCAGCAGATAAAGGGAAGGCCGTCTTGACATCAACCCTGATTTTCTTCAAGGCATCGTCCATAAATTTCCGGTAACAGCTTTCTATATCGGGAAGAATGCCTATTCTTCGCTTGTCCACGAGGAGCTTCAGGAAATTTGCAGTTACGTTCGATATATCGATCTTAGCGAGAAGAGCATCCACGACCGCCCTTTTTTCCGCCTGATCAAATACGGGGTTCAATAATAGTTCCTGCAAATCCTTGTTATCTTTGACAATGGAGGAAAAGAGCGTCAATTCGTTGTAATACTTTTCGTAAAGCCCGTCTTCCCTGGCTATGTCAAAAAACGCCCTTGCATAACGCTTAGCAATATTGCTGCTGGTCAATGTTTTTTCACCACCTTATCCAGATATTCTTTCACCATGTTCTCGTGAAGCTCCGGGGTTATATTCTTCTTCAGGAGCTCTTCGGCCATCGCCACGGAGAGCTCCGCGGCTTCCGCCCTTAGTTGATTTCTGGCAGCCTTAAGTTCCTGTTCCATTCTCGTCTGTGTATCCTCTATCATCTTCGCGGCTGCAATTTTGGCGTCCTCGATGATCTTTTCCTTTTCCGTCAGCCCCTGGGCCTTTATCATCTCGAAGATGTTCTTTATTTCCTCAGTGGCCTTATCAAGTCTCAATGAGTACTCCTTAAATTTTTTCTCTGTGTCTTCTTTTTCAGCTAATTTTTCCTCGATGGTGCATTTGATATTGTGGCGCCTGTCGACGAAGAACTCTTTGATTTTTTTTGCAGCCACCCAGTAAAGGAACCAAACCAGAAGGCCAAAGTTAAAGATCCTCCAGGCGAAATCAATCCAGAGCTTCACATTGTCTTCGTGGCCTCCACCTTCCGAGGCGTATGCAAGGGAGCAGGTGAAAACAAGGGGCAGGATACTTAAAAGCAAATAGCGTAAATAAGATCGACTGAATAGTTCCTCCGAAAGCCTTTTCATCATCGGAGACTCCTTCCCAATAATTTCTCGGCAATCTCGAGGGATATATTCCTGGACTGACCGGTCAGAATGCCTCTGGCCTCGGTGACTTCCTTGTTCATCTCGCCATGAAACTGTTCCATCATGCCGGGGATTTGGCTTTTTGCGGCTTCGATGAGGTCTTTTGCCCGTTCGCCCCCTTCCTTGATAATCTCGATCTTTTTCTCCAATGCATCCGTCTTTGCCTGACGAAGCTTGTCCTCGTAGGCAGCCATCCTTTCCTCGACGGATTTATTGAGGCGCTTTATCTCTTCTTCAGTGTCCTGTTCTTGTTTCTTTCTTCTGTCGATTATGCCTAAGATCGGCTTGTAGAGAAGAAGATTAAGGATGACAATCAAGAGAAGGAAGTTAACCATCTGGACTAACATTGTATAATCGATGCTGATCACTATTTTGCCTCACCACTAGAATTGCTTTGAAGTTCAAAAAAACCCGTGAAAGGACAGAGTCCCGCCACCCGGCTTTTTCCAGTTTAGCCTTTTTTTGATGCCAAAAAACTTATGATGGGTCTTTTCTTGAGAAATGTTTCCTGAAATAAAGCGATATGAACTGCGAACACGAGTAACCTCAAGAACCCCCAAAGATGCGTGTAAAAATCGCGGACTTCTAATCACAACCGGGAGTTAATGTCAAGTACTTTTTGGGCGAATATGGTTTTGTTTGGCACGGGTGTCAGTCTTTGGCATTTAATGCTTTGGATTTGCTATTGACTTCGTATTTTTCCGACTTGCTGCTCTCCATTTTCGAAGTTCCTTCGAAAACGGCGCCTTCTTTAATTATGAATCGAGGTGTCCTTACGTTCCCAAGGACTCTTCCCGGGGGATAGATTTCGATCCTTTCTTTGCATTCGATCTGCCCGTGGACATCTCCGCTGATTATGACGCTTGTCACATTTACGTCTGCTTCTATGTGTGCGCCATCACCCACGATCAGGGTTCCTTCACCAAATATCTCGCCGCTAAAGTCACCGTCTATGCGTACTGCCCCATTGAATATCAGTTTCCCCGTAAATTCTGCTCCTTTTCCGAGAAAGGCCTTGATTTCATCATCTTTTTTCTTCTGACTAAACATCACGCTGCCCCCAGTTTTTGGCACCTTCCTGTCTCGATGACTTAAGTGAGATCAAAACAAATGGCAAATACCTTTCGAGATTCAGCACATATCATGGATAGAGGATAAACCTTCTCATGCTAACATTTAACAATAACCCCATGGCTGCCATGAGAACAACCATTGATGAGCCTCCGTAACTCAAAAAAGGGAGCGGGATGCCGACAACGGGAAGCATGCCCAGTACCATCCCGCAATTTATGAATACCTCCCAGAAGACAAGCATTGTTATGCCGAATGACATCAACATTCCCAAAAGATCCCGCGAATGTAAGGCAATCTTCAAACACCACAGTATGAGTATAAGGAACATGGCGAGAAGGATGACGCCTCCGATAAAGCCCCACTCCTCGGCAAAAACGGAGAACACAAAGTCCGTTTGCTGTACCGGCAAAAATTTCAACTGCGTCTGGGTTCCCTTCAGATAGCCTTTACCAAAGATTCCTCCCGAACCGACAGCAATTATGGATTGAAGAATATGATAACCCGAGCCTAAGGGATCGTTCTCCGGATTGAAAAATGCCATGATCCTTTCCTTCTGGTAATCCCTCAAGAATAGCCACGACATCGGTATCAATATTATCCCTCCGGTGCACGCTAAAAGCAGTGATTTCCACTCTATACCGATGAAAAAGATCATCGATAGTATAAGGAACATAAGGATCAACGCAGTGCCGAGATCAGGCTGTTTCAAGATGAAAAGAAACGGAATCACCACGATAAGAAACGGTATATAGAGCTCTCTTAACTTGTAGCTTCTTTCCATGATGTGGTCATCGAAATATTTTGCCAGGGCAATAATAATAGATAACTTTACCAGCTCTGAAGGCTGGAAGAAAAATCCTCCTAAGATGATCCACCGCTGAGAACCATGGGTGGCATATCCGTATAATGAAACCAGGACCAGCAGAAAGACAGAGGCGGCATAGATTACATAGGCATATCGACAGATGAATCTGTAATCAAAACACGTGATGACGCCCATTAGTACAAGACCAATGACAATCCATTGAGCCTGTTTTAGATAAAGGGTCTCTTGCCTGAAATTATCCAGGCTGTAGCCGGCGCTATAGATATTCAAAAGACCGACTAGGCTGATTACCAGTATTAGAACAAGCAGTATCCAATCAAAATTGAAAAGTAACCGGCGATCGATTTTCATCTGTAAATACCTGCCTGCGATTTCTGGCTGATGGTCAGAGGGGGCTGGCCTTTCCTATTTGCGGAATTCTTACTCTCAAAGTAGGCATCGATAATCTTTCTTGCTATGGGGGCGGCTGCGGAGCCTCCATGGCCGGCATGCTCCATGATTACGGCGATAGCTATTTCCGGATTCTCGCGCGGCGCAAAGCAAACAAAAAGGGCGTGATCTCCGTGTTTAGAAGGAACAAATGCCCGTCTGCGGCCCTTTTCATTATCAGGCAGGCTTACAACCTGGGCGGTGCCTGTCTTTCCAGAGACGTCCTCCTCTTTTCTCTTCAGCGCATGACCAGTCCCCCCGCCTTCATTTACCACACCCCATAAACCGTACTTCAAAATCTCAATATTCTTCTGACTCAAACCTAGATTACCTTTTTGCTGAGGTTCAAATGCCTTTAGAACGCGTCCATCGGCTGTTTCAATGCGCTTGACAAGCCGGGGCTGGTAGACAGTTCCTCCATTTGCTAATGAAGCATAAGCGTTTACCAATTGGATTGGCGTCACAAGATTAAAGCCTTGCCCGATGGCAAGCGATATGGTTTCGCCCAACTGCCATGTTTCTTTGAACCTCTGCTGCTTCCACTGTCTAGTCGGGATAAGTCCGCTCTTTTCTCGGGGAAGATCAATACCTGTCGGCTGGCCCAACCCGAATCGACGGGCGTACTCGGCTAACTTGTCAACGCCGACTAATTTGCCCACATTGTAGAAATAGACGTCGCAGGATTCGACGATGGCGCGATGCAGACTGACCTGACCGTGCCCGTGCTTCTGCCAGCACTTGTATGTTCTGTTACCGAACTGGAACGATCCGTTGCAGTTGAACGCTGTATCCGGTGTGATCAACCCCTCTTCCAGGGCTGCGGCTGCAACAATGAGCTTGTACGTGGAACCGGGAGGATACTGACCGGCGATGGCCCTGTTTCCCATGGGGTGTGACGAATCATTCGCTAGATCATCCCAATCTTTCGCAGAAATTCCTACGTTGAAAAGATTTGGATCAAAAGCCGGCGAACTTGCGAGTGCAAGGACAGCGCCGTTACGGGGATCTATGGCAACAACCGACCCGGCTCTGCCTTGAAGGGCCTCCCAGGCGGCCTTTTGCAGATTGGCATCTACGGCAAGAACCACATTATATCCGGAGACAGGTTTAATTTTGCCGATTACTTTGACCTCTTTGCCCAGTACGTTCACCTCGACCTGCTCAGCGCCGCTCTTGCCCTTAAGGTACTGATCTAGCTGTTTCTCCAAGCCATCTTTGCCCGTGATATCACCAATGCTGAAATCACCGGACATGTCCCTTTGCAACTCCTCCCTGCTGACCTCGCCGGTATAACCGATTATATGGGCTATCATTTCGCCATTTAAGTATTGTCTGATAGGTACCACATCAATGGTTATGCCCGGCAAATCGGAGGCATGGGTTTCAACGATGGCAAGTTTTTCCATACTGATGTTTTTTTCAAGTTTAACGGGCGGAAACCAGCCTTTCTTGCCCAGGGGAAGCAGGTCTGCCGAAAGCGTGAGGGATCTGGCAACGAATAATTGTTTCAATTTATATGCGGCCTCATTGATATTCCGGTTGCGGTTAGGAACGAAAATAATGTCAAAGGATGGCTGATTATCCACCAGTACTTGACCGTTTGTATCCAGGATCACTCCCCTCAGCGGCTTGATTTTTCGCAGGCGTACGCTATTGTTTTCCGATCTCTGTGTCAGTTCATCTCCCCTGATAACCTGAAGATGCCACATCCTCATGATCAGAATGAATAACATGATGGAAACAATAGCAAATGCTATCTTGAATCTATCTCTAAATTCGCCGGGTTCATGTCCGTTTAACCGGCTGTGATTCTCTGCCATAGAGTGTCGCCTCGGTCCAATTGAAGACCCTAAACAAAATAGGGCTAACGGTACTGACAATGAATATCTGGGGTAAATAAGATATAATTGCATGGGCTGAAATGCCCCCCCCAAAAAACAATGGATAAAAAAGAATGATCATCATGCCTTCAAATAGGGCGCAGAGAAAAGTAAAACTGATGATCAAAAAAGGCTTTCCGGGCGAGATCCGAAGAGAGGCGAGTTTTGAAATCAAAAATATAAGAACATATATGAGCGTATAAAGTCCGGAAAGCGAGCATGTTAAGCAGTCATGCATGAAGCCAAGAATAAAGCTGAGAATTCCTCCTCTCAGCACATCGAGTCGAAATCCTGAATAAATTACCACGATCAGGGACAGTTCCACAGCGATTCTCCCGGAGAAGACAATATCCTCAATCATCATCTGGGAAACTATGAGCGCCAATGAAAAAAAAGGCAATGATATGTAATAGATCACTTCTTATCACCTATGGCCAATCCGCAGAAAATCAAGATAAGGAGACGCCTTTTAATTCAGTCTGCGACCTTTTCCTGTTTTATCAGTTTTATCCAGCACAATCACCATCACTTCTTCAAGCTTCGAAAAATCAACGAAGGGAGCGACGTCAATCTTCTGAAATAATCCACTATCTGTTTTCTCCACGTTTTTCACGGCGCCGAGGAGCAACCCCTTGGGAAAGAGACCGGATAAGCCGGAAGTAACTACTATATCTCCAACACTTACAGTTTCCGTTTTCGGGATGTATTTCAGAGAACATCCAAGCGAAGCGGCCCCTTGAAGAATCCCTTGTATCCTATTTTCTTGAATAAACGCATCGGTATTGCTATTTTCATCTATGAGAAGCAACACCCTTGACACATGGGCGGACGTCTCAACAATCCTACCTACCACCCCTTGGTCAGCTATGACCGGCAGATCGAGTCGCAAGCCATGTGACGTCCCCTTGTCAATCAAGATCGTCTTCATTATTGATGTCTGGTCTTTCCCTATGACCATCGCCGCTATTGTCTGATGGTTGGACCTCTCTTTAAGGGCCAGAAGTTTTTGTAAGCGTATCCCTTCGAGGTATCCCTCCCGGTATCGATTTATTTCCTGCATCAACAATGCGTTATCCCTTTTCAGGTGTCCGTTTTCATCTTGCAGTCCTACAAGAAATATGTACCGCTTCCAAACGCCTGCAAGGTCTTTAAAGGAAACAGTGATCATACTAGCAAGTGGAGCGGCAGTTTCCAGGATCAGTTCTCTGAAGAAACCAACCCTGGTCGGTTGTTTCACGCTGTAAGATAATATGATGAGAGAGATAATTACCAGGAGGCATGCTATTATGATTGGCTGATATTTCTTAGGAAGCAACATATCTCTACTTTAAAAATAGGGGCGGAAACGGCAACCGGGAGATTCTCCCTCAAACCTGCCCTGCAATGGCGGCAACTTATGCTTCGGGATATAGGAGAAATTTCATCTTCCGGACACAAAATGATAACCTGTCCTTGGTCCTAATTGAATATTAGATATTCCGAAAGGAGTAGAATTATACCTGAAATGTAACCTCTTTTAGTACATCTAAATGATCCAAGGCCATGCCGGCGCCCCTGGCCACCACCGATAGGGGGTCATCGGCGACGGTGATGGGCAGTCCCGTTTCTTCTTTTATGAGGAGGTCGAGATTTGTCAAAAGCGCTCCTCCACCGGTTAAAACAATGCCCCGATCAACAATATCTCCGGCCAATTCCGGGGGGGCATTGTCTAGGGCGTCCTTTATTGCGTCTATAATGATACTTACAGGCTCCATAATGGCTTCCCGCACTTCTTCAGAATTGATCTCAACTATCTTTGGAATACCCGATATTAGATTCCTCCCTTTGACATCAATCTTCCGCAATTCTCCATCGGGATAAG
>Ga0209777_10003104_pt1 | contig 20989 bp, 20 predicted proteins | sample FrelakmetHBP12HB_FD_187147 | JGI IMG/M metagenome (GOLD analysis project Ga0209777, IMG submission 187147) | Freshwater lake sediment microbial communities from the University of Notre Dame, USA, for methane emissions studies -HBP12 HB (SPAdes)... | ecosystem: Environmental > Aquatic >...
TGAGAATCCCAGGCAGTTTGGCTTCACAACGTCCAGGGGTTGGGTAGCAGGCCAGTAGAAGGGCCAGGCCGAGAATACGAGGAGCAGTGTCGATGCGCATAGCTCATCTTAACCGAAAACCATCCCGATGGGCGGTTCTCTCGTAATCCGAGCACTATCAGTTGACGACGCGACCATCGTCGACTACGTCGTTTCTTCTGGAGAGAACCGCCCTTGCCACGAGTAATCAGGATCGCGGTCCATGAACGGCGTTCGAGGAGATGGCTCCTCGGTAGTCGACTTGTGTTTACCGAAGCATCCGCGAGGTCGATCCGGAGTTAGGGTACACCCGGCGGAAACCATGCCGGCGCCTGTCCAGATGCGCACAACTTGATTTACTTCCGCGGAGCCTTGATCTCCGCTGCGCCTTGGTGCAGTGTCAGGTGGGTCACGACGCCCTTGTCGTCTTTGAGGAATTCGATCTCGGCGTCTATCACCTTAGGGAAGAACTTCGTTTCCGACTCGGCAAATAACGGGACCTTACCCTGCCCGGTAGCCTGCGAGACCAACTGGTCGCCTTCGAGCGTGATGACCAGATCGAACCCCGGCTGTAACTCGTAGGTGCCCGTGTATTGTGCCAGGACCTTGGGCGAAAGCGCGATTTCTTTGCGTTCCACCACTTTGTCGCTCGTGCGCGGCGCCTTCATGTCACGCCCGTCCTGGTGCAGCACCAGGTAGGTGACCACGCCTTTTTCGTCTTTGCCGAATTCGATTTCGGCATCCACGACCTTAGGAAAGAACTTCGTCTCGGAGGTGGCGAACAGCGGCACCTTGCCCTGCCCCGAGACTTGGCTGATCAGTTGACCCGTCTCCTGCGTAATCATCATGTTGATCCTGGGCGCCAGCTCGTAGGTCCCCACATACTGCTCCAGGATCTTGGGTGCAACGGTGATCTCCTTCCGCTCCGAGGGCAATTCCACTTTCTCGCCGTGCGCCACCGCGGCCAAGCGCGTGGCGATCTGCGGGGGCGCATCCCCCATCAGGTTGCCCAGCGCCACCACCGTTAGCTTGTCCTCGGGATAGTAAGCCAGAAAAGTCACGAAGCCTTCGATCCCGCCCTCGTGGTCGATTACCTTGTGCCCGCTCACCGTATGCACGGCCACGCCGCACGCATAGTCTTCCTTAAAAGGCGCGGTCATCTTTTGGAGCGATGCCGGCGAGAGCAGTTTCCCGCCGAAGAGTCCCTGCTCCCACCGCAGCAAGTCTTCGGTAGTGGAATAGAGCCCACCGGCGGAGAAGGGGATGCTCATGTGAACGAAGCTCGTGTTGAGGGGGCCATCCGGACCGGGCGAGTATCCCGCCGCCCGGCGAGGGATGATGGCGGAGTTTGAATCGTAGCCCGAATCTTTCATGCCGAGCGGTGTGAAGATGTTCTCCTGCACAAACTTTTCGTAACTCTCGCCGCTGATTTTCTCGATCAGAAACCCAAGCAGGACGTATCCAGAGTTGCTGTAGTTCCATTTCTCACCGGGCTGGAATTCCAGCGGTTTGTCACGAAATCGCGCCACTAGCTTTTCGGGGGTAGTGGGAATAGCCTCGGTGGAAACATAATCGGGAAATCCCGTAAAACTCGGGATGCCGGAAGTGTGCGTGAGCAGGTTATAGATCGTCACCTTGTCCCATGCGGGCGGCGCATCGGGCATGTACTTCTTCACCGGGTCATCAACCTTCAGCTTGCCACGCTCCTCCAAGAGAAGAATACTGGCCGCCGTGAACTGCTTCGTGAGGGAGCCCAACCGGAACTTGGTTGTGGGCGAGTTCGGAATGTCCCATTCGAGGTTAGCGAACCCGTACCCCTTATCGAGCAGCACGGTCTCATCATGAGCGACAAGCACGGAGCCCATGAATTTCTTACTTGAAACATAAGATTGAACCACTTGCTCCATGCGGGGCGAATTGTCCTGCGCCAGGCAGGCACTCTCCAACGCCATCCAGCAACTCGCCAGCCAGAACGCAAGCGCGATTCTTCGAATCACCATGCTCTCCGCCTTTGAATCTGACAGGTCAACTAGTTCGAATGGTCTCCTGATGTTCGACCTGACAAGTCTAGTCGGCTTTCCGGAGAATAGCCACTGGCCAAGATAGACCTTATACATCCCCGAGGGGTTGAGCGAAGCCGCTCAACTCGTGTATTGCTCGGAAACCCTTGTCCGCAGCGTGCTCTTGCTTGACGGTTAGTCGGCAAACCGTTCTTATGACCTGGAGTTTGGCGGCGACGAGGCAAAGGCACGGTTATGTCCGAAGAGCAAGCGGCAGCTTTGAACACCCGCCACGGTCGACTCCTCGGCCAGCTATGGGCGAGATCACTGTCGGGTTCGTTTCCGCAGACTCAGCGGGTTAAAGACACAGCGATCTGAGGCAAGCTGTAGGAGGCCCGCTGTGCCGTCCCCTTGGCGATGCCTGTTTCTCGGCGGATCGTACCCCAGGAGTGCCTCTGGGCGCGTAGGGCCGCAATTCTGGAGGCGTCCACGGCGACTCTCGGCCTTCCGAGCCTCTCGCCGTTGGCCCTCGCATTCCTGACGCCGGCATGGACCCGACCGGCAATGAGATTGCGCCCAAGCTCCGCGACAGCACCCAGTACCGTGAAAACCATCTTGCCGGTGGGCGTGCTGGTGTCCACTTGCTCCGACAGGGAAACGGAGTCGATTCCGAGGGCCTTGAAAGTCTCGAGGGCACGAAGCAAGTGAGAAACTGAGCGGGCGAAGCGGTCGAACTTCCAAACCGCGACCGCATCGAATCGCCTCCTGTGGGCGTCGGCCGCCAGTTTATCCAATTCCGGCCGCCGCTCCCGAGAATCTGAGACCCCCGCGTCCACGTATTCTCCAGAGACGGACCGCCCTGGCGCTGGCAGTACTCGCGAAGTTCTCTTAATTGCATTTCGGGAGATTGCCCGTTGTTTGAGGTGGAAACCCTTGCGTAAATTGCGGCTTTCGTCGTTCGGTGGGTTAAACTTGTACCAGCCATTGTTGCCTCCTTAACAGGCGACTCTGGTTAGGGGCGCGTTGGTGTTTGCGCACCAGCGCGTCCCGCTTTTCAGCTACCGCTTGCGCCTCGGCTTGCGGCCTCGACCCTTGCGGTAGTTTTCCTGCTTGTACTTCCGAACTTTGTCCACGTCACGGTCGGTCCAGAGCCTGACCACAACTCCTCCGATGCGCTGTTTCTTCGGCGCGTCAATCCTGCCTTGCACGACCCAGCGGTGCAGCGTGATCGGGTGGATTCCCAATTTCCTCGCAGCCTCGGGTGTGGAGTAATTTCGCATCGCTTATGACCATTAGCATATTTCCCTTGACTCTGTCAACTCGTATTTGCCACAATCTGCATCGAAGTGGTCGGCTAGGGTAGCTCCCGAAGAGCGGCCGCATCCCGAGTCGCCTCCCGATCTTCCGCAAATCCGGGAACCCCGCCTTGCCTTCACAGACCCGAGTGGAATCTAGACCGACATTTCCATTTTAGCCAGGATTTCCGTTTTCAACTCTCGGCTGGCCGGTTAAGGTACAAGTGCCCGCCTCTGAATGCAATCGTCCCGCCGGGTCTACGGTGCTCGGCACCTCAGCGATCACAGCAGGCACCCGTTTTCCTCAAGGACTCTTGCTCATGATCTGGTCGTTAGCCCAGGTAAAGGATCCCCAGGTTGTGACAGGCATTGGCCGTTTCCGGCGCCTGCCGGATCAGTTCCAGGTGCTTCCTTCCAGCCCCGGGCAGGTCACTAGGGCTTTGGCTGCCTGGGCCTCCTTGAAGAGTTTCTGAGACTCATCCTCCCCGCGCGCGGGCGCCGTCCGGAGCAAGCACACGAGGACCAGCAATCCCCCAGACCAGCAGCGGAAATCAGAATCCTCGGCCAGGCGAACCTTCGGAAGCGATTGGTAGTCGGCATGTCAGGCCCCAGGTTGCCGTGATTTGCACCGCTTGCCTCTTGGATGCTCGGGTGGGGCAATGGAGCCGATGCCAACTACAGCCAGACCGCTCACTCCGCCTTGCTTGACCTGCCGACCAAAGTGAAGACCGCCTCATCGGGCAGATCGATTTCTGCAAGGCCCTCCCGCACGGGCACCGTCCTTACTTTCTGACAATCGAGCTCCCGCGTGGTTTCAAACAGCTCCCAGCTGGCGGGCCCGGAGGCGGCCAGTGGCAACTCAATCCTGAAGTGGTTCGGCCCGCCTTCTTTCACTCCCACGACCGCCAGCGAATCCGCAGGAAGGCCCTGGAAGGCGGATACGGTCAGCCCGGGCGCCTCGGCCGTGGCCGCGATCCTCCGCCAACCCGGCCGCACGAAGTGATAAAGCTGCCGGGTGGCATAATAGCTCTTCTTGGGCGAATAGAGGTGACTGGCGCTGCGAAACAGTCCGTAGAAGCAAAGACGCTTTGCGCACTCCTCGTAGTCGTCGAAGGCGTCGAAATAGAAGATGGCACTGGCGCCCTGGTTCAGGGCCGTCAGGGCCCGCCGATTGGCGGCTAGGGAGAACTTCTTCCACTGGTTCTCAAGGGTCTTGTCCTCATCGTTTAGGTCGCCGTATTCGGTGAGCCACACGGGGACCTGGGAATACTTGCTGGCTCGAACGCGCGCGACTTGCGGGCCCACCGATTCCTCACCGTAGGTGTGGAAGGTGAAGACTCCGACTTGCTTCATCAACTCCTCATCCTTCAGGATTGGGTCTGTGTAATCATTGGTGATGATGGCGTTGTCGGCGACGGCCAAACGGATGTCGCCCAACCCTTCTTTCTTCAGCCGCCGCGCCACGGCATCCAGCACCTTGGGAGATTCCTCGGGATCAATCCGCGGACCTTCCGGAGGGTAACAATCCGTTTCGTTGAAGGGGCTGAAGTAATCGAAATCGATGTGTGCCTGGATGCGTGCGTACTCGACCATGGAGACGACTTCTTCGGCGAACTCGTCGTACAGGGCGGGATTCAGGTGCCCTTGCAGGCTCGGCAGAACCTTTTCCTGGCACACCTTGTGCTTCGGGGGAGGCGCCTTGTCGTCCGTCATCCAAGCCGGAACCGGACCCATGAGCGCGATCATCGGGCGGATGCCCCGGGAATTCAGGTAACGCAGCCCGTTCCAAGTCGCCTCAAAAATGGGCGTGGAGTAGCGGTCGTTGTAATACTCCCAGTTCATGACGCTGGGGTCGCTGTTGTCATTGGTTTCCTCCCAGTTGCTATAGACCAGGTAAGGAACCACGCGGAACATCCTGACCCCAAGATCGTCAATCAGCATGTCGAACATGGCTTTCTGATCGTCCCGAAAATAGGGGCCGGTGTAATTCATGCCGAATCCTTGGATCTCCTGGTACTGCTGGCTGGGATTGATCTTGATCTGCGCGGCGTCTTTTTGATCCTGCGCGCGGCCCGGCGCCATGATCCAAAACACCGTCGCAACCGCGAATAAAACCCCTCGATTTTTCGTCATCGTCAACTCCCGGACTGAACCATGGATGTGTAGCCGAATCCCCGACTTGCGGCCCGGCTTTTTCGAAATGAAGTTCTGGGGAGAGACACGGCTGTAAGGACCTCATCGTATGACGACCTGACCGCCTTCCATCCTTCTGATATTCACCGCGTAGTCTTCGTCTCTGAGGCTTCTCAGGGTGTAGCCCTGGGCATCGAGGTCAGAACGCAGAGAGAGGCTGACGCCTGCCAGGGTAATGCGGGCTGGGCGGAACGCCAGCCGCAGATACTCCGTTCCTGCCGCCTGAGTGGAGGTATATTGAACCATCTTTGGGGCGTAGGAAACATCCTTGAGCACCGCGTCTGAATAGAGAATATGGTTTTCGCCTGGCGGAGCCCATTCGGGGACCCCCGCGAATGCAGGGTAAAACATCCTGGGGCACTCGCCGTAGCAATCTGACCACCAGTTGGATATATCTTTGCTCACTGGGCTTTCAAGCGCCTGGCCGACGGGGTTATTGCAGTAGGTCACCCAGTTCAAGCAACGGTAAGCCTTTTCCTTATAGGTTTCATCGCCCGAAACCGCATACCAGCGGGCACATTCCGCGGCATAGCGCGCGGTTTGATAGTCCATCTTGACGAGAAACCCATCTTGCTCACCCACAAGATACGCTCCCCACTGGGTCGCAGGCTCCCCGGGGGCGCAACGAAAAACGAAATTGTCCTCCGTCCATTTGATCAATTTGGGCACATCGGCTTTCCATTCAGGATTCAATTCGGGGTGATCGAACATGCCCAGAGTGAAGTTGCTGGCGCTCATGTTGCTTTTGTAGGTATAACTGTTAACGTCTGTATCCGTATGTCCGTCGGTCCAGTAGCCGGTCTGAAGAGGGTATTGCAGCATGAATTCCTGGGCTTTTGCGCGCGCGTTCTCATAGGCCTTCAGATTGCCGAGCTTCGCTTTGATCAAATGGTCAAAAAGCAAGTAACAGCCGATCCAGTTCGCTCCGTATTCGGCCGTGACCTTTCCGGTGTCCATGACTACCCGATAAGGCCAGACCGATTGGGTGGCAGTGCCGGTCCTTGCTTTGCTGGCCAGTGTGTTGGCGACATTCAGGGCGGCCGTCAGCAATTTCTTGTCTCCGGTGTAAAGATACAACCGGTAGTACGCTAGCCCCATATCTCCGGCATGATCGACCTGGACCTCGTGGAGAACAAGTTTCTTAGAGTTTGTAAAACCGCGGAATTCCATGTTGCCCGCATTGGTTGTCGTGTAGGGAAAGTTCCGCCAGGCGAATGTCGAGGGACTTGTGCCGTGAGCAATCGTGTAATCCAGGAGATCTTTCACGATGGTCATGACGGAGGTATCCCCGGTGTAGGCATAGTACAAACGAGCCGATTCAAACCAATTCGGGATCTTCTCTCCCACGTCATTCATCCAGGTATCCGGTTTCAGGATTCCATTCTCATCCCGGAAGGCGCAATAGAAGTAATACTGCGGATATGATGATCTGGGGGGCGGGCCCGGGCAATTGGGGACTCTGGTCTTTATGAATTCCCAGCGCAAGCGAAGGAAGTGGTCGTAAGCCTTCTCAACCGGCACCGACCACGGGATAATCTTGTTTTGGTTGTCTAAAATCACAGGGTGAGAGTTAAACACGTCTTCGGCGAAGGCCGGGAGCCCACCCCTTCTGACTATTCCTGCCCATGCGATGCCGGCCGCGGGTATACCCAGGAAGCTCCGTCTCGACCACCTTCCGTTCAACATGACTGACCTCCCCACCGCGGTTCCCTCATGCCAGCCTGGGCCGCCCTGTGGAGCTTGTGTCAGTGCCTCTGCGGCCGGGCGCCTCTCAAGGCGCGGGTGGTTTTTCGGCCTCGGACGCTATGCGCAGGAAGATGAGCTTGGCTTCCCGGTAGCGTTTCTGGGCGGCCGCGCGATCTTTCGTGAAAAACCCGCTCCACTCCCCGCCCAGTGAAGTCTGGCGGATGAGGTTATCGATCCAGGCGACAAAAAACCGGGCATCTGCGGCACTCGCGCGAACGGGGGCCTTCTTCACGATGACGAACACCGCACCGGTTTGGGTCCGATGGCCGCTCTGCCAGTCCATCCGCCGGGCGGCAAGCCACCCACTCTGTCCAAACACCAGCGTGGTCTCGAAGACCGCGGGGGAGCCGGGCCCCGCCGAGGCGGTTTGGGAAGCCACCACCGCTCCATTCTGGACAAGTTCAATTCTGCCCTCCGCGCTGTGGAGTGATCTCCACTCGATCCTGACCCGCACGCGGCCCTTCCCCTCCAAGTCGATTTCATCGCCAGGCTGCGACGTCTCGTTCGCCTTAAGGTCCAAGAACTCGTTGTGGGCGTTGCGAGAAACCACGGTTCGCCCCTGGGCGATGCCCTCGACCCATTTGTTGTAAGTCAGTTGGCCGTCTGGAATCCGGACGTAGGTCAGCAGGGTTCCGAGAGGCTCCAAATCGTTGCAGGAATAGTCGGTGCCGGCGGCCAGGCCAGGGCGAAAGCCGGTGTTGAGGATGCGGTAATAGGCTTCGAGCGCCGAATCATTTCCGCGTACGTCTTCCATCAGGAATGAGGAAGTTCCCAGCGCGGTTTCTACCGGGTATTCCAGCGGCGCGCAGCAGTCCAGCGATTGCGGGATGCCGTCGGGCGGCGGATAGAAGCCGAAAGGCAAATACTGCATGTGCGCGTACCCGCCTATCGCCCCCCGGTTTCTTGCCCACTCGAGAATTGGGTAGGTGTATTCCGCATAGGGTTGGCCACCCTCTTTGAGGCCCAGAAAAATCAAGTGGCCACCGATCATCTTCCTCTCGAACGTGACCCCCTCCGGGTCGTAGTGCCATTCCGCGTCCCAATGGAGAATTCGCTGCGGGGTGGAAGCCGGGTTGTCCTGTCCGGTAATCAGCGGAATGTCTTGATCGGCATACTTGATCTCGCCGTTGCCGATGTCCGAGAGCATGGACACCACGGCCAGGTTATTCACCTTCATCATTTCTAGAAGTTGCTGCGGGCTAAGCATCTCTTTTTCATTGGAACGCCCGCAACCAATGCCTCGATGGACGTGTGGGTCGCCGGCAAACCAGCCGGGCGGCTCCGGTCCGCGGGCGGATTGCGCGAAGCCGGGCGGGGCGATCGCACTGGTTATGAAATAGAGCACGAAGCCTGCGATGACGGCCGCTCTTCGCGCCATTCGAGATTTACTTAAGGTTGATCCTCGACCCGTATCTCACCTCCCCTGGCCGGCTAGGCAGCGCCGCAACGCTGCTACTTCAAGCTGTAGCACAGCGTCAGATCCGAAAACGCGAGGATCCCGCTTCCACTCCATTGCTACAAGACCCCGTATTTGTCATAAACCTCCCGGAGCGTTTTGCCTTCCGTGAGTTCCTTCCGCGTGAGGTTTTCCTTGCTCACTTTCTCCCGAGCTTTGAGGAGGACCTTTTCTTCGACTTCGGGGGGCACCACAACGATGCCGTCATAGTCGGCCATGATCAACTCCCCCGGCCGCACCCGCACTTCCCCGCACCGGATGGGAACGTCATAGGCCATCACCATGCCGCGTCCTTTCGAGTCCAAGGGCCGGATTCCCGCATAATAAACAGGAAACCCCAGCGCGATGATCTTGACGCAGTCACGAATCTGGCTGTCACACACGCATCCCACGGCGCCGTTCCTTTTGGCCACCGTCGACATCAGTTCTCCCCAGGGTGCGTTCGTCCCCGCGGCATCGGTCGAATGCACCACCACGTCCCCCGCCTTGAGAGAATCCATAAGATCAATCTCCAGCCCGTAGGGATCCTCTTCGCGCACATAGTCGGTTTCCATCCAACGCACCGTCCGCGCCCTGCCCACGAACCCGCACCGTTTGACGTCCGGCAGCAGGGGACGCAGCCGTTGGTGCATGGCTTGCTGCCGATAACCCAGCTCGTCCAGTATGTCGCACACCGCTGCCACATATAGGTCTTGCCGAAAGAACTCAAAAATCTCAGTGTCGTTTTGGAACATCAGCAGCCTCAGAACTGATAACTAGGGTTTTCCCTCGGAGTGGAATCCCACCGACCCCCGCGTAGGGGTAGGGCTTGCCCTATCCCCAATCGCTTCGAATCCGCCGAACGGTCCCGCTAAAATCGGACGCCCACCGCCGCCCAGCGTCGCCCGGGGGCGCAATCCGCCGCGCGCCCGGCCCCTCCACGTGGCAAAGTCGCCGCGTAGCAGAATAGCCCCTCTTGGGCGCATCGACATGGCTGGCGCAGCAAAACTGGCCGTAATTGCAGAACCGGAGCGCAGGCCATTATATGCTCGTTTCGAAATCGTACAGGCCTTTCATTGTTCAGAGCGGAATGGGTTCAGGAGGTTGAGGACTCACGCGAGCTCCGTGGAGTTCGCCAAGGAAGGTGCCCAGGTGGTCGTTGCGGACATCAACCTGGCTAGCGCGCAGGAGACCGTGAAGCAGATTGAAATCGCAGGGGGCGTGGCACTCGTCGTCAAAACCGACGTGGCAGTGGCTGAATCGGTGTAAGCTCTGGTTGAGCAAACACTCCACTCCTTCGGGTGGATCCATGTGCTCTTTAACATGGAGGTTAGCCTTTCATGAAAATCACCAAGGTCGAAGGAATCATCTTGCGTCTCCCCGTGCGACAAGCGGTTGCCGATGGAACCCAGGATGACTTGCTCATCCGCATCGAAACGGACGAGGGCATCGTCGGCTACGGAGAGGTTGATAGCTCGCCGGAGGTCGGCAAAGCTGTGATTGACGCGGAGATGTCGCATGGCACTTGTTACGGCCTGCGAGAAATCCTGATCGGCATGGACCCCTTCGACATCGAGCAGATCTGGGAGCTCATGTATCGCAAGACGAATTACTATGGCCGCCTGGGAGTGGTTTTGCACGCCATGAGCGGGGTAGACATGGCCTTGTGGGACATCCTGGGGAAAGCCGTGGGGAAGCCCGTCCACAAGCTGCTGGGAGGAAGTTTCTGCGCGGATGTCCGCGCCTACGCCAGCATGTTGATGCCGGAGACGGCGCAGGAAGTCCGAGAATCGGTCTGCCACTACGTCGAGCAGGGTTTCACGGCGGTGAAGCTTGGCTACGGCCCGTTGGGCAAAGATGTTCGAAGGGATATTGAGCTCGCGACCGCGGCGAAGGAAGCGGCCGGGCGCGATATTGAGGTGATGATCGACATCGGCCACGGATACACCTTGAAGATGGCCCTGCAAGCTGCCAAGGAATTCGAGAGCCTTGGCATTTATTGGATGGAAGAACCTTTTCCGCCGGAGGCTATCGCGGATTATCAGCGCCTCTGCGATTCCACCTCACTGCGGATTGCCGCCGGAGAACAGGATGTGGGCCGTTGGGCGTTTCGCCGGCTGATCTGGGATGCTCACCTGGACGTGATTCAGCCTGACATTTCCAGGGTGGGCGGACTTACGGAAGCCAAGCGAATCGCCTATATGGCCCACGAGGTCAATCGCGTGTGTGTTCCGCACGCGTTTCGGACCGGCGTTTTGGTAGCCGCCTGTCTGCATTTGATTGCCGCCATTCCGAACTCCGCCTTCCTGGAGTTTTCGGTGACGGACTCGGCGCTCCGCCAGGAACTCTTGCTCGAACCTTTCAGAGTTGTGAAGGGTCGTGTCGCGATTCCGACGAAGCCGGGATTGGGGATCGAGATCAATCCAGAGACCGCGAAGAAATATGCAGTTCGCACAGGGGTGTAATGATGCGACGCGCGAAAAGCCCCAGCCCGCCTACGCGCATCAACCGTCGAGGAAAACGAGGTCCAGCATGAAACTTGAGGGTCGAGTCGTCGTCATCACGGGGTCCGCTTCCGGTATCGGTCGTGCGAGCGCCAAGGAGTTCGCCAAGGAAGGTGCCCAGGTGGTCGTTGCGGACATCAACCTGGCTGGCGCGCAGGAGACCGTGAAGCAGATTGAAACCGCAGGGGGCGTGGCACTCGCCGTCAAAACGGACGTGGCGGTAGCTGAATCGGTGCAAGCTCTGGTTGAGCAAACACTCCATTCCTTCGGACGGATCCATGTGCTTTTTAACAATGCCGCGATCCAAGTCAACAAAACCGTTGAAGATACCACGGTGGAGGAATGGAACCGTGAAATCGGCATCAACCTGGGGGGAGTGTTTCTCTGTTCGAAGCTGTTCATGCCCCATTTGAGGAATACGAAAGGTTGCATTATTAACATGGCGTCGGTAAACGGTTTTTTTGTGGAGCCCATGTGTGCAGGATATTGCGCCACGAAAGGGGCGATTATCGCGTTGACCAAGGCCATGGCCATTGACCACGGGAAGGAAGGCATTCGGGTCAATTGTATTTGTCCGGGATACATCGATGCGGGGCTTGCCTGGGAATACTTTGAGGTTCAGCTGAATCCGGCGCAAGCCCGAGCGGCAGCCGGCAAGCTCCACGCGCTCGGACGGATTGGGCAACCCGAGGAGGTCGGCCGCGTGGCAGTGTTCCTGGCCAGCGAGGACGCATCATTCATGACAGGTGCGGCAGTAGCCGTGAGTGGCGGTTTCGGGATTGGGCTGCCTCCCAGCGCATGAGCGTTCTTTCCCCATTAGGCGCCGCATGGGCGACGGACCACTGGAAGGTGCCAAATGCGACGGGCAAGAAAAGGTACGCGAAGCCAGGGCTCCACACCGAACGCGGTCAGCAGCGGCCATCACAGCCAGCCGCCCTCTCGTGCACGGCTCGGATCAACCCGCGCTCACAGTTAAGCGATAGACATTGGTCAAATCGCGGTTGGAAAAACACCTTCCCCTCATTTGTTCTGCTCCGGACTGCTCTGCCAAGCCTCCGTAGAATTTCCTCTACACTCAGCCGTGAATGGTCCTTCCTCCGGCGTGCGGGGTTCCTCACGTCCTCGCACGTATACCGGGTGAGTTCTTTGTCCTTCCGGAAATCCTAGCGCGTACGAGCCTTAGGGCCTTCAAAACGCAATTTCTCTTTTTGAGCACCACGAATGACTCCCTCGAATCCAACCAAACTGACTACTAATCAGGGATCCCTCCAACGCGAAGCGGCTCTGTTGTCGATCACTTCATATTCGACGGGAGAGTGTAATAAGGAATGCGCACTTCGCCGCGACGTGCTTAGCGTCACCGACAGACCTGGAGCGGACAAGACTCACTCCCACCGCAAAGACACCGCGGGGTCAATTCGGGCGGCACGACGAGCCGGAATGTAACAGGCGACCAGCGCGACAAAAGTCAGCAGCAGGGGAGTGGCCGTGAAGGTGAAGGCATCGCTCGCGTCAATGCCGAAGAGGAGGCTTCGCATGAAGCGCGTGAGGGCATAGGCTCCCACCAAACCGATCCCCACACCCGAGAACGCGAGGACCATTCCCTGGCGGACGACCAGACTCAGGATGTCGCGTGGCGTGGCGCCCAACGCCATCCGGATTCCGATTCCCCGTGTGCCCTGGCTGACCAAGTACGCCATCACGGCGTAGACACCCATTATCCCCAATACCAAAGCCACGCCGGCAAAGAGGCCCAGCAGCGTCATAGAGAATCGGCGCCGTGCCAGTGATTGGTCGATGCGCTCCGTCATGGTCCCCACGTTGTACATGGGGAGATCGGAATCGAGGCTCCGGATCGCATTCTTGGCGGCGGACGTCAGCGCCGCGGGATGGGGGCCGCCAGCTAAGACGATGGTCATCGCCCGCACGGGGAATTGGGTTTGCGAGAGGTAAAAAGCGATCCGGGGATCGGAATCGAGTGAGTCTTGTTTTACCCGGCCCACCACGCCGATGACGGTTTGCCAGGGATCATCGGACTTCAGCTCCACGACATGGATGCGCTTGCCGATGGGGTCTTGGTGGGGCCAGAACTGTTCGGCCATGTGTTCGTCGACGATGACCACGCGGGGTTTGGCAGCGGTGTCCTGTTCATTGAAGAATCGACCTCGGCGCAGCGGAATTCGCATCGCTTGAAAATAGTGCCCGCCGACGACGCGCTCATCGGCATTAACGAACCTCTCGCCGGCCGGGCTGATGCGTCCCTCGACCGTAATGGGCGTCCAGGCAAAAGCCTCGCTGAGCGGGAGGGCTGTTATACCTCCCGAAGCGGTTACCCCGGGCAGTCGTTCCAGGCAGTCCCAGAGCTGACGATAAGTGCTCAAGATTGCCTGTGGGTCACTGTACCTGCGACCGCTCATCGTCAGCTCGAAGATGAGCAGATTCCTAGGATCAAAGCCGGGCGGCACGCCCTGCAAACGAGCGAAACTGCGGGTGAGCAGCCCTGCTCCGACGAGCAACACCAAGGAAAGCCCCAGCTCGGAAATCGCCAGCACCCGGCGCAGATTGTTGCCATGGCCCCACACCGCGCTCGCGCCGGCCGAGCCCGGGCTTGCGACCTTCAGAGTGGCGCAGAGATCGAGACGCGCAACGCGCAACGCGGGCGCGAGGCCGAAGAGGATTCCTGAGAACACAGAAAGTAACAGCGTGAACACGAGGACCTGACCATCGATGCGGATATCGTTGAGGCGGGGAACGTGTGCCGGTCCCACGACACGGATCCATCGCACGCTCCACACGGACAACAGGACGCCGGCGGCGCCTCCACAAAGAGCCAGCAGAACGCTTTCGGTGAGTAACTGGCGCATGATCCGGGCGCCGCTCGCGCCCAGGGCCCTGCGAACGGCGATTTCGTTCTGCCGGGCAACGGCGCGTGAAAGCAGAAGATTGGCGAGATTGGCACCGGCGATCAGCAGCACAAACGCCACCGCAGCCTGCAAAATGAACAGCGTCGGGCGAATGTCGCCCACCACCTGTTCGAATAGGGGCACGATGCTGAACGTCAGACCGCCATTGGGCGGATAGAGGTCCGGATAGTCCCGGCGCAGCCGCGCCGTGATCGTATCCATCTCGGCCTGGGCCTGTTGTATCGAAACCCCGGGCTTGAGCCTGCCGATGATGTTGTAATCTTCCTGGGTTCGAGTCCGGGGGGCAGCAGAAGTGAGCGGAAGGGGCAGAAAGATCTCGGGCTGTTCCGCACCGTAGAGGGTCGGCAGGACTTCCCGCGGCAACGAAAAGGTCTGCGGCAGAATCCCGACCACCTCATAGGGTAGTCCGTTGAGCGTGATCGACGTGCCGATCGTGCGCGGGTCGCGACCGTAGCGCCGCGCCCACATCCCGTAAGTGATCACAGCAGCTGCCGAGTTGCCCTCTGAGTCCTCCGCCGCCACGAAGAGCCGGCCCAGGTCCGGCCGTACGCCGAGCATGGGCAAGAGACTGGAAGAGACGCGGATGATTCCGACGCGTTCAGGCTCGCCTTTGCCGGTCAGCGTGTAATTTCCGCCGATGCCAGCCGCGAGTTGCTCAAAGCCGGGGTGCGCCGTTTTGATGTCAAAATACTGTGCGGTGGAGAACCAATCCTGGCTGATTGCCAAACCGGGCGAACGATTCCAGAGAATCACCAACCGGTCCGCATCCTTATACGGAAGTGGACGTAGCAACAACCCGCTCATAATGCTGAAGATGAACGTGTTCGCGCCAATGCTGATGCCGAGCGACAACACAGCGGCGGCGGTGAACACGGGGTTCTTCGCGAGCGCACGAAAAGCGTAACGGAGGTCCTGCGCCAGTGTCTCCATGGCAAAACCTCGACATCTTAGCACGCGGGCGAATCTCCCCAGGCCTACCAGTTTTTGATCTTCGATTCCAGGGCGCCAGCTTCCTTGCCTCCCCATTGGGGACGGGCCGTCTTTTCTCAATTACGACGTTTCCCGCCTTTGAAGACCAGATCCTTGACCTCAACCCGAGGAATCCACGTAGCGTGCGGACATAACGTTAAACCCCGACACTTCCTTCGTCATTTCGAGCCGAAATCCTGTAGAACGGGTCTTGAAGGAGCCTATCCCGATGTCGATAAAGCGTGTCCTGTCCAAATCCTTTGAACCTTGAATCGTTTGTTGCTGCGCAGAAACACCTTCAGCGCGCATCCTGACAAACTCCTTCAAGGCTTGTAAAGAGGGTAGGTCGGCACAGCAGCGGCTCGGCCAAAACACCGATTCAGGGGAAAGAAGTTCTAGGGCGTCGAAGGCCAATTCGCACTCGAAAAATGGGTGGCCTGTGAAAGTTGGGCTAAGTCCGTGAGCAACTCATTCGCCTCCGCTCTCCCGACCAATGCCCGGCGGGGCGGGCTCGCGTTAAATGCCCCGCCGTTGCGCAGGGTGTCCCGCAGTGGGCTTTGCTGCCACGTATAGGCACGCGGAACGGTCAAGGCATACCGAAATAGCGCCCCGACCAACAAACTAGTGACGAGTGATCCGTCAGCCGGCGGACTCACCGCTTGTCACTCCTCACTTGTCACTGTTTTCTAGCCCCCGATGGAAGAGTCCGTGGACCCGGCGACGGCAGTCGAGTTTTGACGGATCACGCCCGATTGGTCGGTGTAATAATACGTGTTCCCTGTCGAGGTGTTCACCGGAGTCCCTGTGACCTCGTAGGCGTTAATCCTGCCACCGGCATCCGCCGGTGCGGAGGAGTAGACGAGAGCGTAACCGCTTTTGAATCCCGTCGCCAAGGTGATGTCGATCAGCGCCGCAGCCTGCGAATTGGGAACTCCCCCGGCTGCGGGTCCAAGATAAGCCAGCGTGACACTGAACCCAACATTGTAAGTCGAAGAATAGGTCACTTCCGCCGTGTCAATCATCCTTAGCGATTCCACGGCCGAGGCCTGGTTTGCTGCCATCTTCGACTTCATGAAGTTAGGGATGGCGATGGCGGCGATGATCAGGATGATCGCCACCACGATCAACAACTCGATCAGCGAAAAGCCCTCAGCGCCTCCGTGGCCACATTTTTTCATGACGGCTCCCATCGTCGAGGTAAGTTCGTCTATTCTCCGCTTCCCGGCCCCGAAATTCAAGCTAAAATCGTCCTTCGTCGCTCGCCACGTATATAGGGAGTGGATGCCTGTACGGACAACGTTGCAACCGGCCATCTTGCGCTTCAGACTTGCGGGCCCGTCGCTCGGCGTAGGGCGCCCCTTGGGGGCGCCCGCTACCCTGAGCGGGCCCGAGGCCTGCCCCTCCCACCTGCGAAGCTACGACATTGCGCGAGGGCTCCCGCTCCATACGCAAATCAGGAGTAGAATGAGCGCCATGGAAAGCGTAAAGACCTGTTGAAAAGGAGATATGACACGATGCCGGGAATATACAAAATCACGGAGCTGGTCGGAACATCACCCACGAGCTTTGCGGAGGCAGTGAAAGCCGCCGTGGCGGAGGCCGCGAAAACCATCCGCCATATGGATTGGTTCGAAGTAGTAGAAGAGCGGGGCAGAATCGCGGATGGCAAGGTGCAGGAATTTCAGGTCACCGTGAAGGTAGGATTCAAACTCGAACGTTAGTTCTATCACCGAACCTTCCTGACCTTCTCTGGCAGAAGGCTATTGGCAACCTGGGGTGCGCGCTTTCCCTGGCGGGTTGCTGAAGACTGATGTAGGGGCGGCTTCATGCCGCCGTCGTCCGCTGAGGGTCTGCGCTACTCCGCGCGGTGGGAGGCGACGAGTGCCTGTCCCAAGCTCAGCCCGCCGTCGCCGGGGGGCACTTCCGTGTGAGTGAAGACGTTAAAGCCTTCGGACCTCAGGCGCTGCTCCAGATGTTCGAATAGATAGACATTCTGAAAGGTCCCGCCGCTCAGGCACACGTGGGTCAGCCTGGTGCGCTGGTGGGCTAGCGTGGCCACGCGGGCCAGGGTTTCGACCAGCCCGAGGTGAAAGCGTCGGCTGAGGGCGCCCGCCGGCACACCTTCGCGCAGGTCGCGCACCAGCGCTTCAAAGAGGGGGCGCGTGTCGAGGAGCCAGGCGTCCCCGTCTTCCACCAAAGCCAGCGGGTAGGCCCCACCGCGGTCTGAGTCGTCGATAAGCATCTCCAGCTCGATAGCTGCCTGCGCCTCGTAGTTGACGCGTTGGCGTACGCCCACGAGCGCCGCCACCGCATCGAACAGCCGCCCGCAACTCGAGGTCAAAGGCGAATTCACCTTCTGCTCCAGCATGCGCAGCAGCACTTCCACGCGCCGGCGATCAAGTTGCTGCACAAAGGGAAGGCGCCAATCCAGAAACTCGCGCCCGAAGTGCTGCGCCAGGTAGCTGACTGCCATGCGCCAGGGCTCGTGGATGGCTGCAGCACCGCCGGGCATCGGGACGTAGGCGAGGTGCGCAGCGCGCTGGAAATCGCGGTAATCGGCGAGCAGAACTTCCCCTCCCCAGATGTGGCCGTCGGTTCCGTAGCCGGTGCCATCGAGAGCGATTCCGATGACGCGCCCCTCCAGGTGATTTTCAGCCATGCAGCTCGCCACGTGCGCGTGGTGGTGCTGGACTCCGACCCGTGGCAGGTCCGTTCGGGCCAAGGCCCAGCGCGTCGAGAAATAATCGGGGTGTAAATCGTAGGCTAGGATACGAGGCTCGATCTCCAGGATGCGCTGGAGGTGCTCGGCGGCTTCCTCGAAGAAGCGGTAGCTCTCCAGGTTCTCCAAGTCGCCGACGTGCTGGCTGAGGAAGGCGTACCGGCCCCGCGTAAGGCACAGAGTGTTTTTCAGCTCGCCGCCCACCGCCAGGACGGGAGGGACTTCCTCGCGCAGGAAGACAGGAACCGGCACGTAGCCGCGCGAGCGGCGCAATAGCCGGGGGCGTCCACCGGCCACGCGCAGAACCGAATCGTCGCTGCGCAGCAGGATATCGCGGTTGTGGACCAGGAGGAAATCCGCCAGCTCGCCCAGGCGCTGGACAGCCTCATCATTACCGATGGCGATAGGCTCTTCCGAAATGTTTCCGCTGGTCATCACCAGGCCAGCGAAGCCCGTCGGCTGACGGGCCCCTTCGCGGCCCTCCTGATCGCCTGCGGCGGATGCCGGGGACACAGTGCTGGAACGGGCGGAGGCAAAAAGCAGATAGTGCAGCGGAGTGTAGGGCAGGAAGACGCCCAGATAACGGTTGTATGGCGCGACGGCCTCGGCGATGGGGGTCGCGGCTTTTTTCGGCAGTAGCACGATAGGCCGCTGGGGGCTCGAGAGCAGCCGGCGCGAAGCCTCGTCCACCCAGCAAAACCCTTCCAGAGCTTCGAGGGTGGGGGCCATGACGGCGAATGGCTTCTCCACGCGCCGCTTGCGCTCGCGCAGGCGCTCGACCGCTGAGGTGTTGGTGGCGTCGGCGGCCAGGTGAAATCCTCCCAGGCCCTTCACCGCCACGATCATCCCGTCGCGCAGACGCGCCGCGGCCTCGGCAATCGGGTCCGCTGCCGTCAGGCGCTGCCCGCGGTTGTCCCACAATTCCACTTGGGGGCCGCACTTCCAGCAGGCATTGGGCTGAGCGTGAAAGCGGCGATTGCTGGGATCATCGTATTCGCGCTGGCATTCCGGGCACATCCGAAAGCTCGCCATGGAAGTCCGCGCGCGGTCGTATGGAATGTCGCGCACGATGGTGAAGCGCGGCCCGCAGTTGGTGCAGTTGGTAAAAGGATAGTGATAACGGCGGTCGGCAGGGTCAAACAACTCGCGCAGGCAATCCGCGCAGACCGCCACGTCGGGAGAAATCAATACCCGGCGCTCCTCGCCCGCGCGGCTGGCGAGGATCTGGAATCCTCCCTCGTGGCCCGGGGGCAAGTCCCGAACCGCCAGGCTCGTGATGCGCGCCAGGGGCGGCGCCTCCGCCGGCAGGCGCGCCAGGAAACCTTGTACGGCCTCCGGCGCTCCCTGGATTTCAATCGCCACTCCGACGGAAGTGTTGGTGATGCTCCCGGTCAGGCCCAACTCCGTGGCCAGGCGATAGATGTAAGGGCGGAACCCCACACCTTGCACGATCCCGGAAACTTCGACGCCTTTGCGGACTTCGATGCCCATACCTATTGCGCCTATTGTGCGCAGGTCTCCCCTCGACATTATAAGAGTTCCGCTATGTTAGCGCCCCTCCGCGCTGCCCGCGACGGATCAACTTCTGATACTCCCTGTGGGAGCCAATCCAAAACCAGATGATGCCGCCTTCGAAGACCGTCCCAAGCGCCCGGTAAGCAAGTCCGACGCGGACGGACCAGAAGTCACCGACTTGTTTGAAATGGAGCGAAGGATGCCTGGGATCAGCTTTGAGGAGAGCGAAATTCTTGTCCGCTATGTCACGAACGGTCTCGGGGAGGCGCTCGTAGTTTGGCCAAAATTCAGGAGAAGTGAAATGGATCAAAGCGGCTTGCACTTGCCGGCGGCGAAATCCTCTCTGGCTTGGCGAGCCAAATCGTCAAGCTTGCCGGCTCTCTCGTCGGCCTCGAGCTCTTGGTCCCACGTTCTCCAATGGAACTCGGTGAACCAGTTCGCCAGTCGTGCCAACTCCTCGGGCGAAAGGTTGGTAATAGCGGCTTCAAGCTCTTCAACGCTCATAAACAACAGTATAAATTGCCGCGCAACGGTTTACAAGCGGACAGCCGGGCGCGCGGCCCGCATCGCTGCGAGCCGCTGCCCCAGCCAGCGCTGCCAGGATTCGAGCCCCCCGCCGGCGGTACAAGAGACTTCCAGGATTTCCATCCCGGGATGGACGAGCCGGGCGTTCTCGCGAGCCTTTTCCAGATCAAATGGCACGTAGGGCAACAGGTCAATCTTGTTCAACACGAGCAGCTCAGATTTGAAAAAGATGGAGGGATACTTCAGGGGCTTATCCTCGCCTTCCGCGACGCTGAGGACGACAATTTTGGCCGCCTCGCCCAGGTCGTAGCTGGCCGGGCACACCAGGTTACCGACGTTTTCGATGAGCAGCAGGTCCAGTTCCTCGAGGCGCCACTGCGCCAGCGCCCGCTCCACCATTCGCGCGTCCAGGTGGCAGGTTCCGCCCGTGGTGATCTGTTGCACGGGAAAGCCGAAGCGGGCCAGGCGCCGGGCGTCGTTGTCCGTCTGGATGTCGCCGGTCAGCAATGCTACGCGTTGCTCGTGCGGAAATTGCTCGAGGGTGCGCTCCAGGAGCGAGGTCTTGCCCGCTCCCGGCGAGCTGATGAGGTTCAGGCAGAGGATCCCGTGGCGCCGGAAGCGCTCGCGCAGCTCCCCGGCGATGCGGTCGTTCTCACTGAGAACCTTCTTCTCCAGCGAAAGCCGTTCCATTATTCCTCCAAGCCTTCGAGTTCTAAGTACGCCAACTCCAGCTCGTCGCCGCTGATGCACACCGTGCTCGAGGCGCCGCAATCCGGGCAGGCGGTGTTGTAGTCTTGTACGGTAAACTCCTTGCCGCACTCGTTGCACCGCTGCCGCCGCGGGCGCGCTTCGATTTCGAGCGTTGCGCGCTCGAACTCCGTTCCATGCGTGATTGCCTGGAAACTGAAACTCAACGCCTCTGGGTCCACGCCCGCCAACTCGCCCACGCGCAGACCGACTTTCAGCAAGCGCGCACCCGGCCTCCTCTGGATTTCCGCCTGAACGGCCTCTAACACCGAATTCGCGATACTCAGCTCGTGCATAAGAGCAGTAGCCAGTTCCCAGTTGCCAGTTGCCAGTCCGGCCTGGGTTCTACTGGCAACTGGCAACCGGCAACTGGCAACTGTTCAGCATATTCGCGGCAGT
>Ga0209777_10003105_pt1 | contig 20987 bp, 17 predicted proteins | sample FrelakmetHBP12HB_FD_187147 | JGI IMG/M metagenome (GOLD analysis project Ga0209777, IMG submission 187147) | Freshwater lake sediment microbial communities from the University of Notre Dame, USA, for methane emissions studies -HBP12 HB (SPAdes)... | ecosystem: Environmental > Aquatic >...
TCTCTGGAATTATCTAAATATATCGCCAAAGGAGAATAAATTATAAGCGAACAAAAAAATGTAAAAAAAATTCTTCGTATGATTATTTTTTTATTTTCTAATTTCAAAAGCCAGCAAAAAAAGCCCAGCAGCAGAATTGAAATGTTTATGTATATTCCTATCGGGTGAGTTAATATTGTTAGCAGTGACAATAAAATTAATTTTGTTTTATAATAATTGCCGTCTTTATCAAAAATAACTCCTAATGTCAAAAAAAATAAAATCGTAGAAAAGAAACTCGGAACTACCCACCAAAATCCATGGTAATATGCCACTCCGTTAAAAAGGGCTAAGAAAAATAAAGAAAAGGCGATTATTTTTCTATCCTTTTCGATTATCTTTAGAAAATAAATAAGCGAAAAGACTAAAATAATTATCCCGATATAAAAAATATATTTGTAGGTTAGGTCCGAATTAATGTTCAGTGTTTTTCCAATAACACCCCCCAGGAGCCTATATGAAAGATAGGTGAACCCTGTATAATTTTTTATTGAATAATACTGATTTTCATCTCCGCTTAGAAAAAAAGGGGAACTTTTTACTGATTCTATGTTGTTTATATATAGATAAGAATCGTCCGGAACCGGAGGAATATTTCTGTTGTTCCATAAAACCCCTATAAGAAAAAACTTCCAAACAATAAACAAAATGGCAACAATTATCAGCCATTTATTATCCGACAAGTATTTTTTAAGATATTTTTTGTTCAAAAATTTTTCCATCCGATTTGAAAAATTAATCAAAATATTCCCGGAACCAAAGTTCAAGCATTAGCAATGCCCATATATGCTTGGAATAATCTACTCTTGTTTCACAGTGCTCGTCTAGTATATTTTTCACATATTCTTTTCTGAACAGATTCCTCTTCAATGATTTATCCGATAAAAGTATTTTTTTGGAATATTCTTTCAATTCTTCTTTGAACCATTTTTGGATCGGCACCCTAAAACCCATCTTTTTTCTATATAGTATTTCATCGGGAATAAACCCTTCTAGGGCTTTTTTCAGGATGTATTTTTTATTGTCTATCCCTTTTAATTTTAAATTGCTGGGAATTTGGGCTGAAAGTTCCAGCATTTCTTGGTCTAAAAAAGGCGAGCGTCCTTCTAAAGCCACGATCATAGTAGCAATATCTACTTTAGCCAACAAATCATCCGGCAAATATGTAGAAAAGTCAACATAAAGAGCCTGGTCTACTTTATCCTTTGTCCCACTTTCGAAAAATCTTTGTGCGATAAGATTCTCAGTATTTTCCTGCCAGACTATTTTCTTAAAATCTTCAGTATAAAGCTGGTTTTTCATCTGTTTGGTAAAATAGCAGATATAATTCAGATATCTTCTTTCGTACCCTGATGAAAGCGTTCGTGAAAAGCGATAAACTTTTTCGAGAAAATCATTTTTTATGTTTTTATATAAAAATTTTGAAGCCGGAAGCGCTAATTTCTCATGGAAAAAACTAAACCGATCATACCAAGAGGCGAACTTGTGAATACTGTACCAAGGATACCCGGCGAAATTTTCATCACCGCCATCTCCATTAAGCGCAACGGTTACAAAGTTGCGCGTTAGCTTGCTAACATAATATGTAGGCAAAGCGCTGGAATCAGCAAAGGGTTCTTCATATTGGCGCACGAGCATTGGAAGAATTTCAATAGCATTTGGCTTGACAATAAATTCATGATGATCAGTCTTAAATTTTTTAGCAATCATTCTAGCATAAGGGAGCTCGTTGAATTTTTCCTCCTTAAAACCAATGGAAAATGTTTTCACTGGCTTATCGCTTAATTTGCTCATCAATCCTACGACTGCGCTGGAATCAATTCCACCGGAGAGAAAAGCACCCAACGGAACATCCGAAATCATGCGAAGCTTTACGCATTCTTCCAATTTTTCCATTATTCTTTTCTTCCACTCATCTTCAGACAAATCTAATTTCTGTGAATAATCCAACTTCCAATATCTTTCTTTCTCAATTTTTCTTGTTTTTAAATCAATAAATAAATAATGCGCTGGCTCTAATTTTTTAAGATCTTTAAATCCGGTCAGAGGAGCAGGACAATATTGCAAAGTCAGATAATGATGTATAGCAATATAGTCCGGTTCTTTTTTGTATTCTTTTTGAGTGAGAATAGCTTTAAGCTCCGAAGCAAATATGAAAACATTATTATCCAGATAATACTTAAAGGGCTTTTTCCCAACCCTATCTCGAGCGCAAAAAATGGTTTTTTCTTTTTCGTCATAAATAGCAAAAGAGAACATCCCGCGAAAATGCTCTAAACATTCTTTACCATATTTATCATAAAGAGCCATAATAACTTCCGTATCAGTTTTAGACTTAAAAAAATAGCCTTCTTTTCTAAGCATTTCCCTTTTTTCCTGGAAATTATAAATTTCGCCATTAAAAACTATCCAGTAGCGATTCAAGTAATTCATTGGCTGATGTCCAAGAGGGGAGAGATCTATGATAGAAAGACGCCTGTGCCCCAATCCCACTTTTTTGTCAGAAGAAATATAAACACCGCCATCATCCGGACCGCGATGCTTGATTTTTTCATTCATAATTAAAACGTCTTGCTCAAAAACAGAATCATTTCCAAAGTATATTTTTCCCGTTATTCCGCACATAAGCTATTTTTTGCTTTTAGCAACAATTCCGATACTTAGATTTAAGCTTGCATAAGGAGTATTAAAAAAAATTCCCTCTATTTTTTTGATATCAAAGTATCTGGAAATTTGTTTGATAAAAATTCTGTCGTCAAATCCTTTGTGCTCTCGCCGTTTTACTTTGTGCATTCTTCCCAAAAAAGCGTTTATCCATTCTAAAAACCCATATTTTTCCCAAGTTCTATTTATTGCTCGAATTGCTGTAGCTATAAAAAGAGAGAGTCCTCTTTCAACAGGAACCGTTATGAAAAAATAACCGTCAACAAGCAAAGAAATTTTTTCTAAAAATGCGTCAAGAAGTTCCGGCGGTATGTGCTCAAGAGTTTCCAGCGATATGCCAATGTCATACTTTTGTTCGGTTGGATATATATCATCTGGTTTGGCACAGTATTTCAGAACAATATTTTCTGCCCCTTTGTATTTTTCCTTTGCGCTATCCAATCCCTTTTCCCAGTTGGCATCTAATCCTAGATAGCTACCTAACTGTTCAGTCGGAATGAATTCTAGCGTTCTGGCATCGTAACACCCAATTTCTATAAATGAAGCGTTTTTTTTGCCATACTTCTCCAGCTTTTTCTGCAACCAATAAAATCTTTTAAGATGGTATATAGATTGCCAGCCATTGAATAAGCGCTCGTTGTAATTTTCTTTAAAATCCATGCTTGTTATTATATCAACTTTCAAAAAATATTAAGTATTGCTCTATCGCTTTTTCCCAGCTAAAATTATTGATTACATAATCCTTAGCGCTATTTCCATATTGTTTAAAGTTCTCTTTATTTATAACAATGTCTCTTATCCTTTCTACTATCAATTGGACGTCTGGTTTTTCAATCAATATTCCGTTTGTGCCGCTCTTAATAACTTCATTTGCCCCTTCATTCGGTGTCGCAATAACTGCGCATCCGCAATACATTGCTTCCAGAAGAGATGTTGACAAGCCCCCTCCTGGATGAGCTGAGTGCAAATAAATATCAGATATTTTCAATATACTAATCGCTTTTTCTCTTGGCAGATTTCCAAGCATTACGATCGCTTTTTCATCTCTAGAAATTTCTTTCAGGTGATTAAAATCCTCTCCATCCCCAACTATCAAAAAAACAATTTTTTCTCTCACTTCTTCCGGTAGGGATTTAATCGCCATTATGCTATTTTCAACTCCTTTCCACTTGTAAAGTCTCCCGACAAAAGAAATGATTGTTTTATCTTTAAATTTTTCTTTTGTTTCTAAATCTGGCTGGATTCTGTCTATTTCTTCAATGCTTAATCCTCGATAAATAACTGGGGATTCTCTTTTATCGAATTTATATACGAATTTTTGCACAGCTTTTGAGATAGATATGTTCAGATCAGAAAATTTGAAGATGATTAGTCCGCATGTGTTATCATAAAATTTTGCAACCCATGTTTTAAAGCTGCTTGAAAGCTGAACAAAATCGCTCCCATGTTCAATATGAATCCATCTTACTCTTTTGATTTTGACATAAATAAAGGCTAGCAATGATGTATTAAAAAATCTCGTACGAGAAATAACTATGCCGAAATCATCTTTCCAAATCATTCTCCATAATTTCCAAAACTTCAACGACCAAAATTTCGGCAGGGGATAATTAGTAATAATTTCAAAGGCCGGAAAACGAATAATTTTCACTTTGCCGTATTTTATTTCTCTTTCCGGAACGTTTTTCGGAAATCTTGGAGTGAAAACAACAATATCCATCCCTTTTTGGGATAGATACTTATTAAATTCATCTGCATGAGATTCCAATCCTCCTGTGTGAGGAGGATAATAAGGACAGAAAACTAGAAGTTTCATTTATTTTTTTCTATTTCTTTCAAACTCTCTTTTCTGGTTAATTCTGATATATTTTGTTCCAATCTTTCGATAGCAGAAAGCAATTTAAAGATAATTAAGAAAATCAATATAAAACCGGTTAGAATAATTGCATTTATGTTGCCTTCCATGCCAATAGCACTAGCAAAAAAATTTGTTAAAGAGGGGAATGTAGCAATAAGTGCCATCCCTCCCCAAACAATTATCCTGATAAAAAGCTTTAAAAAAGTTTGACCACCCTTACCTTTGGCAAAATTACTCAAGCCCTGATATATCATAACCACCGCTACAATGATAACCGCGACTTGATACAAGTGTACTGGCATATGTTTTGTATTAATTTATTATTTTCCAAATCATTTTATAAACAGTTTTGAACCCATTGAAAAATCCTTGCTTCTGTATTTTTCCCATAGAATATTCCGTGTAGCGGACTTTTATGGGCATTTCTTTGTATTTTAACTTATAGATATAAATTTCTCGTATTACCTCGCTATCGTATTCATATCGATCGGCGCGAGTGTTTATTTTTTCTGCTGCTAATCGGGAATAAGCGCGAAATCCCGATTGGCTGTCAGTCACCCAAAGACCGAAAAGATACCACGTAATTAAATTGCCGATATGATTTTGGACAATTTTATACCAAGGCATTCCAACTGGATGTTTGAGTCGTGTACCTAAGACCACTTCGCATTTTCCGTCCAAGATCGGCTGGATTAAATTTTTAATATCCGCGGGATCATGCTGACCATCACCGTCCATAGTAACGATAATATCCGCTCCCAACAACTTGGCCGCTTCTATGCCTGTTTTGGTCGCCGCGCCTTTGCCGCGATTAATTTTATGGCGCAAAATAACCATTCCTCCTGCTTCTTTAGCTTTTTCAAATGTCTTATCGGCGCTTCCATCATCTACTACAATTAGATTGCCATATCCTATATTTCTGACCTCATTGATAACATTTTTAATGACTTCCTCTTCATTAAAAACAGGGATAACAATGTAGATTTTCTTATTCTGAATATCCGTAGCCATAGAATAAAATTAGCACTTCCTGAGCATTTATTCAAGCCTTTGAAAAAATACGGCCAATTGCCAAATTTGTTCAAATCATATAAAATTTATCTTGTAATTATAACTTTCTACATATGGAAGAAAAATTTGATTTGTCGGTGGTAGTGCCGCTATATAACGAAGAGGGCAATGCCAGGGAATTGCATCAAAGAATACTCTCTGCTTGCCAGGGCTTGGGAAAGTCTTTTGAAATTATTTTTATAGACGATGGCTCCAGTGACAAAACTGCCGAGATTTGTAAAACCCTATCCCCCTTAAAATTTATCCGATTTAGAAAAAATTTCGGGCAGACCGCCGCTTTTGACGCCGGCATCAAAGAAGCCAAAGGAGATATTATAACCACAATGGATGGCGATCTGCAAAACGATCCGGCTGATATCAATCTTCTTCTGGGAGAAATGCAAAAAGGTTATGATGTTGTCTCCGGTTGGCGCTGGCAAAGAAAAGATACTTTCATGAAAAAGTTTTTTTCTCGCGGCGCTAATCTTCTGCGCAAGATTTTCATGGAAGATAAAATCCATGACTCCGGATGCAGTTTAAAAGCTTACAAACGAGAATGTTTCCATGATGTAGATCTCTTTGGCGAAATGCACCGCTTTATTCCTGCCATCCTTGAACTTCAAGGATACAAAGTAGGGGAAGTGAAAGTTTCCCACCATCCTAGAATCCATGGCGAAACAAAGTATAATTGGAAAAGAGCTATAAAAGGCTTTGTGGATATGATTTCTGTCTGGTTCTGGCGAAAATATGCCAACCGCCCGCTCCATCTTTTTGGCGGAACAGGCATTGTTTTTTCCCTCATTGGCGCTGCTCTTCTGATTTGGATGGCTGTAGAAAAAATAGCTTTTAGTAGAGCTATTAGCGATAGAATTTGGCCAACAATTGGCGTATTTTTTATTTTGGCTGGCATTCAACTTTTCGTTTCAGGCTTGCTAGCGGATATTCTTATTAAAAATTATTATAAAAACAGGCACAGCATGAATTATTCCATTAAAGAAATAATTAAAAATTAATTTAAAAAATATGAAGATTGGAATCATTGGAACTGGCTACGTCGGTTCAGTAACAGGAGCTTGTTTTGCTGAAATGGGCAACACGGTAATCTGCGTGGATACTAACGCGGAAAAAATCGCCCAGTTTAATCAAGGCAAGGCGCCGCTTCACGAAAAAGGACTGGACGAACTGATTGAAAAAAATTTACGCAATAAAACTCTTTTTTTCACGACTGATCTGGGAAAAGCTGTTAAAAAAAGCACTATTATTTTTATCGCTGTCGGCACTCCGCCCAATGAGGATGGCAGCGCCGATTTGAGCCATGTTATCAATGTGGCAAAATCTATTGGAAAGTTAATGACTCATCCGTTGATTATTGTAGACAAATCCACCGTTCCTGTCGGTACGGCTGATTTGGTTAAAAAAACCATTGCCCAAGAGCTAAAAAAACGAAAAGCGGATATCAGTTTTCATGTGGTAAGCAATCCGGAATTCCTGGCTCAAGGAACCGCGGTGCAGGATTTTTTGGAGCCTAGTCGGGTTGTTGTCGGCGCTGACGATCCAAAGGTCCTAAAGACTATGGAAGAGCTCTACGCGCCTTTTATGAGGCGTGAGGGCCGTTTCTACGCTATGGACCCGCGTACTGCTGAAACAGTGAAATATGCCTCTAATTGCTTCCTGGCAGCTAAAATTTCCGTTAATAATGAGTTGGCTAATATTTGTTCCAGAGTAGGCGCTGATTTTGATTTGGTTCGCCAAGCTATGGGCGCTGATCCGCGCATTGGAGAATCATTTATGTACGCCGGTCCGGGCTTCGGAGGCAGCTGTTTTCCTAAAGATGTTCGGGCACTCGTCAAAATTGCCAAAGACAACAACTACACCGCTGAAATGTTTTTGCAAACTCTTGCGACTAATGAAAAGCAGAAGCATGTTCTGGCCGATATGGTGATTAAAAAATTAGGAAAAAATCTTTCAGGAAAAACTTTTGCCGTTTGGGGCTTGGCTTTTAAGGCTGGCACAGACGACATGCGCGAATCTTCTTCTGTCACTATAATCAAAAAACTTCTTCAAAAAGGAGCAAAAATACAAGCACATGATCCGGAAGCGATGAAAATGGCCAGAACTCCGGAATACTTCGGAGATCATCCTAAAATAACCTATTTTGAGGATAAATATGAAGCGCTAAATAATGCGGATGCACTTCTAATTATCACTGAGTGGAAAGAATTCCGCACGCCGGATTTTGAAGAAATTAAAAAATACTTGAAAAATCCCATTATTTTTGACGGACGGCTCCTTTATGAACCAGAAAGAATGAAAGAACTGGGAATAAAATATTATTCTATTGGAAGAGGATAAGGACATATCTCTATGACGAAAGTGCTTTTTTTCAATTATGAATATCCGCCCCTGGGAGGAGGCGCAGCTAATGCTACTGCTTATATTTTGCGTGAATATTCTAAAATTGATGGGCTAGAAGTTAATCTTATAACTTCTTCTTTCGACAAACATTTTCATTTGGAAAAAATAGGGGACAATGTCAAAATTTATAAGATTCCTATTGGAAAAAATGGCAAAAATATTCATTATCAATCGCAGAAAGATTTGCTTTGCTATGCCTGGAAAGCGTATTGGCTCTCCAGAAAACTTATCAGAAAAAACCATTACGATCTGACACATTCTTTTTTCACTGTTCCTTGTGGCTTTATTTCACTTCTTCTGAAGTGGCAATATAAATTGCCTTATATAGTATCACTGCGCGGTTCCGATGTTCCGGAATATAATGTGAGATTTTCTTTGCTGTATAAATTCTTAAAGCCTCTAATCAAGCTCATATGGAAAAAATCTTCCGCTGTTATTGCTAACAGCCAAGGATTAAAAGATTTGGCGCTGAAAACAATGCCCGAAAAAGAAATAGGTATTATCTACAACGGCATTGACACGGAGCAATTCAAGCCTCAAGCGAAAGAGAAAAGTGATGAATTTAAAATTTTAAGCACTTCGCGTCTTATACCAAGAAAGGGGATAAAATATCTAATTCTGGCTGCTGGACAATTAATAAAAAAGAACAAGCAAATAAAAATAGTTCTAGTATCAGAAGGAGATGAAAAAGAGGAATTAGAAAATTTAGCTGGAAGACTGGGAATAAGTGAAAATGTGCAATTTGCGGGCAGTGTAGACCATGCCAAGATATCCGAATTTTACAACCAAGCTGACGCATTTGTTATGACTTCACTTAATGAAGGAATGAGCAACACTATGCTGGAAGCTTTGGCTTCCGGTTTGCCAATAATTTCTACTGAAACAGGCGGTGCTAAAGAATTAGTGCAAGATGGAATAAATGGATTCTTAATTTGCATGAAAAATAGCGAAGACTTAGCCGAAAAAATAAGCCGGTTAATGGCAAATGATGGATTGCGTGAAAGAATGGCTTTAGAAAGCCGAAAAATCGCCGAAAAAATGAGCTGGAAAAACGTCGCGGAAGAATATTTTAAAACATATCAAAAGATAAATGAAAAACAATAAAAAAATAAAGATCGCGCTGAAATTACTTGTAAGTGCTGGTTTTGTCGCCTGGATAATTTATGCTGTTAAATGGAGAGAGGTCTGGCATTATCTTTTGGAACTAAGACTTTGGGAAGTTTTTGCTTATATAGCTGTTTTGCTGATTGGTTTTTGCATTTCGTCTTATAAATGGAAATTTCTGGCTGAATTTAAGGGAATACATCTGCCCTTCAGAGAATTTCTGAATCTATACATAACCGGAGTTTTTGTTAATAATTTCATGCCTTCATTTGTAGCCGGAGATGCCTACAAAGCTTACCAGATCGGCAAAAAAGATAGAAAGTATGTTTCTGCCACTTCGACAGTAATCGTGGATCGGCTGACCGGCTATATCGGAGCAACAATCTTGGCTGTATTCTTCGGAATTTTAAATTTCAAAGTGCTTTGGGCCAATAAGATACTTCTCTATATTGATTTGGGCCTCATTGCTTTTATCGCTTCTGATTTTGTTTTTATGGCGATGAAGAAAATAAGTTTTTTGCGCATAATAGCAAGAAAAATAATACCAGATAAAATTATTGAACTCTTAAAAGATCTGGAAAGTTTCAATGGCGGATCAAAAATAATTTTGAGGGCCGTAATTTATGCTATGATTTTTTCTATGGTAGGTCTGGCTTTCCTAAACTATATTCTTTTCCTTTCTCTAGGAATAGCGATAAGCCCCCTGGATTATCTGACAGTAATATTTATTACCGCCATTATTTCCGCTGCACCGATCAGCATCAACAATATTGGCATTAAAGAATGGTCTTATATAACTTTTTTTGGGTTTTTCGGCGTAAGCGCTTCAGCTGTTGTCACCGTCGCTATCGTGAGCCGGCTTTTGCAGATGCTGGTAAGCTTCGTTGCCCTGCCGCTATATTTGAAAGAACGAAAATAGCAAGTTATTTTTCTATTTTATCAAATTCCTCTGAAGGAATTATTAATTTCTCGTATTTCTCCTGATTAGAATCTTTTTTATAGAACATTTCAACTTTTACTTCTTCTCCAACATAAATTTCATAAAAACATCTGAGCCACCTGATTTGCATTGTTTTGCTTTTGTCTACTCCGGGCAAAGTAAAATATTTCGTTCCGTCAATTTCTTCCAATCGCAATTGTTCGGTATGGCCTGCAAAAACCGCATTGACTTTATAATTTGTAAAAAGTTCGTTTATTCTTGCTAAATCTTCCGGATAAATAGTTTTGGCGTGATTCTCTTGGTCTCCCAATAGGGGATAATGGCTGAACACAATCTTATATGGAAAATCACCTGAATTCCTAAGCAATTCTTCTAGCCAGCCTAGCTGCTTATCGGAAAAATATCTATATCTCCTGTCTGTTTCTCCTTGTTCTTTTTTTTCATTTGCATCAAGAACAATTATACGCATCTTTCCTATATCAATATTGTAATATGTACTTTCGTTATTCGTAATTTTTTGCCAATCTTCCTTAGAAAGTCCTTCTGTTTCATGATTTCCTAAAACATAGAATTTGGGAGCCTTTACTTTATTAAAATATTCTTCGGCTTTTAAAAAATCGTCTATTGATTTTTGCCCTTCTCTTCCAGTTCCCTCAATGAGATCTCCATTCTCCGCAACAATATCCGGATGAAAAACGTTATTCATCTCAAAAGAAAAATCTCCAAAAAATTTTCTTATATGCGGAAAAACATCGTAAGAATTTTTGGGAGATCTTTGCGAATGAACATCAGTAATAAGTCCTATTCTGTATACCCCGCTACTGCTTGTATTTCTTTGATTTTGGTGAAACGGGAAAAACAAGAAAAATAAAATTGCCGCTGACAATAATAAGAAAGTAAAAAAGAACTTATTGTTTTTCAGAATTGTTAATTTATTTTTTATCATTCTTCGGATCTAGCTAATCATGATCTTCTTATTCCAGCTGGAGTGTCATGTGAAATCCTTCACCGCCTTCAAGCTCCAGCGAAGGTAAAATGTAATAAGTTATCCCGTTTTCTTCTTTTTGCCAATTATGATTATGATAATGGCCGGCTAAAACATATTTCACATTGCCTTTTTCTTCCAGCATTTTTTTAAATTCAACATAATCAGGGCGGATAGTAAATTCTTTGCTCTCTCCATTGTCATCAAATATTGGCAAATGCATAGCAACCAAAACTTTCTTATCCGTGTTTAGTGCGTTTTTTATCCAGTCCATTTGCTCAGCATCTATCACACCGATTTGATCCTTCATTTTACCTCGTTGATCTTTCGGATACCAATGGGAATTATCAATTATCATAATTCTCCAATCGCGGTCATCTATATAAAAATATCTTTTTGAAGAAAGCAAGGGGAAGCAAGCGTCCTTATCATGATTGCCTTTAGTCCAAAGAACATTGTAGCCTCTGGCAATTTTATGCAACTGATCAACATATTGCTGGCATTGCTTAGAGTCATCCACATTATCGCCCAAAGATATTATGTAATGATCATATTGCATATCTTTGAAAGCAGAGGTTAGATTTTTTTCAAAATTCTGAGGAAAAATGACACCACTTGTGCTACCTTTTTCCTTGGATTTTTTATTTCCCGCATGAATATCGGTTACAAAACCGACGGTCAAATTATTATCATGCCTTCGGTAATATATATATCCGATCTTTGCCAAGTAAGTAATTGCAACAATAGCAACTATGGCACCGATAATCGCCAGAATAACTTTATATTTTTTACTATAGTTTCTAATTTTTTGCCAAAGCATGTGATTTTGCAGGGATAAAACCCCTAATTATTTTATTTACTGCGTACCTTTTACAACTTTCACATAATTATCCGGACGATTACCAATAGAGAGTACCCACTCAGGATCTTGATTATAGTAGGGTTTGCTTTTTACACCATTGCTTCCTTCCCACATAAAACTACTTGTATAGTAACATGCTTTCCCCCGTTGAGTCAACACATAATAATCTACTTTGTATTTTTCCTGATCAAATGTATAGCTAGTAAAACAAGTTCCCTTGAAAAATTCACAAACGCCGCGATAGTCGGACCAGACAATTAGCTTTTCTGCCTGAGGCAGTGAATTCAGATACTGGGCTGCTTCATAACCTCCGTAGCCCCAAGCAGAAGCGATCAAATTTTTCTTGGGCAACAGAGAGTTAGTAAAGTTAAAATAAAATGGTTTAATTGCCCATAAGCTACCTAAAGAAAAGATTAATAGAAGGATGGTCAATATTGGTTTTATTAGAATCTTTTTTACCTTCAGCTCAAAAAGACAAGACATTTCCCAAACTCCGATTGCAGCCAAAAAAGCTACTAGCGGATAGAGCATTATGTTGTAGCGTATTATGGCTAGTACTTTCATAAAAATCAATGAAATTTCATATAAAAGAACAAATGCTGTCAGCAATAATGCGTAATGATAAAACTTCTTATACTTAACTCTGAATAAATATTTGACCCAAAGAAATAAAAGAAAAAACAACGCCACTGACGTCAGCGAAAAAAATAGCGAATTGAATTGCAAAATAAGTGCTTCCCAAAGTTTTAATCCATAAGCTCTGCTTGGCGCACTGAAAAGATATTGCAGATCAAACGGGATTTTCTCAAATAATCTCCAGCTTTGCCCGGGATATATATTTCTTCCGATGATCAGGATAAATGCAATGGCCAGCATAAAAATAAAAAGCAATTTCGATATTCCGCTGCATTTTTTTATTATCCTTTCTATATAACTGGAGAGTTTGCTTTTAAAAATAACGCTATCTAGCCAGAGCAGAAATGCGCCACCCAAAGAAAGCCAAATTACTAATTGCATCTTTCTGGAAAATCCAAATATTATTTTGTAAAGCCATTTTGGTGACACTCCAAACAGAAAAGCCATGACCACTAGAGATGAAAAAAGAAACAGGAGGAAATAATTTTTTATCTGGTTTTTTTTGCATTTTAGCAAATCATCTCCTTCATATTTTAAAAAACTGGTATTAAAAGATAAGAATAGTAATAAGAAGAAAAAAGGAAATAAAATTAAAGCAACATATTTTGTTAGAATGCTCAATCCCATAAAAATTGACGCCAGAGCTAGATATTTTTTCTGGTTGTATTTCAAGAGAGCCAGATAGGAAAAAATGGCTACTGCACCAAAGGACCAGAGAAGCGCGTCCGGATTGACTATCTGGGAAATTCCTACTAATACGGGCGATAACGCCATGAGCATAGTGCTCCACAAAGCAATCCAGCGATTTTCTGTCACTTTTCTGATAAGCCAAAACAAAAGAATCAGCAAAAGGCCGTTTAAGATCAGGATTGGCAGCCGAAAACAAAGATATATTCTTTCAGTACGAGTGACATCAAAGGCTTCCATTTTTTCATAGTTTTCAATTCTTTGGCCAGCAGGATCTTGTTCAAAAACAAGGCCTAGTCCGGAAGTAAGAGCCAACGTTATGCCCGGCTTGTCGCTGATTAGCAATTTATTCCCTCCATGCAGAGCAACAGTGTTCCAGTATTGCGGAATTCTTTCATAAATCCAATAATGTTCATCGGCTGTTACGAATTTTGTCAAATGAAAAAAGCCAAAGAAAAAATAAGCCAGGATGGTTAGGATAAAAGTGATACAAAAAACGTTGTTGCTGATTTTCTTAGAATCTATCTTCATTTCTGCGCTTTAAAAACTTTTACATACTGATCGGGACGATTGTTAATTTCCACTTCAAAAACCATATTTTCTTCTTGCTTATAATATTTATCGAATACTTTTCCTTCTTCCACTAGAATCGGCTGGCTCTTGAGAGGCAAAACCATGCCGGTTGTTCTTTTTTGCCTACCTGAAGACACTACCACATAGTCTAAATGGGTTTTCAATAATTGGGAAGCAGTAAAAGTACTAGAGCATTGTCCTTTGAAAAAGGCACAGAGCCCGCGCTTATCAGTCCAGACTGTTAAATTTTGGGAGTTAGGAAGAGAATTTAGGAATTGAGCCGCCTCATAAGAGCCAGCGCCCATATCTTTGATATCCAAGAAATACTTTTGGGGCAATAAACTGGAAGCATAGCTCATATAAAAAGGATAAGTCCTGCAAAGTGAGTAAACATTGATTAGTATAGCCACTATTAGAAACGCAATTTTCCCTTTCTGCCCAAAACGATTTGAAAGCCAATAAAAGCCTATTCCAGCTACGATCAAAATTAAAGGAAAAAGCATGATTTGGTAGCGCACAATGGACACTACTTTACTTACTGCCGAGCCCAAATAATACATCAGGATAAAAGCAATGGAGTAGAAGATAATTTGACTAGCTCGATTGTCACTAACGTCTTCTTTTTTAATGCCCCAAAATAAAGCCAGCATAGCTGAAATAAACGCCAAAGGAATAATGCCGAAAATTAGCGGATAAAAATTAGTCAGGAATGTTCCCAGAAATTTAGCTTGCAAATAGGATGTCTTGGGAGAAGCTAGTATAATTTCAAAATTAAAAAATTTCATTCCTGAATAAACGTCTACCAAAACTATTGTTGTAGCAATTAAAAATATAATAATAAATAAATACAAAATATGCTTTTTGACTTTAGCTAATAGATTTAATAAGAAAGAAACGATTCGGCTGCTAAGGATTAAATTATCTGCCAAAACAAAGAATATGGCCAGCAGAAACGGTTTATACACCGGCAAAAAAGCTTGACTAAAAATAGTGCCTGTGAGCAAACGATCTATTTTCATCCAGACAGCCGGATATAAAACATAGAAAGTAGCTAATGATGAAAAAACCAAAAATAGATAATCTACAAGTGATTCCCATATATATTTTTTCATTGCCAGTTCTTTGTATTTTTCCGCATTGAAAATATATTCTGAAAAAATCATTAGGAAGAAGAAGATATACAAAATATTAGCTACATATTTAGTTAAAATAGAAAGACCCAGAAATATTCCCGCCCAATAAAGATAGGCGCGATTTCTTTTCCGCAAATAAACAAAGTAGCTTAGTAGAGAGAGAGTGGTAAACACCCAAAGAATAGCATCGGGATTTATTATCCTGCCTAGTCCTATAAGAATAGGGGACAGGCCAATAAAAATTATAGAAAACAAGGCTGGCAACTTTCCCAATAATCGCTCCAGAAAAAAATAAATAAATGGCAGCATCAGGACTATAAATAAATACAGAGGCAAGCGAAAAGCTAAATTCAAGTTTTCAATATTTTTGGTATTTTTTTCGGCTAAAGATAAATCTTGATAATCCTTAGGGTTTTCTGAAAGCAAGCCAATTCCCGAGATAAGAGCTACCGTAAGGCCCGGCTTATCGCTCACAGTCGCTCCATACCAATTGTGTGTTTTTACATCCTTCCAAAAGCCAGGAATCCGATCATAAAACCAAAGAGGTTCATCTACGGCTGCAAATTTAGCAATGTGATATGCACCAAAAAGCGCGCTTAAAATCATAACCAGCAAAACTACTCCGATCGCTATTTTTCCTTGACTACCAAGCCAATTTTTCACTCTTAGCCTGAAGGAGAGTTTCTGCCCTAATTCACGCCATTGAAATTTATGGCAGCTTATAAGATAGAAGATCGCGATAATCAAATACGCTCCTACGGGAAAATAAAGAGCGGAATTAAAAAGCCGGGATTTCTCCAAGGAAAATAAGAGGATGATTTCCGTTGGGAAAAGAACTAGGAAGAATTTCTTTATCAACAATAAATCTATCTTTTTGGCAAAAAATAAAACCGTTCCTACGGCCAAAACAAATAATACAAAATAGGAAAAATAAAATAAACTAATATCTTCAGCTATTTTCAAAAAACTCAAAGCAGAAAGCCTCCGTGCAACAAAAAATATAGTATTAGCCGCTAGTAGCAAGGAAAGAACAACTAAAATGATACTTTCTTTACTTTTAAAAAGTCTCTTCATATATTTGCCGAAAGGATTAAATTAACATAAAATAATACTATCAATAAACTTCATAAAAATCAATGAGCAAAAAAATACTTGCCCTAATCAAAAATCGCTATTTTTTGGCTGTTTTAGCTGTAATAATTTTAGGCACCTTTCTCCGTTCTTATCATTTTGCTGGCTGGCTACATTTCGAATTAGATCAGGCACGTGATGCCAAGGTAATAGATTTGGCTATAAATGAGGGAATTGGCAACTTGCCACTTCTAGGGCCGAAGGCTGCTGGTACCTTTTTACGCTTAGGGCCGATTTTCTATTATTTTAATTATCTTAGCGCTTTAGTTTTTGGCGATACGCCGGCTGGTATTGCTGTCATAACTCTTTTATTCGGAATTTTAGCCCTGCCGGTTTTTTATCTTTTCTTGAGAAGGTATTTTGATAAAAATTTGTCCCTTGGTCTTCTTTTGATTTTTTCTGTCTCTCTTTTCTTTGTATTGTATTCACGCTTCAGCTGGAATCCTAATTCTTTAGCACTGTTTGCCGTTCTTACTCTTTATTGCCTCCTTCGTGCCGTGGATCGAGAAGAAAAAAGAAAAGGAATGTGGCTAGTATCATTTTTTGTAAGTTTAACTATTGCTTCTCAGCTCCATTTTCTTGCCCTCATGGCTTTACCTACTATTGCTTTTTTGTTTCTTATTATCAAGCGTCCAAGGATCAAAGCTAAGTTCTGGATCATTTCTGTTTTATTAGCTCTTTTTTTATACACACCGGTTTTTATTAATGAGTGGAAGACTGGCGGAGAAAACGTTAAACAATTTTTCAAAGCGACAGAAAAAAAATCTACCACAGATAATCCACATTCCATCCTTGGAAAAATAGTGAGAAGTTATAGCGAGAACTCCTTGGGCTATTTTATTGCCCTAAGCGGCCAGGATGAAGCCTCTTTTCCCAAATTAATACAAACCGGAACATCTCTTTCTGGCATTAAATGCGACAAATCTTGCGAAGAAAAACTTCCTTGGGGAATAGCCTCTTTTTTGTTTTTCACCGCCGGATTGGCGCTTTCTATCAGAAAATTTATCAAAGAAAAAGATGAAAAAAAGAAAGATTTTGCTCTGCTTATTTCGCTTTGGTGCATTGTAACTATAGTATTATTTGTTCCTATTGCCTTTAGTATTGCTCCGCGCTTCTTTTTGCTTGTTTCTGCCCTGCCTTTCATATTTCTGGGCTTTATTATTGAATTTATTGGAGAAAAATCATCCAAAAAAACTTTTTTAATTTTAACGATTATAATTTGCGGACTTTTGGCCATCGCCAATCTCGCTAAAATAAAAGAGCGCTTTGAACAAATGTCCAAAGCGGCTTCCGAATCATTTAAAACTCCGACTGATAGAATACTGAAGGAGCGGCACAGGGTGACATTGGAGCAACAATATGATATCGCTGATTATATAAAAAGCGAGTTTGCTTCTAATAATTATCCAGTCTATCTAACCAGCGATCCATTCTACGAAAGAGCACTTACTTACCACATTGAAAAAGCGAAAATTCCCATCGATACTTTCAACAACGCTCTGAAAAGCAAAAAAGTATATACAAAGGGAAATTATTTTCTTGTTTATCCGACAGAATCAAATTTTGAAGCCGATTTAGTTAAATATGGGCAATTTTATAATCTCGCAGAAAGAAAAAGTTTTGGAACGTTAACGCTTTTTAAATTCTCTCCTAAAAAAGAATTTGTTAATGCCGACATTCAAATTTTTGAACTAAGTAAAGAACCTCAACACGCTGCTGGCGTGCCAACAAGATATCGTTGGGAAGAAATATTTCAAGAAAGCGCTGCAGATGAAAGCACAACTAACGAAGGTTTATAATTTACAAAGAATTATTAAGCACTTGGTTCCGTTCCGGGGAGTTCTTCTTCCACTTCTTCAATCTTTTTTCTGGCAAGCATGCTTTTGAATAATTTCAAATCTTCTTTTTTGACTTCGCCCAAAAGATAAAGAACGAGAAGATAAAAAGCAAAAAGAATCACAGACCAAAGCATGAAGATAAATTCGCCACGATTAAAAAGAAGAGAGGCGCCATATGTGATTATTCCAGCAAAAGCAATCTTGAGAAAGCTCTTTAATTTTATTTTCACCCCAAAATCAGTCCAGATATAATAAAGCATAACGAATGTGATAATGGCCGAAGTGATGGAAGTGGCAATAGCTGAGCCGGTAATTCCATACTTTTTAATCAAAATGTAATTTAATATTGTATTGATTGCTAAGCCCGCGATGGACATAACCATCGGTTTTTTAACTTTCCCGGCTCCGCTCATAACAAAACAAAACACGTAGAAAATTGTGAGAAAGCCAACTCCCCAGACCAGAATAGACATAGGATAGGCAGCATCAATAAACCGGTTACTATAAAACAGCTTAATTATGGGCCGCGAATAAATACTCATAAGAATTACTGAGGGGACAAGCAAAATTAGCATGAGGCGGAGAGACTGTTCTATAATTTTTGAAGTTTCTTTGTTGTTATTAGATGAAGTGGTCTTGGAAATAACTGGCAAAAGGATAACGGTAAGGGCATAAAAAACATAGTAGGGGATGCGGCCAACTGTGAGCGAAGCATTATAAATTCCTGTGAGATAATCATTGCGCAAGATTCCTTTCACCAGATAAAGATCAATGCTGATAAGCAACTCATAGGCCAGAAAAAAGATAACAATCTGCCAAGCGTAATTGACTAGCTTTCGCCAATCGAAAAAAGGTTCTTCCGCAATTGATAATTCAGCTTCTCTTTTTTTTAATTTTTTGGAAATGATAAATTTGTCAATATAAAGAGCGACAGCAAATAAGGCTAATGTAGAAATAGTATAACCATTGATTGAGCCCGGGACGCGAAAATAATATGCTAGACCAATAATAAAAACGACTTTAAAAATAGAACGCAGTGTTTTTAGAAGCGATTGAATATTGAATTCGTGCAAACCGGTGTAATAAGAAAAATAGAAAGAAGCCATAGCGAAAGTTGGAATAATCCAGACAGAAATCCTAAAAAGCGCCGTAAGACTTTGGTCATGCAAAATTCCGGCAATAACTGGCGCTAAAAAATAAAAAATTATAGTGAGCAATCCAATAATAAAACTTTGCAGAATTATGGATTGCCTTTTTATCAATTTTACTAGCTTCGGATTAGTATCATAAACTTCGCTGATATATTTGGACATGGCAGTTGGAATGCCGTTGCCAACCAAAATTATCACCATCGTTGTAAGTGTAATCACCAGCCCGTATCTTCCATAATCCGCCGGACCCAAAATTCGCCCCACAATAGAGTGGATTATAAATCCTGAGATATTGAATATTATTTCTGAAATAGTGACCCAGAGGGCCGATTTTGCTAAATTAGGCGACATAGTTCTTCAAAAACTTTATTTTTATCCTGATTTCCATCAACAATTTTTAAATTATATTCCTTGGCCATTTCATTGTATAATTTTTCCTTTTTCTGCAAATATTCCAATCCTTGTTCCGGCTTTCTTTCTCTCTGCATGATAATCTCCGGGCTGGCTTTGAGATAAACAGCAATTCCAGGTCTTATAATTTCATTGCAAGAAATATTTTTTTTGGACAAAAACGCTATATTCACCACATTGTCATAAAAATACCTATCTGAGACCAAATAATCATAGCCTTCTTTTCCCAATTTCGCCAAAAGTTTTTTAAATCTGCATAAATCTATGTGTAAAAAGGCTTTTCTAAGCCAAATTTTGAAAGCGCCAGCTTTTGCCACACTGTTCCTTTTGGTTTTTTCATTATGACAGCAAGACAAACTGGAGATTTTGTTCGCCAAGCCAAACTCAATGGCATGAAAATAAAAAACCTTCTTGTCTTGCGCTTCCAGATGTTTTTTCAGCAATTCAATTTGTGTCGATTTTCCCGACCCGTCCAGGCCGGAAATAGTGATAATTTGCATGTTCATATTTTACATCAAAAAACGGTATTTGCCCAATTTGAAAGATTTAATAGATTGCCACCTGCATAAAATTTATGATATATTACCAATAGGCAAGCTAGCTAATGGAATAATGCCATCCAACAAAATTATGCCAGAAAAACATGAAGTCGAGATGCCATCTCAAAAACCCAAATCATACGAAAGACGATATCTTATGACAAGTTCGGAGTTGTTGTCTCCTGAAATCGGTGCAATAGAAATTGGAAAGCTAGAAGCCGGCCAATATCAAGCAGTAAGAGAAAAAATGATGAAAGAAGCCAAGACTCGGGGCATCTCAAATCCATTAATAGTTGCGGATATAATATTTCAGGAAAACAAGAGATCTGAATATGGATCTGCCGGACAGCCATACCCAGTTAATGAAGCTGAATGGGAATCATTTGTAAAAGATGTCCCGTCATATTGTGGAGACAAAATACCGAAAATTTATATGCTAGATGGTGATAAATTTATCGCCCCGATCTAAATAAATTGCAAAAATAATAATATGGAAAATCAATTGGAAAATCCTGGTTCTGGAAAGCGCATCGAGAAATCATTTTCTTGGGCACGCAACCTTTTCAGCCCAAAGATAAACAAACTTTTTGAGCGATATGCAAAGGGAGATCCCAATGTTGAACTGGTTTCTATGAATGACGGAAAAACAGTGGAAATTGGTCCGAATGATAAAGAAAAGATTATATTCACCTATGCTTTGAGTGGATGCTTTGGAACATTAGTTTTTACCCAACATGAAGACGGCAGAAGAAGTGCAGCATTAACCCATTACGCTCCAACACAAATTCCAAACAATATGACAAAACTGAGAGAATTACTCAGCAAAGGAACTGCAATGAAAGAAGCAAAAATTAAACAAGCAGTGATAGTTATGGAAACTGGCAAATGGGTAAAGGATGCAGAAACTCAAAGATACAAGCTTGAACCAGAGCCTGAAAATGAAAAGGCAGTAAGAAATATTATTATTGCTA
>Ga0209777_10003106_pt1 | contig 20976 bp, 13 predicted proteins | sample FrelakmetHBP12HB_FD_187147 | JGI IMG/M metagenome (GOLD analysis project Ga0209777, IMG submission 187147) | Freshwater lake sediment microbial communities from the University of Notre Dame, USA, for methane emissions studies -HBP12 HB (SPAdes)... | ecosystem: Environmental > Aquatic >...
CCGATCTGTTCTGGGTCCAGGCGGCGCGGGCGGGCCTTCGGGTCCGCGAAGTCCCCGTGAAGCTCATCTACGTGGATCCGTCTCGCACGTTCCGCGGCGGGCTGGACGATCCGCGCGTCCGCCTGCGGCACTACCTCGACGTCCTGGACCGCGAGTTGTCGGCGGAGGCCGGCCCCGCGGCGGCGCCCGCCTGGCAAGGGGCGGCGCGATGACCCCGATCCGGCGCGAATATTTCCGCGTGCCGCGCGAAGACCGCCGCGTCTACCTGCGGCCGGAGCGCGCCGCGGAACTGCCGGCCCTGGTGGCGAGGAACCGCGAGCTCCTGGCGTCCGCGGCCTTCACGATTGCCGACCGGCCGTTCCGCGAATTTCGCGCTGCCGCGCGCGCCGAGATCGAGGCGCTCGCCCGGGCGTACACCGGGCGGTGGGGCTTCGAGGCGCCGCCCTGGGCCGAGCCGGCGCCGCTCATCCTCACGGGCCACCAGCCGCCGCCGATCCACCCGGGCGTCTGGATCAAGAACTTCCTGGCGGGCCGGCTGGCCGAAGTGGTCGGCGGCGCGGCCATCCATCTGGTCGTCGACAACGATGAGGTCCATGGGCGGGCGCTCCGGTTTCCGACGCGGGACGCTTCAGGCGGCCCGAACCCTTCTCAGGCCGACGAGGTGCGTGCAGCCACGGTCGAGTTGGTGGCCGACGGCGGCGGAGTGCCGTTCGAAGAAGAGCCGGTCCACGCCCTGCGGCCGGATGCGGTACACGAAGTGCTGGCGGCCGTGGCATCGCCGGAGATGGCCGAGGCGTTCCGCGCGTCGTGGGCGGCGGCGGTGGCGGCGACGCCCGGCGCGGCCAACCTGGGGGAGGCGCTCGCGATGGCCCGGCGCCATCAGGAAGAGGCCCTCGGCCTGCGGAACCTGGAGCTGCCCGTGTCGGCGCTGGCGGACTCGGCCGCGTTCCGCCTGCTGGTGGCCGAGATGCTGCGGCGGCGCGAGGACATCTTTGCGGCCTGCAACGACTCCCTGCACGAGTATCGCCGCGTCTACCGCGAGCGGAGCGCGGCCCAGCCGCTGCCGGACCTCGCGCGGCACGGCGAGCGCCTGGAACTGCCGCTCTGGGCGTGGCGGCGATGCCAGCCGCGCCGGCGGTTATGGTGCGAGCCGGCGGCTGGGGGGAGCCTGGCGCTCTGGGCCGACGAGACGCTCATCGGCCAGATCGACGGCGACGCGATGCGCCACGCCGACGAGACGGCCGCGCGGCTGCGCGAGTTTCGCGAGGCCGGCTGGAAGATTCGGCCGCGGGCGCTCTCAATGACGCTTTTTGTGCGGATGGCGGTCGGAGACGTGTTCATCCACGGCCTGGGCGGCGCCCTCTACGACAAGATCACCGATGCGATGATCGAGCGCTTGTTCGGCGTGCGGCCGCCGGAACTGGTGCTGGCTTCATGCACCGTCGAGCTTCCGTTGCGGAAGTTTCCCGCGACAGCCGGGGACCTGGACGTAGCGAAGCGAGCCGTCCGTGACTGGAAGTACAACCCGGACCGGATGCTGCCGCCCGTCGCCCGCCGCGAGCCGCGCGTCGGGGAACTGGCGGCCGAGAAGCGGCGGATTGTGGCCGAGCGGGCCGCGACGCGCGAGGAGCGGCGCCGCGCGTTCCAGCGGATTCGCATCATCAACGACGACCTGGCGATCTTCGATCCCGAGGGGCAGGAGGCGGCCTGGCGGCGACTCGCCGAGGTCGAGCGCGAACGGCGCGAGAACCTGATCCTGGCCGACCGCGAGTGCGCCACGTGGTTCCAGTCGGCGGCGGGATTGGCGGCGTTCTATCGCGAGGCGATTGGGATATGATCCGGCCGCAGCGGGCGGGGCGAATCGGGCCTCTGGTATCTGGTATTTGGTATCTCCGGGGGTTTGGTATCTCAAATCTGAAATCTCAGATCTCAAATACCAGATGCCAGATACCACATGCCAGATAGCAGATACCAGATGAAGGCCACCGGGTCCGCCAAACCGACCGGTCCCGGTTTGATGGTGGCGTGTTAGAGTATAGGTCCGAGCCGAACGGCGATTGACGACGAGGCGCGTGCCCATGGCGACCCTGGCGTTCAGCACGAATGCGTACACGAAGTTCCCGCTGGCGGAGGCCTGCGACCACATCGCGAGGGCCGGATATCGCGCGGTCGAGATCCTGGCGGACGTGCCGCACGCCTTTCCATCGCACTTCAGCGAGCACCAGGCCCAGCGGCTCAAGGAGCGTCTGGCCGCCGACGGCGTCGCGCCGGTCGCCATCAATGCGAATACGGCCATGGGCTATTTCAAGCCCGTGCCGACGAAACTGACGTTCGAGCCGAGCCTGATCTCGCCCGACGAAGTGTTCCGTAGCGACCGCATCCGGATTATGCGCGAGGCGATGACGCTGGCGAACCGCCTCGGGTCGCCCGTGGTCACGATCACGGGCGGGCAGCCGCTCTCGGGCGAGTCGGAGTCGGTCCTGCGGGCGCGGCTGCTGGAGGGCCTCGAGCACGTGGTCCAGGCGGCCGACCTGGCGGGGGTGGACCTGGCCTTCGAGCCGGAGCCCGGCCAGTTCATCGAGACGACGGCCGCGCTCGCGGCGTTGCTGGACGAGGTCGACCATCCGCGGCTCGGCGCGAACCTCGACGTGGGCCACGTGTGCTGCTCGGGGGACGACCCGGCCGAGTCGGTCCGCGTCCTCGGGCCGCGCCTGAAGCATCTGCACCTGGAGGACATCAAGGGCCGCCGGCATTTCCACCTGATTCCCGGCCTGGGCGAGATCGACTTCGAGGCCATTTGCCGCGCGCTCGACGAAGTCGGCTACGCCGGGGCCGCGGCCGTAGAGTTGTACACCTATCCCGATGAGCCCGACCGGGCCGCCGTCGAGGCGTTCAAGGTCCTGGCGCCGCTGTTCGGGTAGGCCGGGGCGTGCCCCGGCTTGCTTGTCCGTTGAACAACCAAGGCGCCGGGGCTCGCCCCGGCCTACATGGCGGCAACTTCACTGCCCCGAGGCGTCGGCGTCGGAGACGCGGTCGCGGCCGGCGCGCTTGGCGTCGTACATCGCCTGGTCGACGCGGCGGACGAGGTGTTCGAGGGGCTCCTCGCGGTCGTACTCGGCCACGCCGATCGAGATCGTCGCGGGCAGCTCTTTCTCGCCCAGGCGGGCCGGGCGCTCGTGGACGCGCTTGAGGAGACGCCGGGCGAGTCGCTTGGCCTGGGCCCCGTTGGTGTCCGGGAGGACGACGAGGAACTCGTCGCCGCCCCATCGGGCGGGCGAGTCGACGCTTCGGACGGTTTCCGCCAGCAGGGCCGCCATGTGCGTGAGCACGGCGTCGCCGGCCTCGTGGCCGTCGTGGTCGTTGATCCGCTTGAGGCCGTCGACGTCCAGGACGAGGAGGCTCAAGGGGACGCCGTAGCGGCGGCTGCGGTCGCTTTCGCGGGCGAGGGCCTCCTCGGCTCCGCGGCGGTTCGCGAGGCCCGTGAGGGGGTCGGTCTTGGCGCGGCGTTCCATCTGCTGGTAGAGCTCGACGTTGTAGATGCTGGCGCCGATGAGCTCGGCGATCTGCTCGACGACCGGCAGGTCGATCTCTTCGTCGAAGCGCTCGCCGCCCTTCTTGTCGGCCAGGTTGAGGACGCCCCGGACCCGGCCGCCGCCCTTCAAGGGGACGATGATGCACGAGGCGGTGGCGTAGGTCTCAGGGAACTCGCGTTCCAGGACGACCTCGCGGGCCTGCTCAAACGCCCGGAACTCGCCGATCAGGAGCAGCTCTCCGCGCCGGACCGCCAGGGCCATCGGGCTCCGCGGGTTCTGGGCCAGGTCGACGCGGTCGGCGATCGGCCGGCCCGGCGTGCGGCCCTGGAGGGTCAGCCGGTCATTGGCCGCATCGTAGAAGTAGAGGCTCGCGCGCTGGGCCTCGACGAGGGCGGGCAACTCCTCGATGCAGACGCGGACGATGCGGTCGAGGTCGAGCGAGTTGATCTCGCGCGACAGGCGTGCGACCTGCCGGATCCGCGCGATCACGCGGTCCAGCCGTACGCGCTCGTGGCCGAGGGCTTCGGCCTGGGTCTCGACTTCGGCGATGCGGGCGGCCAGGCGGTCGTTCCGGGCGGCCAAGTCTTCGGCGCGGCGGCCGAAGTCGGCCAGGGCGGCCGTCCGGCGGATCTGGCGGCTCCAGTCGGCCAGGCGCCGCGAGACGAGGCCCGGCGTCACGGGGGTCACGAGGATGTCGTACGCCTCGGCCAGGCGTTCGGCGCCGAGACGCTCGATCGCGTCGGCCGAGCCCACCCAGACGCATCGGGCGACCGCCGCCGCCAGCACGTCCGCCAGCGCGCCCTCGGCCGCCAGGGCCTCCTCGGCGCCCACGAGAATCAGCGTCGGGCCATCGGCGCGGAAAGGCTCCGCCGCCAGGGGCAGGGCCGTCCGCAGGCGGAATCCGTCGGGGACCCGGGCCTCGGCCCACGCCCGTTGCAGCGAGGGGTCGGCGGCGCACGCCAGAATGACCACGCTCGCTTCTTGAGGAGGTTCGCGGCTTGCCATGGCACCATGCGAGTCTAGCGGGCAGGGGCGCCGGCGTCTACGGTTTCCAGTAGACAGTCTTCTGGTCGACGCCGCTCACCGTGGCCATGGACCGCTGGAAGGTGTCGGCCGTGTTGGCGTCTCCGTCCAGCATGTAGACGATGCGGGCGTCCATGCAGGCGACGTAGCCGCCGCCGCGATGGCGGTCGGTGATGTGGATGGTGCCGGCCTGCGGGGTGATCGAGCCGCCGATGACCGTGTCGCCGGTGTCTTCTTCGACGAAGAGGAAATGGCCGTCGGAGAAGTCGGCGCGCTTTCGCGGCTGCCCGCCCACCCAAACGTTGGCGTTCATGAAATAGCTCGACATGACGACGTTCGTGCGGCCGGCCGCCCACTGGCGCGTCTTCCCCTGGGGTCCGATGGTGCTCTCAAAGGCGTCGGCCGTGGTCGTCTGGGTCCCTGGGACGAGGCCCCAGTCGTCGACGTCGACCGGGCAGACCAGGTTGGTCTTGGAGCCCATGAGCTTCTGCTTGACGAAGAGGCCCTCGTCGACGGTGAGCCCGGTGGAGGTGGAGGAAGACCCATAGAGCCATCCGCGCTTGTATTGCGTCGCAGTGGGGGAGGAACTCATGTCCCCCGTTACGCAGGGCGGGGGGAACTTGCCGTTGTTCTCGGCGCAGTAGGACGCCGTGAGCTTGGCCAGTTGGCCCAAGTTGTTCTGGCACTGGACCTCCTGGGCGCCCGTGAAGACGCCCTTGGCGGTCGGGAACAGGAGGGCCATCAGGATGCCGATGATGGCGATGACGACCAGCAACTCCAGCAGCGTGAACCCGCGTGCGTGCCTGCGCAAAGGACTACCTCCCGGGCGGCCGGCCCGTGTCGATGCTTCCCGCTGGCATTATACCGAGGGGGCCGGGGAGGTAAATAGGCGGCCGCAGGGTGCGCGGTTATCTGGTATCTGGTATTTGGTATTGGGTGCTGTGCCTCAAGAACACCAATACCAAATACCAGATACCAGATCGCCTCCTCGCCGGTCATCTGGAGGACGGGACGACCCTCACTTGACGTGGTCCATGGCCGTCCGCCGCAGATGGTGCCCGCAGATCGCCAGGGCGACGGCGTAGGAAAGCAGTTCCGGGCGGCGGAAGAAGGTCCAGAGGATCATGTGCCAGTAGTGGAACCGTTCGCGGCCCAGGATCCCCAGCCGCACGTTCGACCGGAGGAACGCCTTGATGTCGGCCCACTGGATCCGCTGCTTGATCCGGGGCGTCTTGTATTCCCGCAGGAACGTGATCGTCCGCCGGTAGTACTGTTTCGGCGAGTAGATGTTGAGGAGCAGCCGGCGGTAGCCCTCGCTCAGACGCTCCATGCCCATGCGCGGCACGATGTTGGTGGTGCCGTCGACGTTGTCGCCGGTGGTGGGCTGGACGGCGAGGCGCCCTTCCTTCTGGAGCCGCCGATACAGTTCGGTCCCCGGCAAGGCCTGGAGGATGCCGACCATGGCCATGACGACGCCGCTCTTCTGGATGAAATCGATCTGGCGCTGGAAGATCGAGGGCGTGTCGCTATCGAAGCCGACGATAAACCCGCCCTGGACCTGGAACCCCGCGCGCTGCATTTTCTTGACGTCGGCCACGAGGTCGCGGCCGCAGTTCTGGCGCTTGTTGCATTCCGCCAGGCTCGCGGCATCGGGGGTCTCGATGCCGATGAAGACCATGTGGAACCCGGCCTTGTGCATCAGGGACATCAGCTCATCGTCGTCCGCCAGGTCGATCGACACCTCCGTGAAGAAGGGGATGCCGGACTTGCCTTTCTGCCACTCGATCAGGGCGGGGAGGAGGTCGGTCTTGAGGTCCCGTTTCTTGCCGATGAAGTTGTCGTCGACGAAGAAGACGCTGCTGCGCCAGCCGCGCGCGTACAAGGCGTCGAGTTCGGCGATGATCTGGGCCGAGGTCTTGGTGCGCGGCCGATGGCCGAACAGGGTTGTCACGTTGCAGAAGTCGCAGCGGTGCGGGCACCCGCGGGAATACTGGACGCTCATCCAGCCGTAGCGGTCGAGGTCGGCCAGTTCCCACAGCGGGACGGGTGTCTTCTCGATGGGCGGAAAACTCTTGTCCTCGTAGACGCGATTCGCCTCGCCTCGGGCGAGGTCGTCCAGGAACGGCTGAAGCGTCATCTCCGCCTCGTTCAGGACGAAGTGGTCGACCTCGGGGAACTCCTCGTGGCCCATCGTGAAGAGCGGTCCCCCCGCGACGACCGTGAGCCCCGCCTTCTTGCACTTGGCGATCGCGGCGTGGGCGCTCTCGCGTTGGATGATCATGCCGCTCACGAAGGCCATGTCGGCCCACTCCAGGTCCGTCGGCCTGAGCTTCTGCACGTGAAGGTCTACGAGGCGCTTGTTCCATTCCTTCGGGAGCATGGCGGCCACGGTGAGGAGGCCGAGGGGAGGACTGCCCGCCCGCTTGCTCAGGAACCGCAGGGCGTGCTTGAAACTCCAGAAGGTCTCGGGACATTCAGGGTAAATCAGAAGGACGTTCATCCGGTCTGCTTTCTATTGCGACGGCACCGTCCGCGCGGACTCACTCGACTCTGGCCCCCCGGCTCGGCGCAGGCAGAACCGACGAGCCAACGTGCGAGGGGCTCGGAAAGATTCGCCGACAACAGCCGCCGGACGGTTGCATACCTTATAATGGTACCACGATTTGGAACGGAGGGAAGTCCGAATCCGCGAAACAATCGGGGATGCCTCGCCAGCCGAGGGGGTCAGGAGCCCTATGTGTAAGGCTCCTGACCCCTTTGCCGCACCGCCGCACGCTTGACATGGCCCCGCTAAACGGTATCTTCACAATCCGAGGGGACCCCATTCGAAGCACATCCAGGTCCCTTCCATACGATCGGGGTCGGCGGCAGACGCCCATTCTCTTGCCGCCAAGCGCACATCGGCGCCCGCGGTCTTGCACGGAAGACACATGGAAAATCCGCAACGCGGCTCTCGGATCAGGGGATGGCGCCTCTGGCTTCTTCGGCTGGCGCTGCTCGTGGCGGCTCCCACGCTCTTCTTGTGCCTGGTCGAAGTAGCTTTGCGCGTAGGGGGATACGGGTATCCGACGACGTTCTTCGTGGCGTCGCCGGACGGCCGCGCGTATGTGGCCAACGAGCAGTTCCGCCGCCGGTTCGCCCCGCCTTCGATGTCGCCCATTATGGTTCCCGTGCAGGTGCCGGCCACGAAGGCCCCCGGTACGATCCGCCTCTTCGTTCTGGGGGAGTCGGCGGCGATGGGTGTTCCGGACCCCGCCTTCAGCTTCGCCCGCATCCTCGAGGTGATGTTGCGCGAGCGGCACCCGGAGACGCGGTTCGAGGTGATCGACGCGGCCCTGCTGGGCATCGGCTCCCATGGCGTCCTGCCGATCGCGCGGGATTGTGCGGGCCTCCAGCCCGACCTCTTCATCATCTATGCGGGGAACAACGAGATCGTCGGCCCCTACAGTCCGTTCACCGTGGCGAGGTGGGTGCCGGACAGCGTGTGGGCGATCCGGACGATGCTGTGGGCCAAGACGCTCCGGGTCGGCCAGTTGATCGACGGCCGGCTGCGTTCTATGGATTGGATGCAGGGGGAGAACTACCGCGACCAGGACATGGCGTTCTTCCGCGAGCACCGCATCGCGCCGGACGACCCACGCATCGAGGAAACGGCCGCCAACTTCCAGGCCAACTTGGCCGACATGTGCCGCGCCGCGCGCGGCGCGGGCGCCCGCGTGATCCTGTCCACGGTGGCCACCAACTTGCGGGACTGTCCGCCGCTGGGTTCGCTGCATCGGTCGGACCTTTCTCCGGCGGACGAGGCGCGGTGGCAAGCCTTGTTCGACAAGGCCGTGGCTCTGGAGGGTCAGGGGCGCCCGGACGAGGCGGCCGCCGCCTATGCCGAGGCCGCCCAGGTCGATGACCGCTACGCCGAGCTTCAGTTCCGGTGGGCGCGGTGCCTGCTGGCGGCGAAGCGGCCGCAGGAAGCCCGGACGCATTATGTGAAGGCCCGCGACTCGGACGCGCTTCCCTTCCGTACGACCAGCCTCCTCAACGACGTTACTCGCCGCGTGGCGGCCGGCCGCGAAGCCGAGGGCGTCCGCCTGGCGGACCTCGAGACGCTTCTCGCGCGGCCGGACGAGACGCCCGACGGCATTCCGGGCGCCGAGTGGTTCTACGAGCACGTCCACCTGACCTTCGGCGGCAACTACGCCCTGGCGTCGCTGCTCCTGCCCTTTGTCGAGCAGGGCCTCGGCGAGGCGGGCCATGCCATGGCGACGTCGGTTCCCGTGCCGACGCGGCAGCGCTGCGCCGAGCGGTTGGCTTACACGCCCTGGGACGAATCGCGGATGGCCGGGACGATCCTGGCCCTCGTGACGAAGCCGCCCTGTCCGGACCAACTCGATCACGAGCACACGGTGGCGGCGTTGCGCGGCGACCTGGCGAAACACAGGGCCGAGGCGGGCCGGCGCGAGGCCGTCGAGGCTGCGGTACACGCCTATCAGGCGGCGATGGCGGCCGCCCCGGCCGACCTCTACTTGGCCATGAACTTCGCCCTGCTGGAGCTCGACCGGGGCCGCCCGGCCTCGGCCGCGCGACAGATGGAGCGGGTGCTCGAAGTCTTCCCGCGGTGGACGCAGATGCGCATTACGGCCGCCGTCACCAGGGCCCAGGCGGGACAGCACGACCAGGCCGTCGCGTCGCTCACGGAACTGCTGCGCGCGAAACCCGACTGCACGAGCGCGCGGCGTGGCCTCGCGAGCGTCCTCATGACCAAGGGAGACCTCGCCGGCGCCGTCGCCCAACTGGCCGAGGCCATCCGCCTCGAGCCCTCGCCGGACTCGTACGGCATGCTCGGGAACGCCCTGGCACGGTCGGGCAAGAAAGACGAGGCCGCCGAGACGCTCCGCAAGGGCATGGCGCGGTTCCCCTCGGACGCCTCGCTCCATGTACATCTCGGACGGGTCCTCGTGGGGGCCGGGAAGATGGCCGACGCCGCGGCGGAGTTCCGGGAGGCCGTGCGGCTGAATCCGTCCCATGCCGACGCGCAGGCCGAACTGGCCCGGATGCAGGCGCTCAGCGGGCAGGCCGGCGAGGCCGTCGCGCATTACCGCGCGGCCCTGGAGGCGAATCCGCAATGCGCGCTGGCGCTCGGCGGCCTGGCCTGGCTTCTGGCGACCCATAAGGACCCCGCCCTCCGCAACGGCGAGGAGGCGGTCCGCCTGGCCGAGGCCGCCTGCCGGCAGGGCGGCGGGCGCGGGCCGACCGACTTCGACATCCTCGGCGTCGCCTATGCCGAAGCCGGCCGATTCGACGAGGCCGCCAAGGCCGCTGCCGAAGCGGTCCGCCTGGCCGCCGCCGCCGGCGACACGCGGGCCGTCGAGGTTTTCCGGGCGAGGCTGGAACTGTACAAGGCGGGCAAGCCGTTCCATCTGCCGTGAGCGGGTAAGGATGCCTCAGAGGTGAAGGGAGAGGCTAGGTCGGCCGGGGCAGGGCGAGTGCAGGGCCTTCGGCCTTGGGTGTTTGTTGTTTGAGATCTGGTATCTGGCATCTTAAGTCTGGTATCTCAAATTTGAAATACCAGATACCAAATACCAGATACCCCCGCCTTCGCTCCGCACTCCGCACTCCGCGTTCCCCGCCCCGCGCTATCCGTTGGTGGGCCGTGCCATCCGCGTCGCCAACTCCTGCGGCTCGATGCGCGGCGAATGTGCGCCGCAACTCTCGGCCGACTGCTCCGCGGGCTTCACCTCCGGGGCTGGGTAGAAGCCGAACTGGCGCAGCAACTCCAGCTTCGGCAGCACGTTCCCCTTGAGGTCGATGTGGAAGAAGCCGCTGAAGATGTCGGGGTTCGCGAGGATCAGGTCGAAGTATTCCTTGTACTTCGCGGGGATCTCGATGTCGCCCCCGCGGCAGATCTCGTGGCCCGTGAACACGAATTCCGGGAACAGGTACGGGCAGAACTCCAGGGTCGCCTTGCTCGCGTATTCCCGGTAGACCTCGGTCTGCGGCAACAGGGAGAGCAGGCTCGGCAGGATCCGCGCGCCCATCATCCGGAACGAGACCATCTGGAGGAGGCTCTGGTTGAAGTCCTCCATCGTCTCGAACGGGAACCCCCAGACGAAGAACGCATCGACGCGCGGAAAGATGTCGACTGCCTTCGGCACGATCTCCAGGCTCTCGGCCGCCGTGAACCCCTTCTTGATCCGCTGGAGCACCCGGTCGGAGCCCGACTCAATGCCGAACCGGAGCTCCAGGCACCCGCCGTCGGCCATCGCCTTCATCATCTCGACGTCGACGAGGTTCACGCGCCCGAACGCCTTCCATTCGAGCTTGAGGCCCGTCGCCCGCAGTTCCTTGCAGAACTCCATCACCTGCCGCTTGCCGGAGACGAAGAACTCGTCCTGGAAGAGGAAGAGGTCGACGCCCGCCGCCCGGTGCAGGTGGACCATCTCCTGGACGATGTTCTTGGGGCTGCGCGAGTAGCTCTCCAGGTTCCACACCGGCGCGACCGAGCAGAAGGTGCAGGGGTACGGGCAGCCGCGGCTCGTCATCATGCCGTAGCCGGCGTACTTCTTCAGGTCGACCTTGTGGAACGCCGGGAAGGGGATCGAGTCCAGGTCGCGGATGCGCGGCTGGTTCGGGTTGTGGCAGACCTGGCGGCCGCGCCGGTACGAGATGCCCTTGACGCCCGCCAGGTCGCCGCCCGCCTTCAAGGTCCGCACGAGCGCCGGCCCCGAGATCTCGCTTTCGCCGCGCGCGATGATGTCGATCCACGGGAACCGCTGGAGGATCTTCTCCTCGACGGCCTTCGAGCCGACGCCGCCGAGGACGAGCACGCGGTCGGGGTACCGCTGCTTCAGGCTCCGCATGGCGAAGATCGTGAAAGGCAGGAGATTCGCCATGCACGACAGGCCGATGATCGGCGCGGGGTCCTTCACGAAATCGAGGAAGTTGGCCACGTCGAACGGGTCGGTGTAGGGCGAGGTCTGGTAATCGCGGAAATCGACATCGAGCCCCGCGTCCTCCATCGCCCGCGTGAGGTACAGGCACCCGAGCGGCACGTGGAGTTCGCGCTCGACCTCTTCGCCGTAGCGCATGAACAACATATTCAGATTAACAAGCGTAATGTCGGCCACGGGACGGCTCCTTCGAAGGCAAAGAAAGGCGGGGACCAGGCACTAGGCACCGGGCACCAGGGGTGGTCAACACCTTTTATCAGCCATGAAATCCGTTCACGTCCCCTAGTGCCTGGTGCCTGGTCCCTAGTCCCCGTCTTTTTCGTTTCACGGCTTGTCCGGGCGGCTGCCGCCTCTGCCGGAAACGGGCGGCTGGGCGGGCCGATCATCGGGCGGGGTCGTCGTGTCCGGCGCGGCCTCGGGCTTCAGGTCGGGCGCGGCTTCGGGCTTGACTTGCGGCCGGTCGGGCATGATCCCCGCGACGCCCGGAGGCTGCGGCTCGGTCTTCTCCTTCGCGTCGGGCCGGTCGGCGCGGACGCCCGCCATCTCCATGTTCGGGTTTGGCGACGGCGCGGGCTTGGCCGTCTCGCCCGTTGTCGGGTTCGTGCCGTCGGTCTGTGACGGTGCCGGCGCGGGCGGCTTTTCCGGCGGCCGGATGGCCTGGAGGCCGCGCTGGACCTGCTGGCGATACTCGGGACTGGACGCCTCCGGCTTCGCGGGCTCGTCACCCTTGGCCGCAGGCTTGTCCGGCCGAATGCCATCCGTCACCGGCGGGTTCTTCGGGGGGTGGACCTGCGGCTGGTCGACCGTGATGCCGAGGATAGTCACGGCATGCTCATTCCCCGGTTTGGAGTCGGGCGGCTCTGCAACAGGAGGCTTGGCCGACTCCTCCTGCTGCTTCGTTGCGGAGGGGGCGGGCGGCGGGGCTTCGTTCGAACATCCAACCGCCCCCGCGCCGAGCGCCACGAGCATCACCGCGGCCGCGCGGCCAAGGAAGGCGGGCAGGATCGACGGGGCCACGGTCGTCCGGGCGATGATCGCATCGAGCTGCGCGGCCGTCGCGGCCTTGAGCATCAGCGCCTCGGCCGGATCGAGCACCAGGCCGATCTCGCGGGCGGCCTCGGCCCGCTTCTCGAGGAGCAGCCGCTTGAACTCGGTGTCGACGGCGGCCTTCTTGATCAGGACCTCGATGCCGCGCGGAATCGGACCCACCGGCTTGCCGGAACCGGGCGGTCGTCCGCCGACGATCGTCGTACGGACCGATTCGGGTTCACCGGGACGAGGCGGCCTGTCGCTTGGCATGGTTCTATCCTCAACCGGGCTCTGTGACCGGTTACGCGCTGGGTGCCACGGTTGCGCCGTTCAGCAACCGTGCGGCCGTACTGCCAAGAGCACGGCTGCAAACAGCGCAGCCGTGGCACCCGCCACTCGGCGCCTCACTGCGATCCGTCGGCCGGGCGGTCGGCCTGAACGCCGGCCGCGCGGCCCGGCGCCGGGGGTGGCGCTGGGGTCGGCGCGTCGGCGGGCGGCTGCGCCTCGGGCGCCGGTTTGAGCCCGTCATCAGGCCGATACGCCGGCACGCCGGCCATCGGCATCATCGGCCCTTCCTGGGGCTTCGGCGCTGGCCGGTCGGGCCGCGCACCGCGCGACGTGGCCGGGTTGGGCGTCGTGGCGGCGCCGGGCGGCACGTAGGTCTGCGTCGAGACGCTCTCGCCTTCGAACCACCGCTGGGCGGTCGAGAACGTCGCCACGATCTGGCGGTCGGTCTTCGGGCCCCAGGACGCGTCGAATTTCAGGCACTTCTTCAGGGGCAGCACGAAAACCTGGTCCTGCCGCGTCTCCCAGCGACCGCTGTTGTCGAGGACCTTGGGACGGTTCACGAGGTCGAGCTCAGGCTCAAGCCAGGCGTCCAGGATCAGGCCGTCGGCGGCCGGGCCGGTCTCCAGGACGGCGGGTCGGGCGCCCAGGACCGCCACAGGGGGTGCAGGCGGCTGAGGTTCATACTTCTGCGTCTTCCACTCGATGCGGATGCGGCGGCCCTTGTCGTCGTTCTGCACGGTGACCTTGGCGTCAGGCAGGCTCTTTTCGGCCAACGCCTTGAGATGCGTCGCGAGGACGTCGGCGAACTTCTGTTCGTTCCAGTCCTCCGGCACCTTGAGGGCCGTGACGGCCACCTGCTTCTGCAAGTCGCCCTGCTTGGTTCCGTCGGGGGTGGCCGGCTTGTCGGGGCGGACGCCCGTTGGCGCGGGCGGGTTTGCGGGTCGGTCGGGGGAGATGCCGGTGAATGTCGGCTGCGCATCGACCGCCGTGGCCGGCCGGTCGGGGCGGATGCCGGTCGGCGGCAGCGGCGGAGGCTGCGGCGCCGGCTGATCGGCGTCGGCCAGGATCAGCGTGTGGCCGGGCTCGGCCGCGCGGCTCTGCGGACGGTCCGGCCGGACGCCGGTGGCCGTCGGCGGTGTCGTGGCGTCGGGCTGAGCCGGCGCCGGGTCCGGCTTCACATCAGGCCTATCGGGCCGGATGCCCGTCGGCTTGGCGGACTGAACGGCGGGCGCCGGCGTGGTGTCGGTGGCGGCCGGCGTCTCGGGCGCGGGGGCCGGCTTCACCTCCGGACGGTCGGGCCGGATGCCCGTCGGATCCATTGCATTCGGCGCCACGGGCGCCGGAGCGGGCTTCGGCTCGGGCATGTCAGGCCGGATGCCCTTCGTGGTGGGCGGTGGGGTGTCGGGCTTCGGCGTGTCGGCGGCCGGCTGGGCCGCGTCGACCGTCTGCTTCGCCTGCGGGCGGTCGGGCTGGTCCCCCAGGCTGACCGGCGTCTGATCGGTGCAGCCGACCGTGCCTGCGCCGAGGGCCACCAGCATCACGGCGGCCGCGCGGCCAAGGAAGGCGGGCAGGATCGACGCGGCGACGGTCGTCCGGGCGATGATCGTCTCGAGCTGGGCGGCCGTCGCGGCCTTGAGGATCAGCGTTTCGGCCGGATCGAGCTTGAGGCCGATCTCCCGCGCGGCGTCGGCCCGTTTCTCGAGGAGCACGCGCCTGAACTCGGCGTCGACCGCGGCCTTCTTGATCAGGACCTCGATGCCGCGCGGAATCGGCCCGACGGGCTTGCCCGACCCCGGCGGGCGTCCGCCGACGATGGTGGTTCGGACGGCCTCGTGCTCGACCGGACGCTCGTTCTGGGCCATGCCAGTCCCTCCGAGAAGATCGCTTTGACGCCCAAGTGTGACGCAGTAGCCGAGTTAAGTCAAGACCACGCCCACACGGGTTTGACGTGGTGAGCCCGGCGTAAGTTCCTCGGAAAAAATGCGAGCCGAAAGCGAACGCGTTCGAGCGCGTTGCATCGCGCGTTTGGCAGGATACAATGTCGCCCCGAAAGGAGAAGCCGACGATGCAGCTCAAGATACCGAAGGTCGATGATTTCGAGGTGACGGGCCGCGGCGAGGCCAAGGCCTGGCAGGCGGCCGAATGGGCGCCGCTGGCACGCGTAGGGAAGGGCGGGGCGACCTATGCGACCCGGGCGAAGGTCGTGTATTCGGCGACGGGCCTGTACTTCCTCGTCGAGTGCGAGGATCGCCGCCTCACCGCGACGATGACCCGCGACGGCGACGACATCTATAATGAGGACGTCGTCGAGGTGTTCCTGTGGCCCGACGAGTCGCAGCCGCTCTATTTCGAGTACGAGATCTCGCCGCTCGGCGTGGAACTGCCGATCCTCGTGCCGAATCAGAACGGGACGTTCTTCGGCTGGCTCCCCTGGCACTATGAGGGCGAGCGGCAGACGCGGCGGGCGACGAGCGTCCGCGGCGGGCCGAAGGCGTCGGGCGCGGCCGTCGAGGGATGGACCGCCGAGTTCTTCATCCCGTTTGCATTGTTCAAGGGCCTGGGCAACGTGCCGCCCCGGTCCGGGACGCGATGGCGCGGCAACATCTATCGCATCGATTACGACGAGAAGCCCGCGAGCCACTGGGAGTGGACGCCGATGGACGGGCCGAGCTTCCACAACTTCAGGCAGTTCGGTGTGATGATCTTTGCATAAGAAAGAAGAAGGCTTTCACCGCAGAGAACGTGGAGAACGCAGAGAACGGCAAGGATTGGGCAACAACGGAAAAAGGATCCACGGCGAGAACGGCTTACAGAGTCAGCAGAGACAAACGGCCTGGCACGCGGCTCACTCTGTTGGCTGTTCTCGCTGTTGACGTTCTGCCGTTACCCAATCCTTGCTGTTCTCGGCGTTCTCCGCGTTCTCTGCGGTGAAGGCCTTTTTCGGAGTGCGGCCAATGGCTCCCGACATCCTGAAGATGCTGCGCCCCGGCCATCCGCGGCTGTATGTGACGGGCCTCGCGGACTTCGATGCGCTTGGCCGCGCGGCGCGGGCGCCGGGGCCGCGGCGCGAGATCTATGAGAATCTCCGCGCCCGGGCCGACGCGCTGGCCGCCATGCCGGACGTCGGGTTTCCGCCGTCGGCGGGCGGCCTGGGCCTCAGCCGCCAGGTCCGCGAGGACGTCGCGACCCTGGCGATCGTCTACCGCCTCTCGGGCGAGGCGAAGTATGCCCGCCGCGCCAAGGAAGTCATGCTGGATGCCGCGCGGCTGCCCGACTGGGAGCCTCAGCATTTCCTGAGCGTCGCCGAGATGGTCAACGCCTTGGCGACCGGGTACGACTGGCTGTTCGACGTCCTGGCGCCCGAGGAGCGGCGGACGATCCGCGCGGGCATCCTGGAGAAGGGCCTCCGGCCGGGCCTCGACTGCTATCGGGGCGCGGCGAACTACAACTGGTGGGTCGACACGGTCTGCAACTGGAGCCACGTTGCCAACGGGGGCCTGGCGGCCGGGGCCCTGGCGATTGCCGACGAAGAGCCCGAGGCGGCCGCGGAGATCCTGGAATCGGGCCGCCGGTCGGTCGACCTCGCCATGCGGCACTTCGACGCCGACGGCGGCTGGGACGAGGGGCCGGGCTACTGGGGCTATACACTTCAATATGTGGCTTACTATCTCGCGGCGCTCCGCTCGGCCCTCGGCACGACGCTCGGCCTGGACTCGACGCCGGGCCTCGCGGAATCGGGCCTGTTCCGCCTCTATCACTTCGGGCCGACGGGGCTGCCGGCGAGCTTCGCCGACAACAGCGATTACCGGCGGCTGTCGCCGGCGATGTTCTGGCTGGCCCGGACGTTCCGGCGCCCGATTTATGCGTGGCACGAGCGGCCGTTCGTGCAGCCGACCGCCATGGACCTCCTGTGGTTCGAGGACGGGCCGCAAGGGCCGTGCGAGGCCGGCCTTCCCCTGGTGAAGCGGTTCCGCGGCGTCGACATCGTCTTTATGCGCAGCGCCTGGGAGGACCCGCAGGCGCTCTGGGCGGCCTTCAAGGGCGGCGACAACACGGCCAACCACGGGCATCTCGACCTGGGAAGCTTCGTCCTGGAGGCCCTTGGCGAGCGGTGGGCCGTGGACCTCGGCGGCGACGATTACCGGTTGCCGGGCTACTTTGCCGCCAACCGTCGGTGGACCTATTTCCGCCTGAACACGCAAAGCCACAACACGCTCGTCCTCGACGGCGCGAACCAGGACCGCTTCGCCCGGGCACCGCTCGTCGCGTTTGCGGCCGAGGGCGCGAGCGGCTCGGCGGTGGCCGACCTGTCGGCGGCGTACCCGAAGGCGCGGTCGGTCCTCCGCGGCCTGGCGATGATCGACGCGGCCCGGGTGCTCGTTCAGGACGAGGTCGAGGCGGCCGCGCGGGTCGAAGTCCGGTGGCAGATGCTGACGCGGGCCGAGACGACGATCGAGGGCGACCGGGCGGTCCTCGAGCAGGGCGGCCAGCGCCTCCACCTGCGTATCCTCGGGCCCGCCGGGGCCGTGTTCGGCACGATGGGCGCCAAGGCCCCGCTGCCGCAGGCCCAGCAACCGGACGCGCGGCGGCTCGTCGTGAGGCTGCCCGGGAAAGTGGAGTCGCTCCGGCTCGCGGTGATGATCTCGACGGAGGCGTCGGCTGCGCCGCCGGAGGTGCAGCCGCTGCGGGAGTGGCCGGGGTGGGGGAAGTAACAAGGCAACGGCCAAGGCCCAAGAAGAGAGTCAAAGACGGGCTCACGCAAAGCCGCAAAGACGCAAAGAAAGACAAGAGGGAAAGAAAGGAAAGGACGGAAAGATAAGGAGGACCACAAACGCACATCTATATAACATCGTTGGCCTGGTTTCCCCTCCTCCTCCTTCTCCTCCTCCTTCTTCTCTCTCTTTCCCTTGTCCTTTCTTTGCGACTTTGCGGCTTTGCGTGAGCCGTCTTTCGCCTTTTCCTTTTGCATGTGGGAAACGCCGGCGCTATAATCCGCGGTGAGTCGCAGGGCGCCCTTGTTGAGAGCGAGTGCTCGAACGAAGAGGAGTTTTCCCATGTCCACGATCAGGCGCGGCTTGGTGTTGGCAGTCATGCTGGGGTTCGCGGCGGCGATGGCGGCCGCCGGGTGCAGTTCGCCCACGGAGCAGCCTCCCGCGAAGCCGGAAGAGCCTACCGGCCCGCACGCCACGCTCCTGAAGCTTTTCCCGAAGGCCGGGACCGTGCCGGGCTGGAAGCCGCAGGGCCCCCCCAAGATCTACGGGCCGACGGTCAACCTGGCCGATGCCGTCGAGCCGCTCGTGGGCGATCTGCCGAACGAGGCCGTCCTGTTCCAGGGGTACAACTATCGCAAGTCCGGCACCTCGCGCTACACGGGGGCGCAGCCCACCGACACGGTGACGTTGCGGATTTTCGACATGGAGAGCCCATCGGAGGCGTTCGGCATCTTCAGCGTGATGGCCAAGGGCCGGGAATTCCAGGGCGTGGGCCTGGCGGCCCGGATGGAGCGCAACTCCCTGAAGTTCGTCAAGGGCAACTCCTACGTCTGGATCGAATATGCCGGCGCGGCCGACGCCGAGCCGGTGCTCAAGGACTTTGCGGGGGCGGTCGCCGGCGAGATCAAGTCGCCGGGATACCGCCCGTCGATCCTCTCCTCGTTCCCGAAAGGCTCGGTCGACGGCGAACTGTATTATCTGCACACGTTCGAGACGCTCGCGACGCTGTCCTTCGTGCCCAAGGCGGATCGCGAGGTGGTGAAGCAGCGGCTCTCCCTGACCCCGCAGACGGACGTCGTCATCGTCGGGTACCCGACCGAGACGCCCGGTGTGCTGAACACCATCTTCGCGATCCGGTACGGGTCGGCGGCCGAGGCGGAATCGTCTTACAACATGTATTCCCAGTACCTCGAGACGAGCAGCGATCCGAAAGAGAAGAACACCACGGTGGCCCAGAAAGGCCAGTACCTCGTGGGGACGTTCAACGCGGAGGAGAACTCCGTGCATGACCGTCTGAGGGAACTGCTGCCCGAGTTGGCGCAGTAGGCGAGGGGCTATCCTTTCTCAGGCAGAGGCACGGGGTCGGGCGCCTTTGAGGCACGGCGCCTGACCCCTTCGTCTTTTCCAGCCATGAAAGGGGAGGCATCATGAACGCGTTCCGGACGAAGGCAACCAGAGCGGCGGTTGTCCTGGCGGCGCTCGCGCTGGCGGCAATCAGTTCCGCCTTCGCGGAGGAGAAGCCGGAGCCGATGAAGCAGGCCCCGGCCAAGCATCCCGGGGCGGACATCATCCCCGCGGACCGGCTGGCGGACTGGCAACCGGGTGTCACCGTCGGCGTGCCCCGCGGCATCCCCGCGGACCGGACCAAGCTCGTCGACGTGACGAAGGCGCCGTACGGCGCCGACAACGCGGGCAAGGCGGATGCGCAGCCGGCGATCATGAAGGCGATTGCCGATGCGAAGGACGGCGAGGTCGTATACCTGCCCGCCGGGACCTACCGCGTCGACAAGGCCGTTACGGTGGGCGGCGGGAAGAGCCGCATCACGATCCGCGGCGACGGCCCCGAGAAGACGATCCTCATGGGGTATCAACCTTCCGGACCCATCGTCGGCATCGTGCCAGCCGACGGCGGCGACTGGTGGTACGAGGGTCGGCTGAAGCTTGACGTGACGGGCAGCCATACCCGGGGGGGCACGGTGCTCACCGTGGCCGACACGAAGGGACTGGACGGCTCGCCGAAGGGCGGCATCGGCCAACTGGTCCAGATCTCCCTGAAGAACGACCCGAAGCTGCCGGTCGTGGCGCCGGCGAAGTTCGACTACATGCGGCGGCAGCTTTCGCGGATCGTCGCGAAGACGGCAACCACCGTGACGATCTCGCCGGGGCTCCTCTTCGATCTGCCCGCCGACCTGGCGCCGGTGCTGCGGCCGGGCGGCCGTTACGCGGAGGCCGTGGGGATCGAGGACCTGGCGGTCGACGGCACGCATACCGCGTCGCCGCACGGCCTCGTCGCCATCGGCCAATGCTTCGGCTGCTGGGTGAAGAACGTGACGGCCACCCATGCGCAGAGCTACATCTTCACGGTGGACGGCTCGCTCCAGTGCGAGGTGCGGCATTGCCGCATCGAAGGGCGAAAGACCGCGGCCGGGCCCAACGGCGGCGGACTCCTCGTCGGCACGACCTCCTTTTGCCTGTTCGAGGACAACATCGTCAGCCCGAACTCGGAGGTGAACAACTCCTGCGGCAACGTCTTCGCCTACAACTTCTGCGACGACGTGAACGTCCAGGGCGACCTCTTGGCCTCGGTTATCAACGTCAACCACGGCGCGCACGGCAGCTTCAACCTGTACGAGGGGAACAAGGCCCCGAGGTTCCAGAGCGACGGCTACCACGGCAGCGCCTCGCACGATACCGCCTTCCGCAACTGGTTCCACGGGAGCTCGACGAAGACCACCCAGTATTGGATCTGCGTGAACCTCAACCGGTTCACCCGCTGCTACTCTGTCGTGGGCAACGTTTTCGGGCGCAAGGGCGCGGACTGGCTGTACGAGGTCGAGCCGACGGGTTTCAGCTATGAAAAGCACTTCATCTATTCCCTGGGCTATCCCAACATGGGCAACGGCTGGGCGAACGGGAAGACCGCCCAGCCCAGCAAGGGCGTGTACTGGGCCGACTGGGAGAAGTACCTGGCCGCCGAGCGCGGCAAAGGCCCCGGGCCCGGCGGCTTCCAGGAGCTGGACCTGGACGTCAAGGCGACGACGCTCCTCAAGGGGAACTATAACTATAAGGATGGAGGCGTGCCGGAGAGTGAGTCGCTCGGCAAGGCCGTCCTTCCGAAGAGCCTCTACCTGGCGGAGAAGCCCGCCTGGTTCGGCGACCTCGCCTGGCCGCCCTTCGGTCCGGACACGGAGTTTGAGAAGAACAAGATTCCGGCCGAGGTGCGGTACGAGGCGAGCCACAAATAAGTTCAAAGTTCCAAGTTCCAAGTTTCAAGTGACCGGACCGCCGCCAGTGTCCGGGCCGTGGTTGTTCACTTGGAACTTGAAACCTGAAACTTGGAACTGCCTTTCCCGGGTGTGACTGGATTTTCTGGCGTGCCTTAACTTGGCTGTAACACTGGGGATGTCATTCCGAAGGCCCGTTTGCGGGCCGAGGAATCTCGCCGTG
>Ga0209777_10003107_pt1 | contig 20972 bp, 25 predicted proteins | sample FrelakmetHBP12HB_FD_187147 | JGI IMG/M metagenome (GOLD analysis project Ga0209777, IMG submission 187147) | Freshwater lake sediment microbial communities from the University of Notre Dame, USA, for methane emissions studies -HBP12 HB (SPAdes)... | ecosystem: Environmental > Aquatic >...
CGCCCCGGTGGTGGCGTTGAGGGCGTAGGTGTTGTTGTCGTAGCTGCCCACGTAGACCACGCCGTTGGCGACGGCGGGTGAGGATTCCACAGCGTTTCCAGTCGTGTAGCTCCAGAACTTTGTACCGTTGTTGGCATAAAGGGCGTAGACGTTTTTGTCATAGCTGCCCACGTAGACCACGCCGTTGGCGACGGCGGGTGAGGAGAGTATGTAACCTCCGGTCGTGAAGTTCCAGAGTTTCGCCCCGGTGGTGGCGTTGAGGGCGTAGGTGTTTTTGTCACGACTACTCACATAGACCACGCTGTTGGCGACAGTGGGTGAAGAGGACACGTAGCCTCTGGTTGTGAAGCTCCACCTAAAAGCGCCGGTGGTGGCGTTGAGGGCGTAGGTGTTGTTGTCGTAGCTGCCCACGTAGACCACGCCGTTGGCGACGGCGGGTGAGGAGAACACGTAGTCTCCGGTCGTGAAGTTCCAGAGTTTCGCCCCGGTGGTGGCGTTGAGGGCGTAGGTGTTGTTGTCGTAGCTGCCCACGTAGACCACGCCGTTGGCGACGGCGGGTGAGGAGAGTATGTAACCTCCGGTCGTAATACGCCATGTCAGCTCGCCATTCGACATGTTACTCCCCGCCACGGGGCTGTAATCGCCGGTGTGCGTAGCATTGTAGCGGAACTGCATCGTGTTGATCGGTATCGCTGCTTGCGATGATACAATGCCGGCACTACCATCGTTAGTACTGCTCTGCGCGCTTACCGCTACCGCCCCGATCGATCCGATAAAAAGGAGCGCGATGGTGAGACTAAGTAGTTTGATGTGTAACCGCAAATATATTGCCTCTGATAAATTGACCAGAACGAAAAGGGCGTTGTACGGTTAAAGCTTGCGCTATTTTGACGCGACGTCGCTCCAAGAGACGTATGCGGAAGGTTCAGCTCGAATAATAACGTTATGCGTCCTTGGCGTGTTCTGCAGCCTATGTAACCGATCTGCACACACGAAATCAGCGTTCAAAGCTTCAAGCCATCCCACGACCACCCTATTATTCACGCACCGCTTCAGGAGTTACGATGCGCACGGCGCCACAATTTTCCTTATCTGGCGTAAAAGGCCCTCCAGATAGGTGAATATTCTAGTAGCCTGGACAAAACCCGATCATAGTTGATTGAAGCGCAGTATCGTTCGCAGCACAGTCACGATTTGGATGAGAAAATGGTCCCGCATAAGAACCATCTGATCGAAAAAAAGGGCCTAGACTTAGAACGTAATTTGCGTTTTGTAGACCCTAGATCAAAGGTTCGTCAAAACCATTTTTTACTGATGGAGCGACGCACCTCCATCATCCCTTCGACGATCCCGCCTCAGTTACGGATAAGACAGCGAACACTGTGCCCCAATTAGACACGAGCAAGACAAGACCAGGGATTGGATTGCGACCACGTTAGCCCCGTGATCAGCTACCTCAGACAATACCCCAAGTAACAGTAATACGCTCGAAAAGCCTAAAGCTACCTCTGTCTGACTATCAAACCGTATCACGCGATCCGCCTAAGTTTGCTCCCTGACTCCCTAGTCTTTTCAGAGCCAATACGGCTGCCGTTCGAACGGTGGGTATAATATCGCTCAGCAATATCGCTCAGCAACTTTTTTAGCGGTTCTATTGCCCGCTCATCGCGAAACCCCCCAAGCGATGTGGCTGCTGTTTTTCGGACATCGTAGACCGGATCTTGTAGCGCATCGATGAGCGATGGAACCGATCTCGTGTCCCTCAGTTCGCCAAGAGCTTCAGCTGCCGCTGTTCGAACCACCCATTCGTCATCTGAGAGCGCTTCGATTAGGGGCGGCGCCGCCTGTCGCCCTTTGACTTTGCCGAGGGCGACCACTGCCACCTTGCGAACTCCGTCGTTATCATCATTGAGGGCGTCTATAAGAGGGCTTATTACGTCTCGATCGGCTATCTGGCCAAGCGCCTCTGCCGCAGCAACGCGAACGTAGTCGTATTCGTCGTTGAGCGCTTCGATGAGCGCTGGAACGGCGCGGTAGGATACAGCTACGCCTAAGGCCCTCGCAGCATCCGCACGAACGCGCTGATCGCGTTTATAGTTCAGAGCACTTAAGAGTCCTGCGATATCTCCATTAGCAGCTCGCCTAGAAACATTTGGTTTGAACAACAGGTCCAATATCTCTTCTCTAGCGCGAGTCGCGCGGGCAATCTCGTTAAGCACTTTGTTCTTAGCAATCACGGTAATTCATATAATTCGTTTGAAAATATAAAAGTATACCGTTAATTCTGAAGCGAATAAGAAGCTCTAAGCGCAGGTCCAGAACCTTATCTAAGACCTGCAGTGGCTGCAAATACACCCACCGTAGTAACGGGGTGTCCTTTTCTTTCCTTCTTTTTTTACGAGCAATTTGTTGTCCGGCGAGTTACTATTGTAACAATCTTAGTAACTCTTATATATACTGTTACCGTTACTACTAGTGACTAGATACGGAAATATGAGAGAGGTGACGAGATGACTACGGATAGCGAATACCGCGTACGGTTCGAAAGAGAGGAAAACGGCCCACAAAGGCGAGTCCGACATGGCGCAATCACGCTACACGCGGTAGTGGAGAAGCTGACGCCAAACGGATGCGTACGCGATAAAACGCGGCTCGGTTCTATCGATCTAGAAGCGCTTGAATACGATTTGGTAAAGGATCGCAACGAATTTTGGCGCGTAACCGACCTTTACCTCAACTTATTTGATGTACCGCCCGAAGCCGCCGACGTGGTCTGCGAGTATCTATCCCAAGTCGTGAGGCCGGTTACGGAGAGCGAAGCGGCGTTGTATTGCGATTGCGGCGACCGATTGCGCGAGACTATGCGCCCCGATGAGTAAGAAATATGAAACGCGAAGATCGCGTGACAATATCAGTGCATTTTAAGACGAAATCTGAGATAGATGAAATAGGCAAGCGCGGCGAGACATTTGACGATATCATCAAGCGGTTGCTCGTGTGCTATCGCGAACGTTGCGTGGGAGAATAACGCTTGAGCTGGCACGGTAATGCTGAACCGTCAATATGCCGAGCTGCGCGGACTACGATAAAACGCACAATAAGGGACGTGCTTATCATCGCCGCGAAGTTTACAGTCGACGAAATTTACGCACCTAAGGCAGTCCATCATTAACGGGTAAATTGATGCATCCCCCTTACATTCGGTACCGACGTCTGAAAATACTAATGGTAGCACTATTGCGATGTCGAGTAAGTCGCCTCGAATCGCAACCGTAATACTCAAACAGCATCTTCACGAACGAATGCAACCGATCTGCACGCACGTCATAAGCTCTAAAGGGCGAAGCCGTCAATAGCGGAATTTTCACGCCTTAGCAATGGCGACGAATCTCGTCAGTCTGACGATCGCCATGCACCTAACTGTCTTTGTAAATTATGAACACAGAAATCGAGCTTCTCTGCGTCGTGTTTGCACATCACCTGCTGCAACACTCCGATGATCTGACGGAGAGGTAGCTCAGCAGCCTCTTCCGCATCCACGCGGCCCTGCTAGAATCGATGTGACAAACGCAGCGAGGGTCTCGGCAATCTCCTCTTTGAGCTCAAGTGAAAACGTTCGTAGGTACGACCCCTCAAGTCGTTCAGCCCTGCCGAGGCAGTAGCTGCACGCCGCGCCGTATATTACGACATACCTGAGCTGCGCGTCTGCCGTGCTCGTTCCACGCTTTCTATCGGCTCTTCCAGCGGTACCGTATGGACGTAGGTAGCAAATAGGTTGTAGAGTGCCTGTTTCCTTGTCGCGCGTATCGGTCTGGGGGTAGATTGCCTGCACAAAGATAGCATTTGTAGTGATAGAAATAACCCGACTGCAAGAACATGCTGAAAGTGAATGGAGCCTGGAAAAAAAAAGGAGAAGAACCCCTTTCGCGACCTTTGATAACTCGCCTTTACCTTCACCGTGGCTTACTTGTTCCCGTCGAGGGGGCTTACGGAAGTTGATTGAATAACGCTATTGCCTCGTCTATGTCTTAGAACATTATGAGTGCCTTGATCTGACGTGTACCGATGCCATTCCCATGATCACAGCGACGAGCACGTATGCAACGTTGCTGAGCGTGGGGGAGACAAAAGCGAGGGCTATCGCAAGTGCTGACGCGACGGGCAGGCTTGCGTTTCTATACGCGATGACCCTAAGCGTCCGCGCGGTAATGTCTTTCTTGAGAAGGTACGGACGCCGTTTCACGTACGACCAGTTCGCATAAAGAATAAGCCCCGTGATGAACATGACGCAATCGAAGAACAGCACGCCAGCGGTGGTATCAGGATAGTCAGTCCACACCGTCGTTGCTAGTGGGACGAGCACGACGAACGACAGGAAGAGGATGTTGATCAGGTACAGTACCCAGTCGGCATAGGCAATGTTCTGAAACTGTCTCCAATTATTGTTAAGCAGGATACCCAACAAGGCAAATGCCAGGAAATAGCCGATGAATTTGGGCACGATGCCCACGAACGATGCCAAGAGTACCTCATTCGAATGCTGCACTAGAGGGACGACAAATTCCAGCCCGAGGAGCGTTATGGCGATGGCGAAGACGCCATCGATGAACGTCTCCAGGCGGCGCTTATCTCGTGCCTCAAGCTCCTTCTGCGACTGTGTGAATTCGGGTTTCAACTCTTGTTCGGGCATGCTCGTTCGTGTGTCGTTAATGTCGTAATGGTTTGAGCGTTTAGCTATCTAAATGCGTCAGTTTCTTCTTCTCTCTTTTTTTCGCCGCTGCCGGCAGCCGCTTAACTGATGCCTCCTCTTTCTCGAGGGGTTCTTCTCCTTCCGAGCTGCCTGTAGTGATGTATGTGATGTATAACAGGGCATATATCACGACGCACGGCGTCAGCAGCATGGAATGGGATAACAAGCTCTCGTCCCGAACACGTATATGATGCCTAAATGGAGTATTGGAAAGACGTCAATATCTCGAACGTTTAAATACAATATATTCGTCAACCTGTATGATGACTTCAGATGCTATTGGATCTAACGAGGTTATTCAGCGCGTCGCTTACTGCGGCCTATGCTGCGATAGCTGCCCAAACGCCGGAGAGATACCAGATCTAGCTCGAGATTTAAGAAAGAAGCTACGTGAGTATCGATTTGAGCGTATAGCCCCAGAACTAGCGGTGTTTTTTAAGCCCTTCGCTAATTATCCACAGTGCTATGAAACGTTAGGAGCCATGGTGAAGCTCCGGTGCAAACGCGGATGCCGCGAAAACGGCGGTCCGCCGCAGTGCAAGATCAGGAATTGCGCTCGTAAGCACGACTTTCAGGGGTGCTGGGAGTGTAAGGACTTTGAAACGTGTGAGAAATTTAATTTTCTAACGCCAGTACACGGAGACGCGAACCTTAAGAATCTTAAAAAAATAAAGAAACAAGGCGTCGATGCCTTCCTTAAAGGAAAGAAATACTGGTGAACTTTAAGTTCTCAGGTAGGAACGACAAGCTGCTGTTTAGTTGATATGTCGCTAATACTGGAGCAGAGCGATTCCTTAGGATAAACGTCAACTCATTTTATTCTAGAGACTATAGAGAGTCTACACAGCAGCGATATTAAAAACTAATGAAATGCGGACGACGGCACGTGATGGCGGCATGCGCACCGCAACTGCAAATATGATGTGCTAAGCTACTCAACGTCACAAAGCTGAATAACAACTGTGTGAGCTAGTCTATCTCCCAAACGCTGTTTTTTATCTGACGTCCATATCAATATGGCACCGATAAGATAGTTAAAAAGTCCATCTATAATGCGGAGAATTGTCCTAACCGCAGCATCGCCGTAGTCTATCGGAGCGCCATTTTCCTTGACGACTTTGACTTTAACCAACCATTTACCAAGCGTTTGCCCATAGCGGCCCTCGAGCAGCGTGTAGTACAGGAACCACACAACCACTATTATGAGGAGTGCTGTAGCAATTCCTGCGCTTAAAGCTCCACCAATTTGTGTCACAGTCGCATTAATTTGGTCAGCACTAGTTACGGGCGCAACCGAAGCAAAAGCCGATGAAATCACTGTAATCATGAGAATCCAAGTTATTAGACCAAGCACTAAGCCATCGACAAGATTCGCTGCAAAACGAATCCCTACACTTTGATAATGTAGCCGAGGTCCTTGTGCGGGCGTCTCGTAAGCTGCTGCGCCTAAAGGCGCTGCGTTATAGGTCGGCCCCCAGTTTGATCCATACGTTTTCACCTCCGTTTTTTTAAACAATGTAATGTACATCCGCTCGTAAAAAACTTGCGCTGATTCTTTGCTATGGCGTCTTGAATATTAAAAAGGGGGGCGGCATAGCATATAGCTTCTAGAAGCAATTTAGGGTGGCGACCCCACACAGCGGATCTGTGGGATTATGGGATTATTGTTTACACCGAGGAATAGCCCGCGTGGTGAACTGTCCGCAATTGAAAGGTAATACTCAAGAAAAAGAAAACGCCCCTTTAACATACCACGTTTTGACTTATCTTTATTCAGTGCGGTTACTAGGGACTCCTCAAGTTAGGTTTTAGTATGGCAACGTCCTTTGTGCAAAAGAAAAATTGAAAACAAGGAGGAGGTTGAAAAACGTGACGAATCTTAAGCAAATAACCTTAGTTAAAACGTTCGGACGCTATAAAGCTGGCGACGGGTTGCATCTTGAGGAAAAGGAAGCAACGACACTCGTTGACGCGGGTTTTGCCGTGTTTAGCAACAGCTAACAAAAAGGAGTGACTTCTCGTTTTGAAATGTATCGACGTGAATACAATTCGAAGCAAGACAATTCAGGCTATAAAACCGTTTAAAGCCATTGTGAACAAATAAGGGATAGGTCATAGGGATCAGAGAAGAATTTACAGATGAGGGATGGCAGAAGCTTCTGAGCATTCCGTATGCAGTCTCATTGACGATAGTTACAGCGGCTCCATCATTCTTGGGCGCCTTTGGCGAGTCTAAGGCATTGATTACAGAGCCGGCCAAGCTGGCAGCTTCAAGTGGAAGCAATCTGGTTGGTATATTATCAGGCAAGATCCAATCAAAGGCCAAGGATCTGATTAAGCAGCAGGATCTGATCAAACACGATCGATCAGGCTTCAGATCCAAGACCGTCGAGGCCTGCAAGTCTACTTCGGCATTCTTATCGACGACCATTCCAGAAGAGGCGATCGCCTATAAAAAGTGGGTACTAGCCATAGGACAAAAGGTGGCTGAAGCTGCCAAAGAGCACGGCGTCGCCTTCAGTGAGCCGGAAAAGACAGTTCTCAGTGAAGTCTCCGCTGCTTTCGGTATGAGCTCATGACGTTAATTGGGTTAAACAAGTGAGACTAAGGCTACAAACTACAAGCAGAGATGTAGATTAAGAAGGGCATAGCCGAGTCTGTGGACAGCACCATCCAACAATGTCCGCCTAACTTCATTATGGGGGCAATACGATAACGCCGTGAGAAGTTTGTTTTTACGCCCCCTCATCTCCCGTATCTACTTCTTTTTGCGATCCCGCTCGCGCTTAGCTATCGCGAGAATATGTCAAGCGTTTCGTCTTGGGTTTGAACTTTCCCACACTCCGCGCTTAACTTAGCGCAGTATTCATATCACGCCGACGTGCTAAACGTTACCCGTTACGGTTTTTATCGCTTATTTAGGCGTAACTCCTGGGCCAACGGACGGTGTGTAAGGCGCGGCTTCAAGCGTGCATATTATCATAGTGCGGTATGATGCGATCAGGGGTATGCAAGCGCTTAATTCTTAGATTACTTTATCATGACTTAGGAAACGACCGTAAAGAGTCCTGGCCTGCTTACTTGTATAATGAAATACAGCACACGCTGCGAGAGGTATGTTACGTGAGGGTTAAGTGGCGACCGGGAGAAGCTGCCTTATTATTGCGAGTAATACCAGCGCATGGCCTGATCCTAAGGATAGGTACTACTGATCGCGTTTCCGGCGCCTAGAAAAAAGTATCCCCATTAAGGCGATTGCGCCTAATATTAAGATGCCAGACGCTACCCACAAGACGAGGATTATATTAACAAATAATATCCAGGGTCCAGGCGTCAGATATGCAGTTAGTAGATACAACAAGTAACCGACTATCGTAACTATTGCCAGGATTCCGAGGAATATACCTAACAGTTTAAGCCTGAAGTTTTCATTCTTCATCGCTAAACCTCAATCAAATCGAAGAATAGAGAATACTACTTGCGCTTTCCTATTGCGTCTATCTCAGCTTTCGTCTTAAAATGCACTGATATTGTCACGCGATCTTCGCGTTTCATATTTTCTTATGTGTCGCGGCTGCTAACCTACGCAAGAATGCGAAGATATAAGCTTTAAAAGTAGAGTTTTACGTGTTTATGCTTTAAACGAAGGATACTGTTAAGGAGGCAACGCGTATGATAAAACAGTGGTTAGCTATTATCTCGCTTGTTATGATCGCATTGCTATCAGTAGCCGGTTGCACAAGTCCGACAACGAACACGGGAACGAGTCCAAGTCCGAGTTCAAGCGCACCCCTCGATTCGCAACTTGCACAATATATGGAAGTATTTAATCAAACGTTTAAGGAGTCACACCCCACCAACTTCACCGTATATCGCGTTAAGTGGAACAACAGCACCGCCGTAAAAATACAAGACGCATTTACGTATCATCCGCCTAATTCCAACACAACGAATATGACATACAACGAAACCGCCACGATAATCAAATTTAGCTCAGTTGACGACGCTTCAAAATACGTTAATAGCCATACATCCGGCTATCGATTAACGTCAGCTACGTATCATACAAACGGATCGTATCAACGTGTGACAGGCCACGCGCCAACTGTCTACGCTGCGTATGATACGGGAACCGGGGTGGCTGGGCCTAGCCGGTATGATGCCGGGTCCGAATTTGCGGAATCGGGCCGGTATATCCACCAGCTTGACGAATACGTCTGGGTGGGAGAATATCAAAATGTTAACACGTCGTAAAGAGTGCCAGTCGTTGCGGCGTAATTCAAACTCACACCCTATTTACTGATCACCCAAGATGTCGAACAAGCGCGAGATGCTCTTGTTGGGGATCATGGCACTTAGTATCGTTGCCGCATCGACAGCAGGATGCAAAACCTAAACATTCTCGAATCAAACGGCTTCTGTCATTTCATTTCGCGTTGACTAGTTTAGGTAAAACAGCGCGTATCACATCGGCATAAGTGAGCTGCAGCCGACACCTACCAGTACAGCACGACTTGTGCGGGTAACGACTCTCCAAGCCGCAGGTATAGTCAAACGGAGGCAAAGATAATCTGTAAGAACTGTCAGACTAACGAACGCGAAGAACCGGTCGAGTAGTATACAGAATGCTGAGACTCACAAGAACTTACGTCTAAATGGTTCCCGAAGCGCCAACGCGAACCCCGGCGAATCTGGGAAACTCACTTTAAGAGACAAGTTCCAGAAGGACATCATATCCACCACAAAGATGATAACCATGACAATAGCGATCCAGAGGACCTCATCTGTGTGTCGCTAGAGCAGCATATAGAGATTCAAGAATTAGCCGGCGATGATATTCCCTTACGGATATTGAGGCGGATGGTATAGTCCGCTACGTCCTAAACAGGCACGGTAGGCGTCGTAACACGACGGCTGTCTACCTGCAGTTTGTAGCTAAGGACCTGCAGAAGATGAGTGAGCGCCTTTTTAAGGCTAAAGAGGTAGTATATATCTCCTATTTCTGATTACTTCACGGCCTTCCGTCTTGCTTATGAGCCATTAGACTGCAATGAGTGAGAGCGAAGGTGACTGTATTTTTGAATATTTCACGAGCAGAAAAATGGGGGGGGTCGTACTGCAATGCTAAGGCATGACCAGCTACTAGAGCAGGAGGTGCTTAAGACGTGACTGCTAACTGCCAAAAGCACGATATCAATCGTTTAATAAGAGAGATTGACGGCCTTTCAACACGAGCAAAGGAAGTAAAAAGTAGGCTAAAAACGTGTAGCATAGATGAAATAGACGAAATTATGCTAATAAAAATAGACTGTGCACTAATTAATTTAAGCGAGGCACTTGCACACTTTGAAGCGTTGCTAAACCTAAACGAGCAGAAAAATAAAAAACAACTTAGCAGGCAGTGTCATTTCATGCCCAAAACACCCAAAGAGCTTGCTTAACAAAACGGCGCTCGCCTGAATCAGCTGCGTAGGATTTGTTGTATAGGTATGCAGATAGATCTAACGCACCTGCTGTATGTAGCAGTTAAGCTACAGTTAAACTAAACTAAGTCAGCTTAACAGGCAGCCCGAGGTTAAACAGCTCGCAAATAAGCCTCACGTCTGTGCTCTATTTACCTTGTATTATGGCTTGCTTTTTTTCCATAATGACGTCAAGCAATTAAGCTGCCGCTGGCCATTATACTTTAACGACTGTTCTAGTGACGGTTATTTCGTGAAAAGACGAGAACGAAAGTTGCTAGCGGCTCGGGGTTCGCTTATCAAAAAGAGACCTAGTCACGTATCAAGATAGTGTAAATATTCTCCATATCTCCTTTGAAGCTGTTTGAGTTTTATCTTATTTATTATGTTAAGCGGAAAAATGAACTGTAACCACCGTTCTATCCAACTGACCAAAAAAAAGGCTGGCTCACTTGATTCTTTCAGTTTTGATCGGCCAACAAGAAGAAGGGCCATCGTTTTTTTATTGCAGAAATGCGTCAATATTTCCGCGATAGCAGAGACATTGTCAAACTCCCCCTTCAGGCTCGCTCGCTCTGCTAGCACGATAAGGATGTTAGCTAACCACGCATTAAGTCTATTCCTGATTTGAATCCTGGTATCTAATGAGAGAGATTCATCTGACATCATTTTATTACTAATAAGTTTGAACCCCGGCATAAGTTTGAACCCTGGTAAATATAGTCTATAATCAGACGAACGGGCATAGAACTGTTGTGTGTGCAGCATGTAAATTGCACTCGGTTCATTTGAGATAATAACTGGATAATGCGCTGCAACGCGGAACTCAAAATCTATGTCAGCTGGTCCACCTACGTCAATGTCTAATAAGCCAACGCAATCCACAACCTTTGATCTGAAAACAATCGAGTTCCACATTAATTGATGATCCAATATGTCTAGTAGACTATCAGGAGGGGAAAAATATCCAAAGCGACCACCGTTTTTCGAAATACCGATGATCTTGTTATCTTCAACTTGGATGGTCAACCCTGCGTAAAACATGACATCAGGATTAGAGCTGAGAGACTGCATGGCCACTTCAAAAAAATGTGGCAAAAGTAGGTCATCATCACTAAGAAATGAAAAAAAAGGGGTATTCACCTCTTTTAGTCCATAATTGAAATTTGCCGCAGCGCCTGTGTTTTGTTCATGACAGTAATACTTGATTCTTGAATCAGTTTCCGCTAATTCAGTCACAACTTTTTGCGTATTATCATTTGATGCGTCATCGTATACGCATACCTGAAATGCTGAAAACGTCTGGTTTAGTACACTTAAGATCGCTCTTCGTAACAACTTCGGCCTACGAAACGTTGGGATAATGACGGTAATTAGAGGTTCTACATCTATCACGGTAAGGAATTAGGTGACAGAGTATAAAGATTTCTTGAAATTGACAAACCCACGCTTTTGGAGTCTGGGACGCTTCTCGAGCTTTCTGTATTGTTATGAAAAGATTTGTGGCCTCATTTAGAGTTAGTGATAACGGAAATTAACAATCCGCTTACGCTCGCATTATGCCAATCCTTCGATGTCTCGTTTCACCGCTGTGCTCCAAGACGATCAATCTGAGCTGGGTTATTGCATCTGCGGTGTAACTAGGAAAATAAAACCCTTCGAACTTCTTTGCGATTTTCATAGCATCAATATAAAGCAGGAGGGAGACTAGATCTCCTTCAATATCAACATCAGTGAATGCGGGGAGTAATTTTAGAAACCTTCCTTCATTTTTACAAAGTTTTATAAATTGAGAGATTTCTACGCCCCGGGAAAACAACTGGTATTTTGAAAAATATTCCGGGTCGAAATGGCGTGTAATTCCCACGAGATAAATGCCCCCCTCGCCAGCGGGACCGAGAACTACGGAATTATTGCTCTTATCTTCCGTGAGAAATGAGAATGCGCAGTTTATAATATCCGGGGGTAAATAAGGGAGGTCTTCGCCCAAAATTACTAAATTTTCCAAGCCCATGGCAAAAGCTGCGGAGACCACGGATCCAAATCGCTCATCAAAATTCGTGCCGCTTTGGGTGAGAAATGTAATAGGTCTTTCCAAATGTCTCTCGTTCACGACTTCCTTTACAATCCGCTCCATGGATTCCCGTTCGTCTGCAGGGGTAAATCCAATCACGATTTCGCTCGCGTTACTTTCAGCGGAAAGTACTATTGTATCCTTCAACATTGCCTCGGCGAGTAAGGAAGCATCCTCTGCATCTAAACTGGAGTCTTGGATAAGGCGAGTTTTTACGGTCCCGGCCACTGGAACCTTAGAAAATATGATAACGACGTTCTTTATTGACCCATGTTCTATTCTGTGAGACTTAGGTTTGACAGATTCACGTTTTAGTTGCAATCCAGAGCCCTCTTCCAACTTTTTTTTCGTAGGCGGCTTTATTCCAAGCTATTATGCCCTTCTCCGCTTCATTATACAGATCATCGCCAAAGCCTGCAATGATGTTCCCTTTGTTCTTCTTTAGGGTAACCAAGTATTGATCCATATTCTGCGCGAAATCAACACTCAGGTCTTCTTGTTCTTTTAATTTCAATCCTGCTGCCCGAATCAAATTTGCATATCCAAGCGAGGTCTGCAAATCGGGAAATACCATAAACGCCATGAGGAAATCCGCCTCATTCGGGGGAGCTTGTACCGAACCCCAAATCCAATCCGTAAACGCCAAAGTCCCACCGGACTTGAGTACTCGTGCCGTTTCGTCGATGAGCCGTTTCTTATCCCTAACATAGCACCAGGAATCTTGACCCCACACGACATCAAAAGATTTCGCATGAGCGGGCAAGTCTAGAGCGGAACCAAAGCGATATTCGATCTTGTCCTTGTAGGGTTTACCTATGGTTCGCTTTTGGGCTTCTGCGACCATTTCCGGCGTGATATCCACTCCGACGACTCTGATGCCATATTTTTCGACCAGGTGCCTGGCAGGACCACCGAGGGCAGAACATATGTCTAAGAGGCTGAGATCCTTGCCTCTCCCATCAATGCCGACTTTCTTTGCTAAATAATCAGTCTGTTCGGCTCCGCCGACGTGGATCTCTTCACCCATTAAAAGTTCCCACAGTTTTCCGCCTAGTCCAGCGTAAACGGCACTCACGTCGTTAACGCTAAAGTCATATTGTCTATTCATCCTTTCTCTAACATCCATTTGAATCAGTTCCCTTCTTTTTCGTGGAACACTGGTTATATTGAAAACACTTGGGGTCTGCAGCCATTAAGTCGCCAGCATAATAATAGGCGCTACTCCGACACCCGAAACAAAAGGAATAATTGCAGCAACTGCTGCAATTGCCAGGGAGTTTGGCAGGATCCCGGAAATCTAAAAATAAGAGTCTCCGCCTCCCGCGCTCCAGAATGATTAAAAATTCTTCTTTATTCACGTTTCCAAACTCCTCTGTCCGGATCACGGAACAAGGGACCACCCATCCCCCAGCAATGACACATACGAGCGTTCCACAATAAAATTTCGAAACATCCATAGGCCCGCACGAGGGGTCGTTCGGGTAATTTACTCGGTCACGGAAGTTAAAGATGTCCGTTATCTGGGCGTGGGTCGGTTCCCAAGAAGTATTTCCCATGCGGTGGATTACGGGGTTGAATAATGTGACGCAAGTCTTGATGCCGAACTTTTCCTGAAAATAGGCGATTGTCGCCCGCGCGTCTCCAGCGGCCAATGGGGCCGTATAGGTGATGCAATTGGCTATCCCCCCCGAGTCCTTCCCCGCTGCCAAGCAGTTGTTAATGCCTTTCAGGATCAATCCGATATTACGTGAATCTCCGCGACGTTTTTCCCCGCCATGCAAAATCCCGTAAAGTTCCGGATCGAGCGAATCTAAATGCGTCGAGATAAAACCCCCTCGGGTCGCTTTTACCGCCCTTGCCGCGACCTCCGGTTTGGCGAGCGGGATGCCCGATGTCCAGATGTTGTTAACTAAACCTAAGCTGGTGGCGTAGGCACAGAGGGCTTCCCAGTCCCCCCGCATAAGGGGGTCTCCTCCCAACCAGTCTATCATTTGCACATTCAAAGCAGCTGCAGCGTCTAATAGCTGCCGAATAGTTGCGGAGGTTAACCCTTGAGGGCTCTCGGGGTTGCTTCCTGCGTAGCAATAGTTACATAATTGGGGACATTGGAGAGTTGATTCGATTTGGAGGACGAAGACTCTTCCTTCTGCATAATATTGTTTTTGGCGGTCAAATTGCGCCGCCATTCCCGCGTGGGCTAAGGGCACATCTTCTTTCATATTCGTGAAGCAACTCGACGACTTGTTATTCGTTCTTTGAACCATGCTGGGCATAAATATTGAAAATTTCTTACAGGTTAACCATTAATCAGTAATCCAATAAAGCTTGAGCCCATGCAAACTAGGACCCCTTCAGAAGCACCAACGGGTGAGCCGAGTTTCGCAGCTGAACGATACTAACTGGGCCCAGTTGTTTGGCGGAAATTAAAGCTTGTTCAATGCTTTTCGCATGAAATAACGCCCGTTTTATCGCCAATATCGTCGATAGAGAAAATCGATCACGATATTATGGGGCTTGGTTCATGTAAAAGTACCTAACAAGGAGGGGGAAAAGATGATTGAAGGGGGACTAATCATAACAGGCAGAGTTGCGGAGTTATTGCGCCGAGCTCTTTCAGAAGTTAAAACAAAGGTCTATGAAGAGTCAGAGGCCCAATTAGATGACACTCAAGCGCGCGATGCGCTCGTTTCGTGGTTTAGGAATGCCGCAAACGACGGCCATGAAAAAGAAAAACCTCGCTTGTATCATAGTCCTGTACATAAGCGCTTAATGCTCGGCACGATTATCGATAGACAAATCGGCAAGGAAAGTCACAAGGCCTAACTGCGGCAGAGTTGTGCCTGTCTCTGTTGACTTAAAGTGTAAGCTCTGTAGCAGTGGTGTCACATAATCGTTAAATCATAATTATGAATCTGAAAGATCTGGTTTACAAAACACGTTCGCACAGGCGTTTTGATGGGGCTCACATAATCGGCTATGAACTCCTTGAAAATCTGGTTGATCTGGCCAGGTTGTCAGCATCAGGAGCTAATCGTCAGCCCCTTAAGTACCTGATATATAATGCTCCTGAAGATTGCGCAAGGGCATTCCCTTCGTTGGTTTGGGCAGCATATCTGAAGAATTGGGGTGGGCCGGAACCAGGTGAAAGGCCGACAGGATATATAATAATACTCGGTGACAGAACAATTGCTGAGGGATTTGGTATCGACTGTGGTATTGCAGCTCAGAGTATGATGCTCGGAGCCACGGAAGCTGTCTCGGAGGATGTATGATTGCGTATATCAGACGCGAACTGCTTCGTGCCGAATTGAAGATCCCAGATAGATTTGAAATACTATTTATTCTGGCCTTGGGAAAACCCGTTGAAAAGGTCATTATTGACGATATGGCTCATGGTGATGTGAGATACTGGAGAGACAAGGAAAAGAGTCATCACGTGCCAAAACGACCGCTTAGTGAATTGATTATTAAATTGTAATTATATCCGCGGAAACGAGTGCTGAACATAATGGCCAGGGCAGAAGAAGCGCTTGCTTGTCTTTTAGCCCCGTGCGTAAACGGCTGGTGCTAGGTACGATTATCGATAGGCGAGGCGATGCGGACAGTCACGAGAGCGCATCGCGGGAGTGTTGAATGCCGGGGGGCTCCTTAGCAAGTGCGAGCCGTTTTAGTATAGTCATTAGCCGCAAGGTTCCGTTAATTCTATCAAGCTTAACCCTAAGTGGTCCATGTGCGCCCTTATTTCTGCAGCCACTGCTCGCAAAAGAGGCTCGTTTAGCTGTAATTCCTTAAGTTTGATTAATTGGCCACACGCCCGTTCTACTTCGTATATTAGAGCTTCTTGGCCTGTGACAAAGCTGGGCTCTTTTGGCTTGCGTTCCCCTGTCTTTTCGTCGTTCATGCGTTACCTTCAAGCATTAAAAACCGTGCAATAATATCGTTGTACATACTCCCCTTATCTCCCAACCACTTAAGCCGCTTTCGAACTTCGGCGGCCACTGGTTTGTTATGCGTCGCATTTCGGCAATTTGAGGGTCGCAGCCCTATTGAGGCCACGTCGCCGAGAGGCATGAGCATGTGGGAACCTTTATGAGCTTCGACCAACTTCGAAACATCTGAACCATTTGACGGACGATTTGACACAGCAACCGGAGCCTAACACAGGCTCCGACGTTTGACAACTTGGCATCTGCTGCCTCAACACGTTTACAACGTTTATTGATACATTAGAAACAGGTTGTTTGGGCACTCATTACGGTCGTAAGGCTTGGCGCTTTAGTCCATTAAATCAATTTTCTGATACGGCGCGTTTGATGGATTGTGAGAAGCAAAAATCATTGCTAAATTGCTAAAAAAAGGTTAGTTTCCTAATCTGAAATAGCAAGCTTTATGAGGGTACGGTGTGTATAAATGTCGAAAAGAACGGCTGGGCCTTAAATATGAAAAAGCAGCTAATGGTGCCCTGTATCGTTATCCTACTTCTCACTGCTTCCATCGCAGCGTGCCATCCGCTCAGTGCTGCACAGCCCAGCAGCTGCATGCAAGTACCTCTCTGCGGTTCAGGTACAGCCACGTCGGCAAAACTTGACGCGTATATGAATGCCCTCACTGACGCTGGGCAGTTCTCCGGGGCCGTGTTCGTGGCACAGAACGGCACTGTGCTCCTCTCGAAAGGGTACGGGATGGCAAATGACGAGTGTTCCGTCCCCAACACGCCACAGGCTGTTTTCCGGATCGCCTCGAACTCCAAGCAGTTCACTGCTGCCGCCATCATGAAGTTACAGGAGCAGGGACGGCTCAACGTCACCGACCTGATCGCAAAATACATCCCTGACGCCCCACCGCAGTGGAAGGACATTAAGATCTACGAGCTGCTGAATCACACCTCCGGGATGCCGCGCGAGGGGGGGTACGATGTCACCGATCCGACCAATATCGCGCTGCCCGACCTCGTGCATCGGTTCTATGCTTTGCCCCTCGATTTCGAGCCCGGAACGAACTACAGCTATTCCAACAACGGCTACATAACGTTGAGCTACATCATCGAGCAGGCATCCGGCCAGTCGTATGACGAGTACTTGTATCAGAATATCTTCAAGCCGCTCGGGATGAACAGCACGGGAGGACAAGAAACGAGCAATATTGTCCCTAATTTGTCGTTTGGGTATACGACCGAGGCCGATACCCTCATCAACTACGATTTGCAAAACATCCACAACGTTTACGGTGCCGGATCGCTTCACTCCACGACCGAAGATCTTTACCGGTGGGGGCAAGTGTTTCAAAAACCGGGAGCAATCCTTTCTTCTGCGTCCGTCGATGCGATGCTCGAACACCGCTACGGGATTGCCAAGGCTACCTATGACAACCGCACCATCGTCACCTTCACTGGGCGCAACTTCGGTTATATATCGCAGATCTCGTATTTCCCCGATGATAACGTGACACTTCTGTGGCTGTCAAACTACGACAGAACCTATGTGGCAAACCTTACAAAAGGCCTCTACGCAATCACCTTTGGAGAGCCCTATAGCCTGCCACAAAGGATCGAAAGGCAGCAAGCGCCCTTGAACGCAACAGCGTTGCAGGAATACACCGGAACTTACCAGGCGGTTGGGGTGCAGTGGAACTACACGGTATCTCAGGACGGCAACCAGCTCTTTTACACCTCAAGCGTGCCTAAGGAGACCGTAAAGCTCTTCCACGAGAACAACGACACGTTTTTTGTAACAAGCGAATCTCCCGACTCGCTCATATTCACGCGGGATAACAGCGGGAAGGTCGACGGGTTGAATGTGGCCGCAGGGACAGGGACTGACAGGTTAGTCAAGATCTCCTAAAAAGAGGGCCTACAACGGCTGAAGCTAATTGAATCTTCTTCATCATTAGCATCTCCTTTTCGCAACAGCTGCGCTAGACATAGCGTAAAGCTGCTTTTAGGTAGACACCACATAGCAGTCGGAGCTTGGTGGGGGCTCCGACCGACTTAGTAACATCTGAAGAGTTTGAGGGACGAATTGAACATGGCGACCGGAGCCTAATACAGCCTCCGACTGGTTTAAATTGAACTGATTATATAGTGAGCTGGCTTATTCAAAACACTACTTTTATACCCCGCTACACTTTAATTAGAAGTAACTCAACAAGAGGTGGAACAATGACAGAAGACGATAAGAACGAAATCATAAAGTGCACTGTCTCGTGCCCTGAGTGTGGTGCTGAGATGGTCTGCACACACGAAGACCCCAAACACGAAGAGAAACACAGTTGTGAAAAAGGCCACGAGTGGATCTGAAGAAAGCTATACTGGAAGGGTAGTCCTTCCTTCCTCCTTTTTTCGCGAATAAGCTTAGATTGGGTCATAATCCTAGTGAGGCCTCGACCAGCACCTATCCGCTCTTGAATCTCAAATCGCAGCACTCAACTTACTCAATTTTCGAGGAGCAAGCGCCGCTTATCTTTTTTTCCTGGCAGGAACCTACATTCTCCAGTTGTTCTGCCCTTTGGCCATCATGTCACATCTGTACGTTGAATATTCTAGATAAATCCTACAACAATAGTCAAAAAAAGAAGCTTAAAGAGGAATAGAGGGAGAATATTTATGAGGTTCTGATTGTTTCCGAAGATGGCGATTTCAAGGTCGCGACGAATATGAATGAATGCAATGTGCCGTGCGCGACTCTCCAGAAACAGCGTCACAATGTGAAAAATACTATATGAACATGCAGCGTGTATTATGCGGAGAATAATCTGATGGCTCGTCTGATTCTAGTGGAAGATGAGATAATTATCGCCACGGATATCCAATCCCGGCTGCGTGACACTGACCACGACATCATCAGCATCGAGGCAACGGGGGAGGGTGCGATAACACGGGCAGGTGAATTACGCCCCGATGTGGTGTTAATGGACGTAGTCCTCAAAGGGGAGAAGGACGGCATCGAAGCAGCGCGGCAGATTATAGAACGTTTTCACATACCCATCATCTTTCTTACTGCGCATTCTGACGCGGCTACCGTTAAGCGGGCAACGGCAACGGCATCGTATGGACTCCTTTTTAAGCCGTTTGATGTGCTTGAGCTTTCGGCTGCGATTGAAATGGCGATTCAAAGGCACGGTGTAGAAGAAAAGGTGCGCGAGAGCGATCGCCGTATCCGTGAAATCACCGACGCGCTCCCTGTCGTCGTGTATGAAGCTGACACAACTGGTCGTGTTATCTTCGCGAATGCGATGGCCTTTGACATGTTCGGCTACACGAAAGAAGAGCTCGAGGGGGGGATGTTTATCTTTCAAGTGGTCACAGACGCCGACGTAGTGCGTGCGCGCACGATGTATCGTTGGAGAACGGGTGGGGACGTAGCCGGCCGGGTTGAATACACCGCACTGCGGAAGGACGGGAGCATGTTTCCTATTTCAGTCCATGGCGTGCCGATCAGGCGTGACGGTGCGGTCGTCGGCGTACGCGGTATTATCGTTGATATTACCGAGCGAAAGGAGGCCGAAGAGAGGGTCAAAGAACATACTCACACAATGGAAATACTCAACCGTATTATGACTGAAGGGAACCGAGCCACTGATGTGCGGTCATTTGCCGAAACAGCGACGAAGTTGGCGTGTGAACTGATGCATTTTGACATCGGGAACATCTACCTCATTGATGCGGATGCGCGCTATGCCACATTACAGTACATACAGGGACTTCCTGAGACTGGGCAAGGTGCAGATGAGAAGATACCCTGCCAGGATGCCCCGTTGAATGCCATTCTGATAGATGGAGAGCCTCTTTTTGCTGAGGATTACGTGACGTTTCTGCCGCTGCGCGCGCCATTTGGGGTGGAGTCGCTCGCGAGTGTGCCGCTCTTTTCTCAAGATACGATTATTGGAGTGCTCAACGTGGGGAGCGCGACAACGCACACCTTCTCTCAAGCAGAGAAGGACTTGCTTATCGCTATGGGTAATGAGGTGGGCGTAGTAATCGCAAAGCTGCAGACAGATGAGTTCATCAGGACAACACTCAAGGAGTGGGAGATCCATCTCAAGGAGATTCACCACCGGGTCGAGAACAACATGCAGATTGTATCGAGTCTGCTTAGCTTGCAGGCTGCCGGAGCTACTGAGCCAGAAACGATCGAAATGCTCAACGAGAGCCAGAGGCAAATTAGATCGATGGCGCTCATTCACGAGCAACTGTACCGCTCAGGCTTTTTGACAGAGATCGACTTCGATTATTGCGTCGAGAGCTTAATCGATGAGCTCCTGCAGATGCACAACGTCGCTGAGAACAAAATCACGATCACTGCCGACATCGAGAACGTCCAGCTCGGCATGGACGCCGCCATTACCTGCGCGCTAATCATCAACGAACTCGTGTCAAACTCGCTGAAGTATGCGTTTCCGGACGGGCACACGGGGGAAGTTACCGTCACCCTACAACATTCGAACGGGGCGCATACGTTGACCGTTGTGGATGACGGCGTGGGATTCCCCGCTGATTTAGACTTTCGAAAGACCGATTCGCTGGGTATGCAGCTCGTTGTTACGTTGGTCAATCAGCTCAAAGGCACCATTGAATTGAATAGAGAGAACGGAACGGCTTTTATCATTTCATTTCGCGTTGACTAGTTTAGGTAAAACAGCGCGTATCACATCGGCATAAGTGAGCTGCAGCCGACACCTACCAGTACAG
>Ga0209777_10003108_pt1 | contig 20971 bp, 15 predicted proteins | sample FrelakmetHBP12HB_FD_187147 | JGI IMG/M metagenome (GOLD analysis project Ga0209777, IMG submission 187147) | Freshwater lake sediment microbial communities from the University of Notre Dame, USA, for methane emissions studies -HBP12 HB (SPAdes)... | ecosystem: Environmental > Aquatic >...
GATCTTCCAGCGAGTTCGACCCGTTCATTGGCTCGGGTTTTGGGATTCCCAGAAGGTCCAAAACGGTTGGCGCAATATCAACGGAGCCGGCCCGGTAAGGGATGCGGCGTGGGCGGATTCTATCGGGATCGTGAAAAATAAGCGGTATGCGCACAGTGCAATCGTACAGAAACAAACCGTGCGTAAGCTCCCCATGCTCCCCAAGCGCCTCCCCATGATCGGACATCAATACCACCAGCAAATCCTTCCTGCCCCTGAGACGATAAACTCCCTCAAGAAGTCGGCCTATCTGCTCATCAACATACGCTATCTCTCCATCATAAAGGGCGTCATGGTATCGCTCGTCGTAAGGCGGAGGGGGATTGTAATTTGCGTGGGGATCGTAATAATGCGCCCACAGGAAAAAATTCTTCGACCTGGTCTTCCGATCTGCCCTATCCTTCGTTGGCAAAACGGATTTTATCCAGACCAGCGCCCTGTCGGTAACCTCGCTGGCCTTTCGCTCCGAGTAGAAAAAATTCTTGCCCTTTCCCTGGTCTTGAAATCCGGAATCGTCATAATGGTCAAAGCCCCTGTTGAGGCCAAAGCGGCGGTCGAGCACAAAGGCGCCGATTATCGCGCCCGTGTTATAGCCCGCGGTACGCAATATTTCGGCGAGTGTTGTGAGGCGATCCGTCACCTGATAGTTGCCGTTGTCCAGCACGCCATGCGCCGGCGGGTATAAGCCGGTAAATATGGTGGTGTGCGAGGGAAGGGTTATGGGGGTAGGCACTCGTATTTGATCGAAGGTGGCGCCTTCGCGGGCAAGACGATCAATGTTGGGAGTTCGTATAAATTCGTATCCATAAGCTCCGAGATGGTCGGCCCGAAGGGTATCAATAGTGATGAAGATGACATCCTCGGCTTCCCGTTTTATGCCCTTATCGCACCCTGAAAAAAAGATGAGCGAGGCCATCGCCACGGCAACGAGCCATGAAAAAAAGGTCGCCGCTACTTCACGCCTGGGTGCGGGCTTAAAATACGCCCCTAAATTATTTTTTTTATTCCTTTTATTTGCATCCATGCATTTCTGAATTCTTGGTTTCTACAGCCTAACGCCTAACGCCTTATTTAAGCCCTTCAGGGTTAGTTTCGGCCTGTCTTATAACTTCCTCGATTAGACTCCTGTAGGGCGCTTTTGGATCCAGCTCGATAGCCCGCTTCAGGTGCGCAATACCTTCCTTCACCCTGCCCCTGCTGTTTTTGACAAGCGCCAGGCCCAGGTTTTTTTGCGCGTCGGCGTAATCCGGCCTGAGCGCAATCGCGCGCTCGAAATAGGAAGCCGCCTCGTCAATTCTTCCGTAGTTTGCAGCGATGGCGCCCCTCGCGTTCAAGGCTTCGGGATAATCGGGGGTTATGCTCAATGCCGCATCAAACCATTTCTGGGCCTCTGGATAGTTATTTTTCGTGAATTCAATGTACCCCAGGTTGAATTGCGCCAACGTATCCTTCGGGTATTTTTTATAAGCTTTCAGAAAAGCTTCGCGCGCCGCTTCGCCTTTCCCCATCGCCAGGTAAACGGCGCCGATTCGGTCATCAACGATATTGGCTTTCGGCATAATCTCGGCCGCGCGGGAATACAATGCAAGCGCCCGCTCATAATTCCCGTTTCCGGTAAGAAGAATACCCATTTTGTTCAGTATGCTAAACAGTTTTTCCTTTATCGCTTCGTTATCCGGGTTCAAACCGAAGCTGCGCTCATATAGCCCTCTTGCGTCTTCCAACTGCTTGCGATTTTCCCTGAAAATACCTTGGAGATATAACCTGTCCGATTCTACGTATCTGTTGAGTTTCTCTTTGAAATCCACCGGCAAGTCTGACGCCGATTTGAACAATCGCGTATCCAATGGGTTTTCCCCAAATCTGAGCACGCCTAAATACAGGTCGGGAAAGTAATTCTTATAAAGATTTCTCGGCGAGCGATATTCGAGCTGTAGCCGGTCGTCGTTTTGCGCCTCCGCTCCCAAGCTTACCTGCTCGAGAGACGCGGAATCCATGAAAAAGAAGCTGAATAGACGCGCAACATCATCCGAATCTATCCTCTTAAGGTCCGCATTGACCTCCGGATATTTCATTCGGCGCTTAATATCGCTGAAATCAATATTAAAAGGCTCCTTTTTGCCGATTAAGAGATAGTCAACACCGGGATTGCTCTCCCACATGGTCATATTCGGAAAAACCTTCCCGAAAGTTCTTATGACTACCTCAAACTCCTGGGGTCTCATTCTATAGGCCTGAAGCCAGCAACAGAATACCCCGCCATTGTTCAGGCGATCTCTTGCGCTTTCAAAAAATTCCCCGGTAAACAAAGTGGACATACCGGCTACCCAGGGATTCGTCGGCTCAGAAATAATCACGTCGTATTTTTTATTGGTGAGTTTGAGGTGTATCCTCGCATCGCCAACTATAACATTGACCCGCGGATTTTCCAGCACATGATAATTCCAATCATTGAAGCGCCGGCTCGCCTCGACCACCGCTTCAGATATCTCCACCACGTCAATTCTTTTGGCGGGGTATCGAGTCACCGACCCCGCCGTCACGCCACTGGCAAGTCCGACGACAAGCACATCCTCGGGGTCGCCGTTATGCATAAGCATGGGAATATGGGCAAGCAGTTCCTGATTTGGCATGTCGCTTCCGGTCGAGGCGTCTGTTTTGCCGTTCAGCCTGAGAAAAAGGATGGGTGAATTCCTGATTTTCAATACGCTGGCTGTGGCGTCCACTCCCTCCTTGTAGAAGAGGATTTCATTCTCGCCGATGACCTGATTCAGGGTGAGGCCTTTTTCTTTCATTTCCGCGATATAATCGTCGGCGTATATAAATGGGCCTGAGTCGAGCAGCAGGCGGTCCCAGGGAGGAACCTTAAAAGTTGCGAACGCCCCCGCTACAATCGGCACGCACGCAACCAGCCATCCCCACCGCCAGAGCTTAACCCGCGCCACGGCCCACCCCGTCCCCAGCAAAAGCGCCCCGGCCACCCAATTGATGCCATTCGCAATAATGATCGTCCGTTGCAATCCAACCAGCGGGATAAAAATGAACCCTCCCACAAAACTCCCCAAAATGGCGCCCGCCGTGTTCCACCCATACGCCAGACCCACCGGCCTGCCCACGCCCGACTTACCCAGACCGACTAGCTTCACTGCCAGCGGAAACGCCGTCCCCATCAGAAAGGTGGGCAGAAATATCAGGCCTAAAACAATGGCGAACTGCACGGCCAGAAGGGTGTTCCATGATGACTGGTAACGGATCGTCACCCTGACCATCCAGATCGGCAGCCGCCCCAACCCGTAAATGGCGCCTATCGCCGAAAACCCGATCAATACCTCAACCCAGCCAAAAACCGCCACCGGGTTCTTCAGACGATCCACAATGCGCGCTCCCGCCCCCGATCCGAACGCAAGCCCCAAAATAAACACCGTGAGGATCAAAGAGAACGAATACGCGCTCGAGCCGAAACTCAGTGACAATGCGCGGGTCCATGCAATCTGATAGCTCATGCCCGCAAAGCCGTTAGCGGCATACGCCACAAGAACCACCGCAACCAAAGCCGCCGATATAGTATTATCCGGCAAAGGCTTCCCGACTTCTCCTGACTGCGCCGCGATTTCCTCCGCCAATGGCTTTTCGCGGCCTCGCTCGAACATAAACCAATATGCGGTCACCAGCGCGCAGATTAACAGATTCGCCGAGGCCGCGGACACTATCGTGAGCCACTTTCCCAGCGCGGGCAGAAGGATAAAACCGGAACCGAAGCTCCCCGCAACAGCCCCGAAAGTGTTAAATGCATAAAGCCGCCCCACTCCCCATCCGAACCGCTCCCGGCGTTGCACAAAGAATTTGCTCAACACGGGCAGGGTTGCGCCCATCAGGGTTGTGGGCACAATCAATATCAGCGCGCACAGGAAAAAACGCGCCAGGCTAAACAGTAAAAACTGGTTCGTGTAATATCGGTTATAGAAAAACGCAAAAAGCGGCTCAATAGATCGAATAAGAAAAGGCGTCACTAGACAATACAGCCCTACCAGACCCTCAAGTATCCCATAGGTCAACAACGGATCGCCTTTACGATCAATAATCCTCCCGCCTATATAAGAGCCAAGCGCCAGCCCACCCATGAAAGCAACGAGAACGGTTGTTATAGAATAAATAGTGGAGCCAATGACCAGAGCCAGCAGTTTTGTCCACACAACCTCGTAGATAAGGCCGCATGCGCCGGATAAAAAGAAAAAAAGCAGAAGGAGAATTCGCATCTGAATAACTTTTCCAGCAATTGTTAAATCATTACGCCTTCAAAGTCAAATTCTTACACAGCCGATGTTAGAACTTGTCTCTAACATTTTTAAAATATGCCCCCGGACGGGGTTTCGCGGATTTTAAATGAAACCCCGGCTTTCAAGCCGGGGAGTTTCACAATCGGGTTTCAAGCCCCGGACTTCAGTCCGGGGAATAACGCTGAAACAGGCTCCGTTGTCTAGGGATAAAGCGCCGGGGCGGTCAGCCCCATTTCTTCCGGCAAGCCCATTATGATATTCATGTTTTGGATGGCCTGGCCGCTCGCGCCCTTGACAAGGTTATCTATCGCGCTCACCGCCACGACCCGGCCTGTGCGATCATCGCAAACGAGGCCGATATCCACGTAATTGGAGCCTTTGACCCAGTTAGTGCGCGGCAGGCTTCCCTCGGGATGCACCCTGACAAACCGCTCTCCCTTGTAGAACGAATTATAAACATCGAGCACATCCTTCGTGGGTCGCCACTTGAGCAGCGTCGCGTAGCCTACGCTGAGGATGCACCTGTCCATCGGCACGAGGTGCGGCGTGAAGTTTATGGTCACCGGCCTGCCCGCAAGCCTCGACAGATGATCCTCGATCTCCGGAGTATGCCTGTGTGTGGCGACGCCATAGGCCCTGATTCCCTCGTTCACCTCCACAAAATGGGTGGTCTCCGTGGCGGCCTTCCCCGCGCCGGTGACGCCGGATTTCGAGTCAACAATAATGGTTTCGGGGTCGATCAGCCTCTCTTTGACAAGCGGCGCGAGCGCAAGTATGGCCCCGGTTGGGTAGCAGCCCGGATTGCCGATCAGCCGCGCTTTTTTAATATCCTCCCGATAAAGCTCGGGCAGGCCGTATACGGTCTCTTCGAGCAACTTCGGCGAGGCGTGAGGGACATACCATTTTTCGTAAAGCTCCCGGCTCTTGAACCGGAAATCCGCCGATAAATCAACGACTTTCACGCCGCGATCGAGATACTCCGGCACAACCTTCATGCTGGCCCTGTGCGGCAGGCCGCAAAATATGACATCGCATCGTTCCGCAATCGCCACGGCGTCAGGCCCCATCAATTCGACATCGAAAATCCGCCTCAACGACGGAAACACATCCGATATCGGCTTTCCGCCCTCCAGCTCCGACAAGGCGGTGATCTTTGCCTCCGGGTGCCCGGCGAGCAGCCGCAACAGTTCCGCCCCGGTATAACCGGCGGCGCCCACAATTCCAATATTAACCATGATCTTTGCTTGCCCTTTTCTATGCGAGTACCATGAAGACAAGGGGTTTAAACCCCTTGTCTTTATGCGCCTTTTTTCTTGTAAGCTCCGTGAGAATTGATCCTTTTGCGCACCGCCTCAAGGCTACTGGGCAGGTCTCGGCGCGTCAACGCCTCCTGAACGGTCTTAGGAATAAAATCCTTGACCACCAGCTTGGTGCCGTACCGCCCAAAAGTGTGGTTGTCGTCCACGTAATACAGGCGCCAATAGCCCTCAAGATGCTTCAGGTCGTTCTTGTAACTGGGATCGAGCGCCCACCAGGTGCGGAACTTCTTGTCGTCCCAATGGTGCTTAACGCGATACTTGATCTCCCACGCCAATATCTTCACGTGGAACTCGACGATGTCATAACTGGATGTTCGTTCTATGAGTATGTTCTTGTCGCAGCTTTCGAGGTATTCGCACTGCTTATCCGTTTCCCTCACGATGCGGTAAGCTTCATGTATGGGCACATCGAACAACATCGCCGCCTGGATCATGGCTGATGCCGTTCCCTCGCTTCGGGCCTGCGTGTTCGCTATGACGATTTCGCCCTTCTTTGCGCGCTCGACAGCATCGTCGGTAAGCCCCTCCGTCGCCTCCGCGTCTTTGATTGTCGGAGCGCTCGCGGGCGGCGCCGCAACCGTCGGAACCGCAAGCATTAAACCAATCAAAACAGCCCCCAGCGCCAACCACTTTGCAATCATGTCCATTCCTCCTCTGAATCAATCAAAACTATGATTTAACATTAGGGAAGATGATACGGAAGCGTCGCTCAAAAGTCAACGATGACGGCATAAATTCCATGTTGCATAGTGAGCTAAAACCGCTTAAATTAAAGAAGAAAATCTATAATGAGCGCGGGGAATTGGTCGAGATTCACGAAAAATTTCCGGTGGATAAGGGCCATAGACCATCGAAGGGGAATATATGATTATCACAAGAGAAATTGTTGCGGCTAAGTTAGCTGCATACCTGCGTCATGAGATAGAACTCTCCGAACTGGTTGATTGGGCCGAAAAAGCAATGATGGACGGGGAATTCGAATCATCCCACCTGCCTCAAATTCGGGACGCGGTGAGCCGGCTTGGACTGGCCGACGCGCGGGCCTTCGGCCTGACATGGGCCAACTGTGAAAAACTGCTCAATCAACTTGGCTACTCCGCCCGCGTCGAAATCTCCGCAACCTGAAAAGCGCCATCACAGGCAATACAACATTCGATCGGAATGCTTTTCAACCATAATTTTGAAATCTTTCATCTCATCTATCCTTTGCGAATTGCCCAAGACCGGAATTGAACCACCGAAATACGCCCGCCATGGATATTATTCATATTCTGGCGCGTCACAAAGCAGCCCTTGGGAATTGTTCACAGTCTTCTGTTCACTGTCGGCTTTTCGGAGCGCACGGCCCCGTGAGCTAGACCCTTCAACTGCCGCCGGTGGGCTTGCAGGAGCCACCGGCGGTTCCGGCGCCGCCGCCTTCTCCTTCCGAGTTGGTGGCGAACACGCTAACCTGTTTTTTAACGTCCTTCGACCCGCATTTCGGGCAGACCATCTCCTTCGCGTCCTTCGGCGTCAGGATCAGGTCTTCAAACTCCTTGCCGCACTTCAGGCACTTGAACTCGAACAATGGCATGGCGCCTTACCTCCTGTTGTTCGGGCAGACACGCGGGTCTGCCCCTACCTTTGGAATATGTTATATGGTAATGGATATTTATGCGGTTTTCTACTGTCATTTTTCCGGTTCTTTTGCATCCGGTAGAAGTTCTAACTACAATAAATACATCAGAAATAATTGCACAGCAAAGGAATATTTTCAATGGAAGAATTTTCTCAGGAAAACGCGCCGGTGCTGGTAACCGGCGCCACCGGCTTCGTCGGCAATGCTCTTGTCGAGCGCATGATAAAAGAGGGATTGAGGGTCCGCGCTTATGTCCGTAACCTCGACAAGGCGTCCCATCTGGAGAAGAAGGGGGTTGAGCTTTTCCGGGGCGATTTTTCGGACCTGACGCGCCTCGAAGAGGCAACCATAGGCACCCGGCTGATTTATCACCTCGGCGAGCTTCCCACCGTTGGAAATAAGAACCGCAGGCACAACGTCGAGCTTGTGGGGAGGGTGATCGGGAGGGCCGCGCACCATCCGCGCCAGCGGCTGGTGTTTGTGAGCAGCTTGTCCGTGGCGGGCATCCCTTCGGTGACGCCTGCGACCGAGGATACGCCCCCCGCGCGCGAATTGGACGACCCGTACACCGCGTACAAGCGTCAGGCGGAGAGGTTAATACGCTCGGCATTCATGGAAGACAGGCTGGATTTCGTGATAGTGCGCCCCGCTCTCGTTTATGGGCCTGGGTCGCGGCATCTCAGGGGGCTGATAAGCTGGCTCGAGCGATATGGCCGTTATGGTGTGCCTTTTGTGGGCAAGGGGGACAATATAGTGCCTCTTGTGCACATCGAGGACCTTATTCGGCTGCTTATTCGTGTTGGCGCCGACCCGAAGGCAGGCGCAAAGATAATCAACGCGGTGGACGACAGCCGCGTCACTGTGCGCGAATTCCTCATGCGAATTGGCCAGCAGTTGGGAAAGGTCATAAAAATCAGGCCGCTCCCCAAAACGATTGTGAGACTCGCCGCCATACCCGTTGATGCGCTTGGAGAATTGATCGGGCTTCCTTTCGGCATAGGCGGTCTTCTCGAGTTTTTAAGCAGCGACGCCGTCTTTTCCAATGTCCGCATGAAGGCGCGTATGGAAGGAACCCTGCAATACCCCACTCTCATGGAAGGCCTTCCAACACTGATTGAATGGTATAAGATGCAAAAACAGGAGCATGGCCATTAAAATCGTCAAAGCGGAATTTATTACGGGCGCGACTGGCCCGGAGAGTTACCCCGACGAGGGATTGCCGGAGATTGCCATTGCGGGCAGGTCTAACGTAGGCAAATCGAGCCTCATAAACCGTCTCGTCAACCGCAAGAACCTCGCAAAGACCTCGGTGACGCCGGGCCGCACGCGCCAGATGAATTTTTTCCTGGTAAACGATTCTCTTCTGCTTGTTGACCTGCCCGGTTACGGCTATGCGAAGGTAAGCAAGGATGAAAGGGCATCGTGGGGGAAGATGGTTTCACGCTATCTCACGGGGCGAAAGCCGCTTAAAGCGCTGGTGGCCATCTTCGATATACGCCGCGATCCTTCAAACGAAGACCTCGACCTGATGGAGATGGTTTCAGACCTCTCGATCCCGCCGATCATAGCGCTTACAAAGGCCGATAAAATCAATCGCGGCCAAATAAACCGACGCAAGTCGGAAATCGCAGAGCTGCTTGATCTCAACCCCTCCGACCTCGTCCCATTCTCCGCAGAGACAGGTCTGGGCAAGTGGGAGCTATGGAAAGCTATTTTGGAAAGGGTAAAAGCGGGGGGACTTGAAGATGAAAAATAGGCTTAGGAAAGTTATCATATCAGTGTAGGGGCGAACCCATGTGTTCGCCCGAAAAAAGGGCAGACACATAGGTCTGCCCCTACCAGAATATAATGAGATGAGGTACGAAGGCATGGTGTATCGCCCGCCGAGCGAGGCGGGTTCTCTGCTGATTCAGGCGACCATCGGCTGCCCTCACAATAAGTGCGCCTTCTGCGCCATGTACAAAGGGGTTAAATTCCGGGTAAGGTCGGTGGACGAGATCAAAGAGAACCTTGCGGAGGCGTGGTCTCAATACGGCCGTTATGTCCGCACGATCTTCTTCCCAGACGGCAACTCCGTCTGCATGAGAACCGAAAAGCTTGCGGAAATCTTCAGTTATGCCTCGAAGATATTCGGCAGTCTTGAGCGCATTACGATTTACGGCGGCGCCAAGTTTGTGCGGCTTAAGCGCCCCGAAGATTTCGTCGCTCTCAAAGAAGCGGGGTTAAGGCGCATCCACATGGGCATGGAAAGCGGCGACGATGTCACTCTGGAAAAGATGAAAAAGGGCGTAACGGCCGAGCAGGTCATCGAGGCGGGCCAAAGGGTTGTCGCGGCGGGCATCGAGTTGAGCGAGTATTACATGGTGGGCCTGGGCGGCGTGGAGAGGAGCGAGGAACATGCGCTCGAGTCGGCGAGAGCGCTGAGCGCGATAAATCCGACCTTCATACGTTTGAGAACAACTGTGCCGGTCCCCGGAAGTGAGCTTGCCCAGTGGTTCGATAAGGGCGAATGGGCCTTGCCTTCTCCGCATCAGGCGCTTTCGGAAATCCGCCTGTTGATCGAAAACCTCGATTGCGATTCACTTATCGTCAGCGATCATAACTCGAACTTCTGGGATATTTCCGGGAAGTTGCCGGGAGACCGCGAAGAGATACTCGCACAGATCGCCAATGCGCTTGAGCTTGATGAATCCAATTTTCGCCCCTATTGGGCGGTAAGGTTGTGAATAGAGGGGAAAATGGGGAAAGCAGCCATTTCCCCGATTTTTCAGCAGGCGTGCGATAAGATGCGGACTTCCCTTTTTTTCGGCAGAGTTTTCTGCGTGATCTCCATTTCGGACTTGTCCACTTTTACGGTGATTTCTTCTTTCCCGTGGAGGAAGTCGTCCAGATTGGAAATCGGGAAATTGCACTTTTCGGTTTTGTAATGCATCGGGAGGGCGATTGATGGGTTCAGCGATTCCATCACTTTCGAGGCTTCGTTGGGATCAATGGTAAAGAACCCGCCGATGGGCAACATCAGCACGTCAACCTTGCCGATTTTTTTAATGACGTCATCTGGCAGAGCGTGGCCAAGGTCTCCCAGATGGCAGAGGGTTATTCCGTCCACCTTGAACACAAATATCGTGTTTTGTCCGCGTTCCGCGCCCTTTGACTTGTCGTGATAAACGGGAATGCCGCGGAATTCAATGCCTTTGACCGTTTCGGTTTTCCTGACCACATGGGGATTGCCGGACAATCCTTTGACGTGGTTGTGATCCCCGTGATCGTGGGTGACGGTCACGATATCGGCCTTGTCGGAGATTTTGCCATAAGAAACTGCGCCGCCGAATCCGCCCGGCTCGTAAGGGTCGGTGACGATGACGGTACCGTCTGTTGCCGTGATGGTGAATGAGGAGTGTCCATTCCATTTTATCTTCATTTATCTTCCCTCCACGCGATTTTTATAATACATATACCATACATTCGGGCGGCGGTCAACGGGAAGATTTTAGCGTGGCTTTCGGACTTGGTAAGATATGTTCATTTGACGCATCCCCGTCCGTTGTTTTATTGTAATTGGGCAATGGATACCACAATTACTGTAAAAAGCGTCAAGTCGAAGCTCTCTAGCCTGGCGGCTCTTCTTTTTTCCATCATTCTTTTTACCTCATTATTCCCGAAAGAGGCGGGAGCGAGCGATCTTCAAAGGATCGAGGAAACTTTCCCGAAGTGGGAAATAGCGGCAAACGGTTTCGCCCTGGCTTTGGATATTTACCTGACCACATTGCCGGAGGCGGTGCCTTCATTCGGGCCGCCCTCGCCCGGTTCTCTGGATTACAAGATCATGAGAAATCATGTGAACCTGAATCATGATCATTTTAACGATCTTTCTAATATCCTTGTCACCTCGCTTACGGTGGCGCCCCCGGCGGTTTATTTGGGCAACTATCTTTTTCCATCGCTCGGGATCGAAGCCGGAGGCCTCAAAATGCTGGCGTTTTTAGAGGTGTGCAATTTCACCGCGCTTACGACCCAGAGCAGCAAGAAGCTCTTGGGAAGGGAGCGCCCCGACGAGGGGGGCACCGACGCCTTCATATCCGGCCACACCTCGACGGCTTTTTCCGCCGCCGCGTTTTTATCATGGGACATGTCTAACCTGACGGCCCGGTTGGTCTCCGAGGATGCTCCCGTTGCGCTGCAAGCGTCTGCGAGGGCTTTGCCCTTTGCCGCGCTTTACACCACCGCGGGCCTTGTGGGATATTATCGCATTGCCGCGGAAAAACACTGGTTTACGGACGTCGCAGCCGGAGCGATTACGGGGGCATTCATCGGCAATTTTTTCTACCTTTTGCATTTTCATGAAGATGGAAGTCCCAGGAGAACGGTCGAGAACGTCTCCCTGTATCCCATCCTCGAACCCGATTTCAGGGGAATTGGATTGGTTTGGAATTTTTAATTGAAACCGACACAATATCATAGGATAAACGCGGATGAGCGTAGCGCTTATATCAATTTACGATCAGTGGTCTGCAGGCAATCGCTCTCTTCACAGCGTGCTTAATCGCGAAGGCATTGAGGCCGATCTTATTTTTCTCCACATCATTGGCGATATTTTCACCCCGCCCTCCGCAAAATCTTTCGATTCTCTTATGACCCTTCTTAAGAATCTGAAGCCGGAACTTGTAGGGATAAGCCTTCGAAGCCAATTCTGGTGGATCGGGAAGCGCATAGCGAGAAGGGTGAGAAAGGAGCTTGCCGTTCCTGTGATTATGGGCGGGGTGCACGTGACATTAAACCCGGAGGAATCCATCGAGGAAGCCGATTTTATCTGCCGGGGCGAAGGGGAGGCGGCGTTGCCTGAATTAGTGCGGCGATTGAGAAGTGGAGTACCCGTCCACGATATTCCCGGAATCTGGACCCACCTGCCGAACGGGGAGATAGTTCGCAACGCTCCCACAATCGCCATGCACGACATGGATTCTCTGCCGCTCCCTGTAACCGACCGCAGCCATTGGATAACGGCGCTTGGCGAAATTATCCGTAGGGATCCGCTCTTCGACGATAAAAATCTCCTTTATTACATGATCTCCGCATCTCGAGGCTGCCCATTCAAATGCAGCTTTTGCTGCGAGTCCGTATATAAAGAAATCTTCGGTAATGAGAGCGGTAATGTCCGCCGCCGCAGCGTGGCGCATTTGTTCGAGGAAGTAAAATTCGTGAAAAACTGGTTCCCGAAACTTGCTCAGTTCTATTTCCTCGACGAAATATTCAATCCTCCCGCGGAGTGGATGGACGAATTTGCAAGAAGGTACCAAGGGGAGGCGGGATTATTATTTTCTGTGATGATCCACCCCGGGCTGCTCAGCGAAAAATGGATCGAGTCACTTAAGAGGACTGGCGCCCCTTTCTCCATCAATTTCGGACTTCAGAGCGGGAGCGAGCGCGTGCGCAGTGACGTCTTCGACCGCCCCACATCCGAGAAGACCATAAGCAGGGTTATCAATACTGTTAATCGTTATTCGTTCCCCAAGTGTGTAGACATCATAGTTGATAACCCCTTTGAAACAGCTGAAGAATCGCGTCAGACGGCATTGACCTTGTTCAGAATGAAAAGGCCGTTATTCCTGCAGGTTTATTCTATGATGTTCTACCCCGGCCTTTCCATTACGGCCAAAGCCATAGAAGCCGGTTTCATTAAAAAGGAAAGCCTGCCGGGCTACACCGACGATATCATCGAGATATGGATACCGAAACTCGGTGACCCGGGCGGGGACCCCTTGAAAACATGGTTGAAAGCGCTAGTGCATCTCCATCAGTTGAAGATGCGCAATCTGTTCGGGGCGCCCAAGGAATACAACCCCATTCCGATACGGCTCCTCAATTTACTGGCAAAAAAGGAAAAGGTCTCCGCGCGCGAGGCAAAGGCGGCGATTATAGCTCATGACTTGCTTCTCCTGTTGGCGATCGCAACATACCAATGGGGAGTGCGAATAGGAATCAGTCGCGAATTGATGTCTCAAGGAAAATTCGGGGAATTTTTCAGAAGACTTTGGGGCGTGATAAAGCGCGCATTTCAATGAGGCTCCTTAGGCCTTAGACCCCAAGTGTCAGTTCCAGACAGTTATGAATTCAAACATTGGAAGGGAAGGTGGAATTCGGAACGCGGAACTCGGAACACAGAGTCAACGATCCTTCCGCGTTCCCCATTCCCGATTTAAATACAGCGAAGACTATGCTTAACACGCCGCGAAATAAGTCGGGAATGGGGCGAGTTCCCCATCTCCCGACGATAATTCTGTCGCTTGCCGTTATTTTGGCCGGGCTGCTTGTTTTTATAAAAGCTCTATATAATCCCTCTTCTTATATCCTTGTGCCGGAGGGGGGGGCCGAGTGGATACGGTACCCCGAGCGCTCGATTGAGGCTGCCAGACGGCCGGGAAATTTTTTCACGGTTTTCAGGAAGCGCTTCAGGGTTGAAGCCGCGCCGGATAGGGCCATTCTGGAGGTTCGGGCATTCAGGAACGCGGCTGTGTTGCTGGATGACCGGATGATTCTCCCCATGAATCGGGGACTCGAAAGCTGGAAGGAATCGCGACATATTGACATAACGCGGGGCCTGACGCCCGGAGAGCACATAATCGCCATTGCCACAGCGAACAGGAACGCGCATCCCGCCGCGCTGGCATATTGCAGGGAAATTGGGCTTTTCACGGGACCGGGCTGGGAGGCCAGCAGGGACGGGGAACTCTGGCTTGAGGCGACAAGCGTCGAGGATACGATCCCTGCGGATATCACTTTGCGGTTTCCGCGCACGGACGATGCGCTCCTCTCTTGCATCCCTTATCTTCTACCTCTTTTTATAATTGTATTTGTTTTTACTATGTTATGGCCGCGGGACGGGTTGGGCGTCCCTCGTATCGGACGTTTTATCCTCAGCGCCAACGGTATTCGATGGCTCATCATGCTGGCGCTTTGCGTACTGGGGATAAATGACGCGATTGCCATCCCGGTCGGATACGGCTTCGACGCGGGCGCTCATATGAAATATGTGAAATACGTTGCGGAAAAACACAGGTTGCCCCTCGCCACCGAGGGCTGGATGATGTTTCATACGCCGCTTTATTACATTGTGTCGGCGTTTTTTTATGTTCCCCTATCAAAATACCTCGCCGCAGATTCCCTGGAAAAGGTGTTGAGGTTGATTTCCATAGCGGCGGGGGTTTTACAGGTGGAACTTACATATCGCTCGTTAAAACGGGTCTTTCCAGAACGCGAGGATCTTCAGGGTATCGGGACAATCATAGGGGGACTGATCCCGATGAAGCTGTACAGTTCTCAGGTTGTTGGCAATGAGGCGTTTGCGGGATGCGCTACGTCTCTTGTGCTTCTGATGTGTTTTTCGCTGATCCGGGCGCCGGAGGCGAGAACGAGGTGTTTTTTCCCGGTGATGGGTTTGAGCCTCGGCCTTGCCATACTGTCTAAGATGACGGCGATAATGCTTGTGCCGCCCATGTTTCTTCTGCTGTTCCACCTGCTTTACTCGGGTGAGGGGCCGGCGGCGCGGGCCAACCTGGCTAGGACAGCAACGGCGCTGATAACGGTTTTTGGGATTGCCTTTCTTGTAAGCGGGTGGTTTTTCGCGCGAAACCGCCTGCTGCTCGGCGCCTTTAACATCGGAGATTGGAACCAGAACATTTACGTGGAATACTGGCAGGACCCCAGTTACAGGTCTCTCGGCCAGTTCTATAAATTCGGCCATGCCCTTGTGCGGCCCATTTATTCAGGAGTGTACGGGTTGTGGGACGCTCTCTATTCCACCTTCTGGGCGGACGCATACCCGAGCGGCGTGCTGCCATTCGAGAGTCGTATTTCGTGGAATTACAGTTTTATGTTTTCGGGGGTTCTGCTGGCCGTTCTTCCTTCGCTGGCGATTATCATTGGAATTTTGCGGGCGTTGCTGCGGCCTTTGCGCTTTTCACGGGACGGATCGCTGTTTGCGGTCTTGGTGGTTGCCGTTTATACCGCCGGATTTATTTATCATACTATAATGGTTCCGTTTTTCAGCGGTGTGAAGGCGACATATCTGGAGGGGCTTGTGCCCTGCTTTGCGATTCTTGCGGCGGGAGGGCTTGATTTGATGATGCGCCGCCATATATTTCGTTCCCTGGTATACGCCTTCATCGCCTGCTGGGCCTTTGCGGCTTATCTCACGTACTTTGTAATTTGAGAATTCAATGGACATGGCAAACGCAGATAAGAACAAAACCTGTGCGCTGGGAATCGCCGTCGCTCTGACTATATGCGTGGTCGCTGCGGCGTTGTTTGAATACCGCAAGATTGCTTACGATCCCACGGTGAATCTGCTCCTGCCGCAAGGAGGCGCGGAGTGGATAAAATTTCCCGCGCCCGTTAACCTGCAATCGCGCTCAAAAGTGGACTATTTCATTTTATTTCGCAGGCGATTCGCAGTTAACGAGTCGCCGGCGGAGGCTTTTCTTTATGTGCGGGCTTTAAAGGGCGCAAACGTCCGGGTAGACGGCCGGGTCGTTCTCGCGCCAAGTGAAAATCCCGACGACTGGAAAAAGACCCGAAGAGCCGATATCCGGCCGCTGTTAACGCCGGGCACGCACGAAATGGTCATAATGGTAATGAACCGGGACGGGCCGCCCGCGGCGCTCGCCTACTGCAAGGAAATCGGGCTTTTTACGGGCCTGCCCGGCCAGGGGCGCGAATGGGAGGCGAGCGAGGACGGCTTAAACTGGTCGGCGGCCGCCCCCGTCACGGAAATAATTCCCCCGGAGGTGGCGCGGCAGTTTCCCCGCGCCGATGAAGCGCTTTTATCTCGAATCAAGTATCTGGCTCCCATTTTCGCCGTTGTATTTATTATAACATTACTGTTCAGTACAGGTCATCAGCCCGCCTGGGCCAAGAGATTTGCGCCCGGCCCCGGGAGCGTAATGTGGGCGCTTTTATTGGCATGGGCGATACTGGGGATAAACGACGCCATAAAGATTCCCTACCACGTTGGGTTCGATTCGGTCTATCATCTCCAATATATCCGTTACGTCGCGGAAAGGCTTAAGCTGCCTCTGCCGAACGAGGGGTGGCAGATGTTCCAGGCTCCGCTTTACTACATGATTTCTGCCGGGTTTTATCTCATCTTTTTAAAGCTTTTTGACGCTGCAACTATATACAAGGGCCTGCGCTTTCTTCCGATTTTATGCGGCGCGATGCAGGTCGCGCTCAGCTATCGCGCGTTAAAGCTGGTTTTTCCCCGCCGGGGCGACCTGCAGGCGCTGGGCGCGATAATAGCCGGCCTGATCCCCATGAGCCTTTACTCTTCCCAGGTTGTAGGAAACGAGCCTCTTGCGGGGCTGCTCACGGCTGCGGTGATCGTTACTGGAATCTTCCTGGTTCGGTCAGAAGGGCCGGTAAGGCGTTTGCACATTGCTCTGATTGGCGTCCTGCTGGGCCTGACGCTGTTGTCCAAGATGACTGCGTTCCTTCTTCTCCCGCCGCTTTTTTTCCTTCTATTGTACGTTTTTTACCGGGGCAATGGAACGGCTCGAAGGGCTGCGTCAGGGATTGTGGCGGTATTTCTGATTGGGTTTGTTGTTTCGGGGTGGTACTACATTCGCAATTGGGTGGAGCTTGGCAGGCCTTTTATAGGGGGCTGGTCTCCGGGGCGGAATTTCGACTGGTGGCAGGACCCCGGCTACAGGACCATCGGGCAGTTTATTGGCTTCGGCCAATGCCTTATCCGGCCCGTGTATTCGGGGGTTTATGGGGTATGGGATGCGCTTTATTCAACCTTCTGGCTCGACGGCTTTCTCAGTTCGGTAATTGTCTATGGTTCCCGCCCGCCCTGGAATTACAATTTCATGATCGGAGGCGCGTGGCTTGCGCTGGTTCCATCACTGGGGATAATCCTGGGATTTTTTCGCGCGCTTGGAAGGCCGCTGGCGTCGCTCAAGGATGGCCTGTTGTTCGCCGATCTCTTTCTCGCGGTATATCTCGCCGGGATAGTTTCGCTTTACCTTGCTCTCCCTATTTACAGCACCGGCAAGGCGAGCTACACGCTTGGGCTGATACCATGCTATGCGCTGCTTGCCGCGAGCGGGTTTGATCTCATGATGCGCCACCCCCTCCTTCGTGCGACCGTGTATGCCCTCATCTCCTGCTGGGCCGTTTCGGCCTACGCGGCCTTCTTCGCGCTTTAATCCGCGCGTGTGGTGAAAGTTCTTGTTTTTACGTATCATGTTTGGGGGGCATTTTCATTTTGGGGGATTCATTGAAGCATAAAAAGATAGCGCTTGTTGAAGCCAGCTCGCGCTCGACCCACGTCTACAGTATGACCTACCTCCCGCGTGTCGGAATCCCGACAATGGGCGCGATACTGAAGGGCCTCGGGCATAAGTGCGACCTGTGGTTTCAGGCGATGTCAATGACGGCGGATCGGCTCCGCGGGTACGACATCGTGGGGATAGGTTCCCTTTCAAGCACGATATCGGAGGCGTATCGTCTTGCGGATTTCATAAGGGATGCAGGGGGCGTAGTGGTCATGGGAGGGCCGCACGCCACGTTTTTACCGGAAGAGGCGCTGGCCCACTGCAACTATGTTGTGATAGGAGAGGGCGACGTAACCTTCCCCGCTCTGGTTCAGGCGATAGCGGAAGATGCGCCCCCGGACAATATTCCGGGCCTTGGCTATCGGGCGCCTGATGGCAGTGTGCGTTACACGGGGCCGGCCAAAACCGTTGATTATGAGAACCTTCCCTCTCCGGACTTCACATTATCTCCTCAGGTCAGGCCGGAACGGATTCCGCCGATAGTGGCGACGTCACGCGGCTGCCCTCACAATTGCACATTTTGCAGCGTGACGGCGATTTTCGGAAGGCGATACCGCTTCAAGCGGAACGACCAGGTCATCGCCGAGCTTCGCCCGATTCAGAACCGCAGCGTCTGCTTCGGCGACGATAATTTCTGTGCCAATCCCGCGAGGACGAAGTCGCTGCTTCAGGACTTGATTGCCCACAAAGCCGTGCCGAGGAGGTGGTCCGGGCAGATGTGCGTCGGGGCCGAAGAAGATGACGATCTGCTCGACCTGATGCAAAAAACGCGATGCCGGATCATGTATATCGGAGTCGAGTCCATCAAACCGGAGACCTTGAAACAGTTCCGCAAGGCCCACAAAGACGCGGATGCGGCAGGACGTTGTATAGAAAGATTGCACGGCCATGATATCGGTGTTCATGGAATGTTTGTGGTGGGTTTGGATGATGATGAGGGAACAGTGCGCGAAATAGTTGATTACGCAATCGGGTGCGATCTGGACACCATACAAATCTTCCCCTTGATCCCATTCCCCGGAACGGCGGCTTACGAGAAGCACAAGGGCGAGTTTTTGCATAGGGATTGGGACTATTTCGACGGGATGCACGTCGTTGTGAAGCCACACAAGTGTTCAGCTTACGATCTACAGATGGCGATATTGCGCGAAATGCGGCGTTTTTACAGTTTGAATCGTATTCTCCGAGCCTATCGCAGCAAACGTGGCTGGCGGGTAAAATATCGCGCGGGCGGGCACTTTTTACTGCGCAGGTGGATTGACGAGAATGCCGGCTACATCGAGCGCCTTCGCACAGGTTTTTAATCACCGCGTTTAGCTGAAATCAACCTTCGGCGGCCCATGGACTGGGAAGGAACAGCCTGTTAAAGAGGTCCAGGGCATAACGATCCGTCATGCCGGCAATAAAGTCAGCCACCTCCCGCCTGTGCTTATATCGAAGTGGCCTCCCGATCTCCCTTTCGAGCGCATCCCGGTCGTTTATGAAAAAGCGATACAACATGGCGACGATTTGTTTCGATTTATCGAAATCAGACCGGATAACGGGGGATTCGTAAACGTTCGTAAAGAGAAAATCGCGCAGCGAGGCGGTGGCCTCCATGATTTCTCTGCTTCCGCAAACCTCCGCGCCTCCCGACGGCGCCGAGCATCGGATTATGTCCCGGATCATGGTGTCTATGCGTTTCGAGTGAGTTTTGCCGAGCGTTTTCAGGATTACGGAGGGGACATCCCTGATTTTCAACACTCCCGCCCTGAGAGCGTCGTCCATGTCGTGGTTGGTATAGGCGATGATGTCCGCGAGCCTTACCAGTCTGCCCTCGGGGGTGTGCGGCATGTCCCGACCGCTCACCTCCAGGATTATCCCTCTCCCCTTTGAATGATTCTTTATGCCGTCGCGGACTTCCCATGTGAGGTTCAAGCCCCGGCCGTCTCTTTCGAGCAGGTCCACCACGCGGAGGCTCTGGGCGCTGTGCTCGAATCCGCCGGGATGGAGTTCATTGAGCACTTCTTCGCCCGCATGGCCGAAAGGGGTATGGCCAAGGTCGTGGCCCATGGCGATGGCTTCGGCGAGGTCCTCATTGAGCTTCAGGCTGCGGGCAAGGGTGCGGGCTATCTGTGTGACCTCGATAGTATGTGTCAGGCGGGTGCGGTAATGGTCTCCGGTGGGCGCGAGAAAGACTTGGGTTTTGTGTTTGAGGCGCCGAAAACTCTTGCAGTGGACGATGCGGTCGCGGTCGCGCTGGAAGGACATGCGGACGTCATCTTCCTCCTCCGGCGACCTGCGCCCCCTGGTGGAGTCGCTGAAGGTGGCATGAGGAGACAGTGTTTGCCTCTCTCGCAACTCCAATTCTTCCCGGATGGTCATTTGGAACAACCGATCTTAATTTATTCTTAGCTTTCTTAGGCGGTCGGCCTGTTCGGCAAGTTCCCGGACACTTAAATCAAGCAATTGTGAATCGGACTCGAACTGACCGGCGGTGTCTGCGAAATTCTGAATGGTTTCAACCATGAGGTCGCTGGCGGTGGTCTGCTGGAGAGTAGCCTGTCCGATTTCTTTTGCGAGCTGGTTGGTGGAATTGACGAGGTCGAAGATGCGCTTAAAGCTCTCTTCGAGGCCATTTGCGACATCAGCGCTGGCGCGAGCCGCTTCCTCGGACTCTCGGGCAAGCGCAGAGGCGCCCTCGATGGCGGACAGGGCGTCCTCTATGATCTCGTGAATGCGGGAAATGGCGTCCGAGGTTTTTTCGGAGAGCCTTCCCACCTCGTATGCGACCACCCCGAACCTCTGCCCGAATTGCCCCGCGCCCGCCGCTTCGAGGGTGGCGTTTAATGCAAGCAGGTCTATCTGGCTGCTTATCTCCTCGATAAGCTCGACGATGAGGCGAATTTCATGAGATCGTTCCCCGAGTCTGGCGATGGCTTCGTTGACTTTCTGGAACCTGTTCGCCACAGTGGTGATTCCGGCAACGGCCGCGCGAAGGTCGTCTCCTCCGTTTTCGCTTGCGTCTCTTGCGCGATGGCTCATCTCCTCTACGGCCTGTGCGTTTGCCGAGATGCGCCGGGCCGCCGAGGATATTTCCACGGACGCGCTGCTCACCTCTTGCGCATCCATGGTTTGGGCTGCGGCCTTCCCCGTCTGTCGGGTTGTTACCTCGGATATCGAATCGGCGCTCCGGCCCAGGGTGGTGACTGTCTCCCGCAGCGACACCAGTAGATTTTCGGCCCGCGCGATTTCTCCCCGGAGATTCGCAAGAATTCCCTGGGTCATTCGATTGAGAGCCGTGGCAAGGGTTCCCGTTTCATCCTCACTGAACCACGGGATAACGTCCTGTCGCTCACCGCGGCTTATTTTTTCCGCCGCGCCAGTGATCTGTTTAATGGGATGAAA
>Ga0209777_10003109_pt1 | contig 20966 bp, 21 predicted proteins | sample FrelakmetHBP12HB_FD_187147 | JGI IMG/M metagenome (GOLD analysis project Ga0209777, IMG submission 187147) | Freshwater lake sediment microbial communities from the University of Notre Dame, USA, for methane emissions studies -HBP12 HB (SPAdes)... | ecosystem: Environmental > Aquatic >...
TGAGAGATGCTTTGACACACCACTATGTGAAGACAGCATGACTGGTTTCGGATTGGGTGCAGCCATAAATGGCATGAGACCTATTCATGTTCATATTCGTGTGGATTTCTTGCTCTTGGCCATGAATCAACTTGCAAACATGGTCTCCAGTTACGGATACTTCACGGGGGGCAAGTTGAAAATTCCCATGGTGATAAGAGCCATTGTTGGCAGAGGGTGGGGACAAGGTTTTCAACACAGCAAGACCATGCACTCAGTCTTCGCGCATATCCCCGGACTAAAAGTCGTCCTGCCGACTACTCCAAGTGATGCCAAAGGGCTACTTATATCGGCGATAAGAGATGACAATCCGGTATTATTCATTGAGCATAGATGGTTATACTGGCAGGAAGCTGAAGTTCCTGAAGAACCCTTTACCATACCAATTGGAGAAGCAAATACGGTGCTTGAAGGCACGGATGTAACAGTTGTGGCCACATCGTGGATGAATGTAGAAGCACTTAAAGCTGCGGAGATTTTGTCAAGAAGGGGTGTGAGTGTGGAGATAGTTGATCCGAGAACGATAGCACCTCTTAATGACAACCTCATAATTCGTTCGGTTGAAAAGACGGGACTCTGTATCGTGGCAGATAATGACTGGTTGCACTGTGGGTTCAGCGCTGAGGTCGCTGCCAGGGTTTCGGAGAAGTGTTTCGGTAAATTGAGACAACCAGTATGCAGGATAGGCTTTGCCCCAACTCCGTGTCCCACAGTGAGACATCTGGAAAATGAGTTCTATCCCAATGCCGTTAATATCATAAGGGCTATTGAAAGAATGTTTGGGTTGGATCCAACTGACTTATCAAAGGAAGAGTTTTACAGTCATGAGAAGAGGTTCAAGGGTCCATTCTAATCAGGCAGCATCTACCAAGCGAGATGAACTGCGTGAAGTGAGATTGGAGGATTTCGCACGTTCTTTTGGTACGACTGTACAGGATATTCCCGAGGATTGCAGAGAATTGATTGCCAAGACCGATTTCAGATATAGAGTTCTTACAGGTGAAGAACGGGACAAGACTCTATTGAATGTTCTCACGAAAATAGAGTCAGATCAACAGGTGATCGGCGCAAAGGAGAGACAAGCTACTTGGGAGAGGGGTTGGGCAGAGAATCTTCAGGATTTTGTTCAGAGTGGATACGACCTGAACAAATTAGTGCCAAGGTTCATCAGACCCAATCAGGTGATAAGGCTAAACGGCAATTATGTCTTGCCAACTAATCCAGACTTCGAACTTGATTACTTCTCAGTTTTCCGTCTTTGGCTATTCCGAAAATATCTGGCCGAGTTTGATTCCATTTACGAATTTGGGTGTGGAACTGGTTTCAACCTTGCTGAATTGGCACAGCTTTATCCCGAGAAGCGGCTGCACGGATTAGATTTTGTAACTTCCTCACGGGACCTTGTCAACAAGCTCGCTGAAGTCAATGGATGGAAGATGACAGGCCATCTGTTTGATATGTTGTCTCCCGATGAAGATTTAGAAATAGCCGATAATAGCGCAGTCTTTACTATTGGTGTAGTAGAACAGTTGGCAGGTAAGTTTGAAGCATTTCTACAGTTTCTTCTAAGGAAATCGCCCAAGCTATGCATAAATATTGAGCCAACTATTGAGCTGTACGATGAAGATAGGCTTATTGATTATCTAGCGATAAAATTCCATAGGAAGCGCGGCTACAGTGAGAACTATTTAACTCGCTTGAGAGACTTAGAAGCTGAAAATAGGATTGAGATATTGAAAGTCAAACGGCCATTCTTTGGCAGCCTATATATGGAAGGATATTCATGTATTATATGGAGACCAAAGAAAGCCAAGACATAGCGCTGAGAATGAGGTTCGAGGAAGATAGCGGGCTACTAACATTAAACTCCACGGAAAGTGGTGGAACGTTCATATGGACCTAGGAATCCAAGGAAAACATGCCCTGGTCACCGGTGGCAGTCATGGAATTGGACGTAGCATAGCGCTGGCATTAGCTGAGGAGGGCTGTAATGTCGCTGTCTGTGCACGGAATAAGGGGCGTATCGAAGAGATGGTGGCGGAATTGAAGGCCAAGGGTGTACAGAGCCTAGGTATAACGGCCGATGTGACGATCTCGGCAGATGTAGACCATGTAATCAAGACTATCATAGGTTCATGGGGCACAATTGATATTTTGGTGAACAATGTCGGGGGCGGAGGCAGATGGGGCCGTGATGAAATCGAGGAGACATCGGAAGACGTGTGGATGGACGTCTATACCAAGAATGCTCTAGCGGCAATTCGCTTTAGCATGAAGGTGATCCCATTTATGCGAAAACAGAAATGGGGCAGGGTAGTTACAATTAGTTCCATATACGGTCGTGAGGGTGGGGGGAGACCGTGGTTTAACATGGCTAAAAGCGCTGAGATTAGCCTGATGAAGACAATGGCAATGAATGCTCGATTGGTAAGAGATGGGATTACCTTCAATACTGTTGCTCCAGGAGCCATTATGATCCCTGATACTGGATGGGAAAAAGAACGAAACCGGGATCCCGACGGGTTTAGGAAAATGGTGGAAAGCCAGTTTCCTCTGGGCCGCCTTGGAACCCCAGAAGAAGTGGCCAATGTTGTTGTCTTCCTCTGTTCTGGAAAGGCGAGCCTGGTTAACGGTGCATGTATTGCTGCAGACGGTGGCGAAAGCAAGAGTTTCTAGAACTTCTCTGGATTCGGATTTCGTATGATTGAAGAGAGGGTACTAAAGAGTTTCGCCAAAAGAAACGTTTTAGTGACGGGCGGCACTGGTCTCATTGGGAGACAGGTTGTAGATATTCTATGCGATGTTAATGCAATTGTCAGAAGTGTGTCTCTTGATAAGATCGAAGTCAACAAGAAGGCCGAACATGTTTTCGCCGATCTTACGAGTCTTGACGTTTGCAAAGATGTGACCAAAGGTATGGACTTTGTTTTCCATGTGGCGGGCATAAAGGGTTCAATCGAAGTCACGAAGGCAAAGCCGGCCAGTTTTTTCGTGCCGCTCCTGATGATGAATACCAACGTACTGGAGGCTTGCCGACTTAATAGAGTTCGCAAAGTGGTATATACTAGTTCCATAGGCGCATACGCCAGCGCAGAGGTTTTCAGAGAAACCGAAGATCTCGACGGACCTCCCATGGATATGTTTCCCGGCTGGGCCAAAAGAATGGCAGAACTGCAAATTCAAGCATATAGAATTCAATACAACCTGGAGAATTTCTCGGTTGTTAGGCCCTGCAACGTATACGGCCCAGGAGACAATTTTGACCCCCAAAGTGCAATGGTAATTCCATCTTTGATGTACCGGATATATCAAAAGGAGGAACCTGTTCTTATCTGGGGCGACGGAAGTGCCATACGAGATTTCGCATATAGTAGGGATGTTGCGGAAGGGGTGATCCTTGCCCTATATTATGGAACCCATTCCCACTTCGTAAATCTCGGCAGTGGCCAGGGCTATTCGATTAAGGAGTTGGTGGAAACGCTGAATAGCTTCATTGACTTCAATTACAAGTTTGATGCCACAAAGCCCTCAGGCTTTCCCAAGAGGGTTATGGACATATCTCTGGCTAGGAAATTAATCCACTACGATCCCACCACTACTTTGCTGGATGGGCTCAAACAAACCTGGAACTGGTACGTGAATAATCCCAATGAACACGTTGGGAAAAAGGACTACTTCAGAGAGTGATTATGCAACGAACGAAAGCAATGGTCGAGTCAGTGAGGAGGAAGGAATATTCATGAGCCTTGCGAATATCAACCCCAGACCGAGATTCACTCAGCAGCTCGTTGCTAGAAGGATCTTTGCTCAAGAGCCACTTGTAGTGGTTGACATCGGAGCCAGAGGTGGATTTGAACAGCTTTGGTCTGCCTACGGCGACCAAGTGAAACTGGTTGGTTTTGAAGCTGATGCAAGGGAGTGCGACAGGCTGAATCAACAGGAGTTCGGGGCTGCAAAACGCTTTTTCCCCGTTGCTTTGCATAGAGACAAAGCGTTAAGGCGTTTCCATGTTACAGCTTTTCCCCCTTCATGTGGGTTCTATCCGGCGGATATGCGGTTCGTGCGGCGGTTTCCAGACGAGATCAACCTACGTGTGGTTAAAACTGTTGAAATGGACACGGTTGATTTCGATACTTATGCTGCTGGGAGCCACATTGATGGAGTAGATTTTATTAAGCTAGACACGGAAGGGTCAGAGTTGGACATCCTTAAAGGGGCTATCGCCACTCTAAGAAGGACGGTCATAGGTCTCAGTGTTGAGGCCGAGTTCCTTCAGTGGCATGTAGACCAGCCGGTTCTTAGTGACGTCGACCTGTTTTTGAGACCTCTAGGATTTCGGTTATATGATATAGCAATCTATCGTCACACCAGGAAGAGCTTGCCTGTAGTACCGCCATGGGCAATTCCAGGGTCAACTGCGCGAGGACAGGTTATATGGGGACAGGCTCTTTATCTTAGAGATGGCGTGGATGAAATCGAGCACTCATCTCTGCTTGAATGCGGTTGGGACAATGTGAAAATCCTCAAACTTGCCAGTCTTATGGAGATGTTCTATCTGCATGATTGTGCCATCGAATTGATTCAATCTGCGAGACGTAAGGAATATCTTCGGATTGACGAAGTTGACCACTTCATTGATCTATTGGTTCCAACCCTGTCAGGAGACAGAGAAGTTTCTTATCAAGAATACCTCGATTCCTTGTCACAAGGCAAAGAAGTTTCCTATCAGGAGCAACTCGAATCCTTGGGTCTCTCTAAACATGCCGGTACCCTAGATAAAATGCAATATGCAAAGAAATTTGTGCCACGACCTTTCCGCCACATTATCGGTTATTGTTTAGTGAAGGTCAGAGATTCAATCAATGAAGTTCTTTAAGTAGCAAGCCAAGGAGATTGGACTGTCTCAAGGAAGAGGAACATGAAAGTCTTAAAGACCAGACTCGACGGTGTCTTACTGATAACACCCCCCACCATTTTTGAGGATTTCCGAGGCACTTATGTGGAAACTTACAATGAGCGACTATATTGCGAGGCCGGCATAACACTTAAATTCGTCCAGGATGACATCTCAGTGTCCTCGCAAAACGTGCTTCGTGGCATACATGGCGACGCTGCGACGTATAAATTGATCTCATGCCTCTATGGGAAGTTCTACCTTGTGGTGGTTAATTGGGACAAAGCTTCTGCCCAGTTTGGCGGATGGGAATCATTTGTATTGTCAGATCACAATCGACTACAGGTACTAGTCCCACCCAATTTCGGGAACGGTCATGTGGTTCTTACTGAAGCGGCGATATTCCATTACAAGCAGACCAGCTACTACAATCGTGCGAATCAGTTCACAATTCTATGGAATGATCCAAAACTCAACATCTGGTGGCCGGTTAAGGACCCGATAGTATCACGGAGAGATGCTGGTGTCGACGAAGTTTAAGGACATAAGAGTGTTGGTTGCCGGCGGAACTGGTTTTGTCGGCATAAATCTAGTCAACAGACTCTTATCATTGGGAGCGAACGTCAGAGCAACTATCCACAGGAAGGATCCTGTTATTCTGGATGAACGGATTGAATATGTAAGATGCGATCTAAGAAAGATGGAAGATTGTGAAAAAGTAGTGCGTGACGTTCAGTACGTGTTCATGTGTGCAGCGAATACCTCAGGCGCCGCAGTGATAGCGGCGACTCCCCTTGTTCATGTGACTCCTAACATAGTAATGAACGCACAAATGCTTGAAGCGGCATATCTCGGGAGAGTGAATAAGTTCATATGGCTGAGCAGCAATGCAGGTTATCCTCCATCAGATGATAGACCTGTGAAAGAAGAGGAGTTCTTCAATGGGGACCCATACGATATCTATTTCGGCGTTGCATGGATGAAAAGGTATACCGAAATTCTTTGTCGCATGTACTCGGAGAAACTCAATAATCGTATGGCAACAGTTGTTCTCAGGCCATCGAATATTTACGGGCCGCACGACGATTTTGAGTTTGAAACGTCACACGTAATGGCAGCTTTAATAAGAAGAGTTGTAGAAAGGCATGATCCTCTCGAAGTCTGGGGGACTGGAGACGATATAAGAGACTGGATTTATATTGATGACTTTGTAGAAGCCGTGATGCTGGCTGCAGCGAAGATTGAATCTTATAACCCTATCAACATTGGCATGGGTAAGGGCTATAGTATCAAGCAAGCCTTGCAGACTATTCTTGAAGTCGACGGTTATACCAATGCAAATGTAACGTTCAATCCCTCGAAACCTTCCATGATCCCCATAAGGTTAATAGATACAACGAAGGCGGAGACCATCTTGGGATTCAAGGGAAGAACAGGGCTGAGGGAAGGAATTAAGAAAACAATTGAATGGTATAGGAAGACGTATTAACCAGAACGCGATCTTGAGGAGGGATCTCATCAGACAATGATAATTAGTAGAGCACCGTTCCGGATATCCTTTTTCGGCGGTGGAACAGATTACCCAGGATGGTACAACGAACACAGAGGGGCTGTGCTCGCAACTACCATCGATAAGTACTGCTACGTTACTGTGCGGCATCTGCCACCGTTCTTCCATTACAACTACCGGATAAGATATACGAAGCGCGAGGAGACTCAGACTATCTCAGAAATAAAGCATCCTTCTGTAAGGGAATGCCTGGCTTTCTTGGGTTTTGACCGCGGAGTCGAAGTGCAGCACAATGCCGATTTGCCAGCAAGGATAGGGGTGGGTTCAAGTTCGACGTTCACGGTTTGCCTGCTTAACGCCTTATACGCCTTGGAAGGCAAAATGGTAACCAAAACACAGTTGGCGCTGGAGGCAATCCATATCGAGCAGGACATAATCAAGGAAAATGTAGGGTCACAAGATCAAACCATGGCTGCTTTCGGTGGCTTCAATCGAATTGAATTTGGTGGGCCGCAGCAGATTCTGGTTCAACCAGTTACCGTGGACACCCAGAGACTGCGATCTCTTCACGACCACCTGATGCTTTTCTTCACGGGTTTTGCCAGAACAGCCTCGAGGATCGCTAGCGAACAGATCAAGAGGACTCCAGAGAAGACAACAGAATTGGAAAGAATGTGCAAAATGGTAGACGAAGCCATAAGCATCCTCAATGGTCGCAAGTCGGATCTAAATGATTTTGGCAGGCTTCTGCACGAAAGCTGGATGATCAAACGAAGCCTAACCAGGAAGGTTACAACGCCATTGATAGATGAAATCTACGAAAGAGGAAGAAGAGCAGGAGCGCTAGGAGGAAAACTGTTGGGAGCTGGCGGTGGGGGTTGTATTCTGTTTTATGTGAACCCGGAACGTCAGGATAAAGTGAGGGAGGAACTGAACAAAGCACTATTTATTCCATTTGAATTCGAGAATCTAGGCGCTCAGATAATCTATTATGCACCCAGGAGCGATTTCTAACAATATCTAGATTGAGTGTGCGTACTCTCATCAGTTTATACAGCGAAGGATGCAAAACCTGCAATATGTTCTAGAAGGTGGTGGCAGTGGATAAGCTTCGGAAATACCCGAAACCCATGAGCATTAAAGAATTGATAACTGGTGATTTAGAAGAAAGCGCGACTGTTATGCGCAAGGTTGTCCAGCAGTTGGCTGACGTTATAGCCGAAGCTGGCGAGAGAATTGTGGACGCTTACAAAGCAGGTGGTAGAGTCTTCATAGTGGGAAACGGTGGCAGCGCTGCCGATGCACAGCATATTGCCGCAGAACTCGTTGGGCGTTTCAAGTCGGAAAGGATAGGCTTGCCGGCTATTGCGCTGACCACAAATACGTCTGTACTAACGGCTTTGGCAAATGATTACGGTTACGATACTGTGTTCAGTCGTCAACTGCAGGCATTGGCTAATGACAAGGACATCCTTATCGCACTTACTACCAGTGGCAGCTCGCCGAGCATTCTAAGAGCCGTTGATATGGCGCACTCAAGAGGCGTTACCGTAATAGGCTTGACTGGAGAGAAAGGTCATGAATTCAGTGGCATGGTAGATCTCGCAATCGTAGTTCCTTCATCAGACACAGCTAGGATCCAAGAGGCACACATTGGGATCAGTCACGTTATTTGTCATCTTGTGGAAGAGTTGCTTTTCAATGAATCGAGCGGTCTTCATAGATAGAGACGGTGTTGTCACGCAGGAACCTCCCTATTACGCACACAAGTTGAGCGAGCTCAACTTTGTAGCGAACGCCGCGCATGCCATCGGGTTGCTGAATAGAAATGGGTTTCTTGTCATCGTCGTCTCCAATCAAGCCGGTATCGCCCATGGTTACTATGAGGAGGAGGAGACGATTCTTTTCAACCAGGCGGTGGAGGAGCTTCTATCAAAGATAGGCGCTCACATAGATGCTACCTATTATTGCCCTCATCACCCGCAGGCTAGAATAGAGAGATATCGAGTGAAATGTCATTGTAGGAAGCCCGAGCCGGGCATGTTGATAAGGGCTAGAGAAGAATTGAACGTAGATTTGAGTCAATCGTTTATGATTGGGGACAAATGGAGCGATATCGAAGCTGGGAAAAGAGTTGGGTGCAAAACCATAATGGTGAAAACTGGGCAGGGAGTTGAAGAACTGAAAACCAAGCAGATTGAGTGTGACTATGTCGCGGATGATCTATATGATGCCGTTGAACACATCTTGTTTTCATGCACCGAAGCTGAAGAGGATCATACGAATGCGGATGATGGATTATGATGGTCTACTGCTAGGTTCATTGCATAGTTCCACTGAATGGTACCTCGAATCGTAGTGAAGACGAATTTTCTTGAACTTGCTGTGACGCCGCACCGGACAGTGGTAAGTTTCCGGCAAATTCCTTCGAGCGGCAGGGAGGAGGTTTGATTTCAGGCCAGTTGTCAGGAAGTGATCACTTTGTGTTTCCTAGCGATAACGGTTCTATAGAACTTCTGCGTTTGCTGTCGCACGACCAGGATGGGATAACTGGGTTATCCATAACGCTAGGAAGCTTCCCATTTCGGTTACTGACGTTTGAAGGGTTGTCGCTGTGATTCATCAAAATCACGGGGCTAGCCATGTTTACAAGAGTAAGCAGGGGACATATGTGACTGAGTATTAAGGTTGGTGAACTAAGATGAAACTAAAAGAGAAGATCAAGAACAAGACTGCGAAAATCGGCGTCATCGGGCTTGGCTACGCCGGCTTGCCACTCGTTCTGGAGTTCGGTAAGGCTGGTTTCCAGGTAAGAGGCTTTGATATCGACCCTCAAAAGGTGAAGGCTCTTCGAGAGGGCAAGAGCTATATCAGGCATATTTCCCCCGAAAGAATAAATGGCCTTGTTGAACAAGGTCGTTTTGTTGCCACATCGGATTTCTCCGGGCTGAAGGATGTTGATTGCACAATAATTTGCGTACCCACTCCTCTCAACAAGAACAGAGAGCCTGATTTATCTTATGTTCTCAACACAACTAGGACTGTAGCGAAATACCTGAAGAAAGGTCAGTTAGTCGTGCTTGAATCCACTACATACCCTGGCACGACTGACGAAGACATGAGGGCAATACTTGAGGAAACTGGCCTCAAGGCTGGACGTGATTTTTATCTCGCCTTTTCTCCAGAAAGGGAGGACCCCAACAACAAGGACTTCACCACCGCGACTATACCCAAGGTCGTGGGAGGTTATACCAAGCAATGTCTTGAAGTAGCGAAAACCCTTTATGACTCAATTGTTACAAGAACGGTACCCGTTTCGTCTACAAAAGCTGCTGAGGCAACAAAGCTCCTGGAGAATATCTATCGGGCCGTAAACATCGCTCTCGTGAATGAACTCAAGATGCTCTTCGATAGGATGGGCATAGACATTTGGGAGGTCATAGACGCTGCAAAAACGAAACCTTTTGGGTTCCAGGCATTTTACCCGGGCCCTGGACTCGGGGGACATTGTATACCTATAGACCCTTTTTATCTCACTTGGAAGGCAAGAGAGTATGATTTCCAGACAAGGTTTATTGAGCTTGCAGGAGAGATAAATAGCTATATGCCCTACTATGTGGTACAAAAGACAATCGACGCACTTAATGAAAGAGGCACTTCAATAAAGAGTGCGAAGGTGCTGATCCTGGGTCTCGCTTACAAGAAAGATGTTGATGATACAAGGGAGTCGCCTTCATTAAAACTTATGGAGCTTTTCCTTGCCAGAGGTGCAAGAGTTGACTATAATGACCCATTTCTGCCGAAGACCCGCGAGTTCCGGCAGTATGACTTCAAAATGGAGTCAGTACCTCTTACGGAGGGTAATCTTGCCAGCTACGATTGCGTGGTTATATCAACAAACCATTCAGCCTATGATTATGGATTTATCATAAGGAGTAGTAAGCTAGTGGTCGATACAAGAAACGCCACTGCAGAGTTTAGAAGCGAAAAGGTGATAAAGGCATAGAGGCACACTTAACGCGTGAAATTACTCCCCATTAATGCTGACTATCCTGAGGTCCTCCGCCGGCTCTACGGTAAGCATCCCGGACTGGAGCAGGAGCCCTGTGAGGAACAGATGCAGGCGCGCAATGAGAGTCTCTTTAGCACGGCAGACTTTTACTCCAGCAATCTGCCTAAGCTGGGACACTAAGCGCGGGAAACCCACGTCAACAATGAGTTCATGCACAAGGGATGGACGAGGGAGCTGAGGGACCGGAGAGCAATGGGTACTAGTAATCTTGACAGTCTGGAAGTGAATCAAATGCGGATAGTGTTTATCACGGACTGGTTTGCAGAAAAGATGGGTTACGCAGAGAATTGTTTGCCAAAGGCTATGGCATCCTTAGGTCATGAAGTACATGTTATAACCTCGAATGTGCAACCATATTTCAACTCACCAGTTTATAAGGAAACTTATGAGCCTTTTATCGGTCCGGGGATCGTGGCTTGTGGAGTCAAAGAAATTGATGGTTATACTCTCCACAGACTGCCGCATATCATGTGGAAGGGCAACCTGCGTATCCGGGGTCTCTTGGCCAAACTGCGGGCTTCTCGGCCTCAGATAGTTCAAACATTTGATGTGCTTTCACAGACGACCTTCGAGGCTGCGCTTGGGAAGTTACTTCTGGGTTATAAACTATTTTTGGAATCTCATGTGCACGCATCTGTTTTCCCCCTTGCTACGGGGCGGGTGGGGGCAACCACGGTAGATGCAAAAGGACGCGTGGTGAGTTTGCTCTCCGAGAAGTGCTATCCGATAAGCGCTGATGCTGCTGACATTGCCATCCGGTTCTTCGGTGTTCAGCCAAACAAAGTCAGTGTATGTTCGCTTGGAGTTGATACGGAGCTGTTTAGATCACCCACTGATGCATCTTCGCAGCAAGTGCGCGTAGAGTTGCGACACCGACTTGGCTTTGCAGAGTCCGACGTTGTGTGCGTATATACTGGGCGCTTTTCCGAAGATAAGGATCCGTTGTGTTTGGCGCAGGCTATTAGCATCCTTGTAGGGCAAGATATGCCCTTTCGTGGACTTTTTGTTGGCTGGGGTCCTCAAGCAGAGGCCATTCAGGGTTGCCAGGGATGCGTAGTCCACCCATTTGTGCCCTTTCGAGACTTAGTTCAATTGTATTGGGCTGCAGACATAGGTGTATGGCCAAGGCAGGAATCCACAAGCCAGCTTGATGCAGCTGCCTGTGGCCTACCGATTGTTCTTAGCAACCGTATCAAGGTTACCGAACGTGTTGATGGAAACGGTCTGACCTATGAAGAGGGTGATCCGCACGATTTGGCTCGTCAGGTAAGTACATTGTGCGATCCTCAGGTACGCTGTCGCATGGGGGAGCATGGTGCTAAGAAGATGCGGGAGCATTTTAGCTGGAGGCACATTGCTGAGGACCGTACCCGAGACTATGAAAGGGCATGGCAGGGTCGGTGAAGAGTCTGATGATAATGCATGTAGTGGGTGCACGCCCCAATTTTATGAAGGTAGCACCAGTATACGAAGCGTGCATGAAGCGTGCCATGTCGCAGATGATAGTCCACACTGGCCAGCACTATGACGAAAATATGTCCAAAATATTCTTCCAAGAACTTGGGTTACCTTCTCCAGAAATCAATCTGGAAGTCGGGTCTGGCAGTCATGCAGAGGCCACCGCCAAGGTTATGCTTCGGCTTGAAAAAGTTGTATTGGAAGCGCGTCCTCATTGGGTAATAGTCTACGGCGATGTCGATTCAACATTAGCTGCTGCTCTAGTGTGTGCCAAAGTCTCCGTACCGTTGGCCCACGTGGAGGCAGGATTGCGATCGTTCGACCGCTCTATGCCGGAGGAGATAAACAGACTCCTCACTGATAGGATAGCTGATCTCCTGTTCACCCCATCGCAAGACGCGAATGAAAACCTGCTTCGTGAGGGGATAGAGAACAACAAGATATTCTTCGTTGGAAATGTCATGATTGATACGCTTATGAAGTGCTTGCCGTTAGCACAACATCTTCCGCGTGACAAATTCCCGGCCACTTATGCGTTGGTTACGCTGCACCGTCCCTCAAACGTAGATGATGATGCTGTATTCACTGGCATAATTGAAGCCCTGGTGCGAATAAGTCACAAGTTACCGGTTATCTTCCCTACGCATCCGCGGACCAAACAGAGTATTGCTCGCTTGGATACGTCTACTTTGGAGCATTCCCCTCTATATTTTATCGAACCGTTGGGCTATTTGGAGTTCTTGAGTCTTGAGCAACACGCGAAAGTTGTAATTACGGACTCGGGAGGTGTCCAGGAGGAGACGACATTCTTAGGAAGCCCTTGCCTCACACTGAGGAAAAACACGGAACGACCCATCACTGTGGAGTTGGGTACAAACGTTGTGGTCGGTTCAGATTACGTGCGGCTGGAACAGGAAGTTGATGCTATTCTAGCAGGTAATTTCAAGGTAGGGCAGATTCCCCCCTTATGGGATGGTCAATCTGGTGAGCGCATTGCTGAGGTATTAGCATACTACCAACTACCTAATCAGGAGGGGAGCAAGCTTTGAACTCTGCGGGTGTGCACGGCCCATTCAATCTACCGCTAATCATCACGGCGACGTTGCTCCAAATGCCAATAACATGCGCGTCTATCAGGCAACAGGGGTGGGCGCACTTCTTGTCACCGATTGGAAAGAGAACCTGCACGAGATGTTTGAGCCAGGCAAACAGGCGGTAGCTTCTCCGAGCGCAGAGGAGTGTATCGAATTGATAGACTACTATCTTAAGCATGATGAAGAGCGAAGAACTATCGCTCAAGCTGGACAGAGGCGCACTTTCGGGGAACATAGCTACCATAAGCGAACACAGGAGTTGTTGGAAATTGTTAACAAATACCTCTAGCCCTATGCTAAGAGCCATTGCTTGTAAGGTCTTGCCGGCCAGCGTGCGGCGGGCGTTAAGGGGCTGGCTCACGAGAAACCGTGATACAGAGCTGGTCACGTCGGTATCCAATGGCTATGAGGTCATAGTAGGTGAGATTCACCCAGCGTTGCTCAGAGGATGGCAGACTCCGGCGGTCGCCGAGAGGCAACATGCGACGTTCGCCCCCCTGCTGCGGCGAATGAACGAAGGGAAACCGCGAGAGGATTTTGTTGCATTGGCAACCGCTGTGCAAATGACTGGATTGAAAGATCCTCTGATTATCGAGGTCGGGTGTGGTAGCGGGTGGAATTCAGAAGTTTTGACTCATCTCCTTGAACGTCCTATTCGCTATATCGGTTTGGATTATTCGCCGGCAATGATTGCTTTGGGTAAGCGATGCTACCCGGATGTCCAATTCGGTGTTGGTGATGCTACGGCGCTGCCTTGCAAAGGCTGTGTTTGCGACATCCTGCTGTCTGGCACTGTGCTAATGCATCTCTTAGACTATCGACAGGCGGTTCAGGAGAGCCGACGTGTTGCTCGTCGCTGGTGCATCTTTCACACTGTTCCTGTTTTTGAACACCGTCAGACGACCTTTCTGCGCAAAAGGGCTTACGGTCAACCGGTCATCGAGGTCATTTTCAACGAAGAGGAACTGTGTCAGCTGCTGAGGCGGAGCGGGCTGTTAGTCCGGCATGTCTTGGACAGCATCCCTTACAATCTAGAAGCTATATTGGGGGAACCCACGGTAACCAGGACCTATGTATGCGAGGTCACCGAGCGGTGAGCTGGATCCGAAAGGCATTAGGCCTGGCTTATCGGCTGGCAGTTCGAGTGATACGTTGGTTACCGGGAGGAGCCTGGCTGCTGGGCTGGACTAACCCGCTGCACATTGCCCAGCGGTCGTTACAACAGGCGCTTGAGCAGCGTGCCCATTACGCTCATGGATGGCTCTTGGACGTAGGATGCGGTGCAAAGCCATACACAAATGTGTTCAACCATGTGGAACGTTACATTGCACTTGACCTGCCTTCAAACGCGCAGGTAGATGTGTATGGGGATGGAAGGGCATTGCCTTTTCAGGATAGGACATTCGACACGGTGTTATGCAACGAGGTACTGGAGCATGTTCCAGAACCGGGCAGGCTTATGGCGGAGGCAGCACGGGTACTCAAACCCAGGGGGATCCTTCTGCTGACGACTCCCCAGACCTGGGGATTGCACCTGGAGCCACATGATTTCTACCGCTATACCAAATATGGATTGCGATACTTGGCGGAGAAGAGTGGGTTGGAGGTTATTGAGGTAACGCCAACCTGTGGCCTCTGGGCCACTCTGGCCCAGAGGCTGGCAGACACGGTCATCTATACCTATGCCTTCGAGCACTCGAGGTGGACAATTAAAGTTCTGCAACTTCTGCTGGCTCCAGTGCTAATGATAGGTTGTGGATTGGATAGGCTATTCGGCAAGCGAGGCGATACCCTAGACCACATCATGGTCGCGAGGAGGCCTGATGAATCGTGATTTTAAGAGCGTATTTTCTGGCCGCAAGACCCTCATTACTGGAGGCGTGGGCTTCATAGGTTCCAACTTGGCTTGGCGATTGGTAGATTTAGGCGCGCATGTGACGCTGGTAGACAGTCTGATACCTGAGTACGGAGGGAATCTGTTCAACATAGCCGACATTGAAAAACACTTACAGGTCAACATTTCGGACGTTCGAGACGAGTACAGCATGCGGTATTTGATTCAGAATCAAGATTATCTTTTTAACCTAGCAGGCCAGACAAGTCATGTGGATTCCATGCAGAACCCATTTATTGATCTAGAGATAAACTGTAGGGCACAGCTTTCTATTTTAGAATCCTGTCGTAAGTACAATCCGGGCATCAAGATCGTGTTTGCCAGCACCCGCCAGATCTATGGCAAGCCAGAGTTCTTGCCCATAAAGGAGAGTCACTTATTGCGCCCAGTGGATGTGAATGGAATCAACAAGATGGCGGGGGAGTGGTATCATATACTTTACAACAACGTCTATGGCATTCGAGCTTGTGCGTTGCGGCTCACGAACACCATCGGGCCGCGTATGCGGGTGAAAGATGCACGACAGACTTTCTTGGGCATCTGGATTCGGCTTCTCGTTGAAAGCAAACCATTTGAGGTTTGGGAGGGGCAGCAATTGCGAGATTTCACCTATGTTGACGATGCTGTGGAAGCTTTCTTGCTGGCAGCTGCCTCTGAAGAAGCCAGCAGCCGAGTCTTCAACCTGGGTGGTGATTGTGTTATTAGCTTAAAGGACTTGGCTGATTTGCTTATTGAAACGAATGGAGGCGGTGAATATGTAGTGCGATCATTCCCGCCTGACCGTAAGCGGATTGACATTGGCGACTACTACGCGGACTTCAGCTATATTCGGTCTGTTTTGGGTTGGGAGCCCAAAGTACCACTACGGGAAGGCCTTGCCCGTACACTGAGGTTCTATAAGGAACACCTAGGACACTACTTGTGAGGGTTTAATCAATTGGTTGCATCTTCTTTTATGCTTCCCTCAGATCCTAAGGCGAACTATTTGGCCCACAAAGAAGAAATCGACCAGGCTATCCATCGTGTGTTGGACAGCGGGCGGTATATTCTTGGTCAAGAAGTAGCCAGATTTGAAGAGGAATTCGCTGCTTACATTGGCGCTCGGCACGCGGTCGGCGTAGCCAACGGCACCGATGCTTTGGAAATAGCTTTACGCGCCTGCGGCATTGGCGCTGGCGATGCTGTGATAACCGTGTCTCACACGGCTGTCGCCACTGTGGCAGCAATCGAATTGGCTGGCGCCACCCCCGTGCTTGTCGATATTGATCCCGAAACCTTCACAATAGACCCTAATCGTCTGGAGAAAGCTGTGCAGAAGCTCACCTGTGAGCGGAGCGCCAAGCCGAAGCCCAGAGCCATTATTCCTGTGCACCTATATGGTCATCCAGCGGATATGCCAGCGATCATGGACATTGCTGAACGGTTTGAACTTCATGTCATTGAGGACTGCGCCCAATCGCATGGCGCCGCTATCCTAGGCCGTAAGACTGGAACCTGGGGGCACCTCGCCACTTTCAGTTTCTATCCCACAAAGAACCTGGGGGCCCTGGGGGATGGAGGAATGGTTGTTACAGATCATGCGGTCTTCGCAGAAAGAGTACGCCTGCTTCGGGAATACGGCTGGCGAGAACGATATGTCAGCGACCTCCCAGGCATGAATACCCGTCTAGATGAACTTCAGGCTGCAATCTTGCGAGTCAAATTGCCATATCTCGACGCTGAGAATGCCCGGCGTGGAGAACTTGCAAGCATTTATGATGCCTTACTCTCGTCTAGATCTTTGGTCCTACCCAGACCTCACGAGGGTGTGAACCACGTATACCATCAATATGTTGTAAGGAGCAAGCATCGCGATGATCTGCAGTTGTTTCTGAAGAATAATTCCGTTGGCACGCTGATTCACTATCCGGTGCCTATTCACTTACAGCCCGCTTATATGGGTCGGCTTATTACAAGCACAAACGAACTACAAAGTACCGAACAAATATGTGGTGAAATACTGAGTCTGCCAATGCATCCTCAGATGACCAATGAGCAGGCTCAGCGCGTTTGTGAGCTAGTCAGACATTGGCATCATAAGAGAGCAGATTAGATATAAAATGAGATATTTCTGTACCTACTTTGACCACCATTATTTACTCAGGGGGCTTGCTCTTTACGAATCGTTGAAACAACACTGCCCCTCATTCCAACTGTGGGTGCTGTGTATGGACAATAGCTGCTATAACATTCTGTCGCAAATGAAACTACTAAATATGAATCTGATTTCAGTGGCAGATTTGGAGAAAAGCGATTTAGAACTGCTCAGGGCTAAGCGAAATCGAACGCTAATCGAATACTATTTCACATGCACGCCTAGCTTCTTAGTTTTCATCTTAAGCAACCATCCGGAAATAGATATTATCACTTATCTGGATGCGGACCTTTTTTTCTTCGCTGATCCAGAGCCAATATACGCTGAAATCGGTGATCACTCGATAGCAATTATCGAGCATCGTTTCCCGGCATATCTGCATCATATGGAGCAACATGGAATATACAACGTCGGTTGGCTTTCATTCAGGCGAGATGAGCGTGCGCTTACTTGCCTTCGTTGGTGGCGGAGCCAGTGTTTGGAATGGTGTTATGACCGTGTAGAGCACGGACGCTTTGCTGACCAAAAATATTTAGACGATTGGCCGGATCGTTTTCACGGAGTCGTCGTCTTGCATCACAGGGGAGCAAACTTAGCCCCTTGGAATCTTCCCAACTATACAATTCGGGGGCACGGACATCGCGTTTGCGTAGATGAACAACCTTTGATATTCTTCCATTTCCATGGTTTCAAACAACGTAGGAGTTGGTTATACGACCCTAATTTGGCACTCTTTGGAGTGAAACTTTCGAAGGTCGTGCGTAGCAAGATTTTTGCCCCTTACATTCAAATGCTAAACGCTGTCCGGAGAGAAATCCCCCTTCAGGAAGTGCGTTCTCTTCCAAGTGGCATAAGAAGTGGAATGACAGAATTTCCAGTTCAGGAAAACATATCTTCAACTAGCTGTGGTGTGGGGTGGTTAAGAGGCATCTTGAACAAACTGAAGCTGTTTTTAAATCCGAAGTATTGCGCTTTTGTGTTTCACGAGTTGCGGTTGCTCTTTAACCTGCAGTATATTATTGTAATAGATAAGCATGTCATATAGATTAGCTGGGCACCATTTCACTTGTTTGAAGAAATAGGGAAAGTCGTGAGGCAGAGCTAGCTGGTTTGTGAATGTGCTCTTCGGTAGGGTCATGAGCTAGGACAGCACCTGCATAAATGATATCCTAGAGGCCAATAAGAAGAACAAAGAGCGATAGAACGGTCAATGGCCTATAGCTTGGAGAAAATGCCATGAAGAAGGCGCTTATCACTGGCGTCACAGGGCAGGATGGCTCTTACCTGGCGGAGTTCCTTCTAGATAAGGGCTACGAGGTCCATGGAATCATCAGAAGGTCGAGCACCTTCTGTACCGCCCGGATAGACCATATCTATGTTGACCCCCATGAGCCGGGGGCCAGGCTCTTTCTTCATTACGGGGACCTTTCCGATAGCACCCAGCTTACTAACCTGATATATAGAGTCAGGCCAGATGAGATCTACCACCTGGGCGCCCAGAGCCATGTCAGAGTGAGCTTCGATACTGCGGAATATACCGGAGACATAGTGGCTCTGGGAACCACACGCCTCTTGGAGGCTGTCCGGCAAAGTGGGATAAAGGCTAAGTTTTACCAGGCTTCCAGCAGCGAGATGTTCGGAGATGCTCAACCTCCACAGAACGAGCAAACGCCCTTTCGACCACGGAGCCCTTATGCAGTCGCCAAGGTCTATGCGTATTGGATGGCGGAGAATTACAGGGAAGGCTATGGGCTTTACGCCACCAACGGCATCCTGTTCAACCATGAGTCCCCACGGCGCGGCGAGACCTTTGTCACTAGGAAGATAACCCGTGCCATCGCTTACATCCTCGCCAGGAAGCAGAGATACCTCTACCTGGGAAACCTCGAAGCTAAAAGGGACTGGGGATATGCCCCGGAGTATGTAAGGGCGATGTGGCTCATGCTGCAGCAGAAAAGGCCCAGCGACTACATTATAGGAACAGGTGAAACCCACTCAGTAAATGAATTCCTGGTGGAAGCCTTTAGCTACGCTGGTCTGGAGTGGCAGGAATATGTGAAGATAGACCCGCGCTATTTCAGGCCGCTTGAAGTGGATATGCTGGTAGCGGATGCCTCAAAGGCAAAGAAAGAGCTGGGCTGGGAACCCAGAGTGCGCTTCAAAGAGTTGGTCAGGATAATGGTGGACGCCGATATGGAGGCTCTGGACTTGAAATCTCCAGGTGAAGGGCGAAAGATACTCGCGAAATACGGAATGAACCCGGTTGACCGGGCTTTATGCAAGCCGGGAACAGAGGAGATAAGGTGAAGGGCTGGCTTGCCAATAAAAGGATAGTAGTGACGGGGGGAGCCGGCTTTCTGGGCAAACAGGTGGTCAAAAAGCTGGAGGAGAGGGGCTGCAAGGAGATTTCGATCCCGCGGAGCAAGGACTACAACCTGGTCGCAATGGAGGCGGTGAAAAGGCTATACAGGGATGCCAAGCCTGACATCGTCATCCACCTTGCCGCCAGCGTGGGCGGAATCGGCGCTAACATGAGAAAGCCTGGGAGCTTCTTCTATGAGAACCTCCTGATGGGTGTACAATTGATGGAGGAGGGGAGGCTTTCAGGAGTCGAGAAATTTGTAGCCATCGGGACGATTTGCGCCTATCCCAAGTTCACCCCGGTGCCCTTCAGGGAGGAAAACATCTGGAATGGCTATCCTGAGGAGACCAACGCAGCCTACGGACTGGCGAAGAAGATGCTTTTGGTTCAATCGCAGGCATATCGCCAGCAGTACGGCTTCAACGCGATTTATCTTTTGCCGGTAAACCTTTATGGGCCGGGTGACAATTTCGATCCCGACTCCTCGCATGTCATCCCTGCTTTGATCAAAAAGGTCTTGGATGCCAAAGATAAAGGGGAGAGAAAGATTGTGGCATGGGGAACCGGCAAGCCCACCAGAGAGTTTATCTATGTTGAGGATGCTGCTGAGGGGATAGTGCTCGCAACTGAGAACTACAGTAAGCCAGAGCCAGTTAATCTGGGTGCTGGTTGCGAGATATCAATCAACGATTTGGCAAAGTTGATATGTGAACTTGCTGGATTCGATGGTAGAATAGAGTGGGATATTTCTAAGCCAGACGGGCAGCCTAGGCGGTGCCTGGACACCAGCAGGGCAAAGAAGGAATTTGGCTTCGAGGCGAAGGTGGATTTCCGCGAAGGGCTTAGAAAGACTATAGAGTGGTATAGAAAGACCAAAGGGCGAAAGTCGGTACAGCGACCGATGTCTCCTACAGAATAGAATGACTCGCTAATGCAACAATTGGCTGTCATGGACAGCCTAATGAATCTTACGCCAATTTGTTCTCTAACCAGCTCTGTGAAGATCCCTATCTGCTGACCTGGTTTGTGAACATTTGTTTGCTTTCTGTAACAGAACTGGTGACAGCAACTGGGGGACTATCAAGAAAGATGACAACCTGTTGACTAGAGGTCAAATGAACAAAGAGCAGCTACCTTTGGTATCGATAGTGACGCCCTCATACAATAAGGGTGCCTTTATCGAAGAGACAATTATGAGCGTCAGGAAGCAGGGGTACCCTCACATAGAACATATAGTCGTGGACGGAGGGTCAACAGACATTACTCTGGAAATCTTGAGGAAACATGCAGATGGGTTAGTGTGGATATCAGAACCGGACAAGGGACAATCAGACGCCATAAATAAAGGGTGGAAAATGTCGAAGGGAGAAATCCTTGCTTATCTTAATGCTGATGACACATATTTGCCAAATGCGGTGGAAACAGCCGTGAAGTTCCTAGTGCAAAATCGTGAACTACATATGATATATGGTGACTGCAACATCATCGATGAACGAGGGCAGACGGTAG
>Ga0209777_10003110_pt1 | contig 20959 bp, 15 predicted proteins | sample FrelakmetHBP12HB_FD_187147 | JGI IMG/M metagenome (GOLD analysis project Ga0209777, IMG submission 187147) | Freshwater lake sediment microbial communities from the University of Notre Dame, USA, for methane emissions studies -HBP12 HB (SPAdes)... | ecosystem: Environmental > Aquatic >...
ACATACATGGGAGAACGGAGTTGTTCTGTGTCACTGGCTCGTTGGCGATATCGTATCTGGAAGCGACGCGCGCCCTCTCGAACATGGGCGTTCCCGGCAGTGGGGAATATTCAGCGAGGTAAGGCCTTACGCCCAGGGACAGGAGCGTTTTTACGTCCTTCTCAAGCTCGACGGCTTTCTGGCCCGGAATCCCCGCCAGCAGATATGCGCCAACCTCATCGGGAGTATACCCGGCGTCGAAGAGATAAGAGACAACACTTGCAAGGCTCTCCGGGTCCGCTTTTCCGCCCCACTGCTCGTGACTTTCTTTCGAGAGCGATTCGACGCCGATCCTTATCGTGACAAATCCGGCGCGGCGCATGAGTTTTGCAAGTTCCCGGTCTATTTTTGAAAAATGCAGGCCGTTGGGGGCGTGTAACCTGATCTTGCGTTGTGGCTTACTGCTTGTCCGCGACAGGATAGCTTCCAGCAGGGGTATAAGGCCGTCTTTTGCGTCCCACAACAGGGCGTCATCATAAAAGGCAAAATCGCTTATGCCCCGCAACGCCATTTCTTCGATCACCTCGACCACTTCCTCCGGGGCGCGCCGAGCATATTTATTGTGCAAAATACCCGATGCGCAATAGTCGCACCGGAACGGGCAGCCTCGGGAAAGCAAAATTGGAGCATATTTCAACTTGGCATAAAGATCAAGGGCGGGGCGGTAAAGCGGCGCATGTGAGGCATCAATCCGGATGCCCGTCGCATCTTTAAAAAGCGACAAGGATTTCTCGAACGGCCCCGGCAACACAGCGTCGGCGCCCGAGAATTTCTCCGAGTGCTCCCTGCACAAAGTCGTGTAAATACCGCCCAGCAGTATGGGAATTGCGGGCCATACTTTCCTCACGAGCGCAATCGCTTCAAACGCCCCCGGATACCAGTAAGTCATCGCGCAGGAGACGAGAACGGCGTCGGCGTCCCCCGCCTCCCGCATTGCCTGCTCGAAGCGGTCCGGCGGCAATCCATAGCGGTGATATTTTTTGCGCACGTCCTTCAAAGCCGCGGGCTTGGGAATCTCGGTTTCAAAAAATTTCCCCGTCCCGAACTCGCGCCGTTTCGGCGCGCACAGCCCCTCGAGCGCCGGGTGGAACGGGTCCATTGAATCAACCAAACTGACGCGGAGGCCGGCTTTACGGAGACACTCGGCAATAACGAGCAGCCCCAACGGCTTGGCCCACAGATCGTAAGCCGAAAAGTCGTATACAGGAGGATTTATAAGCGCAACGGTGGGCATCCCGGACTTCATGGCAATTAAGATTGGGCCTTATGCATTTTACAAATTGCTATTCCTCTGAAAGCCTGAATTTTATATCATAATTTTTTAAAAAATTTAATTCTTCCTTTGTCAAATTGTAATGCCCGGCAAGCGCATTATCTATTTCTAAAATAAGTCCTCTTGATAATCTTGCATGGATTTCATCCATAACTATTTTTTTCCCGCCAGCTTTAATCTTTTTTCTAACGACCTTTTCCTTATAATCTTTCATCAAGTATTCGACCAATGTAAATAATTTTTGATCTGATAATAAACTTTTCGGGAAAGGCATCGAAAATACCTCGTGACGCAATACATGAAATTCATCTGATTGAGCTATCCACCAAAAATAGAATAAATTTGAATTTATCAGGCCGACGGAAGCTATTGCTATGTCTTCCGAATCAACATTAACTTCCACCAAATTTGTTGAAATTCCACTTTTATATTCTCTTTTAAAAAATGGTATAAAATTATAAGCCTTGATCCAATATCTAGCAACAGAATGAAACCACCATTTTACATTTGAATTATGCAAAACATAATCTCCAATGGTTGAGTCTATCTTTTTAAATTTTTTATATATTGATGCTCCAACTTTATTCGCAACTCTTGGAATATATCCCTGAGAAATATGTCCAAGGGCCCCAATCTCCGGATTTGATACTACATCCTCTTGCTCGCCATCATTAAAGCGATACAATCTTGATGAAGAGATATTGCAGCCACGATTATCCGATTTGCCATTAGCCACAAATATTGTTATTCGCTGGTCAACATTCGGAAACAACTTGGCTGGTCTTATAGAATAATGGCTTGCGGTAAGATTGCCGAATTTTGAATAGATATGTCTTCTTATATTCTCATAATCAGAACCACATGAAAATGAAAGCGGAACAACAAAACTGAAAAATCCGTCATTTTTTACAAGTGAGGATGACCGGGCAATAAAATGCCCGAAAAGATTGCCTGTGCCATGAGCAATGGATTTTTTTAAATAATCGTCTTCTTTGATTATATCGTAAGGAGGATTTCCAATTACGCAATCAAAGCCGCCTTCCGTCATAATTTCGGAAAATTCAGAATTCCAATCAAAAGGCTTAATGCTGCGCCTTTCCCGCTTTTCATCATCCTCGGACATGAAAGCCAATTTTCCCTTAAAATAATCATGGCCGATTAAACTATTTCCACATTTAATATTCCTGTTAAGTATCGGTAAAATAGCTCTGCCGGATATAATACCGCGCTCGCCTTCCAGCATTTTTAAAATAAGAGATAATTTCGTCAGTTCCACCGCTTGTTCGTCAATATCTACGCCAAAAATATGGTTTAATAATATTTCGCTCTTTTCATCCAATGAAAGAATTGGTTCTCTCTTTTCACACTCCATGCCAAGATTCCCTTGCCTTTTATCGTATTTTTTCCCCGCTTTCTTCTCACTTCTATAATACTTAAGCAATTCCTCATAAGCGCGTATAAGGAAACTGCCGGAACCACAAGCAGGATCCAGTATCTTTATTTCTTTTGTCCTGGCAGCGGAGCTTTGCTTCAGAGTTTTAGCGACGGTGTTTTCGACAATGTAATTTACTATATATTCAGGGGTATAATAAGCGCCTTTGGTTTTTCTAAGGGCGGGCTTAATTTCATGCTTAACCCTGTGGTCTGTCACCCTCAAGTCGTGTCCAAGATATTGTTCATAAATGCTGCCAAGAACTTCAATCGGGATTACATCAAATAAATAATCATCATAAGTTTTTAAAATAACTTTATTAATTACCTTAAAATCAGTTGCCAGATCATCTTCCCATTTTTGAGGTTTAAAAAGGTCGCTGTTAAAAAGCCTCCAATAGCTTGAAAAAATGCCCTTTAGCAGCCGCATAGCCCCGGCGCCTACAATATACTCCCTTTCAGAAAATGTTGCCCCCAGGCTCTTTCCCTGCGCAAGTCCTCTATCCTCACAAAAACGTATAAATATAATTCTGTCCAGTATCTTTTGAGTTATTTCCTTAAGATAGGCGGAATCCTTCTCCAGCGCTCCAGAATGAAATAAATCGGGGTTATTTTTGAAAATGTTAGTAGCGAGTTCGTTCCGCCACTTGAGAAAATCGCCTAAAAGATCACGAACAATAATTTTCTCCGCCAGTTTTCTGCCTTTAGGTTTTTGCAAAAGAAGATCATCGAGCGCGCCCGATTTAACGGACTCCCTGGACAACAGCCACAACTTGTCAAATTCAGTTAAATACTTGTCCCATTGCAGATCCAGTTTCAAACCCTTATTTTTCTTGCCGTACCAGACATCGAACAGCATCAGACGCTTGAAATTGGTCAACAAAATGAAAGGAACTCTGTCATAATTTTTCCCGTATTTTAACGCCTGGTCCACGTGCCTGGTAATATCGTCCCCTACCGGCTTGGTCTCCACGAAAAGCTTAATGTTGCCATCTATTTTAAGGCTGTAGTCAACTCTCCCCTTTGAAGTTGCGTGTTCTGCGCCCACTTCATCGCGCCTGGTGTAATCCCACCCCAAAACTGATCCCAGCAGTGGCAAAATAAAAACGTTTTTTGTCTCTTCCTCTTGATAATAGTCAAGTTTGCCGGAGGCGGATTCGCTTTTTAAATGCTCCAGCAACTTAAATAGTTCTTTTCGCGCATCTTCTTTGTTCATAGATGGCGCCTATTTTACTATTTCTAAAAGATATATCAATGTTGTCCGTCCTAACGCAGGATATTCAAGGCGTGTATTTTTATTGGACCGGCCGGCCCAGCAGGGCGCGGTCTTCGAGTGCAAACTGTAGTTCGTAGAGTTTCTTGTAGACGCCACTTCGCTGAAGCAGCTTCTCGTGTTTTCCCGTCTCGATGATGCAGCCCTCTTCGAGAACCACGATCAGGTCTGCGCCGCGGACGGTTGACAGGCGATGGGCTATGACGATGGTTGTGCGGTCTGCGATAAGGGCGTCAATGGCTTTCTGCACCGTTTGCTCGGCCTCGCTGTCGAGGCTCGATGTGGCTTCGTCGAGGATGAGGATGGGGGCGTTTTTAAGGAGGGCGCGGGCTATGGCGATGCGCTGGCGCTCTCCCCCGCTGAGCCTTACTCCGCGCTCCCCCACCATCGTGTCATAGCCTTCGGGGAAACCCATGATAAAGTCGTGGGCATAAGCGGCCTTTGCGACAGCCTCGATTTCCTCCTGCCGGACATTCCTGTCAATGCCGTATGAGATATTGTTTCTGATCGTGTCGTTGAAGAGGTAGGTTTCCTGGGTTACAACGGAAATCTGGCTTCTTAAAGACCTCAAAGTCACGTCTCTCAAATCTGTCCCGTCAATCTCGATTGTCCCTGCGGTGACGTCGTAAAATCGTGGAATGAGGTTGACAAATGTTGATTTGCCGGCGCCGCTGGAGCCGACCAGCGCCACCGTCCGCCCCTTTTCCACCACAAGATTGATGTCTCGCAATACTGACTCCCCGGCTTTTTCCCCCATGCCACTGTAATGGAACGAGACGTTCCTGAAGGCTATTTCTCTCTCGAACGGAGGAAGCGGTTTTGCGTCCGCTTTTTCCGGGGTTTTGGGAATGGTGTCTATGGTGTCGAATACCCGGTCCGCGCTCGCCATTGCGGCCTGAAGCTGGTTGTTTGAGTTGGTCAGTCCGCGAATGGGGTCATAGATGAGGCCGATGGCGGTTAGGAAACTGAAGAGGACGCCCGGTGTAATGCGCCCGATTATCACCTGGTAGCCTCCATAAAACAACACCGCCGCCACGCCGATAGTGATTATGGTTTCTATCACCGGCTGGGTCAATAAATCCACGGCGGCGGAGCGCATTCCGTAACCGAAATATCGCTCGTTGGCTTTCAGAAAGCCCACGAGCCGCGCGCGTTCCAGCCCGAAGGCCTTGACTATTCTGATCGCCGACAGCGTCTCGAACATGTTTACGTTGAGGTCTGCCATGCTTTCCATCGTCATCCGCGTGAAAGCGCGTATAAGCCGGCCCAGATAAACAACAGGTATCACCACAAGCGGCGCAAGCACAAGCCCCAGCAGCGCCATCCTCCAGTCCCGGTAAAAAACCACCGCGACAAGACCCAAAAACGTTATCGCCTGCTGAAGCATTTGTATGGTGATACTCATTGAATCCTGCATGTTAAAGGCGTCGTTCTGGAGCTTGGACATCAACTCCCCGGAAGAATTGTTGTCAAAATAACTGAGCGACGCCCCGAGATATTTCTCGTACATGTCGTTGCGTATTTCAATGGTCGCCTTGGCGTTGGAATAATTCACCATGAATCCGTATAAGTAGCCGAAAAGGCCCTTGAACGACATCAGCGCTATCCCGAATATGGGGATCAGCCAGACGAAACTTATGCTTCGATAAAGGAATATCTCATCGAACATGGGCTTGACGAAGAGGGCAAGCATCGCGTCGGTCTGGGCCATGAGCACCATGCACACCGCCCCTACAACCAGCCACAATATGTAAGGACGGAAGTACGCCAGGATTCTTGAGAATCGCCCCATCTCTATGACCTGTGACCTTCTTCTATCACCCTTACGATTTTATCGGCCAGAACAAGCGCTCTCAAACCGTCTTCCCCTGTCACCGCCGGCCCTTTTCTCGAGCGGGAGGCTTCCAGGAAGTCCTTCAATTCTTCTTCAAGGGCGTCGGCCATTTTAACGTCAAGAGGATGGGGCATCATGCCGTTCGGGCTTTGTTCGAAGCGCCGCGCCGTTTTATCGCGGCAATTGATTTGGAGGCAGCCGTGCGAATCGAAGACCTCTATCTCGCGCACCTCTTCGGCATGGAGTCGGCTGGCGATAAGGTATATCTGCGCGCCACCCGATAGCCTTATATGAGCGCGCGCCACGTCAACCTTCCGCGTGAAAACCGAAGCGCCGACTGCGGACACAAGCTCCGCTTCCCCATTGCCTATTTGAAGAGCAAGATCAATGTCGTGAATCATCAGGTCGCGCACCACATCAACCCCCCTTGCCCGATCCTTGAGGGGGGCGAGGCGACGCGCCTCGATGAGAAAAGGACGCTCGAATTGGCCGACTGCGGCCCGATACGCCGGGTTCATTCTCTCGACGTGACCCACCGCCAGGACGCGCCCGAGGCGCCGCGCCTTTTCAACCATTTTTCGAGCTTCGGCTATGTCCTCCGTAATGGGCTTTTCCACGAGAAGGTCAAGGCCGCGATCAAGAAGACGGTCGGCAACCTCGAAATGATCCGCAGTCGGCACGGCGACGACGGCGGCTTTCACGTTTTCCGGGAGGTCGGCTATCGAGCTGAAAGAGCGACAGGATAGCTCTTCGGCTATTTTTTGCGCCCGGCCTGCATCTTTGTCCACCACGCAAAGGAGCCGCGCGCCTCCTATTGCGGCGAGTTTTCGGGCGTGCCTCTCCCCCAGGTATCCCACCCCAATAACCGCCGCGAATATTTCATCTTTGTTCATAAATCAGGGACAGGCTCCGGAGGATGCGATAGGCGAGGAGGGTGTTATTTATCGGGGGCTTCCCGCTCCGGGTCCTTCACTGCCACCATGGTTATCCCGGCGCGTTTTGCCCCGCTGAGAACCTCATCTCTCTCAAGGAATATGGTGGCTTCCGCCTCGACCGCCAGTAACGAAGCCTTTACCTCCTCCATCGAGAGGATCGTCTCCCTCCCGATGGTGGGGACATCGAAGCGCCAATCCTGTTGCGGCTTGGCCACCTTGACGACGGTGGCGCCCACGCCGCCCAGCCTGCCGCCCCTCCGTATAGCTTCGTCCGTGCCCTCGACCGCCTCGACCGCCAGCACCGCCTTGTCTTTCACCACCACCGTCTGGCCGATGTCCATGCGGCCTATCTCCTTGGCGATCTTCCAGCCGAACCTGATGTCGCCCCATTGGGCGGGGGTCAGCGGGCCGCCTGTGACCGTTCCCCTCTGCGCCATGACTCCGTTCAGGCAAAATGTGATCGGGTGCAATTTGATGCCTTCCGACTCGATCTCGCGGGCCACCGCCCCGAGCAGGGAATCGTCGCTTCTGTTCGCAAGCGCAAGTAACATTTTAATCGCGCGGGCGTCCGGCTTCATGTCATGGAAGATGCGTTTTTTCTGAACCTTGCCCGCCATCACGACATCTTTGATGCCCTCCTGATGAAGAAGCTCGATAAGCCTCCCCACCTGCTCCGGCCTCAGCCAGTAAATGCCCTTGACGCGGGGGGTAATCTCCCTCTCTTCCGCGTCCCCCTCCACCGCAAACGCAATAACCTCCCAGCCCTGTTGCGCGGCCTCTTCGGCGATGAGGAGCGGGAGCTTCCCATTCCCCGCAATGAGTCCGAGTTTTGGCATCAGCGCAAAATCCCCCGTTTGGAGTTTTCAAGGAATTTGAGCAGGATATCCACTTCCTTTGAAGCGGGCACTTCGGCCCTCACTTTTTCTATCGCTTCAGAGAGCTTCAACGCGCTCTGGAACAGGATGCGGTATGCTTTTCGCAAGTCCGCGCGGGTCTCCTTGCCGATGCCGACCCTTTCCATTCCGACGCGATTCAGTCCGAACAGGCTTGCGCGATCACCCCCCGCGATCGTGTAAGGCGGCACATCCATCGGCACGCCCGCTTTCGCCGCCACCATGGCCACAGAGCCGATCCGTGTGAACTGGTGAATGCCCGCAAGCGCCCCGATAACGGCATGATCGTGCACCTCGACATGGCCGCCGAGGTGCGTCGCGTTGGCTATTATAACCCCGTCTCCCAGGACACAATCGTGAGCAATGTGCACGCCAACCATCAGGAGGCAATCGTTCCCCACCATGGTTTCCCCATGGCCGGTGACGGTGCCCGCGTGAAGCGTGGCGTTCTCCCGAATGACATTTCGATCGCCGATTATCAGGTGAGTGCGCTCGCCCTTATATTTAAGGTCTTGCGGCGCGGCGCCCATGCTTACGAGAGGGCCGATAACATTATCCCTGCCGATCGTCGTCCAGCCTTCGATAACGCTATTTGGCTTGATGATCGTTCCCGGACCGATTTCGACCTCCGGCCCCACCACCACATAAGGGCCGATCTCCACCCCCAGCCCGATCTTCGCGCGGGGGTCAATCACCGCCGTCGGATGAATCTTGGTTTCGGTTTGGTTGAGGTCGCTCATTTATTCGCTTTTTCCGTAAAGATGGCCAATATTTCGCCGTCGGCGCAAATCTCGCTATCCACCGTGGCGGTCATCGCATATCTCCAGGCCGGCCCCCTTATTTGGGAGACCGTCGCTTCGATTATAACCTCTTCCTCAGGCCTTACGGGCCGCCTGAAGGACATTTTTTCGATCCTCAATAGAGCGGCGCCCTTGTCTTTATAAGTTTGTCCGGTAGTGCAGTATGCCAATACCCCGGCGGCCTGCGCCATTGCCTCGACAAGGATAACCCCCGGCGCCACCGGGTCTCCCGGAAAATGGCCACGGAAAAAATATTCATCTGTGCGAAAACGACATGCCGCCAGTATCCGCTTGCCACTCTCCATCTCGAGAACCCGATCCAGGAAAAGGAACGGCTCCCGGTGCGGTAATATGTTCTTTATTTCCTCTCTGCTTAACAGGACTCCCATGGCCGTTCTTGTCGCGGGGTTGCGCGCATGATGCGCGCCCTCCTGACCCTTGTCAAACTTTTTCCAGTTTGGCCACTTTTTCTTCGAGCTTTTTCATTCTTTTCAGAAGGTCTGGCAACTTATCCTTGGCCACCTCGGTTCGCAGCCAGGTCTTCTCATCTCTTGCCAGACAGCCGCCCCACCTTTTTCCCGGCGGGATATCCTTGGCCACTCCAGACTGAGCCGCCACAATTGCGCCCGCGCCGATGTGGACGCCGTCGGCCACTCCCACCTGGCCGGCGAGGATTGCGTTGTCTCCTATCGTGACGCTTCCCGATAGCCCGACCTGGGCCACCAGGATCACGTTGCGCCCTATTGTGCAATTATGGCCGATCATCACCAGGTTGTCTATCTTGGCGCCCGCGCCCACCCGTGTTTCGCCGAGCATGGCGCGATCCACGGCGGACAGCGCGCCTATCTCGACGTCGTCTTCTATGACGACAATGCCAATCTGCGGCACTCCGACATGGCGGACGCCGTCCCATTGGTACCCGAAGCCGGAGAAGCCCACTGTGGCGCCGGGGCCTAGAATGACGCGATTCCCGACGCGGCATCCCGGCCCGATGTATGAGTGGGGGAACAATTCGCAGTCGCTCCCCACTTCCGCCTTTTCGGCCACGTGTGCGCCGGGGCGAATGATGGTGCGCGCTCCGATCCTTGCGCCGGTGCCTACGTAAGCAAGCGGCCCAATGCTCACTTCCGGCCCAATTGTTGCGTCTTTCTCGACAACCGCCCTCGGGTCAACGCCGGCAGGCGGGCGTTTCACCACCGTTACAGCCGCAATTATCTTTGCAAAAGCCAGCCGAGGGTTATCCGCGACAATCAGTGGACGATCCCCCGCGGCCTCCTCGAGGCCGGGGGGCACAACCACCGCCGCGCCTTCTTTAATCCGTTTGAGCCAGCGGCTGTCCGAGGCGAATGTAAGCTCGCCTTCCCCCGCATCATCGGCGGCCCGAAAACCGCGGATAACCGCCGATGAATGACGCGCCGCCTGTACCCCGGCTATCTCAGCCAGCTCCTTGATCGTCCACGGCATGATAATTACAAGGCCTCAGGCTTTAGGCCTTAGGCAGTAGGTTTACTGGTTGCTTTCCTCTGTCCACTACTTTTTATGAGCTGCGTCGTAGCGCCTTAAAACCTCGGCGGTAATGTCCTGCCCCGGATCGAAATAGCCGATGGCGGAGGGGAAGAAAAGGTATTCCGCGAGCACTGATTCGTCGGTGCGGGCGGAAACGTCGTATTTAAAGATCATGGTGTAGTTCTTTTCCTTGCCAAGGGCCTGGACGATGGTGTTTATCTCCTTTTGCATGGGGCTGACAAGTTTTACGAACTCGTTGTTATATTGCTCCTGGAGGAGCATTTTCTGCTGGAGGTACGATTTGTACTTGGCCTGGAAGAGGTTCTTTTTTTCTTCGAGGACGATGGGGCTTAATGCTTGCGATTGTTTTTCGATTTCCTCCTGCAGCTGTTTCAACTCGTTGCCTTTCTTCTCGAGCAGGGTCTTGGTTTCACCGAATTTTTTCTGCAGATCGCCCTGGGCTTTCTTGCCGACCACTGAGTCGTCGAGAATTTTCTGGAAATCGAAGTAACCCATCTTGCACGGGCCTGGCTGCTGAGCAGTTGACAGGGTGCCCGCCGTTGTCATCAGCAGGACAGCTGATATGACCGCGGTTATTGCAAGGTGAAACCATTTCATGATATAACTCCTCCGTTCGTATTGTTGTTTTAGTTGTTAGTTATTTCCATTATTTAGTATATTCGCAACCCTGCCTAGAAGGCAATCGGCGTTGGGCCTGCGATATAAAAAGGGGGGAAGTGTAACGCAGGCGTCTCGCCTGCCCCATTTTGCAGGCGGGACGCCTGCGTTACGACCATGCAAACCTGCAAAACCCCGCTTTATGTCGCAGGCCCATCGGCGTTTTATAATCATCTGAGGGGGCTTCCCACTGCGAACTGGAACACGTGAGATTCTTCGCCCGGCTTTTTGTTTATGGGGAAGCCCAGCTCAAACCGCAACGGCCCAAGCGGCGACAGCCACCGGATACCGAAGCCCCAGTCATAACGAAGGTTTCCGAGGTCTATAGGCTCGAAATCGTTGAAGGCATTGCCCGCATCTGCGAACAGCACCGCCTTGATCCCAACCTGCTTGGCTATCGGGATGATGTAATCAAGACTTAACACCAGCTCTTTATTCCCGCCGATTATAATGGGGCTGATGGACGGGTCCTCGCTCGGGTAGGCGGGGCCTATAGTGCGGAGATTGTAGCCTCTGAGGTCGCTTATGCCGCCGAGGAAATATCGCTCGGTCAACAGGAGGCGATTCCCCTGACTCTGGGCGAGCACGCCCAATATCCCCTTCGCGCCGATGTAAGTGCCCTTGAAAACAGGCTGGTAGTGGAAGGCTTTCAGGGTGTATTTGGTGAAGTCATTATCGGCGCCCAGGAATCCGCCCGCCACTTCAATCGAACCATAAAACTCGCTTCCCGCGGTGGGGTCAAGGAAGTTGTTGGTGGAGTTCCTGTCAAACGCAAAAGTCAGGCTTGAGGTGGTGGTGTCAAGCGGTATGCGATCGAGTATCGAATTGAAGCTGGGCAAATTGGTTAGTTTCGTGTCCTCATACATGTAAGTGACGAAGAAGCGGCTGAAATCGGACCTGGGCAACAGGTGGCCGACGCCGACCGACCCACCCGCGTCCCTGCGATTGAAATCTATGAAATCCCGTATATAGATGTAGGTGTTGAGGTTCAGGGACCATCGTGAATCCATGAAGTAGGGGTCGCTGAAGCTGATGTTGAAATTCTGGGTCTCCTTTCCCCAGAACAGGCTCAGCGCAAGGCTCTGTCCTCTTCCCTGGAGGTTTTGCAGGCTGATCTGGCCGGTGAAAATAAAGTTCTCGGTCGAGCTGTAGCCTGCGCCTGCGCTCAGCGTGCCGGTCGAGGTTTCTTCAACGGTCACAGTGAGCCTTCGCAGGTCAGGCCTCGATCCCTGTCGCGACAATATCTTCGCCTGTTTGAAGAAGCCCAGCCGCATGATCGCCTGCTCGCTCTTGCGGATGGCGGTCGCGGAATACAACTGGCCTTCCTTGATCTTGAGCTGCCTGCGAATCACCATATCGCGGGTCTTGTTATTGCCGGTTATATCAATTCGCTCGATGTAGACTTTTATGCCCTTGGATATATGGAAAATGATGTCCACGGTGCGCTCGGCCTCGTGAACCATGGTTTCGGGAACGACGTTGGCGTCCGCATAGCCGTAATCGGCGTAGAAGTCGGCCATGTTATCCATGTCGCGCCGCAGGCGGCCCGACGAATAAACGTCCTTTTCCTCCAGGGTAAGCTTGGACATCAGCTCGGCCTTTGGCCTGATCATATCACCCTGGATGTCCATCTTTCCCACGAAAAATTGCGGCCCCTCCGTTATCCGGTACACCACCGTGATGAAAGACTTGTCCGGCGAGACAAAAACCTGCGGCGGCGCTATCTGGACGCGTATGTAGCCGTTGTCATAATAAAAGTAGGTCAGGCGGGCGACATCGAGATCGAATTCCTCCTTGCGAAACTTTCCCTGCTGCGTCAAAAAGGACAGCGCACCCGCCGGACGCGTCGAAATGTGGGATAACAGATCCGAATCGCCAAAAGCCTCGTTCCCGAGAAAAATCACCCTCTTCACCATGACCCGATCTTTCTCGTCAATCTTGAATGTAATCCTTACCTGTCCGTCCTCGGTGGGCTCGATCTCGGTCTTTATTTCCGCGAGGAAAAATCCCTGTTTCTGGTAATATGCGCTGATGGCCTTCTCGGTTTCCCGAACATCGGTCATATTCAGTACCTGATGTTCCTTGAGCGTGATGGCCCCCTGAATATCTTCCTTTCTCCCCTTACTGTTGCCGGTGAACTTGACGCTCTTCACAAGCGGCTTTTCCTCGACGGAGTAAGTGAGAATCACCCCCTCGGTCGTCTGCTCCCCCTCGACGCGCACGTCGCTGAAGAATCCGCGGGCATAAATGTTCTTTACATCCTGCCTGACCTTCATCGGGTAATATCTTTCGCCGACCTTGGATGTGAGGTAGCTCTTGATGGTTTCGGTGTCCACCCGCTTGTTGCCCTTGATGCGGATTTCCACGATATTGCCTTCAAGAGCGAATGCGAGGCATGTTACGAATAGCGTGAAATACGCAAGTATAATTATAGATTTCCGGCGCATTAAATTATTTTACCGTTCGTTCCTCCCGATGTTCATGGCGCCGCGCCCCTCTTCGAGCGAAGGCCGTGGAACCTCAAACACTGAGCATAAAGATTAAAGATATTAACCTATAATACGCCCCTTGTAAAGGGAATTCAGCCGCTTATTCCTTCCCCGACGAGTTTCCCATCGGCCATCCTGATGACCCTTCCCATTCTCGCCGCCAGCGCCTCAGAGTGGGTCACCACCATGAGGGTGATGTTCTTTTCGCGGTTCAGGTCGGTCAACAGCTTGAAGACCTTGTCTCCGGTGGCCATATCGAGGTTTCCGGTGGGTTCGTCGGCGAGTATTATCTCCGGCTGCAAGGCCGCCGCGCGGGCCACCGCCACCCTCTGCTGCTCTCCCCCCGAAAGCTCTCCGGGGCGATGATCCAGCCTCGAGACAAGGCCGACCCGCTCAAGCATCTCCGTCGCGATTCTTTTAGCCTCCGTAAAAGGTTTCCCCGCGATCAGAGCGGGCATCATGACGTTTTCGTGAGCGCTGAACTCCGGCAACAGGTGGTGAAACTGAAAAACGAAGCCTATTTTTTTATTCCGGAAAGCGGAGAGCGCGGAAGGGGAAAGGGAGCGCGTATCGAGGTCGTTATAAAAAACCGATCCCTCCGTCGGCCTGTCGAGTGTGCCGACTATTTGCAGGAGGGTGCTTTTCCCCGCCCCCGACGGCCCCATGACGGCGACGCTTTCTCCCCTCTCGACGCCGAAATCCACCCCGTGCAGGGCCTCGACCGGCTGGGCCAGACCATAGGTGAAGATTTTCGTAACGCCTTGTGCTCGAACCTGCGGCATTATTCGTACCTCAGCGCCTCCGCCGGGTCCATGCGCGCCGCGCGGCGCGAGGGATACAGCGTCGCATATAAAGATATGGAAAGGGCAAATACCGATATCTTCGATATATCCAGCCAGGTTATGCTTACGGGCAGGTAGCTGATGTAATAGACCGACGGATCGAGTGTGATCCAATGCCAGTGATATTGAGAAAACACCAGCCCCCCTCCGATGAGAATGCCCAGAAAGGTGCCGACCACCCCGATCACCAGGCCGTGTATCAGAAAGATGTTCCGTATGCCGGTGTCGCTTGCCCCCATGGTCTTGAGGACCGCGATGTCGCGGTACTTCTCCATGACCACCATGATGAGCGCGATGACTATCGAGAAGCTCGCAATCACCACCATGATGCCGAGCACCCACGCGCTGAGCACCTTTTCCAGCCGCAGCGCAATGAAAAGGGGCCGGTTTACCTCCTCCCAATCCCGCACCACGAAAGGATACTTGAACACACGCCGCAGCGCGGAGGCCACTTCGCTTATCCTGTAAGGGTCGGACAGGCGTATCGAAATGCCCGTTACATGGTCGTCCATGCGCATAAAGCGTTGCGCCTCGGCAAGATCAACAAGCGCTACGCCCGAATCCACCTCCCACAGCCCGAACTGAAAAACCCCCACCACACGATAGCGCCGCACCTCCGGCCTCAGCCCGAACGGCCCGAGGCCGCCCTGGGGATTGAGTATGCTGACCTCGTCCCCGAGGTATGCGCCGAGGCGATATGCGAGGTCCTGGCCGAGGGCTATCCCCGGCAGATCGCCACCCTTGGCAAGCTCGCGTAAAGACCCCGCACCCTTCTCGAAAGCCCTCTCTATGTCGTTTACTTTTCCGGCGGTGTTTATTTCCGCGCCACGATAAAGGATGCCGTAGGTCTGATCCTCGTGCATGGCGAGCACTTGTTTTTCGATATATGGGGAAACCGCGCGGACGCCGTCAATCGCCATGATTTCCTCGGAGGCCTTCTGCCAGTTTTCGATGCCGCTCTGGTAATGGATGACGCTGATCTGGCTGTTTGCGCCGAGTATTTTGTCGCGAATGTCCTTTTCGAAGCCCGTCATGCCGGCCAGAACGGCGATAAGGGCGGCGACCCCCAGCATGACCCCGAAAACACTTAAGATGGTGATAACGCTTATAAGGACCTGCTTGCGCCTCGATCGCAGGTACCGCATCCCGACAAACATCTCATAAGATTTAACGCCCGAAAGCGCCTTTACGGTTATGACCGCATGAACGACGCACCAGGCTATAAAGAAGTAGTTCCCGTATTCCAGGAACCAGTCCACCATGAGATGCAGTAACGCCATGTTATTTCCGGATTTATGGCGGACAAGAATGTCCGCCCCCCTGTGTTATTATTTGTTTCATTAGGAGGACGGACATTCTTGTCCGTCCTGATCCCCCTCCGTACCCCACTGGGCCTATTTCCCCGGTTTCAATAACGGGAAGGGGATGACTTCCCTGATTGATTGCGCGCCGGTGAGGAGCATTATCAGGCGGTCAATGCCGACGCCCTCTCCCGCCGTGGGCGGCATGCCTGTTTCAAGGGCGCAGAGGAAGTCCTCGTCAACCTCGCGGGGCCTTTCATCGCCGCCTGCGGCGACCTGCTCCTCGAACCGCTTCCTCTGGTCGGCGGGGTCGTTAAGCTCGCTGAAGGCGTTGGCGAATTCTTTGCCACAAATTATAAGCTCGAAACGATCCACGAGAGACGGGTCTTCCTCGTTCCGGCGGGACAGCGGCGAAACGTCCACCGGAAAGCCGGTCACGAATGTCGGCCCGGTGATCGTAGGCTCGACCGCGCCTTCGTAAAGCGTGAAAATAAGGGCGCCGCGCGAAAGGCCCTCGGGTTCGCAGTATCGCGATGCGAGCGCGCGAAGCTTGTCCTCATTATCAATGTCTGCGGGGCTGAATCCGCCTTTTTGGATGAGCGCATCGCGCATGCTTATCCGCTCGAAGGGCCGCTTGAGTATCACCTCGCGGCCCAGGAAATTCAGCTTGTCCGAGCCAGCCACCTCACGCGCCAGAAAATCGAAAAGCTCCTCGGTCAGGTCCATCAGGTCGTGGTAAGTGGCGTAAGCCTGATAGAATTCCAGGAGTGTGAACTCGGGGTTATGCCACGTGCTCACGCCTTCGTTCCTGAACACGCGCCCAAGCTCATACACACGCTCAAAACCGCCGACCACCAGCCGCTTGAGATACAGCTCCGTCGCCACCCGCAGATACAGGTCGAGGTCCAGCGCATGATGGTGCGTCACAAAGGGTCTCGCGGTCGCGCCTCCGGGAATGGGCTGCATGTTCGGGGTATCCAGCTCGATATATCCGCGCTCCTCAAGGAACGAGCGGATCAGCCTGATGGCCTTCGCCCGCTTGATAAATATCTCGCGGCTTTCGGGATTGGCGATGAGATCCAGCGAGCGCTGCCTGTACCGGATTTCGACGTCTTTAAGGCCGTGCCATTTCTCGGGCATCGGGCGGAGGTTCTTGGTCAACAGGTCGCAGCGCTCGCACACCAGGGTCAACTCGCCCGTCTTTGTTTTCGAGAGAGGCCCGACCGCGCCGACGATGTCGCCGATGTCCAGCAATTTCGCGCGCTCGAAGCCCTCTTCATGGAGGATTTTCTGCTGTAGAAATAACTGGACCTTGCCGGAGCCGTCCATAATGTCCATGAAAAGCGCCTTGCCAAAGCGGTTAATGCGCATGATTCGCCCCGCCACGGCATACCTGTCGGGAATGAGATCAAGCTCCTCGCGCGTCTTTTCCCCGAATCGCTCCTTCAGGGAACCTGTCTGCGCGGTCACCTTGAAATCGTTCCTGAAGGGTTTTTCTCCCAGTCTTCTGTGTTCATCGAGTTTGCGTATGCGATCCTCAATCAATGGGTTCTTTTCTTCCATATTCCTCACACTTTAAATTAGGAACTTAGCCAGCGGGTAGCGGGTAGCCTATCTATTAACTGTGCTATGTGGGCTATCCATTCACTGTTCACTGTCTACTGTCCACTGTCTATTGTCCACTCCCCTCGGCCATAAGCCATGCTTCCATGAAGGAATCGAGGTCTCCATCCAGCACTGCGTCCGCGTTTCCGGTTTCGTGGCCCGTGCGGTGGTCTTTGACCATCCGGTATGGGTGAAGGACGTAGGATCGAATCTGGCTGCCGAAGTCTATGTCCTTTTTTTCGGAGTGCAGCTGGTTGAGTTTTTCGTTCTGGCGCTCCTTTTCGAGCTGATACAATCTCGCCCTCAAAACGCGCATGGCGGTGGCTTTGTTTTTATGCTGGCTTCGCTCGTTCTGGCATTGCGCGACGATGCCGGTCGGGAGGTGGGTGATGCGGACGGCGCTGTCGGTCTTGTTGACTTTTTGTCCCCCGTGTCCGCTTGCGCGATATGTGTCAATGCGAAGGTCTTCGTCGCGTATTTCTATCTCGATTTCCTCCTCGATGTCTGGATAGACGAAAACGGAGGCGAACGAGGTGTGTCGGCGGTGATTGGAGTCGAAGGGCGAGATGCGCACCAGGCGGTGTACTCCTACCTCGGCCTTGAGATACCCGTAAGCGTAAGGCCCCTGAACCTCGACCGTGACCCCCTGAATGCCCGCCTCGCTTCCCGGCTGGATTTCGATGATATGGGATTTGAACTCGCGCTGCTCGGCCCACCGGAGGTACATGCGAAGCAGTATTTCAGACCAGTCCTGGGCCTCCGTGCCTCCCGCGCCGGAGTTTATGCTCAAAATGACGTTTGCGTCGTCGTTTTCCCCGCCCAGCATGCGCTGGAACTCGATATAATGCAGCTCATTCGCGACGTGCTCGAGCTTGGCGTCCGCTTCGGAGGCGGTCTCCCGATCATCCTCCTCCTCGGCAAGCTCGCGGAGCACCCGCGCGTCCTCGAGGGCCTTTTCTATCGAGTCCCATATCTCCAGCATGGCGGAAATCCGCCGCCTTTCCTTGTTTATCTCCTTTGCCTTGACCAAGTCGCTCCAGAAATCGGGGCGAGCCATTTCCTCGGTCAGCTTCGTAGACCGCTCTCTTTTCCCCGCTATGTCAAAGTAGCCTCCCAAGCTCGAGCATTCGTTCTTCCAGTTCCTTGATTTGTGGAGCTGATCCTGCCGTTTTCATGATTTTTTCTCCCTGACCTTATCTCGAATTTTAGTGATTATCTCGAACAAGAGGCCCGCAAGCGCCAACATGGAAACCATCCCCACAAAAACGTCGCCATGCCGCGAATAAAAGGTGCTCCCCGGCATTATGCGGACCGTCGCATCGAGCCTCTTCTCCTCTAACAAGCCCGTCTCCATGAGGACTTTCCCCGTCGGATCAACCACGGCGGATATGCCGGTGTTGGCGGCGCGGACCATATAGCAATGATTTTCGGCGCACCGGAACGCGGACATGGACAGGTGCTGTCTCGGCGCGCTTGTGTCCCCGAACCATGCGTCGTTGGTTATATTGACGAGCAGGTTGGCGCCATTCTTTCGGGAGAGCCTCACCAGCTCCCCGAAAATGGCCTCATAACATATAAGAATTCCCAAATGCCCCTTGGGTATCTCCAGCAGCGCGATTTCGCCTCCGGGGGTGAAATTCCCCGCCGCCCCCTTGGTGATCTTGTCTATAAACTTGAACCAGCTCGCAAAGGGGACGTATTCGCTGAACGGCACAAGGTGCAACTTGGAATATTTTCCTTCAACCCCGCGCGGCGTCACCAGGAAGGCGCTGTTCGTGAACCTGGCCCTCTGGTCGGCGCCAACGGTGTAATCCACGCTGCCCAGTACGATATAAGTATTCAGGCTCATGAGGAACATGGCAAGTTGCACCCCCTCGACGTCCCTCACAAGCGCAAACGGCACCGCCGCCTCCGGCCACACGATCAACTCGGCGCCGTTCCGCGCCGCTTCCTCCGTCATCCGCCTGTATATGCCCAGAATACGGGCCTCCTCATGCTCATCCCATTTGACATCCTGGCGTATATTTCCCTGAAGAAGGCTGACCTTCAGGGACGCGCTTTTCGCCGCAAGGGCAGATACACGCGCTATTTGCAAGCGACCGTAAATAACGGTCAGCATTAAAAGCAGGACGGCGACCACCATGCCGGGCAGAGGAAGCGGCTTCCCGCTCCGCTTCGCAAGTATGGCTTCGGCGATCACGGCGTTGACCAGCGCAATCAGAAAACTCACTCCGTAAACGCCGGTGATGTCCGCGATTTGTATTACGCTGGGGAAATTGCCCTGGCTGTAACCCAGCAGCATCCACGGGAAGCCCCCGAATGGCGTCTTGTTCCGTAAAAACTCGATCGCTACCCATACAACCGACACGGCAAGCGCCATCGGAACCCCCGGGCGATTCTCCTCCACCCACCCCCACGCGAGCGTAAACAGTATGATATACGCGGACTCACCCACCACCAGTAGCAGGGCCACAAAAAGACTGCTCGCCATGTTGAGGTTGCCGAAGGTGTTCAGGGTATACATCAGCCAGTACAGGCCGGTTAGAAAATGCACGAAACCTGCGATAAAGCCGCTTCGGAAACGATCAATGGGCTTCATGCCGCGCACCGAAACAAGCAGCGGCGCAAGCGACACCCACGCCAGCGCGCCGAAATCCACCTTGAAACCGGTCGGCTGGCACAGGGTAAGTAGAACGCCCGTAAGCGCCGGCGCCACATAGCGCGCGACAACCTGTTTTTTTATATTCGTCAATTCCAGTTTCTCGATATATCCATGAATTGTGTCACAGACAAACTTGTTTATCCGCGCCTCTTTTTCCTTATTGTAGAGCTGTGTTCAGACAAGGGGTTTAAACCCCTTGTCTGTGTTCTTTGAATCCTTGGTCAAGCTATCGCTTGCCCGCCATGCCAGGCTTGTCTGGGGCGCCCTGCCTTTGCGGCTTCTTCAAAGCGGCCAGGACTTCCTTTTCTTTTACCCTCATTTCGGCGTATTTTTTTTCGGTGTGGTGCTCGTATCCGAGGAGGTGGAGGACGCCGTGCACAAGCAGCCTGTCCGATATTTCGCGCCCGTCATCGCGCAATGCGATGTCCCCCAGGAGCCGACATGGTTCCACTTGCCCCTTTTTCATGCCTGCGGCGCCCGATTTGTCGGACTTGCGAGGCGCCGCTTCTCCCTGTGGGAATGACAAGATGCGCGCCGAATAAGATTGGCTGCGCCACTTTTTATTCAATTCCCTCATGCGTTCGGGAGAAGTCAGGAGGACGCTCAGGCAGGCGTCGTCACACCGGAGAACGGATAGAATTTTTTCGAGCCGGTTTTGGATCCTCTTCAGGTGGTTCCTCTCCGAGGGAGAAGTCTTGTTCTCCCGGCGTATGGCGATCGCCATCCTTTTTGCCTCCGTTCTGGTGGCCCGGCCGTTTTTGCCCGCTTCCCGGCGGAGTTGAGGGGTATTCCGGTCTGGAGTGGTAGATGCTGGCGAGGACGTCGGTGAAGGCTTCGGAGATGGCGTTCAAGTCTTTCAAGGTCAGTTCGCACTCGTCCAACTGGCCGTCGTTGAATATGCCGCCGATGATGCGGCGGACCATGCCTTTGAGCTTGGCCGGTGTGGGGTCCGGGAGGGATCGCGCGGTGGCCTCGACGCTGTCGGCCAGCATTAGGATGCCCGCTTCCCTTGTCTGAGGTTTTGGGCCGGGGTACTTGAAGTCCGTCTCTTCGATGTGCTGGAGTTCCGGGTCCTCGCGCTCCTTGGCGCGGGCATAGAAGTATTTTATAAGGCTGGTGCCGTGATGTTGGGGGATGCTGTCTATGATAGGCTGGGGCAGCCGGTACATCTTGGCAAGCTCCACGCCGTACATGACATGGCTCTTGATGATAAGGCTGGACATGCTCGGGGTCAGCTTATCGTGGCGGTTTATGCCGTCCCGCTGGTTTTCGACGAAGTAAACGGGCTTCTCCATCTTTCCCACGTCGTGATAGAGGGCGGCGACCTTGACGAGAAGGGGGTTGACGTGGATGGCCTCCGCGGCGGCCTCGGCGAGGGTGCCGACCATGAGGGAATGC
>Ga0209777_10003112_pt1 | contig 20957 bp, 18 predicted proteins | sample FrelakmetHBP12HB_FD_187147 | JGI IMG/M metagenome (GOLD analysis project Ga0209777, IMG submission 187147) | Freshwater lake sediment microbial communities from the University of Notre Dame, USA, for methane emissions studies -HBP12 HB (SPAdes)... | ecosystem: Environmental > Aquatic >...
AAACCCCGAATGGTGGCCCTGATGGCTTGCATGAAAAAACTGTTGCTGATGGCTCAGGCCATCCTGATCTCTCAGCAACCCTTCAACCCTAACCTAATTCCATTGACATGAAGGACGGTATCTACGAAACTTAGCAGAAACCGCAAATTCCTGCTTGACAAACGTAGACATCTGTGTACATTGCCAAAACAGTCACATTGCTGCGACTTGGATGAATTTTCCCTGACAGGATCTGTCAGGGGTAGATGATAGATTGAGCTAATGAGTAGGGGCGAGTCGGTGACTCGCCCAGGGTCAGAGAATAGAATCTGGGCAACCACGCGGGGTCGCCCCTACAGAAGACAAACCCACAGTCCGGCGCTTGCCGGATGGGGCATCGAGTATGACTGCGCGCCGCGTACGCCCTGAGCCGCGAGTCGTGAGCTTGCCGAACGGCCGAACGGTCGAAGGGTGCGCGGCGGAGGACACATAGGAGGCAAATTGATGAAAAGGTATAGTGCCCGGCACATGTCCACATGTGCCGGTAGTCCGGGGCAGATGTGGACATCTGCCGCCCACAGAATGGCTTTGGTCATGGGGCTAGTGATGTTGCCGGTAATGGCAGTGGCAGCAACAATCCATGTGCCCGCTGACCAGCCGACGATTCAGGCAGGGATCAATGCGGCGGTGAATGGGGATACTGTGCTGATTGCGCCCGGGACGTATTATGAGAAAATTGATTTCATCGGCAAATCGATCTGTGTAAAGGGTGAATTTGGCTCTGATAGTACAAGCATCTCAAGTCATACACCCACATCACGATTGGTGAGCTTTGACAGCGGTGAAGACACTCTGTCAATCCTAGATGGGTTCAGATTTGAAAACTTGGCCACGGACGTGAACCAAGGATTGATTCGCCTGATCGGTTCTTCAGGAACGGTTCGCAATTGCAGCTTCCTCAACAACCATGCGTCGAGTTGGCCTCTTGGGGCTTGTCTTGCGATAGAACAATTGCAGGGAGGCCTCCTCATCTCTGAAGACAACATGTTTGTAGGAGATGGAAACACCGGCTCAATAGGAATAGCTGTAGCACCCGGGCAGGGAAGAATCAATCGTTGCTACTTCCGAAACATCGTTGACCTTACCGGTGGAGCGGCAGTTTCACTCTCGGTTGGGTCGAGTAATTATCTGATTGAAAACAGCGTCTTTGTTAGTAACCGAACGGCCGGAGCCTATTTCGCAAGCGGTGGCGCTGGAATCTTTCTATCCGAAACCGTCAATGCTACCATACGGAACAATACATTTGTAAGTAACACAGATGTTAGTGCAGATGGTGGCGCGATCGGAGTCTGGTACTCCTGTAGCGGGATTGTGATCGAGAAAAACATATTCTTCCGGAATTCCGGATATGCCGTAGCTAACCAACACGGGTCGTCGGTTACACTGAACTGCAATGATGCATTTTTGAATACTCCTGGTGACTACCTGGGAGCCCTTACACCAGACAGCAACTCGTTTTCCGCTGACCCTCTTTTTTGCGACACTCTGAACGGGAATTATGGTCTGAGAAATGACTCTCCATGTGCACCCGGCCAAAATGCCTGTGGGAGCCAAATTGGTGCATTCGGAGTTGTATGCGGGCCTGCTGCTCTGTGCAGCGGTTGGCAAGGGTTGTTTTGTGATGATTTTGAGAACGGCCTAAATCCTCTATGGACTCAGAACGGAGACTGCACTTGGGAAACGGCGGGAGGAGTACTGCACACCTCTCTAGTCGGGCAACAGCTAAGATGCAGTATTGCAGCCGGAAGCTCAACCTGGACTGACTACGTACTTGAATATGATATTCGCGGCAATGCCGGGGCGGACAAACCGGTCGCATTCCGCTGCGACAGTAGTCGTTTTTACGATCTGAGTATTAGGCCTGATCCTCGCAACGACGTTATACTCTCTGGATCTAATGGGTGGCTCAAGGTCGTGAGTTATTCCAGTTTCAATGGAATTTGGTACCATGTGAAGATTGCATGCATAGGGAACCATATCACGGTCAGCATAGATGGAACAGAGGTGATCGACTTCGTAGACGACAGAAACGCTAGCGCGTCAGGGGGAATTGCCTTGGGATGCTATACTGGTGGTGTCGAGATCAGTGATGTCAGTTGGGACAATGTCTTTGTCAATGCCACTAACACCGCACCGACAGCGGTGAGTCTGTCACAACCGGCTAATACAATTATCACGCCGATTACGATCTTGCGACCGCAGTTTGTCTGGACGCCTGCGACCGATCCTGACCCGCTGGATTCGATCACCTATGATCTGGTGATTGCCATCGATTCCAATTTTGTGTTTGTGCAGCAGATATCAAACCTGACCGCCACCAGTCACACGTTGACCAGCGATCTACTTTGGGGTATGCGCTACTGGTGGAAGGTCAAATCGGTCGACCAACACAGCGCTTTCAATTGGTCGCCGGTTTTCACCTTCCGCACCATGACCCTTGGCGACGCCAACAACGACGGCTCGACTGATATCTCCGATGTCGTTTATTTGATCGCATATATCTTCTCCGGTGGTTCAGCACCATCGCCGTTGCTTGCTGGTGACGCCAACTGTGACGACATGGTTGACATCTCGGATGTTGTGTATTTGATCGCTTACATCTTTGCAGGTGGGTCGCCGCCGTGCAGCGAGTTTTAGCCGGACTATGCCGTCAGGAAAGGATTCCTGACGGCGCATGTGCACCCTCACCCCTGACCCCTCTCCCACCGGAAGAGAGGAAGAGCTATTCCCCCTTAATAAAGGGGGATTCAGGGGGTTGTTATTCTGCTTACGGGAAACGCGCTTACAACCCCCTTGATCCCCCTTTGCTAAGGGGGAAAACAAGGAAGTCGAAACCACGAGGGTTTCGACCTACGAAACTGCGGACGCTGCTGATCTTATGCGCGATCGCGTTTCTTGTCGCGCTCACTTCCACCGCTCTCGCCGCTCCGACCGTGCGATTCTCCACCTTTCTCGGTGGCAATGCGGCTGACAACATCACCCATGTCGCCATCGATCGGGCGGGACATATTTATGTTACCGGTTATACCTACTCGAACAATCTCCCGATCGAGCATGCGCTGCAGGACACCCGCGCGGCGGAAAATGACATCTTCATCGCCAAGTTCTGTCCGACCGGCGACACGCTGGAATTTTGCACCTACTTCGGCGGCAACGGCAATGATCAAGCGACCGGTATTGCCATTGACAACGCGGGACTTATCTGGGTCTGCGGCTGGACAACATCAACGGATTTGCGGACGGTCATGCCGTTGCAGGCGCAGAACGCCGGCTATGAGGACGCGTTCATCATCTGCTTGAGCAGCGCCGGCGACTCGTTGTTGCTTTCATCCTATCTTGGTGGTGTCGACAACGACAGGGCCAGTGACATCGTAGCCGATCCCACCGGGAATATTTGCTTTGTCGGTAGTACGACCTCAACCGATTTCCCCACGGCCAACGCGCTGATCGACACTTTGGCCGGAACGGCTGCCGATGCTTTTCTCTGCAAGATTGAAACACCCTCGCTGATACCCCGATTCGCCACCTACTTTGGCGGGAGCGGCGCTGACTATGCCGTCGGGATCGTCGTGGGTGCCGACGGCGCGATCTACGTGTGCGGCTCGACGAATTCGATCGACCTGCCCGTGATCGGCCCGTCACAGGATACGCTGGCAGGGGGTTATGATCTCTGGATCGCCAAGATCGATTCACTCGGTTCCACGCTGATCGGGTCGACCTACTGGGGTGGCACACAGGATGATATCGCTCAGGGAATGGCGCTCACTTCCGGCGGCAAGGTGATTATTGTCGGCAAGACCTACTCGGCAGATTATCCGTTGCACTTGCCGCTGCAAGACTCGTGTCGGTCGTGCCCAAGTCTGTCGGATGGTTTCGTGACGGTGCTCGACAAGATGTTGGGAGCCGTGCAATTCAGCACATATCTCGGCGGTGCGTCGGACGATGACGAAGCGAGCGCAGTTGTCGCTGACAAGGATGGCAAAGTCATCGTCGTCGGTTGGACTTCGGCAAGCGATTTCCCCACGACGATACCTTTGCAGAGCGAGACGGCAGGATTGCGCGAAGCTTTTGTCAGCATTATCTCTTCCGACGGCGACAGCAGCGAGTTCAGCACCTTCTATGGTGGCGGGGGGGATGACGAGGCACGAGCCGTAGCAGTGGTCAACGGCATGATCATCGTGGCAGGGAAAACCGGCTCCGCCGACTTTCCGTTGCAAAATCCGTGGTTGAATAAGTATGCAGGTGGTCCGGCGGACGGATTTGTTGCGCGTTTTGACTATGACGATGATCCGTCATTGTGCGGCGATTACGATGGTTCCGGTATCCTGGATATCGCAGATGTAGTGCATCTGATTCAATTCATTTTTGCCCAGGGCGGTCCGCTGCTCGACGGTCATAATGGCGACGTCGATTGCGATAGGGAGCCATCGATAACAGACGTTGTTTACATGATTGGCTACGTATTCACCAACGGCGCTCCGCCGTGCGCGTTGTGCAAGTAGGGGCACGCTGCACGTGCTCGCGGGCGCACTGCCGTGCGCCCCTACAGTGCAAATGCTTCCTTGGCAGGCTGGTACTAGCGTAGCGGACGAAGTTTGGCGTAGCGGGCGATCAGCTTCTTTGTGCCCGCAAAATAAAAACGAACCTCGACTTCGGTGTTGTCGCCGGAACCGTTTCGGTTCGTCACGGCGCCCTCGCCCCAGCGCGGATGATAGACAGCGGTACCGACACGAAGAAATGCATAGGGGTCGTCGTCATCGTGATATTCCGGAAGCACAAATGACGAATTCACGCTGCCGCGCGCATCGACGAGAGTGTAACGCACGGTATCGAGAACTTCATCGGGAACTTCATCAAGGAACCGCGAACGCAACGTCTGCTTATTTCCGAAACGGGCGCGGTGCAGCGCGTATGACAAGGTCAGTCGCGATTTGGCGCGGGTCATGCCGACGTAGAACAGGCGGCGCTCTTCCTCAAGCTTGGCGGAGTCATCCAGACTGCGCGAAATCGGAAACAGACCATCCTCCAAACCGGTGATAAAGACCGACTCGAATTCAAGACCCTTGGCCGCGTGCAGCGTCATCAACGTCACGGCGTCACTCTGACGATCATAGTCATCGAGATCGGTGTACAGCGATATCTCCTGCAGGAAAGTGGCAACGCCTGCTTCAACATTCTCCAATGCATATTGGGCGCCGGAAGCAATTAGCTCCTCCACATTTTCCAGCCGCATTTCGCTCTCTGCCGGGTCGAGCGCTTTGAGATCGGCCGTGATGCCGGTTTTGTCGGCCACCAGTTGCATCAATTGCCCGAGTGGCAGCGTGGCCGCCATCTTGGTCAAATAGTCCAGCAACTGCGCGAACTTGGCAAGTTTCGCCGATGCGCCCGACGCGAGGAAATCAAACTGTTCCGGTCGCGAAATCAGTTCGAGCAACGAGCAGCCAAGCTCGTTGGCTTTGGCCTGAAGTTGTGACAGAGTCGCATCGCCAATGCCGCGTTTGGGGTAGTTGATAACCCGCCGGAAGCTGACATCGTCCCTGGGATTCTCGATCAGCCTGAGATAGGCGAGCATATCCTTGATTTCTTTGCGCTGATAGAAGCGAATACCCCCGACGATTTTGTACGGAATAAACCGGCGTTTGAGCGATTCCTCCAGTGCCCGGGACTGCGCATTGGTGCGATACAGCAAGGCGATCTCGCTGCGCGGAACATTGACGCGAATCTGTTCTTCAATGCGCGTCGCGACCCGTTCGGCTTCGTCGTCGTCGTTTTTGGTAATCATCAAGACCAATGGTTCCCCTTTTTCACCGATCGAAAACAGGGTCTTGCCTTTTCGCATGCGGTTGTTGCTGACTACCGTCGAAGCCGCCTTGAGAATGGTCTGCGTGGAACGGTAGTTCTGTTCCAGCCGGATGATTTTGCAGTTCGGGAAATCGTGTTCGAAGTTGAGAATGTTTTGAATATTGGCGCCGCGCCAGCCGTAAATCGATTGATCCTCATCACCGACGGCAAAGATATTTCGATGTGTCTCCGACAGGATTTTGGCCATCAAGTATTGCGGCTTATTGGTGTCCTGGTATTCGTCGATCAGTAGATAACGATACTTCTGCTGCAGGCGCATTCTAATCTCGGCATCATTCTGCAACAGCTTCACTGCGTTTACAAGCAGATCATCAAAATCAAGCGCTCCGGCGGCCTTGAGTTTGCGCTCATACAGTTCGTAGACCTGGGCAATCTTCTTGTAGTCGGCGCTGTAGGCTGTGGCGGCAAAAGCGTCCGCATCGACCATCTCTGTCTTGGCGTCGCTGATTCGATCGAGTACGTAAGCTGCGGAGAGTTTTTTGCTGTCGATCTTTAGTTCGGTCAGACAGGACTTGATTGCGCTCAAAGCATCGTCCTGGTCGTATATTGTATAGTGCTTGGGAAGTCTGAGGCGTTCGCCGTAGAAACGCAGCAACAGCGCGGCGAAGGAATGAAAGGTTGATACCTGCATGCGAGACTTGCTCATGTCGGTCAGGCGCTCGATGCGAGCTTTCATCTCGCCGGCGGCCTTATTGGTGAAAGTCACCGCCAACACCTGTTCCGGCGCGGCGCGGCCCGTGGCAATCAGGTGCGCGACGCGGCTGGTGAGCACGCGGGTCTTACCGCTGCCAGCCCCCGCCAACACCAGCAGAGGACCGTCACCATACGTGACCGCCTCCAATTGTGGCGGGTTCAGCCCCGCGAGGATTTTGTCTTTACCGGTCATAGGCCGCCCAATATACTGGGCGACACCCGGTTTTCAAGAGAAACTTCGGATGGCAATGCCTTGAGAGCATCATGACAACACGCGGAAGAGACAGCGACAACTTCTACGAGCAACTTGCACCGCTCTATCACCTTAAGGTTGATTGGGACAAGCGACTGCCTAAAGAAACGCCGCTATTTGACCTGCTCTTTGCGAGTTCCGACATCTCCGCCGTCTGTGATCTCGGCTGCGGTGATGGCGGTCATGCCCGGGAGATCGTCAAACGCGGCGCGGTTTATGTTGGAATCGACAACTCCGCGCGGATGATCAGTATCGCAAAGGCAAAACACGTTCGCAGGAAGGGAATACACTTTCTAAAGGGTGACATGCTGCGTCTGCCGGTGAAGCATTATGGGATGTTCGATCTCGTATTGCTTCTTGGAAACACGCTACCGCACATCCTATCCGGCGCCGATCTCAAAACGCTGATTAAGAATGTCAGCCGATTGCTGTCGCCGCACGGACGGTTCGTGATCCAGACGGTTAATCCGGACATGTTGAAAACCAAGCAGGTGCATTTCCTGCCGCCGAAACTTGCCGACAATCGCGTGCTCTTTGCGCCGTTCTATGTGCGGCAAGGCAAGTATTGGAGTTTTTTGATGCCGATTTACATCCTCGAGCAGGGGAAAATTATCTCGCATAATACGCTGGAGACACGACTAAAGTTCTGGCTGCGCTCGGAAATCGCCGCCGCAGCGAGTCATGACTTCAAGGTGGCATACGCTTTTGGTGATGCCGGACTGACGCCATATATCAGAACCAAGTCGGAAAACATGATTTTGATCATGGAGAAAGTCTGAGATGCCGGAACTGCCGGAAGTCGAGACGATTGTCCGTGGGCTGAACTCTATGGTCAAGGGATTGACCGTAGAGCGATTGCCCCATGTTTCTCCTCACTTGCTCAAACGTGAACCCCAACTGCGCCAGTTGACCGGTGAGGCCTTCAAGTCGTTTGAGCGACGCGGCAAGTACATCATTGCTCATCTCAAATCCGGCAAGCGGCTGATGATCCATCTGCGCATGAGCGGGTGCATTCTGGTCGGTGAAAATCAGAGGCGGCGCGACAAGCATGACCATCTGGAGATCGTATTCCGGGCTCGACGAAGGCGGCTCGTGTTCCGTGATGTGCGCAAATTCGGCGTCATCCAATTCGTGCGCGCCGGCCAACAGGAGACGCTAAATCGATTGGGCGTGGAAGCTCCTGCGATTACGGCGTCGCAGTTGCAGGCGCTCGTATGCAAGAGCAACCGACCCGTCAAATCCCTGTTGCTTGATCAGTATGTCATTGCCGGTTTGGGCAACATCTATGTCGATGAGTCGCTCTACCGCAGTGGTATTCATCCTCTTAGGGCGTCATCATCGTTGTCTGCCAACGAAATCCATGCACTGGCGAGGGCTATCCGACAGATCATGGCGTTAGCGATTAGGAATCTTGGGACAACGCTCGACAGCTATTCGGGTGTAAATGGAGAGTCAGGACGGTTCGCCCGATATCTAAAAGTGTATAATCAAAATGGAAGCCGGTGTGGCAAGTGCGGTGACATCATAACGAAAATCAAGGTCGGCGGTCGGGGAACGCATTTTTGTCCCACCTGTCAGAAGGAATACCGTCGTTATTAAACGATAAGGAGCTGCAATGCGCAAATTGTTTCTGATGTTTTTGGTCTTGAACGCATCTATCTGGGCGCAATCAGTAATCCCGCAGGCGCCTCAGGAAACTCTGAATCTGGCGCCAAGATGTCAGCGCGGAGATGCGCAGGTGTACCGTTTAGCTCTCGAAACGGTCTCCCTGGATGACGAAGGCCAGCCCGCGGGCGTCAAGAGGAATAGTATCGATTACATACAGTTATGTCTCGCGAACAGTCCCGACAGCGGCCTGATATACGAAATCACTGTGGACTCCTTCTCGATTGGGAGCCCGCGAGCGATGGACGAGTCGGGCATGGGGAGCCGCTCGATCGTCGATTCGCTGATGGGGATGACTTTTCGCACGCAATTCCGTTCAAAGATTCCGGTGACGGGCGACTGCTATGATCCCAAAATTCCTCCGACTACGGGATTCCGCTATATTGAAGCATGGGAGTTTATCGATGACTTTTTGCCCGCAAAGATGCTGGGGGAATTGCACTACGCCGCCGGTAGTCGTCTGAGCAAGGTCGGTGATTCCGCCACGGTTATCTGGCCGAAACCAATTTGTTTCTCTATCAAGAGGGTAATCAACGAATTATTTCTGGATCAGAAACCGTTCTTTCTGACATTAACAGGATTGACCTCTTACCGCGGGACGCCATGCGCCACCGTCTCCCTTAAGGCCGCCGTCTCGCCTTATCGCATGGAGATGTATTCCACGGATTCAACTTCATTCAAGGCGAAGGGTACGTCACAGATGACTGGAGAGTTCCAAGTGTCGCTGAAGAACGGGAACATGATGCATGCCAAGATCATCGAACGGCTGGAAACTACCATCACCCGGCCCGACAAGCAAATCATAACCTGGAAGGTTATCAAGACCACGGAACTGGCGCCCCGCGCCCGGTAGCAAGGCAGATTGCTGCTGTCGGTCCGCGCGCTTTTCCTGGCAACAAAAGAGCTTGCCTTATTCCGGGAACGCGCGTATATTATATGTCTTTGGCCGAGCATTTGGCTCCTGGATTCAGTTTGCAGATTTGTTGATTTGAGGAGATAGACAGTGGCAAAGAAGAAAACCGATGCGCGCGGCACGATTACGATAGAGTGCACCGAGGCAGCCAAAGAGGGCAAGACGGCGTCAAGGTACACCACCACCAAGAACAAGCGCAATACTCCCGACCGGATGGAACTGAAAAAATACAATCCCCATTTGCGTCGGCACACGATTCACAAAGAGATTCGTTAGCCGATCCGGTGAGCATTGGTCTCATGACCCGCTCGCACAGAATTGTCGCCAGGGCACGCCACCGCGTGCCCTTGTTCTTTTCCCGCTCATAGGCACCAATATCCGCTTGTAGAGGAACAACCAATCCTGTACGTTGGTGCCGATATTAACTGCCCCTGCGCCGAACTGCGGCGGACAGTTTAACGGTAACCGAATGCTTGATTTCTGATGACTTCCTTTCGTCGCTTCGCCGAGTTTTTCGGACTAAAACAGAGCATTGTTGCCCTGCTCGGCATGGTGATTCTCGTTGGCATGGGGGAGCGGATGGCGGAACGGTTTCTCCCCATCTACCTCATGGCTCTTGGCGGCGGCGCGCTGGCGATCGGCCTGCTCAACGGTCTGCAGAATCTGCTGGGAGCTCTCTATTCCTTTCCGGGGGGGTATCTTGCTGACCGGCTCGGTACTAAACGAGCGCTGTTGATATTCAACCTGCTGGCGATGACCGGATATGTTATTGTCATCCTGATTCCGTCAATCTGGGCGGTGATGGCGGGCGCCTTTTTCTTTCTCACTTGGTCAGCGATTTCTCTTCCAGCCACCATGGGGCTGGTCGCACGGGCACTCCCCAAGACCAAGCGGACCATGGGGGTTACTATGCATTCGCTAATCCGTCGCATTCCGATGTCACTCGGACCGTTGATCGGTGGTCTGTTTATTGATACCTGGGGGGAGCGCACCGGTGTGCGGCTGGCGTTTGTGGCGGCGCTGGCGATGGCAATAATTGCGGCGGTTATGCAGCAAATTATGATCAAAGATGATCAATCGGCCACGGCGACAAGCGCGAAAACAGCGGAGAGCAACCCGCTCAAGCTATTCAAACTAATGAGCCCGGCGCTGCGCAACTTGCTGGTGGCGGACGTGCTGATTCGGTTTTGTGAGCAGATACCGTATGCGTTTGTCGTGATCTGGTGCATGAAGATGATTACCTCGCCCGTTCACGCCTTCCAGTTTGGAATCCTGACAACAGTGGAAATGGCTACGGCAGTGCTCGTGTACATACCGGTCGCCTACTTTGCCGACAAGACGCAAAAAAAACCGTTTATCGTAATCACGTTCATAAACTTCACGCTGTTTCCATTAGTGTTAATGTTCTGCCAATCTTTCTGGCCGTTGGTTCTGGCATTCATATTGCGCGGTCTCAAGGAATTCGGCGAGCCAACCCGCAAGGCGCTGATTATGGATTTGGCGCCGGTTGGTCGGGAGGCGGGGATGTTTGGATTGTACTATCTGATTCGCGACACCATCGTCTCATTGGCGGCATTTGGTGGCGCGGCGCTCTGGATGATCAGCCCCGCGACCAATCTGCTGACGGCGTTTGGATTTGGACTGATCGGCACCGTCTGGTTCGCTTGGCGCGGAAAAGAGGTCACCGCTTAGCGCGGAACAACTATGTTTGCGATCAACAACCCGCGCATGGGGCCGAACCACCACTGAAGATATGGCTGATCAGATAGACGACGTCAGAAATATCGATTCCGCTATCGCAGTTAGCGTTGCCATACTCAAGGCGGTCGGGCGCGGCACCGCCGGAAAAGATGTACGCGGTCAAATACACGACATCGCTGATGTCGACATTGCCATCTGAGTTGGCGTCGCCGCACGTCGCCGGCACGGGATTCCAGCCGGAAACGCGCGCGAGCATCCACCACCAGGTTTTGCCCTTCTGGTAGCAGTTGAAGCAGTGCGAATGAGCGCAATCACTACAGGTGGGACAAGAATTACCGGTACACCATGTATAACACCAGTCGCAGGCATCACTGCCGTCAGGATAGTATGTATTGTCGGGGTTGTAGCTCTCGATGTCGGCAAAATCAAAGAGTATCTTGCCGTGAGCCGCGCACCAGGCGCGAATCTGATTGTTGCCCACATAAAGATTACCGTCAACACCACCACCATCAAGGTGACCCGTCATATAGAGGAACTTGACACTGCGATATGCCAGTTCGAGTTGATTCATCGCGTTGAGATAGGCGTTGATGCCCTCTTCGGTGTTGTCGGAGACTCCTCCACACCATGACCACATGACGAAATTTCATTCCGGGTGTTCGTTGAGATACTCACGCGTCACCGGCACTCAGTTGGTGTCACCGTAATGACCAAGGTCGCTGCCCTATTCGCTGACGGTCGGTAGGGCGTATAGCGTGGCGTTTTCCGTTTCCAACATGCCCAGCCCGGTCAAAATTTGGCTGCCATGCGATGTATGTCCATAGAAGAAGTTGTAATCGGCGCGGATGTGATTGAAGTAACTGACCGGAATCTGATTGAACTTGGCGACCGTAGTATGATCGGCAATAATCGCGGCCGCAGAAAGCGACGGTGTTGCGGCAGGCAGCAGCAATGCCAAAACGACCAGCAACAATCGTATTCTTGTCATGATATCCTCCATGAAGTAGACCAGGTAGTTGAGACGTCAAGACCTAACCATAAATATAGCATGTCTTGGTGGCGTTGGCGAGGTGTTTCTTGCCGATAGTCGGCACGCAATAACGCTTTAGCTGTCAGGCGCTGCCCGGGTGTGAACGATTTTCAAGGCAAGTGGGCTACGCCGCTGAAACAATCGGCCACTTTGTTCGTACAAGATGCATAATCGTAATTGGAGGTTCAGACATGATGTTGGGAAAGCGAACTAATGATCTGTCACCGCGGCGACTCTCTGCACTTGGCGCCGCATTGGCCGGGCTAGGGGTTGTGTTGACTGTCATCAGCAATCTGAAACTCGGGATTACTGCTTTCTCCCAGGGGTTTCTCTTGGGTTTCGCCCTGGTGCTTCTGGGAACATCAGCGGTGTTCGTTTTTCGCCGTCTGCAGCGAATCAAATCTTGATTTGCCTTTCGGGAGCGTAGCGGTTCGGCAAGAATAGAATACTGACAATCTTGTAGTTTGATCACACTTGACTTTCATCATAGCGGGTGGGGTACAGATCTTTGGGCAGGTGGGCTACGCGGCTGTCTGGGAAAAGGTCAACTATTGCCACAACAACCCGGTCAGGAGGGGGCTTGTGCGACAGGCGGCGGATTGGAGATGGTCGAGCTTCGGATACCATGCAGCTTCCAACAACATACTGCTTGAGATTGATATTGCAGCCACAGAACGAGCAACCCACCCGACGCAAGGCTTTGGGTGGGGTACAAATCAGCGTGGGCTAGACGGTTCAATCACGCGTAGGGGCGCAGCATGCTGCGCCCGAGGAAATCCGATATGTGCGACTATCTGGCGACGTAATACTCATCGAGCGCCCATTTGAGAGGATTGTTCGCGATATACTGCCGCTTCTCCAGCAGATCATGCTCATTGCGAATCACATGCTCGTAGTAATTGCGTTGCCAAAGCGATCCGCGCGAGAGGAGTCCCGTTTCCTGCGCCCGCTTGGTAACCGCAGACTTGAACGACCGGACGATTGCACCCAGTGACTGGGCGCCACGCGGAATTCGCGGACTTTGTCTGCGGCGGGCGCAGCATGCTGCGCCCCTACGCGTTCCGAAAGGGAATGGCCGGGCGCATATTGGGGAGTGTTGTCGGCCAGAAAAATGATGCCGTGAATGTGATTTGGCATGATGACGAACTCATCAAGGTTGGCGCTCCCAAAGTGCTTCGGGATTTCCAGCCAGCATTGCTCGGCAAGTGAGCCGAGATTATTGCAAACCATTTGTTCGTCACGGATCGCGCCGAGATAACATTTCTTGTGTTCGGTGCAGATAGTGACGAAATAGGCGCCGCCTTGCGTGTAGTCGTAGTGCGCCAGCCGTATCGACCGGCGTTGGGGCAGTGAGTCATCTTTTGACACGGCGATAACATAATGTACGCCAAGTACGCCGTCAATCGAACGTAGGGGCGCAGCATGCTGCGCCCGCACCGCGGGGGCTCCGATAAGCGAGATTCTGATTCATGGACGTGGAGACAACCCACAGCAAGCTGTGGAGTACCGGGTGGCCCGGACGTTCGTCCGGGATTCAGAATACGACGGGCAGAGGCCCGGACAGATGTCCGGGGCACGCACACGCCTACAGTCAAGCGTAGGGGCGCAGCATGCTGCGCCCGTTTGCGTCTGCTGATCGGAGAACCCACCCGACGCAAGGCTTTGGGTGGGGTACAAATCGGAGCGCAAGTGGGCTACGCGACTCGCGAGAAGCAGATCAAGGCATGGAAGCGTGACTGGAAACTGGAACTCATCGAGAAGTCGAATCCTGAATGGCGTGACCTATACGAGGAATTGGTTTCTTGACTGGACTCCAGCTTTCGCTGGAGTGACACCACAACCCACATCCCCGAAATCGATCTCCGCCGAACAGTACGTTGTCATGCCAGCGGAAGCTGGCATCCAGGTTGAAGACTCGCGTTCTGCGTATTAGACCCGGACGAACGTCCGAGGCACGCGGCCTCCGACAACGTGCTGCTCGAAATTGACGTTGCAGCCACTGACTAAAAAACCCACCCGACGCAAGGCTTTGGGTGGGGTACAAATCAGAGTGGGCTACGCGGCTCAAGTAGTTTTCTTAACAGCAAGGACAGTAACGCGTTAGCTGTCAGGAACTGCGCGGGTGAGGCGCGACTTTCAAAGCAAGTGGGCTACGGGGCTCGAGCTTCGGATACTATGCAGCCTCGAACAACGTGCTGCTTGAGATCGACGTTGCAGCCACAGAATGAAATACCCACCCGACGCAAGACTTTGGGTGGCGTACAAATTTGGCGGCAAGTCGGCTACGCGGTTGGGTTACCGGTTTACTCGCTTCGTCGCTTCCAAAGCAAAAGGGTGGCGCCTACACTGGCCAAGACGATGACTACAAGCTGTACACTCAACTCAGACAGCAGTATTCTTGAGCGAAAGCGCGCCAGAAACGACATATCCACGCCTAAGCTGCCCATCTCGCGCGAGACTTCGTATGAACTCGGCGGAGTGAATATGAAATGGTGACCCAATCGACACTTGAGATTATCACCGTTAGTGGCCATTTCGCCTTCATATGCTGGGAATAACCCCGATATCATAACAAGGACTACAGCGAGGCCGACAACGATTTTCTGTTTTCTGTTCATTAGGAGTTCCTTATCGTTCGCTTTTCTGTACCTTTGGTATTAGCACAGTTTTCGAGACAAGTGGGCTACGGGGCTGGACAAATCAGAGTGGGGTACGGGGCTGCACAAGCGATCCTATTTCTTCTCCTGGCCGATCAATGACTTGGCAACACGCTCCGACGGCAGGCCAGATCGCGTCGGGAATTCCCCAAGTAACTGACTTACTAAGTAAGGTGCAATCAGAAGGATGTCCGAGGTCGATCCTTCACTGTCCGCCGTTCCAGTCCACACTTGAGGCAGGCTCTCTGATTTGCCAAGCTTGCTTCGGTCCACAAAGAATAATGTGATTGATCGATAGAACTGTGTGATTGTACCGCCGCCGGTTGTCACGGGTACGCTTGACAAGATACCGCTTGTCTTGGATTGTCCGGAGACATATGTGTTTCCGAAGTAGCCACTGTAGTTGGTAGTCGTGCCAGGCGAATAGACAGGTACGTACACGATCTGTGGCGGAACGTATTCGCTGAATCGCCCGCAGTATTGGCTGAGTGCCACCAGAAACTCCGGTTGAGCCTTGTCGTGAATGTAGCCCCGACCGACAAGAGAATCGCTCACCAGAAAGAGAAGCTGTTTCTCCAGCAACGGATTGAGACTATCTATCTGAACGATGTCAAATCGCTTCAGCCCGGCGAGATCGTACTCTGGGTCCGGATATGCCCTGACATTCATGAGTACTTGGGGCGTTTGAGCTGATGCACAACCTAGCACAAGTATGTTGCAACAGAGTAGTCCGAGTGAACCCCACAACAAGACGAGGTTTCTTTCCATAGTCCACTGCAATAGCGAAAGAGATTTTCTCTTCATTGCTTCTCCTATCCTAGGCGCACGAGTGCCCCTGACAAAAGATTCTCTTAATGCTATTAAGTATAGCTCCGGTTCGATCCAACCACAAGACAATTTTCGGCGATTCATCGCATCAGAAGGGTTGCCAAAACGGAATCGGCTACGATCTCGAGAATTGCAGCGCTACGGTAGAGTGCTTCCTTTGTCCGCGATTTCGGTAAAATACTGACTCAAATACTTGACGTCCCGGACGTTTCTCATCTGAAGTTTCATGCTACCGTCCATCTTGATTACTAGCTCAATACCCCCTGCTTTTTCTATGTCAAAATGCGAGGATACTATATAGAACCAGATGCAGCTACCGAATTCGAATCGAAAGGTTCTGATTCCATTGGGATTCAGGGACTCTGGTCTACCAATGAAATCGGCAGCGCCTTTGACGTCTCGTTCACTGAAAAAGATAGGGGCAACAACACAAGGATAGAGAGTTTGAAGTCCTGGGTCCCCATCGTTCAACATGCCGCGAATTCTCTCTTCATGAGGACCAAGAGCGACGTTCTTGAAGAAGGGTAGACTGGAAATGCTGGCTCTCCAGAGAATGCTGAGTTGAAATAGCCGTATCTTCGCGTAATCAAAACCTGAACAGATCAGGACATTTCCATCTCTCACAATCCTAACACCTTTGCCCTGAAAGAGCGCGAGCACAATATAGTCTTCATAATCCTTCAACCGCGCTTCACATCTGCTACAGAGAAGGTACTCCCATTGCTGATAGGCCGCCCGCCTTGTAGGAATATCCTTCTGTGTGGAAGACTGGAAGAAGAAACTCCCGCCTTCAAGTATCCGCTTCCAGAATGTCCGGGGAATCACATGAGATTTTACGAGGTCCCTTTCTTCGAGGCAGAGTCGGCATTTGCCTTTCATTGTGTCTCCACTGCATTAGTGGAACAAAAACGCGGCGCCTTTCGGCGCCGCGTTTGAATCGAATCACTCGATTTAGTACATATCCCCATATCCGCCGCCGGGAGGCATCTGCGGGCCGGCTTTCTCTTTCTCCGGTTTGTCGGTAATCACCGCTTCGGTGGTCAACATCAGGGCGGAGATGGAGGCCGCGTTTTCAAGCGCCGTGCGGGCAACCTTGGTAGGGTCGATCACACCGGCTTTCATCAGGTCTTCGAACACGTCGGTCTGGGCGTTGTAGCCGAACGCGCCTTTTTCGTGCTTCACTTTGTCGACAACGACGGAGCCTTCGACACCGGCGTTCTCGGCGATAAAGCGAATCGGGGATTCCAGCGCACGCCGCACGATATTGATACCGATCAGCTCGTCGCCGTCGGCTTTCATCGCGCTAAGCGCCGGTATCGAGCGGAGCAGAGCCACGCCACCACCCGGAATCACGCCTTCTTCAACCGCGGCGCGAGTAGCATGGAGCGCATCTTCAACACGCGCCTTCTTCTCTTTCATCTCGGTTTCGGTAGGCGCGCCGACATGAATGACAGCCACGCCGCCGGCGAGTTTCGCCAGACGTTCTTGCAGTTTCTCTTTGTCATAGTCGGAAGTGGTGTCGTCGATCTGACGCTTGATTTGTTCAATGCGTCCCTTGATATCAACACTTTTGCCGGCGCCTTCGATGATAGTGGTGTTGTCTTTGTCGATGACGATCTTCTTGGCGGTGCCGAGATCGGACAGGACGGTATTCTCCAACTTGAAACCAAGCTCTTCGGAGATGACCTTGCCGTTGGTCAGAACTGCGACGTCGTCAAGCATGGCTTTGCGGCGATCACCAAAGCCCGGAGCTTTCACCGCGCAAACTTTCAGCGTTCCGCGCAACTTGTTGACGACGAGAGTCGCCAGCGCCTCGGATTCGACATCCTCGGCAATGATCAGAAGCGGTTTGCCACTCTGAGCGGTCTTCTCCAGAATGGGGAGCAGGTCTTTCATCGCGGAGATTTTCTTGTCGTGAATCAGGATGTAAGCATCTTCCATTTCGGCTTCCATCGATTCCGGATTGGTGATGAAGTATGGCGACAGATAGCCGCGATCAAACTGCATACCTTCGACCACTTCGAGAGTAGTGTCGGTCGTCTTGGCTTCCTCGACGGTGATGACGCCGTCTTTGCCGACTTTTTCCATTGCGTCGGCGATCAGGTCACCGATCACCTTGTCGTCATTGGCGGAAATGGTGCCGACCTGCGCGATCTCGGCTTTGTTGCCGATTGGCTTGGACTGCTTCTTGAGTTCGGCGATTACGACCACGACGGCCTTTTCGATACCGCGCTTGATGCCCATCGGGTTGGCGCCGGCGGTAACGTTTTTGAGACCTTCAGCGAAAATCGCCTGAGCGAGCACGGTGGCTGTAGTGGTACCGTCACCGGCGACATCGGAAGTCTTGCTGGCGACTTCGCGCACCATCTGCGCGCCCATATTCTCAAAATGATCTTCGAGCTCGATCTCTTTCGCGACCGACACGCCGTCCTTGGTCACGGTTGGGGAGCCGAATTTCTTGTCGATGATGACATTGCGGCCTTTGGGACCGAGCGTCACTTTTACGGCGTCGGCAAGCTTGTCGACACCCTTTTTGAGCTTCTCGCGAGCTACGGAACTAAATTCTATCATCTTTGCCATTGTAACTACCTCTCCTTACTTCTTGAGAACCGCGAGAATATCGGACTCGCGCATAAACAGGTACTCCGCTCCGTCCACCGTAACTTCGGTGCCGGAGTATTTGCCGAAGAGAATTTTGTCGCCGACTTTGACGTTGACGGGAATCAGCTTGCCGTCGTCAGATATACGACCCGGACCGATGGCGATGACTTCGGCCTCCTGCGGTTTTTCCTTGGCGGTATCGGGGATAATGATTCCGCCTTTCTTCATCTCACCGGTTTCAAGCGGCTTGACCAGAACTCGGTCTTGCAACGGTTGGATGTTCATTAACTACGCTCCTTGTTTTGTTAGTGGTAATGATGTTATGGTTTTTCAGTCTGCCATTTATCTCGTTAGCACTCACCTCTGGCGAGTGCTAACAATTGTACGCAAAGATATTGATGCGGTTGCAAGCGTCAAGAGGAATTTTATGAGTCCTCGGCAGATTTCCCAGGGGGCGTCCTGTCGGTCTAATTAATTGTGATACAGCACGTTATCGTGCTAACTGCTCTTGAAAGGTAGGTTGCTGGCAGGCGAAGCAGGGTCTAGTGCCACCAGAAAAGATATAGGTGATTAAGTAAACCACGTCGGAGACGTCGACTGCCTGACCGCAATTCACATCCCCGGCTTGTAGCGGTTTTGGAGCAGGGCCACCGGAGAAGATATACGCGATGAGATATACCACATCGGATATATCGACTGCCTTATCTCCGTCCGCGTCGCCGCAGATATACGGCGGAACCGGCTGAACCTTGATAGTCATCGGGATAGCGACGGTATCAGTGCGGGGAGGAACATCGTTGTCCTTGACGACCAGACTGAAGAAGAAGGTTGCCTTATAGCTGGGAATACCGCTTATGCAGCCCACAGTATCTCCCTCGAAATTCAGGCCGTATGGCAGATCACCGCTGATGTAAGTCCAATGGCGGGGAAATGAACCTCCAGCGGCGTGGAAAAAGTAAACATAGGGCACGTTGAGGTACGCGATCGGCATGTCTTCCGTATGAACGTGTATCTTCCCGTCGCACCAATCACCAATGCCATCGGCGTTTCCATCCCACTGATCGTCATTGGTGACGTAGGGGCAATTGTCGCAAACATCACCAAGACTATCTGAGTCGCTATTCTGCTGCGAGGAATTCGCCTTCAGGGGGCAATTGTCAGCGACGTTGAGAATGCCGTCTCCGTCGATGTCAGGATCGCAAACATCCCCGAGGCCATCGCTATCGATGTCGTGCTGATCCGGGTTGTATACGTTAGGGCAGTTGTCGGTAGGACAGGTATTCTCAGGATGACCGGGATCGCCAAACGTGTCATTGTCGGAATCAACGCAAGTAACCGGTAGCGCACAGAGCGTTACTCCATAGATGCCAAAGCCTGCTCCCGGCGCCATGGGCCGCCACCGATACCAGTGTATGGCTGAATCCCAAGTGTTATAAGCAGCGTATTCCATGGTAGCATCATCATAGCCAATGCCGGTTATGAAGTGATCGGTACTACCGTCGGCGTCGCTGTCCACCAGCAACACGATCGGTCTCCGATTGTCGATCTCGGTCTTGTATTCTTGCCAGGAAAAATCCGCGAATGAACGGCTGCTGGAACTCGGGGTGGCCGCGGGCATGACGTAAGTGACGTAGTTGCGAAAGGCAATCTCAACGTCGGAAAACCAGCTCCAACCATAGTAATTGTAAGAGGAGCTTCGCGAGGTCATCATGAAATCGGCAACGCAATTATCGGCGTGCGCGCCGCCAGTCTGTGAACGGTCGGTCATCAGCGGCCCGGGTGCGTTGTCGATAGGGCAGGCATAGTCCCGATAGTGATTGGATTGCCCTGAACTGCAGTTGGGATTGCCCTGATCATCGGCGATCATCGCATTGACCGCCGCCGTTTGTGTGGCAGCGTCGCCCGGTACCAAATCAGCGTACCCGTTAGTGTCCCAGAACCCAACTACCATTCCCAAAGCCGTAGGACCACAACCATGGCGCCACAGGTAGGGAGAAATGCCCTGGATGACATGTTGTGACCGTAAAGGAGGTCGTAGACCGAGATCCATGTCGGGCGGTGGAATCGGTCCGGTAGTGCTCTGCTGTGGAAAAACCTTTGCGAAGGGCAATGCCAGGCTATAAACTACAATGAGCCCCAAAACAAACGTTTTTCCTAAACGCTCTGACATGTTGAGTCGGGCCTTTCCCAATTACACAAATTAATATATCATCAATGATCCTGCTTGTCAAGTGCTTTCCGGTTTGGTCGACAGAGTCTTCGATGTTTCTGTCGATTCGCAGGTAATATCCTTAGGAGTGTGTAGAATGACGAAAGGTGTATGCTTAAGAAAGAAAAGAGAGATTAACCAGAAGGAGACACCTGATGTCGTATGAGCCATTAGACTTTTGCCAATAGAACTCAACGTCGGGATTGAGGAAAGTCAAGGAGATGTTTGGGGAAGGTTTTCAGGAGGTAATGTCCAGAAAAATGTGTAGAAAGGTATATCCATAGTTTTGTGCGAGTTTAGGTTTAAGCGACCGGTTTGTAGATTTCCCTGACAGCATTGAGTTTCCGGTTGCTCTGTTCCCATTTGCTATTGAAGTATGCAAAGAGTGCGTAGACGGTTCGGTTACAACTGTCCGTCAGGCGCCGGACTGATCGGAGTTGGGAAAATGTCCCATCACCTTGAGTCTACGCCTCACTTCCCGGAAACAGCGTTCAATGACATTGGTA
>Ga0209777_10003113_pt1 | contig 20954 bp, 18 predicted proteins | sample FrelakmetHBP12HB_FD_187147 | JGI IMG/M metagenome (GOLD analysis project Ga0209777, IMG submission 187147) | Freshwater lake sediment microbial communities from the University of Notre Dame, USA, for methane emissions studies -HBP12 HB (SPAdes)... | ecosystem: Environmental > Aquatic >...
CAGCGGCGTCTTCCAGTTTGAATCGGACGGCATGCGCGACGTGCTGCGGCGCTACAAGCCCACCAGCGTGGTAGACCTGACGGCACTGAATGCGCTCTACCGTCCGGGCCCCATCGCGGGCGGAATGGTTGACGAGTTCATTGCCCGCAAGTGGGGGCGCAGGAAGCTGGACTACATGCTGCCCCAGCTTGAGCCGCTGCTGAAGGAGACGCTGGGCGTCATTGTCTATCAGGAACAAGTGATGCGGATTGCCAACACCCTGGCGGGCTACACCATGGGCCAGGCCGACGAGCTGCGCAAGGCGATGGGCAAGAAGAATACCGAGGTCATGGCGTCGCACCGGCAGCTCTTCGTGGCGGGCGCGACGAGCAACGGCGTCTCGCCCAAGGACGCGGAGCGCATCTGGGCGCTGATGGAGCAGTTCGGAGGCTACGGCTTCAACAAGTCGCACTCGGCAGCCTACGCGCTGATTGCATACCAGACGGCGTACCTGAAGACCTACTACCCGGTGGAGTTCATGGCCGCGCTGCTGACCTCGGTGACCGGTAACACCGACGACGTGGTGAAGTACATCGCCGAGTGCCGCGAGATGGGCATCGAGGTCCTGCCGCCGGACATTAACGAGAGCAACGCGAACTTCACGCCGGTGGGCAAGGCCATCCGCTTCGGGCTGGCAGCGGTGAAAAACGCAGGCACAAACGCCATCCAGTCCATTGTGGACGCGCGCGCGACAATCGGGCGCTTCCAGTCCATTTTCCAGTTCTGCGAGAAGGTTGACCTGCGCCTGCTGAACCGGCGCGTGCTGGAGTCGCTCATCAAGAGCGGCGCCATGGACGGCCTTGGGCGGCGCGCGCAACTGATGAGCGTGCTGGACAAGGCGATGGAGCAGGCACAGAAGGTCCACCGCGATCTGGAGGCCGGGCAGCACGGGCTCTTCGGAGTCTTCGACGACACGCCGCAGGCGCTGCAGCCGCCTCTGCCGGATACGCCCGACTGGGACGAGCACACCCGGCTGCAGGCGGAGAAGGAGATCCTGGGCTTCTACATCACCGGGCATCCGCTGGAGAAATACCGGGAGAAGATCGAGGACCTGCGCGCGCTCTCCGTCGCCGAATTGCAGAACTACAAGCGCTCCACCGCCAAGGGGGAAGACATTTCGGCGGCGGGCGTGCTGAGCGGCCTGGCGGTCAAGAAATCGCGCAAAGGCGAGCTCTACGCCCTGCTCACGCTGGAAGATATGAGCGGGAACATTGACGCGGTGGTGTTTCCCGAGGCCTACCGGCGGCTGGGCGAGAAGGTGAAGCTCGAAGTACCGGTGCTGGTGAAGGCCGGCGTACGCGTGGAAGAAGACGCGGCGCCGAAGATCACCATCAGCGACATCACACCGCTTGATGAGGCGCAGCCCAAGCTGGCGCGGTCACTGCGGCTGAAGATTCCGCTGGATCGGGCGACCGAGGAGACGGTGGACGCGCTGCACGATGTTTTCCGAGCCTCTCCCGGCAAAGCGCGCGTGATATTCGACCTGGAGCGCGAGGGAGCCTTCGTGGTGGTAATGGATGCCGAAGGCTATAATGTGTTGCCAGACCGAGCCTTCATGAAGAAAGTGGAAGAGCTGTGCGGGCGCGGCAGTGTCAAGTTGATGGACTAGTCCCTATACAGGCGGATGCGACGAATGGAAGCGGGCAGCAAGACGCGGAAAGACCTGGAACAGATCGAGCAGCAGATCGCGCAGCTCAAAGCCGTAGCCGGCGACAACGCGGAGGCGAAGCAGAAGCTGGCGGCGATGCAGCAGCAGGTGGAAGCTCTGCGCCGGCAGGTAGCCGGCCCGCCGGGCCCGTGGCAGCGCACGGAGATGGCGCGCCACCCGCAGCGGCCCTACTCACTGGATTACATCGAGCGCGTTTTCGCCGACTTCAGCGAGATCCATGGCGACCGCCACTTTGCCGACGATCCGGCAATGATCTGCGGCATGGCGAATTTCCACGGGCAGCAGGTTCTGGTGATCGGCCAACAGAAGGGTCGCGACACCAAGCAGAAGATCTACCGCAATTTCGGCATGTCCAATCCTGAGGGCTATCGCAAGGCGCTGCGCACCATGCGCATGGCAGTGAAGTGGAAGTGCCCGATCATCACCCTGGTGGATACGCCGGGCGCATACCCCGGCCTGGGCGCCGAGGAGCGTGGGCAGGCCGAGGCCATCGCGCGAAACCTGCTGGAGATGGCGCGCATGCCCGTGCCCATCCTGGTGGTGGTCACCGGCGAGGGCGGCAGCGGCGGCGCGCTGGCCATCGCCATCGGCGACCGCATACTGATGCTGGAGAACGCCATCTACTCGGTCATCTCGCCGGAGGGTTGCGCCTCCATCATGTGGCGTGACGCCACGAAACGCGAACTGGCGGCGGCTGCGCTCAAGATCACCGCACCCGACCTGTTGAAGATTGGCATCATTGATGAGATTGTGAGCGAGCCTCCCGGCGGCGCGCAGAACGACCACCCCGCAGCGGCGACGCTGTTGGACGCTGCGCTGGTGAAGAACCTGAAGGAGGTGCAGGCCATGAGCACCGAGCAGATGCTCAACGTCCGCTACGAGAAGTTCCGCAAGATGGCGCAGTTCTACAGGGAAGAGTAGAGCGGCCGCCCGGGTGACGCCATCCGCAGAGCGCTCTGTGCACCAGAAGTTCTCCCGGGCCGAGTGGGCCCGGCTGCGCTGGAACACCGCTCTGCACCTCGACGAGCAGGACCTTGCCGTTCTCCGCGGACTGAATGAAAGCATCGCCCTCGACGAGGTGACGGAGGTCTATCTTCCGCTCACCCGCCTCTTGAACCTCCACGTGGCGGCGGCACGTAACCTGGCCATCGTCAACGATGCCTTCTTCGGACGACCCGCTTCACACGTTCCTTACGTCATCGCCGTGGCCGGAAGCGTGGCCGCGGGCAAGAGCACCTTTGCGCGCGTGCTGCGCGCCGTGCTTACACGCTCGCCGCAGCAGCCCCACGTCGAACTCGTCACCACCGACGGTTTCTTGTGGCCGAACAAAGTGCTAAAGGATCGCGGCCTGATGAACCGCAAGGGCTTCCCCGAGAGTTACGACGCGGAGAGCATGATCGCTTTTCTCGCAGCCATCAAGGGCAGCGAGAAGCATGTGCACTGCCCGACATATTCGCACGAGACCTATGACATCGTCCCCGACGCGCGGCGCAGCATTCACCGGCCCGACGTTCTTGTCTTCGAGGGCCTCAACGTGCTGCAGAGCGCGCCCGGACCGGCGGTCGCCTGCTCGGAGTTCTTCGACTTCTCCGTCTATCTCGACGCCGAGGAGAGCGACCTGGAGAAGTGGTTTCTGGCGCGCGTCTTCGCGCTGCAAAAGACGGCCTTCCAGCAGCCCGGCTCGTTCTTTTACGAGTACCGCAACCTGTCCAAGGAAGAGACGCAGTTCTGGGCGCTGGACATCTGGCGCAACATCAACCTGGTGAACCTGCGCGAGAACATACAGCCCACCCGCCAGCGCGCCGACCTCGTTTTGAAGAAGTCGAGTGACCACACGATCAGCGCAGTGTGGCTGCGGCGGACGTAGGAACCACATCTACGGCTTTCGGATTTCAACATCTTCGAATCTGAAAAGTGCCGGGCTGGAAAACAATGAGGGTGGGGCGTCTCTCGATTCGGAGCCGCCAGGCAGGCTCCGCCTGCTTCTGGGCGCGCCCTCCTTGCTCAGGATGACGAACCTCCTTTCCCAAGCGCGTCCTGCGCTCGCCATGACATATTAGCGAGTCCGAGGCGCGCGGTGATCCGCGCCTTTTCACATCCTTGGCTGCCCGATTCTCAATCCGCCAGGGCACATAGTATTCTCCTTGCATGGCTTCTCCCGACCCAGGACAGGAATGGCAGCGGCTCAGCGAGTACTACCGCCAGCTCAGCGATGAAGAGCTGCAGGCGGTTGCTGCCGAGGGCTACTCGCTGACCGACGTTGCCCGCGAGGTGCTGTGCGGGGAGCTGCGCACCCGTGGCCTTAAGACGGAGATCGCATTTGCGCCACCGGCTGAAGCCGCGGAAGCGGATGAAGGGCCGCTGGGCCGATTCGATCCATCCACATTGCCGGACCTCATGATCGCGCAGCGGCTGTGGAGTGCGGACGAGGCGCGGCGGGTGCTGGCGGTACTCCATGCGGCGGGAGTTCCGGCGTTTCTCGGCGCCGAGAACGCCGAGTCGGTCGAGACGCTGCGTGCGGGATTTGAGAAAGGTGTCGAACTCAAGATCCTGGAACAGGACTACCAGCGCGTGGGGTGGATATTGTCGCAGTTGCCACGTGAGCCGCACGAGGGGCAGGAAGCGGAGGCGAGCAACGAGAACGCGGTCGTGGTCTGTCCGAGTTGCCGCTCACCTGAGATCGTCTTCCAAAGGCTGGAACAGGATTCGCCGGACGGCACCCATCCGGACGCTCAGTTCAACTGGCGCTGCGACGCCTGCGGCCACGAGTGGAAGGACGACGGCGTGGAGCAGGAAGGGTAGCGCCGGACTTTAGTCCGGCGAAATATCGCGACCCAATCCACGGGCATTAGCCCCTGGGGACAGCTTCACGAGAGCGGCACCAAGCGGTCGCCGTAACAGCGCAACCTCAGCGGCTGAAGCCCCCCTAAAACGGCCTGTTTGACGCCGGGCTGAAGCCCGGCTCTACCCGACGAGCAGAGTTCATTTCCGGGCCGACCATCTATAATCCTTTGCGGCAGCACGCACCATGCAAGGAGGCCGCGTGGCTTACAACGATTTGCGCGAGTGGATTGCCGCGCTGGAGAAAGCCGGCGAGTTGAAGCGGGTCACGGCAGAGGCCGATCCCATCCTCGAAGTCACGGAGATCACCGACCGCGTCTCCAAGTGGGGGCCGCGCGACGGCCACGGCGCGGGCGGGCCGGCGCTGCTCTTCGAGAACCTCAAGGGCCATCCCGGACACAAGCTGCTCATCAACCAGTTCGGCAGCGAGCGCCGCATGAACCTGGCGCTGGGCTCCAACTCGCTCGACGAGATCGCCGAGCGCATCCGCGGCTTCATGGACGTGAAGTCGCCGCAGGGATTTCTCGACAAGGTCAAGATGCTCCCGATGCTCGCCGAGATGGGCAGCTTCTTTCCCAAGACGGTGAGCAGCGGCCCGTGCAAGGAGGTCATCCGGCGCGACGGCATCAACCTGCTCTATTTCCCCGTGCTGCAGTGCTGGCCGGGCGACGCCGGACGCTTCATCACCCTGCCGTGTGTCATCACCCGCGATCCGCGCACGGGCAAACGTAATGTCGGCATGTACCGCATGCAGGTCTATGACGCTACCTCGACCGGCATGCACTGGCAGCGCCACAAGCACGGCGCTGAGCACTTCCGCGAGCGCCTGAGAGCTGCCGCATCAGGCGGCGAGACCGTCGGTCAACCCGCTGCGGTGGACATCATGGCGCGTTCGGGCGGCGGCGCAGTGGCCGTCACCGGCACCCCTGTCGCCGGACGGATGGAGGTGGCCGTCGCGATCGGCACCGACCCGGCACTGACCTTCGCCGCCATCGTGCCTGCTCCGCCGGAGGTGGAGGAGTACATGATCGCGGGCTTCCTGAGGCAGAAGCCAGTCGAAGTGGTGAAGTGCGAGACAGTTGACCTGGAGGTGCCGGCCGCGGCGGAGATCGTGTTGGAAGGCTACGTGGAGCTCAGCGAGCTGCGCACCGAAGGCCCCTTCGGCGACCACACCGGCTTCTATTCGCTGGAAGATGAGTATCCGGTCTTTCACGTCACCTGCATCACGCACCGCAAGGACCCGATCTATGCTGCCACCATCGTGGGGAAGCCTCCGCAGGAGGACGCCTGGATGGGCAAGGCGGTCGCGCGCATCTTCCTTCCGCTGATGAAGCTCACCATTCCGGAGATCGTGGACGTCAACCTGCCCCCCGAAGGCGTCTTCCACAACTTGATGATCGTCTCCATACGCAAGAGCTACCCCGGTCAGGCGCGCAAGGTGATGAACGGCATTTGGTCCATGGGGCAGGCGATGTTCACCAAGTGCATCGTGGTGGTGGACGAAGACTGCGACGTGCAGGACCTGCGCGAGGTGGTGCTGCGCGCCTTCAACAACATTGACCCCGAGCGCGACATCCAGTTCACCCTCGGCCCGGTGGATTCGCTCGACCACGCCGCGCGGCTGCCCAACTTCGGCAGCAAGATGGGCGTGGACGCCACGCGCAAGTGGCCGACCGAGGGTTTCCAGCGCCCTTGGCCTGACATGGTCGAGATGAGCGACGAGGTGAAGCAGCGCGTGACAGAGCGCTGGAAGGACTACGGATTCGAGTAGGGAAAGAGAAGCTGGGGCCTCCACGCTGATCGCGAAGGCCCCGCAGTGTTCTAGTCGGGCTGCCAGAAGTTGATCAGGCATCCGGCTGCAGGTAGCGGATCGAGGTCGAAGACGGAGTCATTCTCGTGTCCGCATACGCTGATGGTCGAAGGCCGGTCCATCGGCGGGAAGTTGCCGCAGTGGGCGGCCTCTCCTGTGGTTGGGTTGCCGGCGTTGGATTCATAGCTGTTCAGATTGTTGAACCACGCCCAGATCACCGGCGTGCCCAATTGCATGTCAAGGCCAGTGGAGAAGTTTATTGTCCCACTGTCAAACATCATGGGCGTGCGCGCGCCCACCACCGAGTGCAAGCCCTGAAAAACGTTCCACCAGGGCGTCCACCAGGGGCGCGAGTCCGTGGCACAAGGTGCGTCGGCCGCCGAGGGCACTACCTCGCAGGAGTGTATGAACCAGAACGCCAGGTGGCCGTGGTTGGCTGCGCCGTAGCCCTGGCTGGCAGGCAGTGTGGTCAGGTCCACCACCTCGCAGCAGTTCGATTCGGTGGTAAACGACCACCAGTCTCCGTGCGCTTCGGTCAGGGCCACGTTCACGCTGTTTACGAAGTCGGCTTCATCGCTGGTGTACATCCAGTCGTCAGCCCAGTAGTACTGTGAATCCGTGAAGGGAGGCGTGCCCAGGAAGAATGGGAAGCTCACGCCATTCCAGAAGCCGTTTGCCTCGTCCACGAAGCCCCAGCTGGAGTCCTTCACCACATACCGGCCCACAGTCGGGTCGTCAGGTTCCACCAACCTTCGGATGTGGCTGCCGCCGCGTGCAGCCTGCGCCGGGTGGGGACCCGTCCCTGACTCCAGCTGTGCGGGAAGCTGCGCGTTGCCAAAGGCCATGTAGCGCACAAAGTAGGCAGCCTTGGCCAGTTTCGGCGAGGCCGCCATGTGCGCCGGTGGATGCGGATGCACCTGCACGGAGACGCGGTACACGGGCACGATGGAGTCCTCATTGCTGTCGTAGTAAGCCACCTCCACCGCGAGCACCTTCACGTCGGCGTTGTGCGTCATCGGCTCCAGCATTCTGGTCAGCGCCTCATGCACCTGGGCGGCGTTGCGTGTCTCCTTTACCTCTCCGCCCATGCTGCCGGTCTTCCACTTGCGCAGAAAACCGTGGATGGCGCCGTCATTCCCCATGGCCAGCGTGGCCCGGGAGCCGATGCCGTAAACATGGTGTCCGCTGACCGTGCGCAGCACGGGAACATAGGTGAGATAAAGCAGGTGTTCGGACTCAGTGACCCTGTTGGTGTTCGGCGCGCGCTGTGCCGTGGCGCCAACCAGAGGACGTGCCTGTCCGATGGTGAACTGCGTAGCATCATGAGGCAGGATGTCCGTGCGGGCAAAGACCTGTCGCGCAAGGCCTACTGCCTGCTGCAGATGAGGATCGGTGCGCGGCGTGAACCTCTCGCCGCGGAGTTTCTGGAACTGCGGGAAGATCTGGGCTTCGCCGGTCTGCTGGTGCCAGTAGGCGCGCACCTGCTTCTGCTCGACGACGCCGGTCAGGTGTTCGGAGACTCTCAGGTTGGCCAGATGCGGCGCACGGACGAGCGGCTGGATGGCCTGCGGCGAAACTCCCAGCTTGCCCAGAGTGTCACGCAAGAAAGCTTCCGGCGGAGCCTGCGGCGTGAGTTTGATCAGAGGCAGGGAAGGCGGAATGGATGGAATGAGGTTGGGCGGGAAGTCCAGCTTTCCGCCGGCCGCTTGCTGGAGTGGCAGCGGCCTGTTGATGTGGATTTGAGCGGCTGCAACAGCGCAGAGAAGACCGGCCAGAAGCGCTATCTGCAGCGACCGATGGAACAGCGAGAGCGGCCCGGACTTGCCCCGGGCGCGAAGCAGAGTGAATAGCTGCATGTTCTATCTCCCTCTTGTTGCGAAAATGCCGTTGTGAAGCCTGCCTGGGGTGGAAGCGAACGAATTCTATGAAGGGACACCGCCGGAGTCAACCTGGAATAAGGCCAATGCGCGTTGTATCGGTACGGCATTCTTGTTCTAGTGCAGCGCTCTGTTTCTTTGATCGCCGCAGAATCGGGACGCGCATGCCCAACTTCGGCGACAAGATGGGCGAGGACGCCACTCGCAAATGGCTCACGGATGGCTTCCAGCGGCCGTGGCCGGACATGATCGAGATAAGCAGCGAGGTGAAGCACCGGGTGACGAAGCGGTGGAAGAAGTCCGGCCTCGAGTAGGGCAGCATCCGCCGGTGCCGGCCTGAGGGTGAGCATCAAATTGCCAATCCTTCGTTTGCCGGGGTTACCGAAGTACCAGATACCTTCGTCCGTCTCCGTGCTAATCTCCGGGGAGTATAGGTGGTTTTCGAGTTCATAGAGAAAGTGTGCTCGATATGGAATGCGAACGCCTGCCAAATTGCCCTTTTTTCACTGACAAGCTTCCAGCGATGCCGAATATCGCGCATATGTTGAAGCAGCAATACTGCCTCAGTGACAAGGTGAAGTGCGCGCGCTATATCGTCGTCACGGCCGGGCTGGAGGCGCCGCTGAACCTGTTTCCCAACGACGTCGAGAGAGCCCACGAGATGCTGCGCAAGGCCGGGGTTACACCGAAGAAGTAGCCTCTTCTGCCGCATGGTTCGCGCTTCAATCCCGCGGCGGAGGCAGCGTACGGATCGTCGTCTCCACGCGGAACTTGCGGTAGTTGCTGAAGCGGTCCACAATGCGCTCGTGCACGCTCTTCACCAGCAGCACGCGCGCCCCAAGGCTGAAATCCACGTAGGAAGGCATCCAGAGCTCGTTGTTCACCCTCTCCTGCTCGAGCACGAGGGCTGAACCCTCGCGCACGGACCCGAGCAGCCCGCCGGCGACCTTGAATGAACCGAGCAAGTGGGCCTGGAGTCGCACCACCTCGAGCGCTTCCGGGTCGATCCAGACGGTGCCGCCGAGCTTGCTCACCAGCACCTCCGGCCGTGAGTGCGGCTTGCAATCGGGGTTCGGCTCGAAGTCGTAGGCGAGCACGCGCCTGCCCTTGAAGGTCTCATAACGCCCATTCTGGAAGCGGCTGCCCCGCAGGAAGTGCTCGATGGTGATGGTGTTCTTGTCTTCCTCGTTGCGCTCGCGTTTTGCAGCACCCTCCTGCGCCTTCCTGATCCGTTGCTCGACCTTCTCTTCCTCTTTGCGCTTCTCGCCCTCGTCGAGCGGACTGCCCTCCTTGCTCACCATACGCACGATGGCCTGCCCGGCGACGAAGAACATCTCGTAGCCCTTGGTCTCTGTCTTCTTAACACTGTTGTCGGCCGCGAGCTGTTGCGTCTCCTCGTTGAAGTCGCAGATGTAGTTCTTGCGCAGCTCCTCGATCTGCTTCTGGTTGGCGTGAACGCGCCGGAAGAGCTCGACAGGATCGGGCAGCGGCGGTGCAGCCACCGCCGGGTCGGGCTTCTTCGCCGGGGTCTGCTGTGCGACTGCCGCGAGGGCAAGGCACAGCACAGTGCCAACGAGGTTGAGCCGGGTGTGCACCTCACCATCCTACGGCAATCACGGCGCGTCATGCCGGAGGCCGAGCCGCTCCGGCATAGGGCGTTGCCCACCCATCGGCGCTCCGTTTATACTGCCTCCCAGGGACATGGGGATCATCAGGGACATCGCGGCTATCGCCAAGGGCATGAGCATCACCTTCGGGCAGATCTTCCGGCCCACCATCGTGGAGAACTATCCTGACGGCAAAGGTCCGCTGCGCGGCGCCGTCTTCCAGGAGCGATTCCGCGGCATGCACGTGCTGCAGCGCGACGAGAGCGGCCTGGAGAAATGCGTCGCCTGCTTCCTCTGCGCCGCCGCCTGCCCTTCGAACTGCATCTACATTGAGGCCGTCGAGAACACCGCCGAGAAGCGCGTGAGCGGCGCCGAGCGCTACGCCAAGGTCTACAACATTGACTACAACCGCTGCATCTTCTGCGGCTACTGCGTAGAAGCCTGCCCCACGGACGCCATCACCCACGGCCACGGCTTTGAGCTGGCCACCACTGACGTCACCAGCCTCATCTATCGCAAGGAAGACCTGCTGGCCGCCGAGCCTGCGCACGTCGGCCAGAATGTGGCCTTCAATATCCTGGAAAACGACAAGCAGCAGATGATCAGCCGGTAGGGCGGGGGCGTGCGTTCACGGGCCGGTTGCGACCGGCCTTTTGCACTTACGCTATGCGCATTCTCCAGGTGTCGTCCTCCGGACTCCCATCCATTTGCGCCACTCTCCCGGCACTTACGTGCCGGGCTCAGGGCTGGCGTCCTTCGGACTCTGTCTGCAGCCGGGTTCGCCAGGAAGCCGTGGGGCGGGGTTGCCTTGAGAGCACCGCCAAGTCTATCGCAGCAAATGACACGGCTTGCGGCGTGGCTTATCCTTAAGAGCAAGCACAAAGGAGCACGCCCTTCACCTGCATGTCGGAGTACCTCAAGGCGGTCAATGAGCGCGTCGTGGTCTTCGACGGCGCCATGGGCACCAACATCCAGTTCCGCAACCCCACGCCCGACGACTACTGGGGCAAGGAGGGTTGCAACGAGCTGCTTGTGCTGAGCCGCCCGGACATCATTCGCGACATCCACGCCGACTTCTTCCGCGTGGGCTGCGACGTGGTGGAGACCAACACCTTCGGCGCCACGCGCGTCGTCCTCGCCGAGTACGGCCTTGAAGACAAGGTGCGCGAGCTGAACTTGGCCGCCGCGCGCCTCGCCCGCCAGGTCGCGGATGAGTTCGGCACGAAAGAGAAGCCGCGTTTCGTCGCCGGCTCCATCGGCCCCACCACCAAGCTGCCGTCGCTTGGGCACATCAGCTTCGACGCCATGCTCGCCGCCTACGTCGAGCAGACCGAGGCGCTCCTCGAGGGCGGCGTGGACCTGCTGCTGGTGGAGACCTGCCAGGACATATTGCAGGCTAAGATCGGCGTCATCGCCTGCTTTGACGCCATGCAGAAGGCCGGCCGCCGCGTGCCGGTGCAGGTGCAGGTGACGCTCGAAGCCACTGGAACCATGCTGCTGGGTACGGAGATCGGCGCCGCACTCACCACGCTGGAGCCCTTCGACGCGGCGGCCATCGGCCTGAACTGTGCCACCGGCCCGCGCGAGATGAACGACGCCGTGCGGCATCTCTGCGAGTACTCGGAGAAGCATGTCTCCGTGCTGCCCAACGCCGGGCTGCCGCAGAACGTGGGCGGCCACGCTGTCTATCAACTCACGCCGCAGGAACTCGCCGACTATCACCGCCACTTCGTCGCCGACTACGGCGTGCGCATCGTCGGCGGATGCTGTGGCACCGCGCCGGAGCATCTGAAAGCCGTCGTCGAGGCCGTCAGTGGCGTGGAGCCGAAGCGCAGGGAAGTGAAGAGCGCCGCGGCCGCCGCCAGCGCATATGCCTCGGTCCCGCTCGATCTGGAACCCAAGCCGCTTATCGTCGCCGAGGAGATGAACACCACCACGCGCCTGGAGCACTTCCGCAACCTGGTGCGCGCGCGCGACTACGACGGCATCCTGACGCTGGCCAAGAAGCTCAGCGCCAGCGGCTCGCACATGCTCGACCTCTGCTGCGCCATCGTGGGCGAGGACGAGAAGGCATACGTCTCCGCCGTGCTGGAGAAGATTGCCACACGCATTCCGGCGCCCATCCTGGTGGACTCCACCGAGGCCGAGGTCATCGAGGAGGCACTGAAGCGCATCCCCGGCAAGGCGATCATCAACTCCATCAACCTGGAAGACGGCGAGAAGCGGACGAGCAAGGTGCTACCCATGGCGCGGCGCTACGGCGCTGCGGTGATCGCATTGACGATTGACGAGGAGGGCATGGCGCTCACAGCCGAGAAGAAGACCGCCATCGCCCACCGCATCTTCGAACTGGCGACAATGAAGTACGGCATGAAGCCGTGCGACCTCATCTTTGACGCGCTCACCCTGCCGATCTCCACCGGGCAGGAGGAGTACCGCACCGCCGGTGTGGAGACGTTGGAGGCGGTGAAGCGCATCCGCCGAGAGCTGCCGGAGTGCCGGACGATCCTCGGCGTGTCGAACGTTTCCTTCGGCCTGAATGCCTACGCGCGGCGCGTACTGAACTCCGTCTTCCTGCACGCGGCGGTGGAGCACGGCCTCGACATCGCCATTGTTAACTACAGCAGAATCTATCCGTTATACAAAATTCCTGAGGCTGAGGTTGAGCTGGCGCGGCGGCTGATTTATGCCGACCGCTCGCAGGGCGACCCGCTCCAGAACTACATGGCGCACTTCGCCGGCCTGAAGGGACAGCAGGCGGTGCAAACGGTTCACGCGGAGACGCTCTCCCTGGAAGACAAGTTAAAGTTCTGCATCATCCAGGGCGAGAAGGGCGTGGGCGACGGCGCCCAGCGGCAATCGCTGGAGCAGCTGCTGGAAGAGGCGACCACCAGCAGCGGCTACTCGGCGCTCGATGTCATCAACAACATTCTGCTCGATGCTATGCGCACTGTGGGCGACCTTTTCGGCGCGCGCAAGATGCAGCTGCCCAGCGTGCTTGACTCGGCCTCGGTGATGAAGGCGGCGGTTTCTCTGCTCGAACCGAAGATGGAGAAGTCGGCGGCCTCGCAGAAGGGAACCATGGTGCTGGCCACGGTGCGCGGAGACGTCCACGACATCGGCAAGAACCTGGTGGACATCATCCTGAGCAACAACGGCTACAAGGTGGTGAACCTCGGCATCAAGCAACCGGCGGAAGCCATCATCCAAGCCGCGAAGGCGCACCGGGCGAACGCCGTGGGCCTGAGCGGGTTGCTGGTGAAGTCCACGCTGGAGATGAAGTACGTGGTGCAGGACATGGAGCTGCAGGGACTGAAGTTCCCGGTCATCTGCGGCGGGGCGGCGCTCACCCGCAAGTATGTGGAGGATGATCTGCGGCGCGAGTACTCCTCGGCGGTGTTCTATGCCGAGGACGCGTTCGCCGGACTACACGCCATGGAGAGGCTGTGTGGGGAGGGACGGGAACAGGCCGTGGCCGAGGGGCGCATGGTAAAGGAGTTCGCCCGCGCGGCAATTGCGGGAGGCGGCGAAGCCAACGCGCCACGCGACGCCATTGCCAATGCGGATGTGCCGAAGCCTCCGTTCTGGGGCGTGCGCACCGCCGGGCCCGAGGAGTTTCCTCTCGGCGAGATATTCCCCTACATTAACGAGACCGCACTCTTCAAGAACCAGTGGCAGCTCAAGACGGCGGCGCAGCAAGACTATGCCCGTCTCGTCGCAGAAAAGTACCGGCCGATCCTCCACAACCTCCAGCGCGACGTGGAGGCCGCAGGCTGGTTCACCCCGAAGGTCGTCTACGGCTACTTCCCGTGCCAGAGCGAGGGCAACGACCTCATCGTCTACGAACCGGGCGAGAAGATTCGGGCAGGGAAGATGCTTCCCGCCGGAGTGCGCGAGATCCAGCGCTTCAGCTTTCCGCGGCAACGCGAAGGCCGCCGGCTGTGTATCTGCGACTTCTTCCGCGCGAAGTCCTCAGGCATTGTGGATGTGCTCGGCCTGAGCGTGGTGACCATCGGCCAGCGCGCCAGCCACGAGACGCAGCGCCTCTTTGAGGGCGGCGAGTACACGCGCTATCTCTACCTGCACGGCCTGAGTGTGGAGACCGCCGAGGCGCTTGCCGAGTACATGCACAAGCGCATGAGGGCGGAGCTGGGCATCGGCAAGGATGACGCCGCGCGCATCAGCGATCTCTTCCACCAGAAGTATCGCGGCTCACGCTACTCATTCGGCTACCCGGCGTGCCCCAACCTCGAGGACCAGACAAAGCTCTTCGCCCTGCTGCATCCTGAGGAGGCCATCGGCGTGCGCCTGACCTCGGCCTACCTGCTGGAACCGGAGCAGAGCACCTCGGCCATCATCGCGCACCACCCGGCGGCGAAGTACTTCGTGGTGTAGAAGTCGCGAAGATTTTCATGCGACTTGTGCCCGTGCATTGCGTGCTGTATTTTACTTTGAATAGCTTTCGCTGAAACCATTGTGCGGTTGCCGCGGTTTTAAGGCCCTCAAACTCATCCTTGGAGGTTTATATGAACTGCTTCCGGGCCCTGCTCCTGATCTCTTTGCTTGTGCTTCTCATTTCTTCCGGCGCTGCCCAGACCTCCGGTCCATGCGCCACGCCAGTTTCATCCGATGACCTGTTCGATGTCGCGGCGCAGAGCGACATGGCTGGACCGCTGGTGGATTCGGTATCGTATTACATCTTCATCGCTGACACCCGCAAGGATCCCGACCGGACTTGGAAGACCTGGGGATGGCATCGCTACGGGCCATTCAACCTCCAGGGCGGCGTGCGCTACCAGATTGTCCACACCGGCGATCTCAGCCGGCGTCCAGGTTCGGCAGGGAACGTGACTGCCCGCCAGACGGACGTTCTCTTCCAGAACCGCGCGGATCACCGCGTCTCATTCGCGTTGCGGGATGTGGCCACGTGCGGTGGTGGAGGCAGCGGCGACGGCGGCGGCAGCTCGGGCACGCATGCGCCGACGCAGACCACCAGTCAGGGCGGCACGCATTCCGGTAGCAGCACCACTGGCGCTACCTCTGCCAGTCCTGCCGCATCGGGCCACTGGGAGCGCGGAGCGGTTGAAATTACGTGGCCGTACGGCGCGCCCACGGACTATGCCGGCGGCGGTTCGCGCAAACTCGGCGACCATCCCCACTCCGGCGATCACTGGACCGGCGGCGACGGTATCGTGCACACCCTCGATGCCGCCAGCTCCGGCCACGAGGCAACGTCCACCTATCAGGTCGGCCACGCCGATAAAGCCAACCGCTCCGATTCTTTCTGGACCGAGCCTGCCGCCAAGCTTACGCCCGGTCAGAATGTCCAGATAGAGGTGCACGGCTCCAACGGCGGTGCCTCCTGCTACGCCTACGAGCGCGAGACCACCCATAACCAGAACCTGGTACACACCGGCGGCCCCTCCGCCACCTCCGCTCCCTATAAAGTCCCTGAGCCCAAGAGCGTCAATTCGGACGTTTCCAAGGCCGAGTTCGGCTTCTTCTGCGGCAGCAGCCTCAAGTACACCTATAGCTATCACTGGGTTGGAGGAAGCGCCAGCAATGCTCCGGCGACCACCAAGACTACGTCCTCTTCAGGCACGGAGACCTTCTACGCCGGCGAGTTCCACAACAGCCGCGGCGAGCACGGCAAAGCGCGGATGAGCCTGCATGAGCTGAACGGGAAGATCGAGGGTGACTGGGACGGCGACAAGTTCTTCACCACCCAGACAGGCAACAGCTTCACCTTCAGCCTGCATGGCCTCGCCCAAGGCTGCCGCGACTACGAAGTGAGCGTGGAATTGAGTCCGGACGGCGCGACGGCCAACGTGAGCTACGGCGTGAAGGATAGTTGCCGCACGCCGGAGACGTACACCGGCACCGAGGAACTCACACGGCAGTAGTTATCGGGGCTGGGAAGGGAATGGCGGAGAGGGAGGGATTTGAACCCCCGATACCCGTAAAGGTATGGCCGCTTTCGAGGCGGCTCGTTTCAACCGCTCACGCACCTCTCCGCGCGGTTGCACGGAGCTATCGCTCCAGAGACAGTGTAGCAAACCCATGCAGGGGCGTCACGGCGGGCGCATCCGGCGCTGCACCGGTGGTCGCGTGCAAGGAGAAGGTGCGGAAGTGCCCTGTCCCAGCAGCCATCGCGCGCGTCTCCATTGAAATGTCATGGCGACCGACCGCTGAGCGAACGCGAAGCGGGAGTGGAGCCACCCTTTGTTTCGCCGTTCCAAGAAACACAGGGTTGTTCGACTGCGGACGCGCATTGTTCTGCGCGTCCTTCGCTCACAATGACGGGGAATAGGAGGCCGCGTATCCGCCGGGCTGAAGCCCGGCTCTACCCTGTGGGCTCCGCGCGCCGCTGGCGGAAGAAAGCCTGCAGCGTCTCCATGCAACGCCCCGCCAGCACTCCGCGGACGACCTCGACCTGGTGGTTGAGTGCCGGGTGGTTGAGTACGGAGAGTGCCGAGCCGGCAGCGCCCGACTTGGAATCGTCGGCGCCGATCACCAGGCGCGCGATGCGTGCGTGGGTGATGGCCCCGGCGCACATGGCGCATGGCTCGAGCGTCACGTAGAGTTCGCAACCGCTCAGGCGGTAGTTGCCGAGCGCTGCGGCGGCGTACCGCAGCGCAACGATCTCAGCGTGCGCGGTGGGGTCTGCCGCGCTAATGACCTGGTTCCATCCGCGTCCGATGATGCGGCCACCCTGCACCACCACCGCGCCGATGGGAACCTCTCCGGCGGCAAGGGCGCGCGCGGCCAGGCGCAGCGCCTCGTCCATCATCAGTTCGTCATGCGGCAGGGAAGTGTTCATTTCGCCCTCGGCTGCTGCTGCGTCATGCAGTGGAGTGCTCCCAAGCCCCAGATGAGGTCGCCGCAGTAGATGGGCACCACGCAATGCCGCGGCATGGCGTGGGCGATGATGTTGAGCGCGGCCAGGTCATTGGGGTCGTTGAATGTGGGGACGAGGACGAGACCGTTGCAGATGTAGAAGTTGGCGTAGCTGGCGGGCAGACGCTGCTCGCGGAAGCTCACTGGCGCGGGCATGGGCAGCTTGAAGACGTTCAGCCGGCGGCCCTGGGCGTCGGTGGCGCGGCTGAGGCGGCGGTAGTTCTCGCGCAGGATGGCGTGGTTTGCGTCGGAGCCATCCGGCTCCCAGGCGGCAAGCACGGTGCGCGGCGCCACGAAGCGCGCGACGTCGTCAACGTGCCCGTGAGTGTCGTCGCCCACGATGCCGCGCTCGAGCCAGATGACCTTGCGCACGCCGAGGTGCTGTGCGAAGACGGCTTCCAACTGGCTGCGGGTCATGCCGGGGTTGCGACATTGCGTCTTGCTGAGCAGGCATTCCTCGGTGGTGAGCAGGGTGCCGAGGCCATCCACGTCAATGCTGCCGCCTTCGAGCACGATCGGGTTCTCACGCAAGCAGACTTGGCGTGCTGGCGCCGCTAGTGCCAGCTTCAATAAGTCGGCAATGTGGCGGGGAAGCTGTGCATCCTTCTGCCAATTGCGGTACTTGGCCCAGGCGTTGAAGCGCCAGTTGAGAAGCGTGAGCCCGCCGCCGGGCTTGTGCACGAAGATGGGGCCGCAGTCGCGCAGCCAGCCGCGGTTGGTGGGCCAGCGGTGGAAACGGATCTGGCGCGCGCGCGCGGGCAGCACGCTGGCGAGTGCCAGCACACTGCGGGCGCGCTGCTCATGCGCCTCGTCGTTGACAATCATCTCGACGCGGCCAACACTTGAGAGCCAGCGCACAATCTCCGCATAGACCCACGGAATGGGCTCGAACTTGCCCGGCCAATCGGAGCGGTTGTGCGGCCACGCCATCCATGTGGCTTCCATGGGCTCCCACTCCGCGGGCATGCGGAGTGTATTCGACTTGCTGGCGTGGCGTTGCGTCGTCGTCATTTGGGCTGGTCGAGCATGCGCGCGGTCAGTCCGCCGTAGCTGTCAATGCGCCGGTCGCGCAGAAAGGGCCAGTTGCGCCGGACCTCCTCGATGAGCGCCAGGTTGACCTCGCCGATGAGGATCTCCTCTTTCTCATGGCCGGCCTGGGCGATCACGCGGCCGAAGGGATCGGCCAGAAAAGAGCCGCCCCAGAATTCAATGCCTGCGCCCGAGGCCTTGTTGCCGCGAACGTCTCCCGTCTCATGCCCCACGCGGTTTACTGCCGCTACGTAGAGCCCGTTGGCGATGGCGTGCGAGCGCTGGATGGTCTGCCAGGCATCGTACTGGGCCTCGCCCCACTCCGCTTTCTCCGCCGGGTGCCAGCCGATGGCGGTGGGGTAGAAGAGCACGCTGGCACCCTGCAGCGCCGTTAGCCGCGCGCCTTCTGGATACCACTGGTCCCAGCAGACGAGGCTGCCAATCTTGCCGAATCCGGTCTCAAAAGCCTTGAACCCAAGGTCGCCGGGCGTGAAGTAATACTTCTCGTAGTAGAGCGGGTCGTCCGGGATGTGCATCTTGCGGTAGATGCCGGCCAGCGCCCCGTCCGGATCCAGCAGCGCGGAGGTGTTGTGGTAGAGGCCGGCCGCACGCCGCTCGAAGACCGAAACGTTGATGGCGACCTTCAACTCGCGCGCCAGCGACGCGAAGCGCTCCGTGGTGGGGCCGGGCACGGACTCGGCGAGGTCGAAGAGGGAAGCGTCCTGACGCTGGCAGAAGTACTGGGTGCGGAACAGTTCGGGCAGGCAGACGACCTGCGCTCCGCGCCGCGCGGCCTCGCGCACGTGGACTATGGCGCGTTCCACGTTCTCATCCGGCTCGGGCGAGCAGCTCATCTGGATGAGGCCCACCACAAACTTCTCGTTGGCCAATGCTCACCTCCAGTACGCTGAAAAGGTAGCATAACAAAGGGCCGTTCTTGGCTCGTCCACTCCCGCCGTCTGGCGCCTCAATATGAAAGTCACTTTCAGAATGGTATCCTGAGGGCGACAGCGCCTCGCCGAACTGGCCTGCGGCGCTTGAACGGCCATGCCATCCACGCTGCCCAAGCGGGTTGACGATCGGACCACGCTCTCGCGCGAATCCATGCGCGAGGCCGAGACGGTCTTCCATAACCACCTGAAGCGCGTCGGCCTGAAGCACACCGGCCAGCGCGACGTCATCCTGCGCACCTTTCTGGAGACCCGCGACCATCTCTCCACGGACGAGCTTTATCGCCTGGTGAAGAAGAAGGATGAACGCGTGGGCTTCACCACGGTCTATCGCACGCTCAAACTCCTCGTCGAATGCGGCCTGGCGAGCGAAGTTGCGTTCCACGACGGCGTGGCGCGCTACGAGCACCAGTACAACCGCCGCGACCATCACCACATGGTCTGCACCGCCTGCGGCAGTTCGGTGGAGTTCTTCTCGCCGGAGATCGAGCGCTTGGAAGGGGAGATCGGGCACAAGTACCGCTACGAGACCACGCGCCACAGGTTCCAGATCTACGGTGTTTGCGAGAACTGCCGCAGGAAGCGCCCGCGCGCCGAGTAGTCGTCACGGCCTTGACTGCGGCCATTGGAACGAACGATGAAGCAACTTCTTGAGATCGCCCTGGCCGTCTGCGCGCTTGCATGGTTCTGCTCGCTGGCCCTGTGGACTGCGGCGCGCTACGACCGTGACACGCTCCATAGCCTGTGGGTCAATGCGAGTGCCGATCGTGCACCACAGCTGCTGAAGAAGTATGAGGGTAATCGCAGGCTCGCCCGGATGACGGTCATCATCCTGGCTGTGACAACCCCTCTCGCCATCCTGCTGGCGATTGCAGCCTCGGCCGCCGAATAGGTGCCTATCCCAACATCAGTGCTTGACATTCCCCCGCCGAGATGAGATTCGTATGTGCTTTGCCTTTTCCGGCCGGCGCTGCACGGCGACGGTATTGCTCAGGGGTGAATGTGATCGTCCGCGTCTTCTACCACGAGAGGTGTTTTGACGGGGCCTGCTCGGCCGCGCTTTTCAGCCGCTTCTACCACGAGCGCGTCCGGCGAGCGGCGGAGTTCCAATTCAAGGGCCTGCTGCATCGCGCCGGGGCGCTCTTCAATGAAGACGACTTCACCGGTGATGAGAACACCATTGTGGACTTCAAGTACTCGCCTTCGCCGCGCATCACCTGGTGGTTTGATCACCACGAGAGCGCCTTTCTAACCACCGCGGACGCTGAGCATTTTGAGCAGCGGCAAAGCTCCACCATGTTTTGCGACCCCGACTTCACCTCCTGCACCAAGCTGATCGCCACGGTGGCGCAGACGCGCTTTGGCCTTGATCTGGCGCCGGTGGAGGAGCTGGTGCGCTGGGCGGACACGATTGACGGTGCGCTCTACGAGAGTGCCGACATTGCCGTCAGCATGAGCGAGCCTGCCATGCGGATCACCATGGTGCTGGAGGCCAATCAGGACCCCGATTTCGCGCCGCGCGTGATCCCGCTCCTGGCGCAGCGCTCGCTGGCGGAGGTCATTGCCGATCCCCTCATCGCCGGGCGCATCCCGCCGCTGCTGGAACGCCATCAGCGCTCCATAGAGATACTGCGGGAGCACACGGTCAACCAGGACCGGACAGTCTATTTCGATATCACCGGCTATGAGCTGGAGGGCTACAGCAAGTTCATTCCGTACTATCTGCACCCGCAGTGCATCTACAGCGTCGGCCTCAGCAAGAGCAACTTCCGTGTGAAGGTCTCCGTAGGTTCCAATCCGTGGACGGATGTGGAGCCGGCGAAGATGGCGAATCTGGCAAAGATCTGCGAGCGCTACGGCGGCGGCGGCCACGCCCGCGTGGGGGCAATCTCGTTTCCGCCCGGCGAGTTCGAGCGCGCCAGGAAGGCCGCGGCGGACATTGCGGCGGAGCTGCGCGCCCACTGGCTGGAGAAGGGCGCGTAAGCGCGGACGCACCGCCGCGAGGACTCTGCGGCGCAGACACGTCCGGCGCCGCAGGGCGACTTAATCGGATTGAAAAGGGAAGATCAGGCGAGTCGTGTGCAGGTCTGAACCAGGCGCTCGTCCAAGACGGCGATGCCGAAAAACGCAGAATGGAGGCTAGAGCATTTTAGTTAATTCTGTAGTTGATATCCGCAGTGACGGAACCAAGCGGCGGCATTTTGGGCGGTGATGGTTTTCAGAGCTTCGGCGATG
>Ga0209777_10003114_pt1 | contig 20947 bp, 1 predicted proteins | sample FrelakmetHBP12HB_FD_187147 | JGI IMG/M metagenome (GOLD analysis project Ga0209777, IMG submission 187147) | Freshwater lake sediment microbial communities from the University of Notre Dame, USA, for methane emissions studies -HBP12 HB (SPAdes)... | ecosystem: Environmental > Aquatic >...
AGTTAAATTGACTCTGTAATACAGGCCGTCAATTTAACTTGTAAAATATCCAACTCTTTTTTATTGTTCTTAACGATCTGACGGGTAGTATTACTGAGTTCACTTTCCCAGCAAGTAACGTCAAAGTTTGCTGCCTCAATCAAAGGAGTATCGCGAATACAATCAGCGCTTGCCAACCTCTCTCTGACAAGAACAAAATGTTCCTTGACCTGATTAGCTACATCCTTCAATCCTTTAATCATTACTCCCTGGTCTGATATATAATATTCATATCTTTCTAATGCCTCCCAGGAGCTGATTAGTTCTTCTACCTTGACAGTAAGACTTTCCGCCAACTGCTTATTATTAGAAAATAAAAGGTATCTTGCTCTCAATTTGTCTTTTGCAAAAGAAGTAAGATTGCCTCTTCTTGACGGAATCCGCACTGCCCCTTCGGTTGCCGCATCAACTATTAAATCTGACCATACTCTAGAATCTTTTTCCCAATCCATAGAGGTTAATTCCTCGATAGTTATCAGTTCCTCGATTTTTTGGCCGATTGCCAGCTCAAAAATATTAGTCAAAATGCTGTCGATATCCTCTTCTCCTATCTGTCTCAACGGTTTAGACGCCTGCCTATGGAAGATTATCGCCGCTTCAAAGATAAGCGCATCAGGCCGGCCGGATTTCCTTAGCTCGAAAATAACTTTTTTAGATAAAACTGTTTGCTCTAGACTAAAATCAGCATGGCCGGGGCCGCGGTCTTTATGGACCTTATATCTCTCTACCCGTTCCATTAAAGGCGGAATAATTTCGTCGTAAGTCCAACACCTTACCTTATCAGCCTCAGAGTTTAACCTTCCTACCCAGCCAATGCCGATTCTTGTTTTATGGTTTTTATAACCTTCACTACGATAATCGCTGCCCACGGTGAATATCTTCCAGATCGTCAGGATGGTTACTATTCCACTTCCCCAAAATGCCTGAAAGCCACTTGGTCTTACGGGAACGATATAAACTATGGTCAATCTCTATTCCGTCTAAGCCTTTATTAAATAAATTAAATATTATGCTTTCATTAACTTCTTCCACGGGTAATTCTCCGGGATGTGCATAGATCGCTACCCCGCCGTAATTATGCGCCCAGGCTATTGCTTCTGTTACAGTTAATAAGGTAGGAAAGGTTCGAGCAGGTATGCTCTTTTTGATATTCTCTTTATATTTCTTGAATGATCCTAAATCAGGAAAGTAAACCAAAAAGTCTCTGATTGAGCCTTGGTCGATAATCACGCTATCAGTTACTCTTAACTCTAAACCGGGAATAAATTCAATTCTGAATTTTGCGGCTTCCGCCAAGGCTTCGTCAATAGCATTGAGTAAATTGTGGTCAGTAATAGCAATCGCTCTTAAGCCTATTCTTGCTGCTTCCTGCACTATTTCTGCAGGGCTTAAATCTCCGTAATCGTAACGAGAGTGAATATGCAAATCTACTTCGCTAATTGCTGTTTGTGCTAATGGTTTTTCTCCGGTTTTTTCTGTCCCACTGCAGCCTAATTCTCCTTTTTCGCCAAAAATAACGTAATACGCCCGTTCCGAGATGATTGTGGCCACCTTGGTAAATATCTCGCGTAATTTTCTAAAGGGTTTATAAATAGCAGGCGCAACGTTTCCTAATCCCAAACGGCCACGCCCCATTAGAAAATACCGGAGTCTTGATAAAAGCTTTTCCAGCGGGGCACGCTTATCTGATAAAGCACCTGTGCCAGCGGAGGAAGGCTCACTCTTAAAGAAAAGCCTAACCGCACTAACCACCATTAGGAGCCCGAGCATTACAGTGAGTACCAAAGAAGGGAAGTGATTAGCAGAAATTGCGCCGATTACAGCACCGACAGCTGCAAAAGGAACAAGTATCTTAAGCGCTCCTTGATCCAGATTTTTAAATTTATTATGGAATAATGCGCTTACTATAGTAGTAGGAATAATCACTAACAAGGAAGTAGCGGCTGCTTCCTGGATAGAGAAACCAAAGAATAGATTTAATACGGGAACGATAATTATGCCTCCGCCTATCCCGAATAATGCTGAGCTTGTACCTGCTACTAAACCTAGAATAGTTAAAAAATATACAGGGATATCAACAATTGATGCAGTTGGGATATTGATGGCATTGAGTAATTGTAACCCTACAAATAAAAGCAATAATGAAAAAAGCCTGGCTAAAGTTTTATTATTTAACTTATTAGACAGCTGCGCGCCAATAAAAGCACCAAAAATCGAACCGGCAATAATCCAAAGTGCGGGTATAAATGCTATATTACTACTATTTATAATATAATGCGTGATTGCCCCTACAATTGAAACAGGCACAATTGCGGCCAAGGAAGTGCCGGCAGCTTTTTTCATCTTAAATTTAAAAAGCAGAGTTAGCGCCGGGACTAAAATGATACCGCCGCCAATACCTAAGGAGGCACTTAAGAATCCTGCAGCAAAACCTAAGCTGATTAAGCCTAAATAATTAGGTGAATAAATAGAGGCCGCAACGTTACCTAATCCCCTCCGGCCACGGATAGAGGTATTAGTCGGTACGTTGACCGCGCGTGACGGCCTTCTATTTAATGTAGAGGAATATAGCCGATATTGGGCGATTAAGCCCATAACTTCACTAATAATGTTGGCAATAATAGGAATCTTACATATAACGGGAATATTGCATTTTGCGGGTTCGTGAATAGCAATGAGTGCTTTAGTTTCTTCAGATAATGTTTGAGCACGTTCTTCGGGAAGGCAGTATTTGGGTTGGAGTATTTTTGAATCGAAGCCTTTGGCTGTGGCCATAAACCAAGCGTAGATATATCTTATACCGGGAAGGCGACCGATAAGTTTATGTATCCAAGGTGCATCTCTTATACTATGGGCAGCTTTTAGATACTCGAGATTCGCCCTCTGGGTCTCTCTAGCAGGATTTAAATAAGCTTGCTTGGCCAATCCTCTTAAGCTCTGATCATTATTAACCCAACCCGCTACCCAACAACCTTCTCCTACTACATACTGTATCCACGGCTGCCAAGAATGACTGGTAGGAATATTTATCTCAGAAAATAAATTGGGATATTCTTCTCTTAACCATTTAGCTGTCTTGTCTTCAAAAGTAAAATCAAAGGTCCTATTAATATGATTAAGAATCATTCTTAATTCATTTTTCTCTTCTGGGCTTAAATTAGATTCTGATTTTCTTAAGATTCCTTCCAGATTGCGGTTTAAAAGCTTTAATTTCTCGGTTTCTCCGAGACTTAAAATCTGCTGAGGCGCAGTTATTTTACCTGCTAAAATAGCATTTATCAAAAGCTCTGATTCTTCTTCTGTTTTGTTAAAAGCCAACCTTTGCTGAAGCTGCATTGCTTCGCCATTTAAAATGGCATTTAAATTATCGCCAGCTGGATAGGTATTAGCAAATAAAGAAAGTAGAAACTCTATTTTTTGTGCTCGTTCTTTACTCTTTATCTCCTTTAAATTCTTAATTTTATTTGCATTCCAACCTAAATCTATCAATATTGAATCAGGCAAATAGCTGCCATACTGATCAGCAACGACAGATAAGTCAATGGGATAGGTCAAGGCTTCTATAAGTAGCAGAATCTGAAGCCTATAACTTTTTCGTAGATGATCTTGAAGCAACTCAAAGTTACCCCCGAGAAAATTTGAAACTTCTATCTTTATATATAATGGGGCACTGGCAAGAAGATATTCTGCTTCTCTCAGGCATCGATGAAACTGGTTGCCTGCGAAATAACATTTCATTAAGAGCAGATGTGCGCTAGTATTATTTAAGCCTTGATTCAAAACAAAACGTGCTTCTTCAGCTGCATCTTCAAACTTATTAAACTCATAATAAATATTGCCTAATTCTAAACTTCCATTAATAGAACCCTTGAGAATACTTATATAGGAAGATAAATCCTTTCCTAACTCTTCTCTAAAACAAAACCTCAATAATTCTCTGATAATCCTCCGAGTTTGCGATTCAAAATAAGCAAACTTTAACGCCATGTCATAACAATTTAGAGCGTTTCCCGGAAATTTCTCTCTTTCTGTTTGCTTAAGTGTCTCATGAATTTCTGCGATTTTTGAATAGGCTGATATTAAACGTTCGGTTGCTAAATACCTATCAGCACGCTCACAGTTTTTATTCTGCGCAACAGAGATATATCCGGGGAATCTTTTATTTTCCCCTGCAATGGATCCTCCTAAAAGGGAATTTTCAAAACTATTGAACGCCTGACGGATAGAAGATTCATCATTCGCTTCCATAAACCTCATTGCTCTATAGTAAAATTCATCGGCGACCTGTAGCACGGTGTTTTGTTTCGGCGCGGGAAGTTCAAATGCGTCTAAGCCTTGTTTTTGAATACCGGGAGTTTGTGTGCTAATGTTTTCGACCGGGGGAACAAGCCTATTAGCAATATATTCTTTAAATACCGCTTTTTTCATCAGCCTCTGCGCAAAAATTACGGCCTTTATCTGATCAATTGATAATTGTCGCCCTGCCAAAATATTGATTTTGTCTTCCTTGGCAATATTCTCAAAACTACGGCCTGCTGCTATAGCCAGTATTTTATATATTTCGGGTGTTTTATTGTGAGGCGCAATTTCTCCTAGATAGCCTTGTAGAACAGCTATATCTGGTAAGAAGGTAAATATGACTAATGCGGACTTAAGTAGCAATTTTTTATCTAGGTCCAGACCCCGCTGATTTAGATATTCATCAACAGCTTCTCTGGGGGTATCTTTTAATTTCACCCTGATCATCTCATCTAAATCCTCAACTACACTATATAGGCCTTCAAGTTCAGCCATCGGGTCAATTTCCGGATTAGCTTGCTGACTGGCCAAATCACAATACAAATCTTCAACGGCCCAGACCTTTTCCTCATCGTTAATCTTTCCCTCCCCGCCGTCGCCGCCGCTACTAGCCTGATGGGCAAATAAGCGTGCCATTCTGCCGTAGGATGTAACTTGACCGGTGATCGGATCTATCGGTTGTGACGGGTAATATACCCGGCGTATCGGCCAACCGCTAATTAAACTGAATCCTAATGGGTCACCCTCAGATATGTCAACAAATCTCGCTGCCTGCTGGCTACCGCCAACTTGATTACGTAACCGCGCGCGGAGACCAGAATCATAATTCTTGCCGGCGGTATTGCCAAGCGAAAATTCTACTTCAGAAGATAAAGCCAATAATTCTCGCACCCCGGGGACTAAACCTATAAATTGCTGCAGCCTCAAATCAATATAAACCCATTCGTTCTCGTCCGTTGCGCTCTCTATTACTACAAAATAGTGAGGTCCTAATGTACTTTTACCAAAAGATAATTTGTCTATCTTATACACCGTTATTTTCTTATGCTCAACCCTTCTTAATGATTCAGCCAAAACTACAGAAGTAAACACGCAAAAACCCTCATCATCTTCTAATCGCGAGTATATCTTTAACATTATTTTATAGATTTCGCTTATCTGCCTACTTAATCCAACAGGCCGTAAGTCATTTAGTTTTACATCGACAGCTCTCAATATCGCCATTAAATATTCATCGGTAAGAAAATATGAAGTTTCGATATCTTTACAAGGTTTTGCCTGCATATAGCTTTTGGCCATTGCATTAGTTGAAGATAACTTCAATAGCTGTTCTCTCGTTAATGCCATATATTCTCCTAAAGCGGCGGCTCCTGCCGACTGACACTCGCCGCGCCCAGAGGCTGGAGATTCTACGCCGGTAACTTCATATTCTCTCTGCAGCTTTTCAAGCGAGCCTTTTATCAGGTTATAATTTACGACTCTAGCTTGTGTTTCTTTAGCGGCGTTATGTGAACCTTCTGTAGTTTCTGTATTTTCATGGGCGATTGCGCAGGCGCAAAAAGCAGCAAATCTTTCTTTGCCTTTTTGGCTTGAACTGTATTTTTCTGTTATCCGGAGCTTTGTTTCGAAAAGTTTTATCGAGAGGTCGTTGAAGTATATATAGAGGGTGTTTTCTTTTTTATCCGCGAAACAGGCGGGTTTATCTTGGGTCCATTCCAAGCCTTGAGGAGGCGCTTTAGAGGCAAAAACCAGCTTACGGAATTCAACTCGCATCCCTGCCTGCGTCCCTACAAAAGACTCGTTGTATCTTACAAGAGGCTCAAAATCAATTGCGCGATTATTAATCGCGCTCACGGCCTTACTTATCTGTCCTTTTTTGTGGTTCCCCAAGAGGCCCCTGAATTTTATTTTATCGTCGTCTGTAATAAAGAATGAATCCTGTCCATTCTGTTTTGCCTGCCTATTGATAGGTTTATTAAAATCCTGAGCAAGAATTTCTGATTTTAACTTCTCCAGGGCATCCTTATTAAGCGTAGCCCGGCTTACTATTTCTTCCAATTTGGCCTTAACTTCAGCCTTAATCTCATCCGGGACAAATCCGATATTACTCAAAATATTATTTTTGACCACCCGTAAAATTTGTTCTAGTGAATCATAAGTCTTATCGTAATTCCTACTAATCGCCTCTACTGTCTCGATTACCTTGCCATGATCGCGAAGAGGTTGCGACATCGCCCTTACATAACATAACCCCCGGTCAATTTCTAGAATAGACCTTAATTCTTCAAGGCTATACTCCTTAACTCTTTTGTAAACCTTCCATCCGTCTTCTAGTATTGCTAGGTGGACCGCGGCCATATGCTCAAGCATTTCTAGCTTTCCTTCTTTTAATCCGATACTTGTAGCATCTAACTTCTCAAAACCTACAAGTTCCAAATCTAAAACCTGCAGAGGAAGGAAAGCATCTATCAAAAGCGCCTCTCCTTCTCTAACCCCTTGAATTAAATCCAGGCAAAAACGCAGGCTCAAAGATACTGCATCGCCAGTACCAATACCTTTTTGTATATGGAGCATTGCCCTTGCCTTAATCTCTGCGGGAATCTCTTCAGCCGGAATATCAAAGCTTACGCCTTTTAATACGCTACCTGAATGCAATCTAAAAGTTATATCCCTATTTTTCTTATACCTGACCTTAAATAATTCGGTCTCTCCCCAAAAGATATTACGCTTAGCCGGTGCTTCTAAAATCTCAAAATCCTTGCGTGATTTTAAATATCCCATAATACGTTTTACATCCTCAGAGAAAATATAGGTTGTAGCTAAGAGAATAACTTCTTTTATATTGGGGAAATTTTTTAATATTTGGGCTACGGTTTTCATATCAGCTCCCGCGCCAGGATAATATAGCACCTCAAATTTTCCTGTATCTAAGGATGACTTGCTAAGATCCAAGCCTTCCCTGCCGCCGCCAAGTGAATTACCGGATGAGCGTCCTCTGATAGTACTTAAGGAGAATGAATCAACGATTGAGCTTCTTGTTACAGCATCTGGACAATATTGTTCTAGATGTAGTCTGCCACCGCAAAATATGTTACGCGGGTTAAATGGATGCTCTTCAGAGACCGTAGCAAATCCCGCTGCCTGCTGGCTGCCCCCAAAAGAGCCTTCTCCAGGCATAATTTTAGAATCGCCAACCGTAATTCTGTAGTCCTTCTGGGTCTTTTTATCTCTAATCACCAGAAGGGTCTTTTTATCTTCCTGTTCTATACGCATCGAGGCCGGCCTTCTGCTATCAGACCACATCAGTCCTGTAATCAAAGCCTCTATGCCAATCCTGTGGCCTTCTGGTGTAATAATATTGCACAACTGTGCAATCGCTTTATTAACATTTTCTTTGGAAATATTGTGCTCTTCTCTTAAATTTTTATCTAACGCACTTAAATTCCTGAAAAATGAGATGAGTGCGCTAGGCTCCTTGTCTCTGTAGGCTGAAATAAAATTTAAAAATGAACTTATTTCGCCTTCTGAGGCGAAATTCATTGCTTCGGCTAAACACCAATGCCCAACCCTGCAGTCCTGAGCATAAAATTTGTGAATAAATCTATACCTATACCCAAGCCTTATAGTCAACCATACTTTGCCAAATAAACTAGTATCGGTGGAAACACCTGTTAATTCTTTTATTTCAATTGGGAAAAGGCGGCCTAATACTTTTTCTTTTTCTTCTTTAGACATTTCATTAGTGAGACTATCATCTATTTCGCCTAAAATCAATCGGCAGACGTCGTTATTCTCCGCAAGGGCCCTCATAAATGGATCGGTTCTTCCTAAATACAATATACCGATTGCTTCCTTCGCTCTTTGCAGTTGTAACATCTTGAAAAATCCCCTGATAGCTTTAAATTCCGGATCCTGCTGCCTTCGATTTAACAGATAGAAAGAAATCAGCATATCGGTTTCATTGCAGGAGACTTCTTTAATTAAATTTTCCGGATTAGTAAGCTCCTTCAATATCAACCCCACTAATTCCTGACCAAATTTATTTTCTATTTCTGCTATAAACGGAAAGGCAGAACGAGCGCTAGAAGATTCGTGGAGCCACAATTCGTCAATTAACTTTTCATTATGGAGCTTCTTTATAAAAAAGTAACTATTTTCTCCTAAACATCTTATTGTCGTGCGTAATCCCTGCCTATAGTCAGCATATAATTGCTTCATCGCCCCTATCACGAAACCAAATCCCCTTCGGTCTTGTAAAAAGGCGCGAAAGTCTTCAATCACTCCTTCCCTCTCAAGCGTATTCTCGATTTCCTGGGTTGTCTTTGGGTTAGAATAATAGATTTTTATTCTTTCCTCGCCGTGCAAAGGCACGTTATCCAATTGATTCCAAGAAACATCTGACTCTCTTACCAGATGTTCTGGGACCCACCTTATAACTACCCGTGACACATCCTTTCTTTCTAAATCTATCTTTCCGGTTTCAACTGGCGGAACGCCTGCTATTCCAATCAATTTCTTCAAAGATAACCCGTTTTCAATAGAATAGATCTGGGTTTCGCCGTCATTTACTGCTACCTCAACATTAACTCGCTCTACACCGTTATCCATAACCTCGCGCACAGTAGGGAATTCTGAAAAATAAAGCAACTTGGAAGCACGTTCAATCTCGGCAAGAATCTCCATTTTACGGCCGATTTCTGCTGGATTTAATCTCCCCTTCTGTTCCCTTAAAGATATTAAATATCGGGCTAAGGCAACTACTTCTGCCCCAACCTCTATTTCTCTTTGCCCCCCGCATTGCCTATTTCTCTCGCTTTTTTCGGTATTCTTCTTTAAAATACCTCTTAAAAATTCAACTGGTGCGACTTCAGGAGATTTACCTGCAGCTGCTTTAGCGATTACGTAAAGGCTTGAGGATTGAACAGGCAATCGAAAGTCCCTGCCGCGAAAACCGCTGTATATCGGATTCCGGACATAAGAACTTTCTATAGTGCCGTATATATCTTTCATCGCAATAAAAACCTTTTCCCATTTTTCTGCTAAATCCATTTCTTCGAGCTTCTTAAGTTTGGCTACTATGGTATCAATTGTTTTTCTGCCGGAGGAAACCGCTCCCCTATCATCCCAACTCACGCTCTCCATGCAAATCTGGATTGTTCCCAAAAGGATATCTACTGAATTTTCAGCCGACGGCATAGCCACTCTTCTTTTTTCGGCAAATTTTTTCTCCGGCGCGGGGGGAACGGCGGGCCTTACGTCACGAGTGGGCGCGGGCACGGCGGCGGTTCTAGAAGCAAGAGTAGCGCTAGAAGCAGGCCTGGCAGACGCTGGAGGCACAACAGAAGCCAAAGAGCTAATTATTGGCTCTTCGCTAATACTTATTACATCGCCTTTTACATCGCCTTCTTTTCTCAAAGAAACAATATATAACTTACCTTCTCCTTCATCCTTTAATACGCAACCATAATCTCCTTTGGGAAGAACCTGCAGCCTATTCTTCTCCAGAACGTCGGCAATTTTCTGAATAACTTCTGCCTCGTTTTCAATTATTAACCTATTTGATGAAGATGAGATTTTAGCACCGAATAAACCTTGCCGGGCTGTGCCCTGCCCGAGAGTTCTCTTTAATCTCCAGTCTCTAAGGATATCTTCTTTTATTTTTCGCCATCCGAAAGGCGGTTCCCTTTTGGTATTAGTGCTATCGCAACCCCTAAATAAAACTATAATGTTATCTATAGAAAAGATTATCTTTTCTCTGCGCAGATTTGTACCACTGAAAGTCAGGTGGGCCAATTCTTTTTTAATTTCCAAAAGGGGAGAGAAAAAATCATCATTTAAGAGATTGCTTAAACCATCCGCTTTTGCTTTTTGTTGCATTAGTCTCCTTACCACGCTTTGAATTTCCTCCAACCTAGGCCCGATGTTGTCGGTCGAGTACTCTGGATCCTCACGTTGTATCTCGATGGCTTTAGTATGGCTATGGACGCTTAATTCTGCGTCCTCGTGGATAGCGATTAAACGGGCTAAGATTTTGAGGCGGTCAGAGAGACTGAATTCGTTGGGGAATTTTTCTTTTAAGGTTGATAGCATTGGACCAGAGAGATAATTATTAAAGGTTTCGGTACTAACATCTATGCTGGCAAAGGCAGTTTCTTGCTTGAGGAGCTTATTAATTAATGTATCATAGTTGGCTTTATCCCATCCACCAGGCGGCGCCGGAAAGGCAGAGACCAGCTTATAGAACTCAACTCGCCTCCCATCTACTTCTGTGCCGGTGTTATTGAGTGCTTTTATGGGCTCAAGTTTAATAAAGCCTTTTTGAATTAACCAGACTGCGTCTTTTATCTCTTTGGGCGTCTGATTATCAACGAGGCCAGTGGCTGTGCCGGGGACTTCTTTTTCCTGCGCCGCACCGCTGCCTTTAGCAGAACCGGAATCGTCCCCATGTCTATCTTTAACTGGACTTTGCACAAGAAATGTGGGACCCTCTACATCGATTTTACTCGTTGGCAACCCTTTACTTATATCGGACAATTTACAATCTCTAAATGGTGCTTGTTGAAATAATTTTGGTAGAGTATTAACCCACGGCCCATTAATTCTATCCCATATTTCCCAAGGCATATTAATAGACTTGCTTGTTCCATCGTTAAAAAGAAATATTCCCCCGGGAACAAGATGATCGGCCGTATCTTTCAAAATAGCATTTTTTGCCCCATGGCAAGGATTAACGTAATGTAGCGTATTCATAGCTATAATAAGATCATATTTGCCTTTCAGGTCCTCAGAATAAGTTATATCCCCTTGGGCTAAACACACCATGTTCTGGATACGCTCTAGTATCTCAATCTTATATGTCCGCGCATCCCCCTCCTCTTCGATAATTTCAACCCTCCCTCCAAATGCTTGAGCAATATAACTTAGATATTTTTCTGCTTTATCCATATGATCGCCAAATCCAAGTAAAAAATCACTTCCTGAAAAGGCTGAACTATAACGCAATAAAATTTTATCCATTGCCGTTTTCTTACTTTGAATAAGTCCATCATTTAAATCATAAACAATAATTTCCGCTGTTTTACCACGGCCTAAGAACTGCGCCAATACTTCCCAATATTCTGTAGCTTGATAAAGATAATTTTTATTGCGAGGCCAATCGCCACTACCTAATCCCCACACAATCACTTTAAAATGCTGCTTATGAGGATCGGTTCTTATAACTCGTTCAACAGCTATCTCTATAGCCTCTCTGTTACGTGCAAACCACGTACCAATATTCTGTTCCTGTTCTTCCCAGATATTTTGACCTTTCAATTGAGAGTCTGGCTGCCTAACCAATGGCTTTGGAATGATTCCGGTCTTTCTTCTGTTACTATTAGATGTTCCCCGAACCATCTCCCCTAATTCCCTAAAGCTCAACTTCGGATTCTCAGCTATAATCTTCTCTACATGGGTGAGTCTAATTTCCTTAGAAATTGCTGTTTCTTCTTTATCCTTCCCACGCCCGCTGACGCCTCTATCCACAGAAACCACTCCTACCAACAATGGCGAAAAGATAACTGATTTAAGAAAGAAAGAAGCCGTTTTTCTTACGAATCCCACCCGGCCACGGGAAGAAGTTGGGCCATATAACTGCCCCTGCCCTCTAAGATCAATAACATAGGGTTTTTCTTTAGTTTGCTTTTTGCCTTTAGTTTGTTCTGCTACGACTTTAACCGCAATCGGCGCTATCGTAACCATAGATATGGAGGAAGCAAGATGATTAAAGAGTAGCTCGCTCGTATGCAACAAAAGCAGAATCAATAGGCCAAACCCAAGCAAAATAGAGAATGCCCTAAGTGCGCCCCCTCCTTTATAAAACCTGCCCTTCGTTTTTCCTTTTCCCTTTAATGGTGTAACGTCAGCGCTAACTCCGCGTATAGAATTCAGTGCCTCTTGAATCTCATTCTCATCTTTATTATTAGGGGCCTGGATGATAAAATCATAGCTCTGATATAGTTTTCCTTTTATGTCCTTCGGGGCTTCTTCTTTAAATGTCTCAGGGATGATGTTACATTCTTTAACTTCAAGGATCCCGGTAATTTGTGTTCTTAATCCTGGCCTATATTCAGCATAAATTTCCACGCGTAAATTTTTTGTCGCTCCTTTGGCTTTAGGCAAAGACTCTATCCTCTTTAAACATTCGGCTAACTCTTTCTTAATTAACTCTGGTTGATTTTTATCCGTAATATCAACAAAAAACGTTACCATTACCACCCCATCTTTATCTTGCGTTACCTCTACAGGAGGAATAGTTCTTATCTTAAGTTTATCTAAAAAGCGCTGAATTTCTGACAATGCGCCTACTCTATCAGGAACATCACTGATCTGAAGTATGTTTTTGCCTAAGTCCTGTCCGGGTATAACCGAATTAATGAAAATCCTTGGCTTAGCTTCCTTATATTCGGCTTCAAATTTATCTTCGCTAATGCGGAAACTACCCAAGCCTATGAGTAAGGTATCAATGGAGCCGAAACCTAATCCCTTCGCCGTCAACCATAACCTTTCTTGCACCTCCAATCTGATCTGACCTTCTTGATTCTTAAGATGATAACCCTTTCTTTCCAGAACCTGTTCTCCCTTTTTATTTGCTGCTTCTTGAATATAGTCGACAGAAATTTTATCTGTTACTGCTAATGCGCTATATAATTCATCCGAGTCCTTTAGGCCCAGCTCGTCCGCAAGCGGCCATAAGAAATTTTCTCTCATAAAAGGACTAAGGTTAAAACCTGCTTTTTGCAGCATCTCTTTACCAGTATCTGACGGTCTTTTCTCCTTTAAAAACCAATTGAAACGCCATTTCTTTGTCTCAGCTTCGGTTAACAGCGCTAATTTTAGATGCGTACGGAGATATTTAGCCCTGTTTTTAATCATATGGATTGTGTTTACGGATCCGGGCCTCAGCATAAAATCTGTCTCTCTAATAATATTTATTGTATCGCCTGGCTGAAGCTGATAATCTTGTTTGCTTGCTCTCTTTTTCGTTGGTAATGGAGTCAGAATATTTTCATTGACATCGTATTCTCTCCTATATATTTCTGCCTGCTTGTAGTCTTTATCAAGCAGATCTATATCCCTTAAGGCAGCGAAATCTGCGGGGATGCTTCCGGTAACTAATCTCAGTGGCTTCAAATAAACTTTCCCGTGTAATTTTTGCTTATGCTCTCCCCCTGCTACATCTCTATACACAAAAATCCATTTACTTAAAGAGTCTTTTAAGGCCATAAAATTCTTTCTGGAATCAGCGGTGATAATAATATCATCGCTGTCAAAAAACTGTCCTGTCTCTCGGGAAGCTTTATGTGACCAATGTGCCGCCCTGCCGCTCTTGTATAAATCATAGCCTTCTGTAGTCATAAATTGAAATTCGTAAGGCCTACCTACGGAATCCCTTACTCCCACATGAAACGCAGGATACTCATCTTTTTGTTTTATCTTCTCCTCTACCTGGTCTTCTATTACCTTCCAGCCTTCCCTGAAAGGAATCTTTGCGGCTCTATTTAAATCATCTTTATGGGCAAGCACGATCCTGACGCCCAATAGGTCATTTATGCTCTCCACACTTGGATATTTGTCAGGTTTTGTCTGTATTTTTTCATAAACCGAATAAAGGCTTTTTACCCTCACTGATACTTCAGCCTCTATGTCCGTCCTCTCTAATTCCTCACTGATTTCAGCTTTTAGCTTTTGCAAATAGTCACGGGCTTCTTCTATGGTCATATCCAGCTGCTCCTCAACCTTGCTTTTAATAAAATTGTAATCATGCGGCCGAATTAATCTAAACGCCTCATCGCTTAAGCGGCCAGCCCAATAATCCTGACCCAATCTCTCGGCTAAAGGCGCATAGATGTGGGTAATTTCACGATACACATATTCCTGCTCTGATTCAGAAGTAGTGGCAATCGTTTGCAGTTTATCGGCAAAAACTAACAGCATCACCTCTGGTTCATCCGCGACCTGCACCACCATATTCATTTGATTCTGGGCATTGCGTTTGCCTTTATTTGGAGGAAAGTATGGAAGTCGACTCGTCCTATTCATTTTTTCCACTAATTCCGTAATTCTTTTTACTTGAGACTTCTTTAATCCAGGAATACCTTCTAAAAGTTTCGCTATCTCATCCTTGGAGAAACGATGTAGATAACCTGCGGCTACAGCTAGCTCATCTACTTGGCCGCGGCATAAACTGATATAATTCTTCGCCACTTTTTCTGAGTGGTCGAAGTGCGCCTCTCCGGAAGCAAAGCATTTACCTTTTAAAGCCTCCCCGGTAATCTTCTCAACGCGATCAAGAAAATCAAATTTTCCGTTATCTGCGCGCGGACTTGTAAATGCGCGCGCTTGAGAATTAAACAGGTCAAAAGAAGAGCCGCGTCGCCGTTGTGGCGGCTGGTAATATTGTTCTGTCCGCCTGCACGGATTCTGTTGGCTAATGCCAAAAGCGTTACGAGGGTCGAACGGAAGATTGTTTTCGCAAGCTATACTGAACCCTGCTTCTCTACTGTTTCCGGAAGAGCTAGCGGAATCTGGCCCTATTTCGGCAGTATTCTTAGCTTCATTTTGCTGCATAATGTTAATTGTAGCAGACACGGCTATTCCAACTTGTTCCCCCGGCTGCAACTCTTCAATCTCTAACGAAGGAAAGATAAATAAGCCATCCGCAATCTTATGTTCTTTCCAACCGGTATAGCGTGTTAAGATTATTCTTGCTAAATTAATCAAATCATTTTCCAGCTGGCTCTGATTCAATGGTTCTTCCGGGCAGAAAATATATTGTATTCGATATTTAGCGGGGCCTTGCGACTTTCTGTTAGTCAACAACTTCGCCCGCACCAAACCAAGATAGACTTTTCTAGTACTTTGGGCTATCTCTAAGTTAGAACCTTGCGTTTTAGCAAAACTAACATACATTAAGAAATCATAATACCTACCTGCTTGAAGAGAAGCCACTGGCATATTGAATATTGTTTGGTCTAATACTTGTTTTAACTGCGAATTCTCTTGATAATCAAAGCGCAATAAATCTATGCATAAAATTCCGTTATCAATATTAAAATATAACTTAGCGTTTATAGTATCATGATCATTCGTATGGCATACGGGAACTGTTTCTTTGCAAATAACCCTTGAAGAATTAAGCTTATCTTTGGATATTACTGCGTTGCGCAACCTTCTTTGCGAAAGGATATTTGCTACGCAGGAGTGGCGAGTCCCTGAAGGGTTAACCGCATCAATTTCTGCTTTTGCGCTTAAGCTCAATAAATACTCAAATACTTCCGGATCGTCCTGCTTAATGAATTGGGCCAGGATTGCCAAATATACCCGAAGGCTGTCTTTTTTTAAATCAAAAATGCCTATATCTGTATATTTGCCAAAAGGCGATCCTCCATAAATAACGTAGTCTATCTCTCCCTGCAGAGCTAAATCTATGATTTTATTTTGCAGCTCAGCCACCGGCGTGGATATTTCCCTGATTGGAAGCGGTAGCAAATTGACAAGGAAGGCGAAATCTTTTCTTAGCATGAATAGATCGAAAAGTTGGATAGTAGGTTTTTGGGTAGAATAATTAATTAAGGATGGCAATAACAAGCAAACAGACCCCCAGTTACCAACAAATATTGTATCTGTTTCTTGTCCAAACGAAATTCCAGAACGTGGTACAACTCGGCTTATTGCTTCAGTAGTGCGATCAAAAACCAAGCTTCCGATAGCAAGAGATTCTGCAATAATTTCCTTTGAACCATATTTAATTTCCGACGTAAACTCTATTTTTTGGCCTTTTAAGACGATGTTTTTGCCCTTTCCTAATTCAGCGGAGCGAGAATAAAGTAAAGCTTCAAATGCCGAGACAAAAACTTGCTGAATAAGATCATAATAACTATTTAATGTTTTATGCGAACTCCCTTCAAAATATTCTTCAATAGAAACACCTGTCCCCGCTAGTAAATCTAAATATATTTCCGCAGGAGCGCCCATAAGAAAAGGCGTATCTAATTTTATTTTATATTTCCTTCTGGTGTAAGGCTCTTTTAAAGTGAGGGTAAGTAAATAATAATCTTCTTTAATCACTTCTAATTCTGTGATTACAGAGTAAGTCCGCTGATCATAAAAAGTTTCCGGAGAAGTTAAAAGCTCATCCCGCTTAATCCTATTAGTTAACATCTGTAATTCCGCGCCGATTCTGGCAAATAGTTCCGGTATTTGCAGATAATCAACCTGATCAATACCATAGGAATTAAATATGGTATCTACGGCTTTAATCGGGTCGCTAAGGGGCGTCTCTTCTGCGTTATTTTTTTCGACTGGGAGCTGAAAGCTAGAAAAATACCAATTCAATAACCCGGCATTAAACAATTCTTTAGCGATTTCATAAGCTACATCTGAGAGGCGTGTTTTGGTAATTCTTCCTTCTTTATTCACATAGAATCCTTTACTTAATAAATAGAGCCGATACGTATCAACCTTTTCATCTCCATATATTAATACGCCTGTCTCGGCGTCAAGAAAAGCAAAGGCGCCCTTCCAAAAACTAAGAACGTCGCGCAGCTTTAATTCCGAATTCGGATTAACTACCAATTCTTTATTTGAAGATAAGAAAGTCATGGCCTTTTGGATTTTCTTAAGTTCTGAAATTATCTCTTCATCATTTTCGCTTATTCTTCCTATAGCGCTGGCAAATACCCGGTTTGCCCTCATCCATGTCGCTAAGGTTTTCATTGGGCCTTCATTGCCGGCATTTGATGCCTGGTCAGGATAAGCTTTGACTCCCTTTGTGGGATGATAATGCAGGGTTACATCAATAAAGACGCTCAGGCGGCGCATCAGCCAATTTGACTGCGATAACTTTTCTAATTTAGCAAAGTATTGTTTTAATTGTGCTAGAGATTCATCTTGAAGGATATAAGTTACCTCGTCATTACCTTGGATGAATCTGCGGTAATCAGGAATGTCTGTATCTAAAATTATGCGGTATTGTTCTATCTTTTCTCTTAAATTAGAGAGCTTGGTATTGCTGTGACTAAACTCATGGCACAGGATTTGGGCTAATATCCGCCGAACTCCATCATGGAACGTACGATAATTAAGGAGAGTATCAATGAGTTTTCTATCAAGAACATAATACTGGGTTCCTTCTGGTTCTTTTGGAATAAACTTGCAGGATGAGGCGCCGAGATCATTTACTACCGCCACCTTAAGCTCTCCGGGAGGGATCTGATAATCGGGGATGGATTTCTTCATTTGTCTTTCGGCTATACGCAATAATTTTACAAACTGCTGCACTGTCTGTCCATGGACAAAAAATGTAACGGGATCTAATCTAAATTTGTCTTTATAAGTTATGCCGCTATATGCGGGCAAGAAATCCTTTTTTGTAAACTCCCTTATTTTCCCGTCCGGATAAGATTTAACGCTTCCCTCTTGCTTGTTTTCATCTGCCTGTAAAGAAACAGCATCTTCCTGTTTTATCGTCAGTACAGATTGGAGAAATTCCCTTACTCCTGTGACGCCGTCGACAATAATAACCTTATCTTTCAGGCTATCCGGTAAGATAGCCGGCTCGCCTGCAAAAATGGCGATTACATCTTCAAGGCCAAGCATGGCAAAATCATTCTGGCTATCTCCTACTACTAAAACCTTGCCTAAATCAATAATACTGAGCTTATCGGCTAAATTGGCTACGGCTTCGGATTTACGCACTAAAGATATATCAATAGCAGTGCTGGATGCGGCGACATAAAGCTGGGGTAACTTTTTATTTTCGGTTTTTTCGTCTAACGCCTTTTGTATTAAAGGCACTAAATCCTGCATCCTTGGCCTTAACCCTTCATTATTAAACCAGACCGTCACCATGGAAGATTTTGCTTTAATATCAATATCTCCTTCCTCAGAAGCTATATTTTCTTCAAGCACTCTTTCTGCGATTCTCATAATATCCCGTTTTTTATCGCTTTTAAGTTTTGCGCTTGCCAGCCAATTAATTTTGAATTTGCCATCTTCGGTATAATGACCAAAACAGCCGCCTAATTCCCCTATAATATGTAACCTGTCATGATACTTTTGCATTAATCCCTCAGATATTAATCCGTTAGAGAGATTTTCACATAAAAGATGCAATACGTAAGGCTCGTGGCCGCTCACCAGCGCAAAGTGCATCGCCTTAACCACTCCGCCGATAACCTTAGCGCAATTTTTTGATAAAGATATACGGGCGTCGCTTACGCTGTCATCATAGTCGGCAGCTATCAATTGCAGGCTTGCTAATCTTGAAAATAAAGAAACGCGGATACGTTCTAATTCTTTCAAATCTATCGTGCCATAGGTACATTTTATAGTTACTTTACCGCCTTGAATCTCTGCCGTGACATTATCCGCAGCATCGGGAACTAATCGGCGCAGCACTGCCCCGCTGATAGTTGCTGGAAATATAGGCTCGCTCTTTTCTTTACGGCGTATACCATTTTTAGAAATGCCCACGATGGCCGGCGTTCTGCGCCCCGCAAAAACCGCCATCATCTCTACTGCCGCAAATAAAATCTTTTGGAATTTAACGCGTTCCTCCTGCCTGATTTCCTCAAGCTCTCTTAAGAATGCCTGCTGCGACTGCGGATTAATTTGCTTGATGCGATTATCCCGGCTAGTTTTAAAAGAAGGCATACTGTCTTTTGCCTTTGTGAGTAGATCGGCTAAGACAATCTGCAAAGGAATATCTTTTTCCGTGTCTTTGCTGGAAAATACATTCCGGTAGAGTTCTACAAGAACTGCGGCGTCTGTAATAAGGGGCATATCTTCGCTAGAAACAACATTGGCAATGAGTTCTACTTTTAAATCCAGGCCTCGTAGCAGGGCGGAATCATTAATCCTCTCTTCACAATTATCTACCAAGCCTGCTAAGGCTTCATCACTTAATCTCTTTGTCCCGGTCAACACAATATAAAAACTATCCGGCGGCCCCCTGATCAGAAATGCCGCCTTAACATGAAGGGTTTTAAGAACATCATTATCGGCATCGACTTGGGCTAAAATATCCTGATTCGCTTTTTGGTGCCCCTTAAATTCATTGATTACCTTAAAACCAAAGGTCTGCCCGCCGTCATCACTTCTTAACGTATCAAAATCAAAACTGCCAAAATCGATAGCCTTCAGTACTTTGGTTCGTAAATTTCCGCTTAATCTATAACGCGTGTCTATTTTAATTAAGTCTACGCAATCTCCGGCAGCGAGCGCTTGCTTTAAAATCCTTCCCAAGGCCTGGCTTTTAAAAACCGGATAATATGGCTCTATTTCATCAGGATATAATACCACCCCTGACTTACTGGCTTCGGTGATCATATCGCGTCTTTTCTTTGCGGAAACTAACGCAAGAGTAGTTTCTTCTCCGCTAATTGCCTTTGCGTATTTTCTGGGTATCGCAGATTCAATATCTCCTTGCTTGCCGCGCTCTTTGGCTACTCTTAATACGCGTTCCGCGCGCCGAATTGTATGACCGTAAAGAATGCTAATATTTTTATCTGAAATGACTTTCCCAGACGGCCTGGCTTTAGCTACGCCAAAGCTGACACCCAGAGTCGCTAAAGTGATGGGCTCGACCTCCTTAACTCTTGTAATATTCCCCTTTATTCCTTCGGCAGCCAAACGCGCGTTTAAGGCTAAAACGCAATTCTCAAAATCTACTGATAGGCTATTGCCTTTACGCTCAAAAACAATAAACAAGCCATCTTGATCCGGATACAGCCCGCTTAACAGGTCTTTGCTCAATTCTTGCCGTATGATGGCAATGGCCTTATTTTCCTCTTCTGTTTCAACAGCCTTGAATTCTATTTTCCCGAATCCAAATAAATGATCTATACGTTTTGAGACGGCTTTTTGCGCTCTCTTACGTATGATATTTACCTCTTTATCCATCAAATAAGAAGGTAAGATAAAGACTATCTCGTCTCCGGATAATCTGATTGCCTGTCCACCAGCCTGCCGCATAACGTCATCTACGATACTTACTGTAAGAGGAATTAATCTATCTATAATTCCGCTACTATAGGCCTTGTTCATCACTCTAATCTTATGCATATCTCCAAACCCCAGCCACGCTCCCGGGTCCTGGCTTAATCTTGCTTTGATGGCCTCAACACCCTCTTGACCATCTAATATGCGATTGTGCAATTTAATTGTGCGGCGCCTATTCAAGCCAGGGCCTAAAATCGTACATAAAGACAAGGTAAATAATATTCCTAAAAACGGATTGCCGAAATCAAAAGACGCTAAATGAGTAGTTGTTCCCGGGGCTGAACTCTTAATCAATAAGCCGGCGAGTATTAAAATAATGAAAGACAAAGATATACCAAAGTCAAAACTGGTTTTGCTCCTCTTTACCAATTCCGCCAATGCTTCTCTGGCTGCTTCACGTACTAAAGAATTGCCATCATCTTTAAAAACTTCGGTTAAAGGCTCAATTGCCCGGTTATCCCCTACCTTACCTAAGGCCTGGGCCGCTCTTTGACGAATAATCCAAGGCTCATCTTCTAATCCTTCAATTAGAGACTCCACTGCTGTCCCGTGATTTATTCTCTCTAAA
>Ga0209777_10003115_pt1 | contig 20938 bp, 20 predicted proteins | sample FrelakmetHBP12HB_FD_187147 | JGI IMG/M metagenome (GOLD analysis project Ga0209777, IMG submission 187147) | Freshwater lake sediment microbial communities from the University of Notre Dame, USA, for methane emissions studies -HBP12 HB (SPAdes)... | ecosystem: Environmental > Aquatic >...
CCCAAAGATCTTGGATCTGCCCGTGGAAAAGGACATGGCCGAGAGGCTCCCTTCCGTGAAGGCCCCATCGTACTTGGAGTTACTGGGCTGGAACCGGCCGATGGCCCCTTTTACAAAACCGTGTATGCCGTCGAACTCGCAATTGTATTTGGTCCGCGATTTGTTATCCATCGTATAGAACCAGACCAGCTTGGGGACCTTGTCCTTATAATAGAGCCAGACCGTCATGACGTCGTTCTTTATCACGAACCTGTTCAAATTGCTCTCTTTGACGACGGTCGGAATATATCTGGCCGGGGTATTGGGATAGTTGTAAGGGCTGTTGAAATCCAGATGGTTATAGTAATTGGTCGTGTAGTTGCCTGTTACATACCACTGGCCGGGGCCGGTATCGTTCTTGATGTAATATTGGACGAGGAAGTTGCCATCCTTACTGAGGTTGAAGATAGGGATGCTTGGGAACATGAGATCGATGTACTGGGTTCCCAGGCCTAGTGTCTTGATGGTCGTGTTCGTGCTGATCGGGCTCAGGCCAGGATAAATGAGCGAACCGGTGACCCTGAAATGACCAGCTTTTAAGACCACCAAGGTGAAGTTGATAACAAGGAAATCGTACAGCTGGTCCACGACATTCATCTGTCCATAGTCTTTAGGTACACCTAGTATCGCCGCAGGGGTCCCTTGGGACGTGACATTCACCGCAGGGAGGAAGGCCAGCGATACAAGCATCAACACAATAACGATAGATACGACGGTGGTCCGCATTCACAACACCTCGGGACGCTCGATAAGGACCCGGGATACGACCTATTGGACCGATATTGGCACCGGTCCATATTAAACTATAATGTCATACAATAAAACCTTTTCCAGACTATTTTCGAACGATACCGCCACTCGAGGGCGTCAAGATTAAAACCCCCCTCGTCCATCTCCCCAGAGGTTGAGCCTATGGACTTCAAGGGCCGCGATGTCGTATCCATCAGGGACTTCTCCAAGAAAGAGATAGAATACATCCTCGACTGGAGCGAGAGGATGATACCCTTTGCCAAGGGCGAGAAGGTCTCCGACTGCCTGCAAAGCAAGATCCTCAGCACCTTGTTCTTTGAGCCATCGACGAGGACCTTTTTGTCCTTCTCGAGCGCCATGCAGCGACTTGGCGGCACTGTGCTGGGCTTTTCAGAGATGTCCTCGTCCTCAGTTATAAAGGGCGAGACCCTAGCAGATACGATCAAGATGGCGGAGTGCTACTCCGATGTCATCGTACTGAGGCACAACCGCGAGGGAGCGGCCCGCATGGCAGCCGAGATGTCGGAGAAGCCCGTCCTGAACGCCGGTGACGGCGCAGGTCAGCACCCGACCCAGACCCTGCTCGACCTCATGACCATCAAGCTCGAGCGCAAGAAGATCGAGGGCACGCATGTGGCCTTGGTGGGCGACCTCAAGTACGGGAGGACCGTCCACAGCCTGTCCTACGCCCTGGCCCTCTTCGGCGCCAAGCTCACCTTCGTCTCCCCGCCCAACCTGAGCATGCCCCCCGAGGTCCTGGTGGACCTTCAGGAGATGAACGCCGACCTGACGCAGACCCACTTCCTCGAGGAAGCGGTCGGACAGGTCGATGTCCTTTACATGACGCGCATCCAGAAAGAGAGGTTCCCGGACCCAACGGAGTTCAGCAAGGTCGTTGGCTTGTACAAGGTCGACATGAACCTCCTATCGAAGGGCAAATCCTCGCTCATAGTCATGCACCCGTTGCCAAGGGTGACCGAGATTGCCCCCGAGGTCGATGCCACGAAGCACGCGGTGTATTTCAAGCAGGCCTTCTACGGCGTCCCCTTGAGGATGGCGCTCCTTGCACTGGTTACCGGTGTCCCAATGGGGGAGTTCAAATGAAAGAACTTAAAGTGACCCCGATCAAGAATGGTACCGTCATAGACCACATCGACCCGGGCATGGCCCTCAAGGTCCTCAAGATCATAGGTGTCGTGGGGGAAGAGGTCAACTCCACGGTCTCTGTGGTAATGCATGTGTCCTCCAGCAAGGTCGGCTTCAAGGATATAGTCAAGATCGAGGACCGGGAGCTCTTGCCGGCCCAGGTCGACAAGATCGCGATGATATCTCCCAACGTCACCATCAACATCATCCGAAATTACAAGGTCGTCGAGAAGTACAAGCCCAAGCTGCCCGAGGTCCTCACAGGCCTAGTGCGCTGCGCGAACCCCAACTGCATCTCGAACCAGGAGCGGGAACCGGTCTTGACAAAGTTCGTGGTCGTATCAAAATCCCCTCCAAAGATCCGGTGCCTCTATTGCCAGAGAGTTACCGACAAGGTCGCAGAGCACTTGATCTAAGGATAGGTTTTATTAAATAATATTCGAGGGACGGGTAGTCCCGTCCCTCTTGAATAATAAAGGCCCCTACTTCTTCCCTTTCTTGGCCCTTAGCTCTTTCAAGATGTCCTCGGCCACATCCATCCGGACCTTCTTGCGGTTCACAAGTTCCTTCGCAACAGCATCGACCTCGTCCATGGTCGCGCCCGCCTGTATCGCGATGTTGCGGGCATGCAGGCCCATGTGGCCCCTTTGGATGCCTTCTGTGGACAGTGCCTTGAGGGCGGCCAGGTTCTGAGCCAGCCCGACGGAGGCCATTATGGACCCGAGCTCCTTTGCGTCCTTGACTCCCAGGATCTTCACGTTGGCCTTCGCGACCGGGTGGGTCTTTGTCGCCCCTCCGATGAGCCCGACGGCCATTGGCAGCTCGATAGAACCGACAAGGTTGCCGTCTGCGTCCTTTTCGTAGGTGGTCAGCGGTTTGTAGTTCCCGTTACCCTTGAAGGCCGCGTAGGCATGGGCACCGGATTCAACGGCCCTCGTGTCATTTCCAGTTGCGAGGACGACCGCCGAGATGCCATTCATGATGCCCTTGTTGTGGGTCGCGCACCGGTAGGGGTCCGCCTCGGCAAAGGCCCAGGCGTTGATGATCCCATCGACGACCTCTTCGCCGCCGAGCTCATCCTTGGGCCATACCGCGGTGGCCCTTGCGAGCCTGAAGACCGCGAGGTTCGAGATGATCCTTAGGTAGAACTTGCCACCGGTGAGCTTCTCAAGGTACGGTGCCAGCGCTTCGGCCATCGTGTTGACCGCGTTGGCCCCCATCGCATCACGCGTGTCGACGAGAAGATGGGTGATGACCATGGTCCCTGCCTTAGTCTCGAGGACCCGGACCTGGACATCCTTCGCGCCGCCGCCGAACTTGACGAGCACGGGGTCGCATTCGTTGGCGAGCCTGAGGATCTCGTCCTTGTTGCCGAGGATCTTGGCCCTTGCCGCCTGTGGGGTCTTGACATTGACCAGTTGGATCTGGCCTATCATTATCGGGTCCGTCATCGAAGCGGTGAATCCACCCTTGGCCCTGCAGAGCTTTGCAGAGTTTGATGCGGCTGCAACGACGGAGGGCTCCTCGATGGCCATCGGAATGATGTAGTCCTTGCCGTTGATCATGAAGTTCATGGCATAGCCTAGCGGGACTGGCATGGTCCCGGTCGTGTTCTCGATCATCCTGTTGACGAGGTCCGGGTCCAGTACGCCGGTGCTCGAGATCATCTTGACCTCTTCATCGGTGAGGCCCGCGAACTCCTGGATGCGCTTTGCCCTTTCTTCCATTGACAGCTTGTAAAAGCCCGATATCTCGGACGACTTTACCATTCGATATTCCTCCTTAGATTGGTCGCGATTGACCGTAGAACCTGAGGCCTATAAAGATTTTTTCCGTCAACAGCGTCGTGTTGTCGTCAATCGTCGATTAAAATCGCACTCTTACCGTCAATCGGTCCCATTCTCAAAGGGTAAAGAATATCTATTATAATGCTCATCTTGGCAATATCATTGTGAGGGGCCCCGGAATAGGGCCTCATCGGTCATGAGAAGTTGGGGGGGGCAGATTATGGTCAAGAAGGAAAAGAAGAAGGACAAGCTGACCAAGGACGAATCCGACGACGGCATCGACCTTCAATCGTTAATATCATCGCTCAAGGAGCAGTCCGGCGACAAGGGGACCTCCAAGCCAAAGTCTGACGAGGAGACCAAGGACGAGCCCGCTGAGGAGAAGACCGAGGCGGCCTTCGAGCTCGTTGAAGATGACAAGGAGGAGACAAAGACCGAGGACAAGCCCTCCGTTCTGGATTCCCTTGCCAAATTGGACGATAACAAGAGGTCCAAGGGCGTCTCCGAGGAGGAGAAGAAGGCCTTCGAGGAGGAGAAGCATCAGCTCCAAGAAGAGCGTGAGAAGATGGAGGCCGAGCGAAGATCCCTCGAGGACTCCAAGCAGGCCTTCGAGAGCGAACGCCAGTCCCTCGAAGAGGACCGCAAGGGCCACCACGAGGCCAAGAACCGGACCGAAGAGGAACTCAAATCCGTCGGTACCGAGCTCTTGCGCAAGAAGGATGCCATGGCCAAGCTCGACGAGCAGCTCAAGAAGAAGGATGCCGAGCAGCGCGACAAGGAAAAGAACATCAAGAAGGCCACCGACCTGCTCCTTAGCCAGCGACAGACCCTTGCTGACAAGGAGAAGAAGCTCGAGAACCTCAGGGAGGAGCTCACGAAGAAGGCCGAGGAGCTCAAGGGCAAGGAAGAGAAGGTCGCCGCGCTAAAGGACAAGACCGCCGAGCTCGACGCCCGCACTATCGAGATCCGGGAGCTTGAAGAAAAGCTCAAGGAACGGGAGCTTCGGCATAAGGCCCTGGAGGACGAGATCGCTTCGTGCCCAAGATGCAGCTCCAAGGATCGGTTCGTTTCAATCGAGTCAATGATAACCGAGCTCAAGGACTTCAACATCATCGACGAGCAGGCAGGAAAGGACCTCACGGAGATGAGGGGCCTCCTAGATCAAGGCCAGAACGAAAAGGCCGTCGAACTTGCAGAAAAGACCATGAAGCGCCTGACGGACCTCAAAGACGGTGTCCTGGCAAAGGGCATCATGTACCTGCTCGCGAGCACCGACAAGAACCTCAAGCATGCAAAGGAGATCGGGGGCCACGGCGAGAAGGTCGCCGATGCGGAAAGGTGGCTCACCCAGGCCAGGGATCTCATACAGAAAGAGGAGTACAAGACAGCCGAGCACTACATCAAAGAGGCGGACTTCTTGCTCCAGTCCCTGACCCGAGGCGTTACTTCGAGCGGGCCTGCACCGACGGAGGCAGCGGCGCCCGAGTCCGTCTCAAGGAACTACACCTGCCCAAGCTGCCAGACGACCTTCACGGTCGACACGATGGAGCGGCCCGTGAGGATAACCTGTCCTGGCTGCCAGATAGAGCTGGTAATCAAAGAAGATGTTTCCTTCGCCTAAGGAGTAAAAAAGCTTTCTTTTTTATTTTCTAACTCTCTTCAATCACTTCGAGCTCCGACTTCAAAAGCGCGAGTTCGCGGACCGCTATAGATTCCTTGTTGAAGGGTATTATCAGGATGACCTTGTTGGTCACGACATGCTCATTGAGGTACTGGATGAACCTTAGAACGGTGTCGAAACCGTTCTGGATTATAAGATACTCCAGCCCCTCAAGGAGGACGATGCCTTTTTCGGTCTTTTGGAAGAAGTCCCTAAGGATATTGGTGAGCACACCCAGGTTGCTGGGGTCTAGGTGGGATTCCTCGCTATCCGTGTGGCTGAGCCAGAGCATTGGGGTCTTCTCGAGGCCGTACTTCTTTCGTATCTTCATCGGGAAGTATCTCGAGATGCACAGCCCATGGAAGCCTTCCTTTACGTAGGTTGCGAAGATATCGAAGGTCCTGTCGGCCTTGTCCAGCAAGAACAAGTAGCTGTGGCCCATCTCGAGCTTCTCGCTCAGGTTCTTTGTCTTGCTCATCCCTATTATTTCCCTGATAGGTTGGACAACTAGCCTGCGGGACTGGACGTTGTGGAAGACCTTCTTGTAGATGCCAAGGTTCTCGTCGTACTTCTTCTCGATCTCGACGATCTGTTTGTGCAAAACGTCCGTGGTCTTCTCGTCATGGATGCTTTCGATACTGTCGAGGAGCTTTACGATCAGGTCCAGGTAATACATCTGGAGCAGCTCGGGGCGGACACCCTTGTCGACGACCTTCTCATACAAACCCTTCTTGGAAAAAAAGGCGAGGTCCTCCCCAGCAAAGATGTTCTCCGAATGGATCATGCCTGAGGCGAGCTTGAAGATGTCATCCACAGTAGTGGGATTGGCCTTCTTGAGGACATCGTAGATCTCCCTGAGGCTCTTTTCGACATCCTCGCAGACATTCTCTAGTTTCATTTCAACAGGATATTATATTGACCATATTAAATAATGTAGGTAAAGGATAGATGAACTGCCCTTCTCCGGTATTAATAATGTTCAAATACTGTCTCTGTAACGGGCATGTCCTTTAATCAGTAGAAAAAAAAAAGGGGGGAAAGGGTTATCGTCATTTCTTGAGGAACTCTTCTTCCAAGGCCTTGATAGCGACCATCTTGTCCTTGAGGTCCTGCATCTTCTTTGTCTTCTCCATGACAAGGTCCAGTCGCTGATAGATGAGGTCCCGCAACGCCGTCCTTATGGCCTCGGACCTTGAGGGAAAGTCGTTGGTGCGGACGAGAAAGTCCAGTGCCGTGATGTAGTCCTTGGGCAGCCGGACCGTGATTTTCTCGGTGTCCATCTCGTCCTTCATTTGAACTTCCCCAGGGTGTCTAATTGACCTCTTTTGCCTGACCCACGTCTGACAGAGTATTATAGTGTCCATATAAAACACTTTCGGTCTCTGTTGATTTTAATATCCGTTTGTGAATGATATGAATTTGCCATCGGCAGAACATGGATCGGCCATTCAGTAAATTGTTCTAAAGTTAACATGTTGTTAGCAAATTTATTTATATCGAGAAAGCGACAATAGGATGCTTCCCAATGCCCTTGTGTGTCCGACAGGTGGTTCCCTATTGAGCGTTACAACCTCCTATGACCAGGCCTTGATCGACCAACTCGTGAGGTTCGTTCAGCGGGAGCGTCCGACCCTTGTCCAGGACTGGGTCGTCAATTTCAGAAAGCTCGACTCCAAGGCCTACACGAGCCTGCCCAAAGAGGAGGTCACCTCGGGCAGCGAGCAATTCTTGGACACCTTCATAGACCTACTCATCGAAAAGAACGAAGACCGCGTCCTCGCCCTGATGGAAACACGCCTGAAAACGACCATCACAAAACGCATCGTCCAAGGCGTCAACCTTGAATGGCTCTTGGAAGGTTCCACCCTTCACCGGGACGTGATCCTCAACCGTCTTTTGTTGGATGATGAGTACAAGGTACTCAACGAGGAAAAGAAACTTTCCATCATCAATCTCGTCTATCGCAATTTCCAGACGATCTACAACGGCATCGCGAGGATGGCCCACGAAGCTGCCATCTCGGAGATAGACCGCCTCCGGCGTTTCAACGAGAACATTATTACGAGCGTCACCGAGGGTATCATAATCGAGGACCACAACGGCGTAATAACCTACATGAACCCAAGGTTCGCGAGCATGCTCGGGTTCCAAAAGAACGAGATAATCGGTGAACAATGGGAAAAGATGGTCCCCAAGGAATACCTTCGGGTCTTCAGGGACGAATCTAGCAAGCGCAGCCTCGGCCTGGAAGGCAAATTCGAGGCGAACCTGCTCACTAAGGACCAACGGACCATTCCTGTCCTCATCAGCGCCAGGCCCCTCTATGAAGCCGGGCGTTTCAAAGGGGTTGTATCGGTCATCACCGACGTGACCGAGATGAAGAAGATGCAAGCGGAGCTTGAGCGTTCCAAGGTCGAGATGGAGCGGCTCAATGTCGGGCTCCAGAGGCAGGCCAAAAGCCTCGAGGAGGATAACCTCAAGCTCCGGGCCGTGCTCAACATCGAACCAGTCAAGGAGAAGGAAGCCAAGGGCGAGAAGACCTATGCCCTCGAGGCAGGCTATATCTACCTGCTCCTTTCGACGGAAACCGAGACCTCCTTCAGGATCTTCCAGGACCTTGTCCAGCACGGAGCCCCAGGGTTGTGCCTTTCGAGGATCCTGCCCGACACCATCCGGAAGATCTACTCCCTTGAGAAAACGCCCATTCTATGGCTCACCACCAACAAGGTCCCCAACCAGCACTGCATCTCCCCCTCAAATATCGTGGACCTTAGCTCTGCGGTCATAAATTTCCTCGAAAAGTCCAATGACGGCATCGTCCTTTTCGATGGCCTCGAGTATCTCATCTCTCAGAACAACTTCCGTTCCATCCTCAACCTTATCCAGCTCCTCAACGACAAGATCATGCTCAATCACGGGAAGATAATCTTGCCTTTGGACCCGGACATCATGGACCCCAAGGAGCTCCATCAGATAATGAAGGAGGTCCGCATCTTCGAGGACAAGAGGTCCAAGGACCTTCGCAGGCTCTCCGGCCCGCCGATGATCTAGGCGGGCCCTTTCGAAGTTCTCGTCCAATCAATCATACCAAAAATCCTTTATGTATAGTATCCCTAATCATATGTCTAACAGATATCTTGATTAATCGGTATCAAATTCAGGTGCCTGCGGAGGTTGAAGGTGGCTCAAAAGGACACTAAACGGGCCGGGGATCCCAAGGTCATTGAAGGCCTCAAGGATTTCCTCGAGCGTCTATCCCACATCATGGACGACGCCCAGGAAGCGGTCTATGCTCTCGATTCCTCTGGCAAGTTCATCTATTTCAATAAAAAGAGCCTGAAGAAGCTAGGCCTGACCGATGCCTCAGAGCTCATTGGGATCGACTTTCGGAGCACAATCGATCCCGAATATCTGCAATCCACGGTTAACAACTTCCTCAAGCGGCTCAAGGGCGAGGACATCCCTCCTTACGAGATCGCTATAACCACCAAGGCAGGAAGTAAGATCTATATCGAATTGACCGGGTCGCCAATAATTGTCAACAACACGGTCATTGGTGAGTGGGGCATCGGCAATGACATCACGGACCGCAAGGCGCGGGAGGCCCAGATAAACCAGCAATCCCACTTGCTGCAAGAAGAGGTCGAGGCACGCATCAAGCAGGCCCGCGTCTATGAACGTAATATCGAGATCTTCACTAGGGATTCCAACGACGCCATCCTTATCATCGACCCCGAGCGCAATATCAACTCCTGGAACCGCGGGGCCGAATCCATCTTCGGCCACAAGGCGGAGGAGATGATCGGCAGACCCCTGTCCTCGATTATACCGCCGGAATTGAAGATCGAGTTCGACGAGGTAATAGCCGAGGTCGAGCGCCGCGGATACATCCGTAACTTCGAGACCGACCGTATCAAGAAGGACGGGGCCCGTATAATCATCCAGTCAACCATCAACGTCATCAAGGACGAGAAGGGCCAGGTCCTCGGTTTTGCAGAGGTCTCACGCGACATCACTGATCAAAAGAAATTGCAACAGGAGCTGGTCCGCAGCAAGCTCGAGCTCGAGCAGGCCTACGAGAAGCTCAAACAGCACAATATCAAGCTCGAGGACAGCGTGAGGCTGCTAGAGAGCACCCTCAAGATCAAGCCCGTCAGAGAACTGGCAACTCCTGAGGAGGAGACCCCCGGCGAGGACTACAAGCTGGACCCAAGGCGATGCTATCTCGTTAAGGATAGCGACTCGAGCGCGGCGTTATTGGTCTTTGCAAGGATTGTCCTCACGCAAGGTATGCACGGCCTTCTCATCACAAGGACGCTCCCGCAGAGGATAAGGGAAAAATACGGGCTGCTCAAGACCCCCATCGTCTGGTTAACGACTAACAGGGTCCAGGGCGAGACCTGCGTGAGCCCGACCGCGATAGCCGAGCTGTCAGGCCTTCTGGTCGGATTTATGGACCAGACCAAGGACGGCATCATCCTCATCGAAGGCCTGGAATACATGATCTCGCAGAACAACTTCCGCTCGATACTGAACCTGTTGCAGCTCATGAACGACAAGATCATGATAAGCGATACTAGGCTCGTGATCACCTTGGACCCGGCGACCCTGGACGAAAAGGAGGTCCACCTTGTCCAAAAAGAGGCCACCGAGTTCCTGCACGGCAAGGAAGGCGTGGACTTCTCAAGAAGATACGAACACCTCCTTGATCGTTTCAAGTACGAGCCCGACAGGCCGGACCGGTCCTAGGGGCCGCGTCGTGGTCCGCTGGGCCAATCCCTTTCGTCGTCTTCTTCATCCTTCTCGCTGACGATGTTCTTCATAGGAACGAGCTCCTCGTACGATGAAGGACCGCTTCCTGAGGCCTTCGCCCTGGCCTTTGTGCCCTTTGTTGGGGCGGTTGGCCTTCTGAGGACCTGACCGACCCGAACCTTCTCGGGGCGGGTCATGGTCGTTCCATAGATACCCTCGAAGGACATCGCGATGGAGCCCAGAATAACAAGGACGCCAGCGGCTACCAGGAACCAGAAGTAGATGCCGATGACACTCGATAGGATCTGTGCAAGGCCCCATATCGATGCTATTAAGATGGGTGCGGCCACGAGCTTTACAAGATTGTCGACGACGAAGGACCGGATAATCGCCTTATCCTTGATGAGCATCCCCATGTCTGAGTATAGTTCCATATCGACATTGGGCGAAAGGTAGGTCTCGATGGTCCCGTACAGAAGATAGATGACGATGGCCCCGCCAGAGACGAAGAGGACGAAATACAGCGGGTCCCGTAAGAGGATTATTCCCAGCAGCATCGTGATATAGGCACCGAAAAGGACTAGCAGCGCCCGCTCACCCTTTTCGAAAGGCCCGCCATGTGTGAACATCTTTGTCTTGAGGGTCCGGTGGATGATTGTGGCCCCAAAGGCCCATTTCTTTGGCACCGAGGTTGTGAAACCTTCGACGAACTTTGGTATGTTCTTGACGATAATAGGCGTCAAGGTCGCCATGACAAAGCAATAAAGGCCGGCGAAGGAGAACAAGGTCTCTCTGGCAGATTTGGAAAATGCATACTCAGAGGTGCCGACCTTCTGGAGGTTCGCACCGACGCTAGCATAGAGCAAGGAATCCTCGCCCCGGCCTGAAAGGCAGGTCCCGATCGTGAGGGACTCCTTTGGCGAGAACCCGATCAGGTAGGCCACGCTGGAATGTATGAACAAGTGGTTGAAGAGTATCAAGGGCACGGTCATGATGACCATCGGGATTATGATAGAGATGACATCCATCTTCAGTGAGATCATCATACCGAAGGACATGAAGAAGAAGGCCGTCGAGCCCATCCTCACCGCTGACAGCTTCTGGACGAGCCTTGTAGAGAACTTCGTCTCGGCAAAGGTCATCCCCATGAAGAAGGCGCCCAAGGGCCTGGGGATGCCCAGAAGGTCCGCTAGGGCCACGGACAGGAAGATGAGCGCAAGGGCGAACAGTATGAAGATCTCGTCGGACTGTATCCTTTCAAGGTACTTGTAGACCCTGGGCACGATGATGAACCCCAGGAGCATGAAGATGCTGTAGAGCATGCATACCGAGGCAACGAGCTTCACGATGGACCACATGTCGAGATCTGTCCCGCGCATCGCAGTTCCCGAGGCCAAGGCGATCATGATGATAAGTATGAAATCCTCGACGATGATGCTGGTCAATAGGAACTTGACCTCGTTGCCGCTGAGCCGATTGAGGTCCTTCAAGGTCTTGGTCGCTATTGCAGCGGAGCTCGTCGCGATGAGCCCCGCCAAGAAGATCGAACCTATGAGGTCCCATTTGAAGACGGTCGCTATTATAAAACCTATGAACAGGTTGGCCCCCACATGCGTGATAGCGATTACGGCGGCGGCCTTCTTGGTCTCTTTCAATTTCGTTATCGAGAACTCCAATCCGACGAAGAAGAACAAGAAGATGAGCCCGAACTCCAGGAGCCTCGAGATCAACGACTCATCGTTTATGACTCCGCCGTAGGTGTAACCTCCGATCGAGATACCAAGGTTGGGACCGATGAGGATCCCCACGACGATGTAGGCTAGGATCACGGACTGGCCGTACTTGCTGACCAGATAGACCCCGATGCTGGCCAGAAGCAGGAGGATGCCTATGCCTAGATAGAAGTCGAACATCTGTCCACTCGCGCGATTTGTTGCCACGGGCCGTAAGGACCAACAGGTCCTCGGGTTCCGTTCAGGGGTTGACCAGTCGCTCCAGTTTCTCCACGTTCTCGGCCGTGCCGATGACCATCAGCAGGTCGTTCTCTTTCAGGACCGTCTTCGCGCTCGGGTTGTTCAAGATCGCTTCCCCCCTGATAATGGCAACAATCGAGGCTCCGGTCCGCTTCCGTATATCCAAATCCTGTATCTTTTTCCCAATGACCTTGGACCCCTTCGGGATCCTCAGCGCCTTGCTATCCTCTGAGAGGGCTTGCTTGACGCTCATGATCGGCGTGGTCTTGAAGTAGGCGTCCCCTAAAATGCTGGAGACCTTTCGGGCCTCCTCGTCGGTGAGGGTCACAACGGAAGGCTCCTCGTCAGAGTCATCCTTATGATAATAGATGTCCCTGCGACCCTCGGTATGGATGATTACGACGACACGGCCTCCCGTGATGGTATGCAGAGTGAACTTCTTGCCGATACCAGGGAGGTCCTCTTCATCTATGTCGGTCATCGTCGTGCCTCGGGGACGTCCTCTTCTGGGAATCCCTTATATAATTCCTCTTTGAAAAGGTTATCCATTAATCTAGACGATCTATACTAAACCCTTCAATGCGCCCTTTTTCTCTTCAATGGAAACCTATTTTAACAAGGTCATGTTTCCAAGACCGGACACAATCACCGAGGAGAAACTCGACATGAAGATTCGCTGGCTGGGACATTCGTGCTTCCTTTTGTCCGGCAAGGACAAGGTCCTCATCGACCCCTACCTTTCCGGGAACCCAGCAGCCCCGCTCAAGCCCTCCGAGGTAGATTGCGACATCATCTGCGTCACCCACGGCCATGCCGACCATATCGGCGACGCGGTTGAAATTGCAAAGCGGACCAAGGCCCCTATCGTGGCGATCTTCGAGGTCGCAAGCTATGTCGGCCAATGGACCGAATCCCTTGGAATGAATAAGGGTGGTTCCACAAAGGTCAAGAACACAACCATCAAGCTCGTCGATGCAATCCATTCCTCCGGGATCCCGGGCTCCGAGTTCAAGCACTCCGGCGGCCAGGCCGCGGCCTTCATAATCGACATGGGCAAGAAGGTCTACCACGCTGGCGACACCGCCTTGTTCTCCGACATGAAGCTCATCGGCGAGATAGACAAGCCCGATGTAGCGCTTTTGCCAATCGGGGACCTCTACACCATGGGCCCCAAGGACGCTGCTATTGCGGTCTCTTGGATCAAACCCAAGATCGCGATTCCCATGCACTATAACACTTGGCCAAAGGTGCAACAAGACCCACAGGAGTTCAAAAAGCTCGTTGAGGCCAAAGGCACCACGAAGGTAATTGTACTGAAGATCGGCGAAGAGATAGAGGTCTGAACCTCACGCCTGTTTCTTGATGATCGATATTATCGAATCCGCAAGGTCCTTGGTCCCACAGCTTCCTCCGAGGTCCAGCGTCCTCATCCCAGAAGTTCGATAATGCTCTGCAACGGCGTCCTCGACGATCTTGTGGGCTTCTATGTACTTCTTGTTTCCAGTCTTGTTACCGAGCCACGCGAACATCATGCCGACCGAGAGTATCATCCCCGTCGGGTTGGCAAAGCCCTTGCCCGCGATGTCTGGCGCGCTTCCATGGACCGGCTCGAAGAGCGCTTTGTTGTCGCCGATGTTCGCGCTCGGGGCCATACCGAGGCCTCCTTGTAGAAGCGCCGCGAGGTCCGTCACGATATCGCCGATGAAGTTGGGGGTCACGATAACATCGAACCTGGTCGGGTCCTGCAAGAGAGCAAGCTGGAACGCGTCGACATAGAACTTGCTTGTTGGCACCTTCTCGAAGTCCTTGGCGACCTTCTCGAAGGTCTCTCTGAACAAGGCGCATCCGGGGAAGGCATTGCTTTTATCGACACAGGTGACACAGGTCCTGTGGCCCTTGCGGCGGCCCTGCTTGCCTGCACGGTTCAAGGCCTCTTGGAAGGCGAACCTGATGATCTTTTCAGAGCACTTACGCGAGGTCCTTCGCTCGTCTATCTGGACCTGGGTGTCCTCGCTCGGGAAGGGCGTTTCCATTGCACCGGAGTACAGGTCCTCGAGGTTCTCCCTTATGAAGACCAGGTCCACATCATCGGGTTCCCAGACCTTTACCTGCTTTTTATTGAGGATGGTCGGAACGCCTGGCAACAGCCTGACCGGCCTCACATTCGCAAAGAGCTCAAGATTGTACCTGAGGTCCAAGATGACGGAACCATCGTAGGTCCCCCACCGCTTGGGCCTGGCCCCTGGCCATCCGACGGCACCAAAGAGGATCGCGTCTGCCCATTCCTTGCAGGATTCGAAGGCCCCTGGCTCCCATAGGCTCTTGTGCTTTTGGAAGTACTGCCATCCACACTTGAAGGAGCGGACCTCGGAAGTGAGGCCTGTGATTTCCTCGACGGCAGAAAGGACCCGCAGTCCCTGCTCCATGACTTCAGGGCCGATGCCGTCCCCTCCTAGAGCCACGATCTTTGCCTTCATTTGACATCCCTCGGGTCGGTTATCTTTCCCGTCAGGGCGGTCGCGGCCGCCGTGGCCGGGGAGCCCAGATAGATGGTCGCGTCCTTTGCTCCCATCCGTCCTGGATAATTCCTGTTGGTCGTGCTCAGGCAGACCTCGCCGCCAGCTAGGATACCTTGATGCCCGCCGAAACATGCATTGCAGCCCGGTGAAATAATAACAGCGCCCGCTTTGATTAGTGTTTCAAGAGCACCGGTTCGGATAGCATCGAGATAGGTCTTCTGGGATGCAGGGCTCACGATGAGCCGGACCTTCGACGATACCTTGTGGCCCTTGAGGATTCTAGCAGCGACCTCGATGTCCTCTAATCGACCGTTCGTACATGAACCGATGTATATCTGGTCCACAGGCGTGCCCTCCAGCTCCCGCACCGTCTTGATGTGGCCTGGGTCTGGTGGAACTGCTAGGAGCGGTTCCAGCTCATCGATGTTAAGGTGCGCGCTCCATTCGAAGCCCGGGGCTGGGTCGATGTTCGAGATGAAGTATCTTCCTCTGGCCCGGCCTTTGAGATATTTGCCTGTTGTATCATCGGCTGGAATGATGCAAGTCACGGCTCCCGCCTCGGCTGCCATATTGGAGACAGTGAACCTGCCGTCCATGCTTATCGCACGGATGCCAGGCCCGAAGACCTCGAGGGCCTTTCCTTCCGCCCCATCGATGTTTAGCATGTTCATGAGCTTTAAGGCAAGGTCCTTTGGCGAAACGCCAGGGCTAAGCTTGCCCTCGACCTCGATGCCAATCGATCTGGGGACCTCTACCCAGATGCTTCCTTGCATGAGGGCGCCCGCAATATCCGTCGGGCCAACGCCCATCGCGAAGGAACCCAAGGCGCCGAGGGTCGTGGTGTGGGAGTCAGAACCAATGACTACGGAACCTGGAAGGACGAACCCTTCCTCAGCAACCAGCTGATGGCAGATGCCACCTCTGCCGACATCGTAGAAGTGCTTTATACCGACCTTCTTGACAAATTCGCGGATCCTCTTGTGGTTCTTGGCAGAATCCTCTCTCGGGGCGGGGACCCAGTGGTCCAATAGAACGACGACCTTGTCCGGGTTCTTTATCTTTCCCCCAACAGATGCAAGCTCGTCTAGGGCACCAAGGGCCCTTCCCAGGGATTCATGGAGGAAGACCAGGTCTAGTTCGGCCTGGATGGTATCCCCTTCCTTGACCTCCTTGAGGCCAGCGGAGTGCGCCAGAATGGTCTGTGCTAACGGCGTGGGCCTTTCCTCCCCTATGGACGCAGCATGTCCGTCTTGATAAAATTTATCTTTTAGCCTTGTTCAGGCCATAGATTTTAATATGTCACAAGAACATCTTATTTTTGGTGCTTAAGCTGTTCCGCGCTCCTGCCTGCTCACGGAAGAAAGGAACCTATCTTTCTATTATTTCAGTTATTTGTATATTAATAATAATCGTCCCAACCTCTGGTTGTGTTTATCTTGTTCATAATAGCTCAAATATTATTTTATGGTCTCGGAACCAAGGTAGCTATAATGATAGTTCGATTTTGGGAATTGTTTCTGATTCGAAGGCAATTTATTTGGTAGGATGGAAGACACCAACTCCGGGGGCCTACTTTCATGATAAAACGGTCATCATGAAATATGATTTCAACGGGATTCTTATTTGGAACCGTACCTGGGGTAGGGATTTATCGAATATTGGTTGGGCTCTTGCGGTTGACAATACCGCCCTATATGTAACAGGTGTGACAACCAATTATACTAATATACCGATCACCACGAACGCATTTATCCTCAAATATGATCAAAATGGGATTCTTTTATGGAACCGTACTGGACTTGGAGAAACCTCTAGTTCAACAATTTCTGTGGACTCAAATTATATCTATTTATCACTTAATCGAAAAGAATATGGCGGTCGAACTTTTCAGCTATCAATGAATAAATACAATCTCGATGGGGAATTTATCTCCAATAGTACTTGGAATGGGTCAATTCAAAAAAATGATGCTATCCTAGAAATGACTGCATTTTCCTCGTCGACATATGTAAGTGGTGTGACCGATACTGGCGGTGGTATCGGTAATGGCTTCCTAATTAAGTATGATATGGCCAGTGGTGAGATGTGGAACCGTTCATTGGGTAAATCTATCACTGTAAATTCTACCATGACCGCCGTAAGTTCTACTGCCATTTATGTAACGGGATCAATCGGACTCCCCTTTTCTGGTACTATATGCATATTCAAATATACAACAAATGGGGATCTCTTGTGGAATAGGACATTTAATGTCGAAAATGGAGGGAGTAATTACTATCATAATGCAATTGATTCTTCTTCTGTTTACCTCTATGGGATTGCCGAAGGAAAATTCATTATTATCAAATATAGCTCCAGCGGGTACCTGCAATGGAAAAAGATCTGGGGAAATAAAAAAAGGGATCCACAAGCATTGGGCATCAATGTAAATGCATTTGGGATTTACGTAATTGGTATCGAATCCTGGGCACTATCTCTCACGAAGATAGCCAATAAATGATTAGGAGAATTCTGATATTGAAACCTTCAACCTTTTTTAGTTCCTTTTTACCTTCCGGGAACGAAAAATTGTATTTAGTTAGAAAAATATCCTCCTTCAATGAACACCACCGAGTCCGTTCTTGGGTTGCTCCGACAAAAACAGAAGGTCTCCGGCGAGGCCATCGCGAAAGCTCTGAAGGTCTCGCGCACTGCTGTGTGGAAGGCCATGAACAGCCTCCGGGAACTCGGTTATTCAATCGAGGGTGACCCGAAAGGCTATCACCTCGTGAGCGCACCGGACCTCCTTCATCCCTATGAGCTAAATCCACTTCTAAAGACGAAGACCTTCGGAAAGAAGATTGAGCACCACAGGACCATCGGTTCCACCAACGAGCGGGCCCGTGAGCTCGCCGAGCAAGGCTGGCCCGACGGCAGCTTCGTCGTATCAGAATCACAGGAGACTGGCAAAGGCCGTCTCGGGCGTGCCTGGTCCTCGCCGCCGGGCGGCATCTGGTTCTCACTGATACTTATCCCTGACCTGAGGCCCAGCGAAGCTCCGACCTTGACCTTGGCAGGTGGGACCGCCGTCGCAGATGCTCTAGCCGAGAACGGCTTCGATGCGCGTCTCAAATGGCCCAACGATGTCCTCCTCGGGGAAAAGAAGGTCTGCGGCATCCTGACCGAGATGTCGGGCGAGATGGAGCGCATCGACTACATCGTTATGGGCATTGGCATCAATGCCAATTGTAAGGTCGAGGACCTTCCGAAGGAATACCGCGCCAAGGCAACGACCTTGCAAGAGGCCCGGGGCTCCCCCGTCGACCGTAAGAAGATCCTTGTTGATATCCTTGAGGCCTTCGAGGAACTTTACGCACTGAGCATCGAAGACATGCTCATCCGCTGGAAGGAACGCTCCTCCACTTTAGGCAAGAAAGTAAAGGTCCACACGCAAAAGGGCGATATCGTCGGGGTCGCAAAGGACCTGGACCCGACGGGTGCGCTCATAATCGAGCTACCCTCGGGAACGCGGCAGACCATCTATTCTGGCGACTGCGAGCACTTAAGAAATGTTTAAAGAAAATTTAGCTCGTGTCCCGCTTGACGTAGTCCTCGGCGAAGACCTGGGCCTCTTCTGTCGTCCAGTCCTCGACCGTCAAAACGACGGTCCGGAAGATGTCCTTGTACTTCCCGATGTCGAACTTCTTTTCCTCGACCGCCTCGAGCGCTAGCTCCTCAGCGCCTGGTGTGCAAAAGACCAGCATGACCTCTTCGGGTCCCTGGGGCTTTTCAACGACCTTGGGCTTGGGGGCCTCGCCTTCGGCGGGCGCGACGATCTGTTCAACGGTCTCGGGCTCCTTGAAGACAATAATGACCTTGTAAGGGTACTTGGCATAGATCTCGAAGCGGGTCCTTTCCGACTTGTCCTCGAACTTTGCCTTCACGCTGGCCCTGTAGGACTTGATGAACCCGGTGGCGAACTCGAACATCTTCTTCTCGGTCTCGCTGAGCTCGCGTTCGACCTTGTCGCCTTCAGAGGTCTTGACGACCTTGGCGGTCTTCTTGTGCTTGAGCTTCTTTTTAGCGAGCTTGGCCCTGCGGGCCTTGGACGCGAGGCGTTCCTCTTCTTCCTCGACGAGGAGCTCCTTTTCGATCTTCTCCTCTTCCTCTTCCTGCTCGTCGCGTTCGAGCCGCTCGATGTGAAGCCTCTGCTTCTCGAGCCTGTTGACGGTGGCGCGGAGGCCACGGATCTTCTCGGAGTACTCCATCTTGAGCTTGTTGTACTTGGCCTTGGACCAGCCGGACTCCTTGTTCTCCAGCTTGTTGCGGGCCTTCTCTATCTCTTCCTCGGCCTTGATGGCCTCTGAGTTCTTCTCTTCGATAAGCCTTAAAAGCTTCAGGACCTGGCGGGACGACTTTTCGGCCATGCCAATACACCTCCGAGATAAAACCGTTTATAGTTGGAAAGTTCCGATCATTCGGCCTTGGGCTGTGAGCCCTGCATCGCCTTCGTGATCTCTTGCTGGAGGTTGATGAACCTCTCCTTGAGCTGCTTTTCCTGGCGCTCGAGGCTGGTGACCTTGACCGTGGCGGTCTCCTCTTGCTCCTTCATCTCCTTCTTCAGGTGGTCGAGGTCCGTGACCTTGACCAGGATGCTTCCCGAGACCTTGTAGACCGCGGTCCCTTTCTTGAGCTTGCCCAGCTCTTCCAAGGTCCCCTTGAGCTCCTCGAGCTGCCCAGAGATCTGGGCCCTCTGCTGTGCAATCATCTGGAGCTGCTGCTGGATCTGCTGGTACTGCAGTATCTGGTTCTGCACCTTTGCAGGTAGTTCAACGCTCATGTTCCATCTCCCCTTCGTGTCCCTTATCTTACTATTGAGTATTATTACTTTTATTTGCCCGAGGCCAGGCCCGCCGTTCCCATCCCGACGGTGACCCACCGAAGATAGGAATTTATCGCAGCCCTCAGGGCATTGACGTCCTGGGCCTCGATGTCTATCGTGAGGGTCCTGCCTTTCTCAAGGACCTTCACCTTCGTCCTGGGAATAGCCCTCTGCGCCTCTGGCGAAAGGGCCTCCTTCAGGAGGTGGGCCGCATCGCTGTCTATCTCGATGGTGGCCCGGCGCATGATCGGTCCTCAGCGGGACTTTATGACCTTCTTGACGTTCGGCCTTTCCTTGTAGAAGATCTTGGAGCCGCACTTTTCGCACTGGATGCCGACGGTGTTCATATCCATGATGACACGGTCCTTGCATTTCCAGCACTTGTACATCTACTTCTCCTCCCCCTTTTCCTTAGATGTGAGTAGAGTATCTACTTCCTTGAGCTCGATCTTCTTTCTGGGCATGTTCGGGAAATAGGCCCCTCCGGCGAACTTGCACCCGCAGTGAGCGCACTCCCAAATGCCGGCACCGACCCTCTTGACGGACTTGTGGTTGCAGTTCGGGCAGGGATGCTTGATCTTCTGCTTCTTCTCGATCTCCTGGATCTGTCGGCGTATCTTTACACCGTACCTGGGCCCGAAGCGGGCGACGGAGCCGACCTTCTTAGCGGATCTTCCCATAGCACACACCTTCTCGTCTTGAACGGGCTAATTCCCGGGATGTAGGGGCAGTCTATAGCCCATCCCATTATTAAACGTTATCCTGTATGAAATTATAGTACTAGATGCCCTCGATGCGGCCTCTAAGGACCTTCCCGCAGTCCTGGGATGTCTTGACCGCCTTTCTTAGCTCTTCTCTGGTAAAGGCCCCCGTAAGGCCCTTTTGCATCGCCCGGACATCCCCTTTGTCGTCCGTTGTGATGGTTATCCTGGCCTCCGCGACCTTCTCCTCATCAAGGGACGGGTCGACCAGTAAAGCGCCTCCGACCTTTGCTAGGGTCACAGGGACGGGTATCCCGCTGACCTTGAGCTTGAAGTCCTTTCCAAGGTCCATCTTCTTTGCCGGGACCACCGTGTTCCTCAGGGCCGCGATGGCCGCAAGCCCCGCGGCATCGATGAGGTTCCCGTCGAAGTCCAGCACATGGATATCGATGTAGACCGTCCAGACCTTTTTACCGGCCTCAACACAAAGCCCCTTGAGGTCGATGCACTCGACGCCGGACTTATTGCCGGAGCTGTTGCCGTTTATTGTCCAGAGCGATCGCTTTTTTGAATATGCGATTAAGACGTCGGCAGGCTCATTGTCTCCGAGAACGAAATTCAAGGATTTGGCGAAGTTTGCATTTAAACTGCCAGCAAAATCGGTTGACCAAAAGCGCATCGCGGAATTGTTGTGGAGCATTGATTCGTCAATACTGATGTGGGACAAGGTTTTAATGGTGATAGGTACTT